>Ga0224555_1000474_pt1 | contig 61132 bp, 47 predicted proteins | sample 714S23034metaG_FD_180687 | JGI IMG/M metagenome (GOLD analysis project Ga0224555, IMG submission 180687) | Peat soil microbial communities from Stordalen Mire, Sweden - 717 S2 30-34 | ecosystem: Environmental > Terrestrial > Soil > Wetlands > Peat | place: Sweden: Norrbotten County, Stordalen... | reverse complement strand
GAGTTGACTCGATGGCTTTGAGGGGCCGATGACTTCGCGCAAAATCATCTCGGTGAAAGCCTCCGCGCCCAGGGGCTTGATCAAGTCGCCATGCACGAACTGATGAATCGCCCGCCGATAGCCCTCGTACTCCTCCGCCAGCATCCCTTTGAGATAGGCATACAGCGCGTCGTAGCTGGCAAAATTTCGCTTGTCAATAAAGGCCGCCGGCGGAATCAGTTTGGCGACTTCGGGATCGCCCAGGTAAACCGGCACGCTGCCGGCGAACATGGCATCAAGTATCTTTTCCGTCAGATAGCCCGGATGGCTCGCGTTCTCGTAACAGATGGAAAACCTGTATTGGCGCATGACGTTCCGCTTCGAGGTCACGCTTCCGCGGTAGGAGGGGAAAATCTCGCGGCGCGGCAGCCACGGGCAGGACTTGTAAATCCGGGCCAGGACAGGATTGACAATGGACAACTTCTTCTTGAAATAGAAGCGATCCCAGCGCTGGCCGTGCAAATCAAACTCCTCTGGGTGATGTTTTTCAAACCAGCGGATGGCCCGCAGGCGCTCCGTGTAATGCTCCTGGGAGACCCAGCAGTATTTCTGGCTGGCGATCAGGCAGCAAAACTTCCCGGCGGCGCTGGGCGCGTAGGGAACAAAATCGGGCAACTTGACCGGCAAGTACATCCGGATATATTTTTTCCCGTCCACCCACTCCGGATTCCAGGTGAAAACCTTCTTGAAAGGGGCGTGATTGGCGCGGTTCCAATTGTCCGGGCGCAGGGTCGGGCTTTCAAAGAGCGCCAGGTAGAGAGGCTTGTCCCCGCTCTTGACCAGCCGCCGGAAGTAGGAATTGAGCTTGGTCGGATAATCAAGAAACACCACCGCGTCAAAACTTTCCAGCGGCGCGGTGTCAATGGTGGCGACGTCATGTCCCAAGCCTTTCAAGTATTTGCCCATGTACACGCCCGGATAACCCAAATCGTCCCCGATCTCCATCGAACCGTCCTCAAACATCTGGTTCTGGTTGAACTGGTTGTAAAAGTTATAAAATCCCACCTTCATGGCATCACGTCTCATGCCGGCACGTGCCCCGGCTCGACCACCACTTTACCCATCACCTCCCGCCGACGCAAGGCGGCGAACGCGGAGGGCGTTTGCTCCAGCGGAAAAATTTGCGCGATGGCCGCCTTGATCCTGCCTTGCGCCGCCCACTGGAGCACGGCTTGGATGTCCTTGCGGTTGCGCCCGTAACTGCCCACCAGTTTCTGTTCCTTGACAAAGAACATCCACAGCTTGAGCCGCGCTTCCCGCCCCGCCGTCGCGCCGCACGTGACGATCGTGCCGCCGCGGGCCAGGCAGGTGAAACATTGCTCCAACACCTCTCCGCCGATGTGTTCCACCACCAAATCAACTCCGCGCTTGTCCGTGATCTCGCGCACGCGGGATGGCCAGTCGGGCCGGGAACTATCCACCGCGTGGTTCGCGCCCAGACTCAGGGCAAATTGGCGCTTGGCTTCGGTGGAACCGGTGCTGATGACCCGCGCCCCCAATTGCCGGGCTATTTGGATGGCCGACGACCCCACGCCGCTGGCGCCGCCCATGGCCAACACCCAATCGCCCGCCCGCACCGACGCCCGTTGCGTCAGCATGTGCAGGGCCGTGCTGCCGGACAACGTCAACGCGGCCGACGTGGCGAAGTCAACCTGCGCGGGCAGCCGGACCAAGGCCGAGGCGGGCGCCAGCACCCGTTCAGCGAACCCGCCGTCCCGCTGCACGCCCAAAAGCTGCCCGTGGAGGCACAAGGATTCCTCCCCGCGCGCGCAAAACTCGCACCGGCCGCAAAAAAGATTTGACTGAACCGCCACCCGGTCGCCCGGACGCCATTCGGGCGCGCCGCTGCCAGCCGCCAGCACCTCTCCCGCAATTTCCGAACCGGGAATGCGCGGCAATTGCACCGCGACGGGCAAAGCCGCCTCCTCCATCCATAAGTCCAGGCGGTTGAGTCCGCAGGCGCGCACGCGCACGACGACTTCGTTGGCGGCGGGAACGGGGTCGGGCACTTCACAGTATTTGAACTGGCCCGGCGCGCCGTGGGCGATGAGTTGAACAGCTTTCATGGCGTTGCGGCCTCACCGGCGGAACATGTTAGGTTGATTCCCATCCCTGCCAGCTACCACGGCAAAAAGGAATGTGCCAGCGGCAATTTGTGCTCGCCGCCGGCGGCAAGGCGGCGGCAGCGTATTGCTTATGCCAATGAACTTGAGTCTTGGTGGCCTGGACCGGTTATGGGCGGCGCTGGACCGCCTGTTCTTTGACATAAAAGGTGATATGCGCCGAGGCGCGCGTTACATTTTCCCGTGGCGCAACATGGCGATGAGGAGCCAGAAACCCATCATGCCGGCCAGCAGGTAGCCGACCACGCCGATGGCCGACACCTGATTTCCCAATAACGGCGGCAGACGGGCGTGGACGATGACGGAGGAGGCAATGATCAGGGACGCCAGCACCAGGGCGAAGGCCAGCCGGTTGACGATGCGTTCGAGGGTGTTGAGCAAACTTTCCAATCCCTCGTGATGCACGCGCAGACGCGCCCGGCCTTCCTTGATCTGCGCCAGCAGCCGCCGGATTTCCATGGGCAGTTCCCGCAGCAAGTCCGCTGCTTCGACTCCAAATTCCAGCCAGTTCCGCGCGAGCCGCTTTGGCCTCAGTTGCAGTAACAACACGCGCCGCATGAAGGGGCGCGCTTGCGCGATGATGTCGTGGCCGGAGTCCAGGCGGCAGACCAGGTCCTCCATCAGGCCGAGGGCCTTGAGCATGACCGAGAGGTCCGGCGGCAGAGTCAGGTTGTACCGCTCTGTCAAGGAGAACAAATGATTGACCAACTGCCCAAAGACCATTTCGCCCGCTGGCCGGTAGAAATGCCGGTGCATGAACTCGGCCACGTCCGCCTCGAAACCGGCCCGCGGCGGGTCCAGGTCGGCGTGCGCCAGTTTGAGCAGAGAGTTGGCCGCGGCGATTTCGTTGCGGCTGGCAATGCCGATGATAAACCTGGCGAAAGTCTGGCGGGTTTGCTGGTCCAGAAACCCCATCATCCCGAAATCCAAAAAACAGATCACGTTGCCCGGCAGTATGTGAATGTTGCCGGGATGCGGATCGGCGTGGAAAAAACCGTGGACGAAGATTTGTTTCATCACCAGGTCGGTGATGCGCGTGGCGATTTGGCGGCGGTCCAACCCGGCGGCATCCAGCGCGTCGAAATTGGAGGCCTTGACCGCTTCGATGTATTCCATGGTCAGCACGCGCCGGGTGACCAGGCCGGGCGCCACTTTGGGGACGTAGATGGTGGGTTCGCCCTGGAATTGATGGGCGAAGCGTTCCAGGTGCGCGGCCTCGGCCCCAAAATCCAGCTCCTGCTCCATGCTCTTGGCGAATTCGGCCACCACGGCGGTGGGTTGATGCACGCGCCAGCCTTCCACGTGGTTCTCCAACAGCCACGCCAGATAGGCCATGATCTCCAAGTCCGACCGCATGGTCTTCTCGATGCCGGGACGCTGGACTTTGATGACGCATTTCTGGCCGTTGACCAGCACGGCGCGATAAACCTGGGCGATGGAGGCCGAACCGATGGGCGTTTCCTCGATGCTGGCGAAAAGCTCGGCCAGCGGCCGCTTCAATTCCGCCGCCAGGATGGCCTGGATTTGGTCGAACGGGACGGGCGGCACCCGGTCATGCAGGCGGGCCAGTTCCAGGGTGAAGGCGCGCGGCAGCAAATGAGTGCGGGTGGAAAGAAGCTGGCCCAGCTTGATAAAGGTGGGGCCAAGCTCCTCCAGCGCCTGGCGAAGCCGCTCCGGCTCGGTGCGCGAAGACAACTCCTCCTGAGCTTTGCGTTGCGAGCGGAAAGGAAGATGCCACGGCTTGGGCAGCGGCAGCCGCCGGGCCAGCGGTTCGTAGCCGTACCGCAGGAAGACTCCGACGATGACGCGCAACCGCTGGGCGTTCTCGACTGCCCGGCCAATTTGTTTAAATCGCTGGAATAGCATGACCCGCCCCACACAGTAGCACCCCGGATGCGCCGATCAATCCCCCTTTGGAGGAAACCTCGCAAAAGCGCGGTCATCCGAGCCGGCCCGGCCCTGAAAGGATGTCCAAGTTTTAGTCAATATGCCCATCAGGGAAAAGCTGATGGGACAGTTGAAGGAGAGGCTCCGCGGTTGCGGACGCGAAAAAATTCGCAAAATTGCATGCGCCTTCCAGGCTCAGGGCGGCGATTCCCGGCCGGCGCAAGGCCGTCCCGTCGCAACCGGTTTTGTTTGAGCCTGATTTCACGCTTTCCAGAACCAACTGCGCCGGGCGAAAGCTTCTCAATACCGCGAGACACCGGAAACAAAACTGAGACTTCTTCGGCGGCTCTCCCTTGGCACGGTCTGTGCGAAAGGAAGGGCAGATATGGTCGAAAAACCAGCAAGAAGTTTCAGCGCAACCTGGGTGGCCCTTGTGGCTCTGGCGATGTTTCTCGGGCGCGCGGCGGATGCCAACCAATCCCTCATGCTGGCTTGGAACCCCAGCGCCGCCAGCGGAGTCGCCGGCTACCACATTTATTACGGGGACGACGGCACGAACTTTCAATACGAATTGGACGCGGGCACCAACACGACCTACGAAGTGACCGGGCTGGAGGAAGGCCAGACGGTGAACTTCGTGGTCACATCCTACAATGCGCAAGGAGTGGAAAGCACGCCCTCCAATTTGATCTCCTACATTGTTCCCGGCATCGTCAGCGTGGCGCCCAAGGCCGGCCCGCGAAGCCCCGCGGTGATCAACTTCCCGGTGGCGCCGGGCCACACCTACCAGGTGCAGGCCTCGGTTGATTTGGCAACATGGTCCACCATCTGGCAAACCACCGCCACCAACAACGCCTGGACCCAATTCGAAGACGTGGAGGGCGCGAATTTGAAAATGCGCTTCTACCGCCTGGTGTGGCAATAATCAGGGGCGCGGCGCGTCCGCGGGTTGGGGAGTCACGTCGTAAGCGGTGGCGACCTCGCTGCCGAGCGGTTCGCCCTCTTTGGCCAAAATGCGATAAGATCGGATGCGCAGAGACACGTTGCATCCGTCGGCCAGGCCGAGGCGGGCGTAATCCTCTTTGCTCATGCGCGAGCGGATGATCAAGCCGCTGGGCAGTTCCATCTCCAGCCGCAGCATGACGCCCAGAAAATAGGTGCGCCGCAACACGGCCCGGTAGCGGTAGGCCGCGGTGTCGGCGGAAACCTGCACGGCGTAAGGACGGAAGCCGATGCGCATTTTCTGGCCGTCGGCCAGTCCGTGGGCCGGGAACTCCAGTTCCTGGTGACGCGCCATGCCGCCGCGCGCCTCCAGTTCCAGCACGTTCAATACACCCACAAAACGGGCCACGAATTCGTTGTGCGGTTTCTCATAGACCTCCTGCGGCGTGCCAATTTGTTCCACGCGGCCTTTGGAGAAAATGACAATGCGATCGGCCACTTCCATGGCTTCTTCCTGATCGTGGGTGACAAACACGGTGGTCAGTTTGAGGTCCTGGTGCAGATGCACCAGCCACTGGCGCAGTTCCTGCCGGATTTGCGCGTCCACCGCCGCGAACGGCTCATCCATCAGCAGCACGTCCGGCCCCGGCGCCAGGGCGCGGGCGATGGCCACGCGCTGGCGCTGGCCGCCTGAGAGCTGATGAGGGTAGCGCTCCAGCAGGCCGTGCAGATCGAGCAAGCTTGTCAACTCCTCCACCCTGGCCTGAATCCGGTCCGCCGGCCATTTTTTGACCCGCAGGCCAAAGGCGATATTGCCGAAAGCCGTCATGTGCTTGAACAAGGCGTAATTCTGAAAGATGAAGCCCATGTTGCGCCGTTGCACGGGCAAGTTATTGACGAGCGCGCCGCGGACAAAAATACCGCCCGAGGCCGGAGATTCCAGGCCCGCGATCAGGCGCAGGACAGTGGTTTTGCCGCTGCCGCTGGGGCCGAGCAGGGCCACCAACTCGCCCTCGTTGACGGTGAAGCTGATGTCCTGCAACGCCACCACCTGGCGGAACTTTTTGCTGACGTTTTTTAATTCAATGCTCAATGGACCGCCCTGGTTGTAAGTCCGTCCGCCAGCTTATCATGACTGACGCCGGCTTCTCCACTCAAGAAAAGTCTTGATCCCCATGGTCGCCACCGCCAGCAAGGCCAGCAAGGTGGCCACCGCAAAAGGCGCGACCGGATCGAACTCGTTGTAGAGTTTTTCCACCCGCAACGGCAGGGTGTCGGTCTGGCCGGCAATATGGCCGGAGACGACCGCCACGGCGCCAAATTCGCCCATGGCCCGCGCGTTGCACAGCACAATGCCGTAGAACAAACCCCACTTGACCGAGGGAAGGGTCACGTGCCAGAACGTCTTCCATCCGCCCGCCCCCAGCGTCAGCGCCGCTTCCTCCTGTTCCCGTCCCTGCGCCCGCATGACCGGGATCAATTCCCGCGCGACGTAAGGGAAGGTGACAAAGATCGTGGCCAGCACGATGCCCGGCAGGGCGAAGAGCACCCGGCAGTGATGAGCTGCCAGCCAATGGCCCATTAAACCGTTGGCCCCAAACAGCAGCACAAAAAGCAGACCCGCCACCACGGGCGAGATGGCAAACGGCAGGTCCATGACTGTCAATAAAACCGCCTTGCCGCGAAATTCAAACTTGGCGATGGCCCAGGACGCCGCCAGGCCGAAAATGGCGTTCAACGGCACGCTGATCGCCGCCACCAGCAGCGTCAGGCGGATGGCCGAGGCGGTATCCGGCTCCCGCAACGCGTTCCAATAAGGACCAAGGCCGGCGGCGAAAGCTTGCGCAAAAACATTCAGCAGCGGCAGCACCAGAAAGACGGACGCAAAAAGCACCGACACAATAATCAACACCCATTGCGCCAGCCGCGGGCTTGAACCGAGGGGGCGGGCGGAATCAGGGATGGCATCAACCGGCGGTTTCATGGCTCCTGGAATTTATCGGCCCACCCTTGCAGCGTGTTCAAGGTCAGCAGCAGCGCGAAGGAAAAGATCATCAGCACCAGCGCCACCGCGATGGCTCCGGAGTAATCGTACTGGTCCAACCGCATGACGATGAGCGTGGGGGCGATCTCCGTTTGGAAGGGTATGTTGCCGGAAATAAAAACAATCGAGCCGTATTCTCCCAAGGCGCGAGCGAAGGAGAGGCCGAAACCCGTCAGCATGGTGGGCAGCAACAGGGGCAGGGTCACCATGGCAAACCGCCGCCAGCGGCTGGCCCCAAGGCACAGGGCCGCCTCCTGCACCGACTCGTCCAGCATCTGGATTTCCGGCTGGAGCGTGCGGACAGAAAAGGGCAGGCCGACAAAGGTCAAGGCGATGACCACGCCCAAACGGGAGAAGGCGCCCTGGATGCCCAGCGGGGTCAGGAATTGGCCCAGCCACCCTTGATGGGCAAACAAACTGGCCAGCGTCAGACCCGCCACCGCCGTCGGCAGCGCGAAGGGAAAATCTATCAAGCCGTCGAGCAGCCGGCGCCCCGGAAAACGATAGCGCGCCAGCACCCAGGCCAAAAGGCTGCCGAAGACGGCGTTGATGGCCGCCGCCGCCAGGGAAGCGCCCAGGCTCAATTTGTAGGAGGCGATGGCCCGCTCATTGGTGGCCAAGGCCCACAGTTCACTCCAGGACAGGCCCAAGGCTCTGACCGCCAGCGCGGCGATGGGAACCAGCACGATGGCCGTTAAATAAATGACGGCAAACCCCAGCGTCAGGCCGAAGCCGGGCAGCGGATTGGTGGCCACGCCGGCCTCAGCGCCTGCTTCGCGCGATCTGGTCAAACAAACCTCCTTCATCAAAATGGGTTTTCTGGACCTGCTGCCAGCTCCCGAAAAGCTCCTGGACGGTGAACATTTTCACGGGCGCAAACAGCGCCGCGTGCCGGCGGGCCGCCTCTTCAAGGCTGGGGCGGAAGTAGTGCCGGGCGGCGATCTCCTGGGCGGCCGGCGTGTAGAGAAAGCGCAAGTAGGCCTCCGCCACCGCCCGCGTGCCGTGCAGGTCAACGTATTTGTCAACCATCGCCACAGGCGGTTCCGCCCGGATGCTGGCCGGGGGGTAGATGATGTCAAAGCGCCCGCGCCCAAAACCGTTCACGATGGTCAGCGCGTCGCTTTCCCAACTGACCAGCACGTCGCCAATGTCGCGCTGGGCAAAAGTGGTGGCGGCGCCGCGCGCCCCCTCATCCATCACCGGCACGTTGCGATAGAACTGCTGGATAAACCGCCGCGCCTCCGCCTCGTCGCCGTGATGCGTCCGCAAGGCCCATCCGTAAGCGGCGAGGTAAATCCAGCGCGCTCCACCCGAAGTTTTGGGGTTGGGCGCGATAACGCTCAGGCCCGGCTGGATCAAATCATCCCAATTCTTGACTTTAACCCGGCCGCCGCGCCGGGCCAGGAAGACGATGGTCGAAAAGCAAGGGCAACTGTCGTTTGGCAGCCGTTGCTGCCAGTTTCCGGGCACCAAATTGCCGTGGGTGTGCAGCGCGTCAATGTCCGTGGCCACGGCCAGGGTGACGATGTCGGCCTGCAAACCGTCAATGACCGAGCGGGCCTGTTTGCCGGAGCCGCCGTGGGACTGGCTGATGGTGACATCCTGGCCCGTTTTCTCCTTCCAGTCCTTGGCAAAGGCGGCGTTGATCTCCTGGTAAAACTCGCGCGTCGGATCATAGGACACGTTGAGCAACGAAACGGGTTGGCCCGCCCGGACCGCCAGCGCGGCCAAGGCGGGCAACACGCAAAAGATGTAAAAGAGACGTTTAATAACCGTCAAATTAAAAAACCAAATTTGGGTGCTGCGATAAAGTCATCATTGCGGCAAGGTTATGCCAAAATACACTACTATGTCAATGTAGATTATGGAGTGTTTTACAATTACTTCATACATTGGCCGTTCTCAGAACGAATAGTTGAATTTTGACAGTTTATACAGAAATGATATGTTATGAAGATATGAAACTTTCGTTGCGAGGCGAATACGCCTTGAGGGCCTTGTTGGTGCTGGGGCTGAATTACGGTGATGGCGTGGTGCGCATCCAGGCCATTTCCGATCAACAGAATATCCCCAAGAAGTTCCTGGAACAGATTCTGAACGATTTGAAATCCATTGGAGCGGTTTCAAGCCGGCGGGGGGCCGAGGGAGGCTATCGGCTGGCGCGGCCCCCGCAAAATATAACCCTGGCCTCAGTCGTGCGGCACATTGAAGGCGCACTGGCGCCGGTCAGTTGCGCCAGTGAACGGTTTTATGAACGCTGCACCTGCCCGGATGAAGCCCGCTGCCCCATTCGGGAGGTGATGATGGAGGTCCGGGAGGCGGTGGTCGCCATCATGGAACGCACCACTTTGGCGGACCTGTGCGAAAAAGCCCGGCGGCTGGGCCAGCCAGCCACTCCGGCCGCGGACTACGTCATTTAGAAAACAGGCCAATGCCAGGAAGGCGGCCCGGGAAGGTCTATGATGCTTCTTGGAACCAAGCAAGTTCGATCACGCAACGGTTAAATGACGTAATCCGTTTGGCGATCTTGTTCGTCTAAATACTCAATGATACGGGCCACCGACTCCGCCGCCGTCAATTGGTCGGTCTTCAATTCCAATTCCGCGCGATCAGGCTGTTCGTAGGGCGCGGAAACGCCGGTGAAATCCTTGATTTGATGGGCGCGGGCTTTGGCATACAGGCCTTTGGGGTCCCTGGCCTCGCAAACTTCCAACGGCGCATTGACATACACTTCCACAAACTCTCCCGACTCCATGATCTGCCGGACCATTTCCCGGTCGGAACGATAGGGCGAAATGAAGGCTGTGATGCAGAGGATGCCCGCTTCGGCAAAGAGCTTGGCCGTCTCACCCACGCGGCGAATGTTCTCCTTGCGGTCCTTTGGGGAAAAGCCCAGATCGGAGCAAAGCCCGTGGCGCATGTTGTCGCCATCGAGCACATAGACATGCCGTCCGAGATTAAATAGCTCGCGCTCCAATTCGGTGGCGATGGTGGATTTTCCCGAAGCCGACAATCCCGTCAGCCAAATCACGCGGCCGGGATGCCCGTTGCGCAGGGTGCGCTGCTCGGGGGTCACTTTGCCCTGGCTCCAGAAAATGTTGTGGCTTTTTTGCAGGCTGTCCGCCGAGCGCCGGGGATAGTTGTCCGCCGCCACAATGCCGCCCCCGGCCACCTCATATCCATCCACAATGACAAAACGTCCCGTTGGCACGATTTCCGAGTGAACATCAAAGGCCACCGGACGCTTGGTGCGCAACTGCACTTCGGCAACCTCGTTGCGCCCCACAAAGGCCTCCGCACGAGCAATGGTCTCCAGGGTGGACGAATCAATCACGCGCTCGATCGCATCAATTTCGCATTCCACCTCCTGGGTGGCCAGCTTGAGCTTGTAGCTGCGGCCCATGCGGAACGGCGCGCGTCCCAGCCAGAACAAGCGCGCCTTGAACCGGCTCAACTCATACGGCGGAGCCGTCTCCAGGGCGGCCATCGCGCCGCGCTCAACGAAAATCTGCTCGCTCAACGTGAAGCCGATGGATTCGCCCGCCTCCGCCATGTCCGTCGCCGGCGCGTTCCAGCGTTCAATGGTCTTGACCGTGCTGACCTTGTTGGTCGGGGCGAAAACCAGCCGGTCGCCGGTTTTGAGGGTGCCGGACTCAATCCGGCCCGCCAGGATGCGCCGGTGATCGAAGCGATAGACGTCCTGAATGGGCAGCCGCAAGGGCTGATGGTTCACCGGCTCCGCCAGTTGAAAATCATCCAGGGTTTCCAGCACGGTCGGCCCGCGCCACCATCGCATGTTGGGGCTGGGCGTGGCAATGTTGTCGCCAAATTTGGCCGCCATGGGAAGGAAGCGCTTGGGTTCCACTCCCACCGTCTTGAGAAAGGCGCGGTATTCCGCCTCAATTAGATCAAAGCGCCCTTGCGCATAACCTTGCAGGTCCATTTTGTTGACCAGCACCACAATCTGGCGGATGCCCAGGAGATTGAGCAGATAGCCGTGCCGGCGCGATTGCTCCTGCACTCCCTCGTTGGCGTCAATGAGCAGCAGCGCCGCCTCCGCGTTGGCCGCGCCCGTGATCATGTTCTTGAGGAACTCCTTGTGCCCCGGGGCGTCAATGATGACGTACTGGCGTTTGGCGGTGCGAAACCAGATCTGCGCAGTGTCAATCGTAATATTCTGGTCGCGTTCGGACTGCAGCGCGTCCATCAAATTGGCCCATTCGAAAGGGACGCCGCGCCGGTCAGCGGCGGCTTGCAATTGCTCCAGTTTGCCTTCCGGCAGCGAGCCGGTATCATAAAAAAGCCGGCCGACAAAGGTGGACTTGCCGTGGTCAATATGGCCGACAATGACAATTTTAAGCTGTTCGACGGGCGTGGTGGATGGGGGGTGCATTTTGGCTCAAAAGATTACATGTACCCATCGCGGCGCAGTTTCTCAAAGGCGTCTTCGCTCTCCTTGTCCTGCGCGCGGCCCGAACGCTCGGAGGTGCGGGTGAGACGCAATTCCTGGATCACTTCCGCCACGGTGCGGGCGTTGGATTTGATGGGAAAGGTGCAAGGCGCGCAACCGATGCTCCGGTAACGCTCGCCCTTTTCGTTGGCGAAATACAGCGGGATGACGGGAATGCTCTCCCGCTCGATGTATTCCCAAATGTTCAACTCCGTCCAATGAAGCAGGGGATGAATGCGGATGTGAGTTCCCTTTTCGTAGTCGGTCTTGAATTGGTCCCACAACTCCGGCGGCTGGTCTTCCACGTTCCATTCCATGTTCTTGTCGCGCGGGCTGAAGTAACGCTCCTTGGCCCGGGTCGGTTCCTCGTCGCGCCGCACGCCGACGATGACGCCGGTGTAATGGTATTGGTCCAGCACGGCCTTGAGCGCGTCCTTCTTGAGGGCGCCGCAGCATTCCACGCGCGTGGCGCGCCCGTTGGGATAAGTCGCGCCGCTGTGCAGCACGGATTCGTTTTTGCCCACCACCAGTTGCAGCTTCCACTGGCTCACCAACTGGTCGCGATAGGCGATCATGCTGGGAATTTTGTAGGTCGTGTCCACGTGGACCAGCGGGAAGGGGACATGGCCAAAAAAGGCCTTGCGCGCCAGCCATAACATGACGGTGGAATCTTTGCCAATGCTCCACAGCATGGCGAGGTTTTCAAACTTGTTGAAAGCCTCGCGCAAAATGTAGATGCTTTGATTCTCCAGCTTTGAGAGGTAATCCATAAATTCCGTGTTGCAAAGGGCTGCCCGCGCTCACTTCATTCGCCACCGTCCCTCAGAAGCGCGAGCCAATCGAGCCGGGCATCGCCGATTTAGGCCCCTGGCCCCTTATTCTTTGCCGTTGGCGCGCCGGCCGTGCTGATCAACATTGGCCGCGTACCAATCCAAAGCCTCATCCAAGCCCCGCTGGATGTCAAACTCTGGCTTGTAGCCGAGAAGGCGGCGGGCTTTGCCAATGTCGGCGTGCGAATGGCGCACGTCACCAGGGCGGAAGTCCTGATAGACCGGCCTGAACTCCTTGAGGTGCGGACAGCGGGGCAGCAGCCGCTGGCGCAGCATTTCGAACAATTGGTTCAGGGTCGTCCGTTCGCCCGCCGCCACATTATACACTTGATGGATCGCGCCGGGTTTGGTGGCCGTGCCGGCTTTCATATTCGCCTGCACGACATTGGCAATGTAGCAGAAATCGCGGCTCGTTTCCCCATCGCCATAAATGTGGACGGGCTGGTTGCGCATCATGGCGGCGATCCATTTGGGAATGACCGCCGCATAAGCGCCTTCCGGGTCCTGGCGCGGGCCAAACACGTTGAAATAACGCAGTCCGATGGCTTCCAGCTTGTAGCAGCGCCCAAAAACGTCCGCGTACATCTCGTTCATCGCCTTAGTCGCAGCGTAAGGAGAAAGCGGACGCCCGATCTTGCTCTCGATTTTGGGCAGGCCCTCCTCGTCGCCATAGACGGCGCTGCTGGAGGCATAGACGAACCGTTGTGCGCCTGCGTCGCGCGCGGCCGCCAGCATGTTCAGAAAGCCGGTGACATTGCTGGCGTGCGACTCAAGCGGCTCTTCGACTGAGCGGGGCACCGAGCCTAAAGCCGCCTGATGCAGCACAATGTGCGATCCCCGCGTCGCGCGCCGGCAATCCTTCGCTTCGCGGATATCGCCTTCCACCATGGTAAACCGCGCCCATTGCCGCGGGGTCACACTCTTCTTGACCTGCGCAAGATTATCCCGGTGGCCGGTGGCGAAATTATCCAGCCCCGTGACGCGCTGGCCGGATTTGAGCAGAGCTTCCAGCAGATTGGAACCAATGAACCCAGCCACGCCGGTGACAAGCCAGGTATTCCCGATGTTAGACTGCATGTTGTTTTTTGAAGGAGAAAGTGGGCCGGAAGGCCCGGAAAGTGGCGATGATTCGCCCGTCGAACACTAAAAACGCTTAGGCCGGGATCCGGGCGCGGCGAAACCAATCCACGAAGAGCGGAATGCCCTCTTCAATCCTGACTTTGGGTTTGTATCCAAGGAGTTGGCCCGATTTGGAAAGGTCCGCCCACGTCCGGGGGACATCGCCAGGCTGGTCGGGCTTTCGCTCCACCATTGCCTTTTTCCCCAAGGCCGCCTCCAACAGCTCCACCAGATGCGATAACCTGACCGGCTTGGACCCGCCCAGATTGAAGATTTCGTATCCGAAGGTCTGGCGGACGCAAGCCATGATTCCATCCACGATGTCCGTGACGTAGGTGTAATCGCGCGCGCTGGAACCGTCGCCAAAAAGCTCGATTGGCTGCCCGGCGGCGATGCGCCGGGCAAATTTGTGAATGGCCAGGTCAGGTCGCTGGCGGGGGCCGTAAACAGTGAAAAACCGCAGCATCACGATATCCATGCCATAGACATGATGGAAGACATGGCCCAAGGCCTCGCACGCCAGCTTGCTGGCGGCGTAAGGCGAGATCGGAGCGAAGACCGGATCGGTTTCCGCAAAAGGAACCTTGGAGTTGACCCCATAGACGGAGGAGGAAGAGGCGAGAATCACTTTGGCCACGCCGCTGGCCCGCGCGGCTTCCAGAATGTTAGCCGTGCCTTCCACGTTGACGCGCTGATAAAGCGCCGGCTCCTGCAGGCTGGGCCGGACGCCGGCCCGGGCCGCCAGGTGAATGACCTGGTCGAACGGCACGGCCCGGAACAATTGCTCAACGCACGGCCGATCCGCCACGTCGCCTTGAATAAAGACGAAAGGCTTGCGCAATGCCTGAATCTCCGCCAGGTTGCGCCGCTTGAGCGCGGGATCATAGAAGCCGTTCAAATCGTCCAGCACCCAGACCGCGTGCCCGTCGGAAAGCAACCGCTCGCACAGATGAGAGCCAATGAAACCCGCCCCGCCTGTCACCAGAAAGTTCATGGAATCCCCTCAAGGCCCACGCTGAAAGCTTGACGCGCCATTAACATGCTTCGTGCCGCACCCCGCCAAAAGCGAGGCAGGGTTTTGTCTCATACTCCAGGCCCGGCGCCGCTTAAAACCAGGCAAATTTTTCCGGCACGTAAATTTTGTCCATTGACTTGAGGATGAACGGCACGGTTGGTTTGCCTTTCATCACGTCGTCAAGGTTCAATTTGAATCGTTCCGTTTTCCCGTCGTCATGCTCACGGATGACGACGATTTTCTTCAGGTTGGATTTGGTGGTATCAATGCCCGCTTCAATCACAGCCTCCAACGGAGTTTCCACCCGCTCGGAAATAATCGGGCCTGGTTTGAGCACCGCGCCGGTGACGAAAACCTTGAAAACAGAGGTCTGCACCACGACCGACACTTCTTTCATCACCAATTGGTCGCCGTAGGCCTTCAGCAAGGCCTGCTCCAATTCCGGCGCCGTCAATCCCGCCGCCTTGATCTCTCCCACCATCTCCAAGGTGATCTTGCCATCCCGCCTGATGGTCTGTGTGCTGTCCAAGGTGTGCGCGCCCGAGAAGGTAATATGGACGGTGTCCCCTTCGCGCAAAATCAAGGTCTGTGAATTGTCCGGCGCCGGCGCGGTGGGAGCCGCCGGCGTTGCCACCGCTGGCGACGTTGGTGGAGTGGCGGGCGTTTTCGGGGCCGCGGAAGTGGCCGGTGTTGCGAGGGCCGCTGCCACTGCGCGGGACTCTGCGGCACGGTCGTCTGCGTTGGCGCCAGTGGCCGGAGCGGGGAGAGCCGCGTGGCCGGGCGCAGGCGCGGGATTGGACGGCGCAGAGGACTGGCTCTGACAACCAGAAAAGGCCGTCCCTCCGGCCAGGAGCGCCAAGAGCAAGGCCGCACGATTGATTCTCTGACATAAACACTTCAACATTTTTCCTTCCTTTCAGGGCCGCTCGCGGCGCCGATGGGATTGTTTGCCTCTGAATGACTAAAGTCAACAACATCCACCCGCGAGTTTCAAGTTTTTTTTGCGTCTGAACGGGCGGAGCCGGAACGGCTCAAAAGGCGGGACAGGCGCTCTCACTTCAATTCATTGAGGACGCGTCGCGCCTGGGCCGCCAGAGTGTCGGGCACGCGCAGGTCCAGCGCGCGTTGCAAAGCCTGCTTGCATTGGGTTCGCTGCTTGAGCTTGTAATAGTCCATGCCCAGATAATAAAACACCTCGCCGTCGCTGCCGGATTTCTCGCCTGTCTCCCGCAACAAAAGCACGGATCGGTTGTAATCGGCGCGGCGATAAGCCAGCAGGCCCAGAGTTTTGGCCAATTCGACATCGTCGGGCAAGGCAGCTCTGGCCTTTTCCGCCAGATCGTAAGCTTTGTCCAGGTCGTGGCCACGCTCGCTGTGGCTGTAAAGGAGGGCCATCTGGCGCATGGCCGGGGCAAACTGGGGATAAATGGACAACACCTTTTCGTAAGTCTGTGCGGCGGCGTCCGTCGCGCCCCGGCGTTCCGCCAGCAGTGCCATCACCATCAGTGCCGGCACATTGTTTGGCTCCTTGTCCAGAACCTGCTGCGCCAGCGGGCCGGAGTTTTGGGCTTGGGCGGGGTTCTTGACGGCCGCGCGCAGGGCCGTGAACTGTTTGGCTTGATCGAGGTATGGCAGGGAATCGCCCTGGCGCATGGCCTTCTGCATGGCCGCATCGGCATCGCTGACCCGGCCCACGGCGTAGCTGGTCAGGGCCAGGTAATAGTAGGATGACGGTTGCGCGGGCGCTTGATCGGCCGCCTGTCGCAACAGGCTCAAGGCCCAGGGATAATCCAAGCCGTTGCGATAGACCAACTCCCCCAGCCAGGCGCAGGCGCGGCCTTCGTTAGGCGCCAGTGCATGCGCTGATTTGGCCAACTCCAACGCCTTGCGGTTGTCATGCTTTTGGTCGGCGCACAAGCGGGATAATCGAAGCATGGCCGTCCAAACTTGGTCGTTGATGGACAGCAGTTTTTCCAGTGAGGCAATCGCTCCATCCATGTCCCCGCGCAGTTCCTGGATGGAAGCCAGACGGCTCAAAGGCACGGGGTCCAGAGGATTCTCCCGAATCAGGGATTGCAATTGCTGGAGCGTGGCCGGGGAAGCATTGGTCGGATTGATGTTCAAAACCTCCAGGTGGGAGCGCACCAACGATTTGCCGGGAAAATCGTCCTGGGCGGCCAAGGCCCGTTGCAAGTAGAGACGCGCGGGGTCTTCCTCTTCCATCATGTAATAGGCCATGCCCAAATGCATTTGCACTTCGGGCGCGGGCGTGAGGTTCCTTCCCGCGCTCTTTTCGACGCTATCCTGGATCAAGCTCAGGGCATGCGCGTACTCGTGTTTTTTGTAAAGAATCCATCCCAGGGTATCGGCTGTGTACGGGTCATTGGGTCTAAGTTGAAAAGCGGCCTGAGCCAGGTGGAACGCGCGATCAATTTGACCCAGGAACTCGGAATCAACATAGGCCAGATTGTTCATGGCCAGAAAATTCTTTGGTTTGATCGCCAGCAGTTTCTCGTAGGAGTCCCGGGACTGCTCATTGCGGCCCTCCTCCTGCTGGATTTCTCCGATCATCAACATGGCTTCTTCGTTGGTTTTGGCCGCCAGGGCGTCCAGGCGTTTGAGGGCCTGTTCGTCCTGATGGGAGGCCACGTAGAGCCTGGCCAGACTCAGGTAGGCCTGGGGCTGTTCAGGGTCCAACTCAATGGCCTTGGAAAAGGCGGTCTCGGCCATATTGGTCTGTTTTTCGGCTATGTAAATATCCCCTTGCAACATCTGGGGTGCGGCCGCCTTTGGATTTCTCTCCATGACCTCCGTCACACGACTGTGGGCTTCGGCAAAACGCTTCTCCCACACGTCCAGTCCGGTGATCTGCTGCAGAGCGCGCAAGTTGTCCGGCGCCATCTGGAGCGCTTTCTCGAAGGCCGCGCGCGCCTGCGGGAAGTTGTGTGCATTTTCGTAAACCACTCCGATTCGGAGGGGGACTTCGGGTTCCTTGGGAAACATTTGCGCCATCCGTTGATAGACTTCCAAGGCGCGAGACGGCTGGTCCTGCGCCAGATAGGCATCCGCCAGGGCCAACTGAGCCTTGGCATTGTCGGGGTGGCGATTGACCAATTGCAACAGGAGGCTGATGGTCTCGCCCAAGCGGCCTGAGCGAAAGTCCACTTGCGCCAGCAGGAGCACGGCTTGGGCATAATCGCGGTCCAAAGCCAGGGCCTCGTTCAGCTCGGTGATGGCCTTTTGCTTTTCGTTGTTCAACACGTGAGCCAGGGCCAAATAGTATTTGATCTCTTTGACATTCTTATAAATGTCGTTCATGTGTTGGAAAGTTATCAGAGCCTTCGCCACGTCTTGTTGAGCCAAAGCCAGGGTGCCCAACTGCAATATGGCGTCAAAGTTGGAATTGTCGCGGGCCAGAACCCGGTCAATGGCTTCCTTGCATTCGTCGAATTTGTGTTCCGCGAAGGACATTTTCATCAGGTAAAGCCAGGCCGGGATGTAGTCCGGCGCCTGGCGCGTCATATCGTGCAGGATGTTTTTGGCGTCCTCCACGTCCCCGGTTTGCATTCGAAAATCCACGTATTTTAACCGCGCGGCGGAGCGAATGGGCGAAAGGTCCGCCGCCATCTTCAGGTCCTGCTGGACTCCCTTGATATCCTTGCGCATGAAGCACAGCGCCGCCATGCCTTGGTAAGGAGAAGCCAGCTTTGGGTCCAATGCCACCGCCTTTTGAAACTCGATTTGCGCGTCGTTGGTCTTGTCCATCCGCAGATCAATAAAACCCAGGGCCGAGTGGCAAGCCGCCGAGGCCTGGCCACCCTCCCGCAATTGTGTTTCCATCCGTTGGCGCGCGCTGGAGAGATCCTTGCTGGCGGTCACTTGCACCAAGAGCAGCATGGCCTCTTCGTTGGTCGGCTCCGCTTGCAAGACGGACCCCAATAATTTGACGGCCTCGTTTGTGCCGCGGTTGCTGCCGTAAATCTCCGCCAGTCTCAGTTGGACTTCGGGATTCTGCGGGTCCTGTTCATTGGCCTTCCTCAAGAATACGGAGGCCTGCAGCGCGCGGCCTTCCTCGGAGTAGATGCAGCCCAGGCGGCGAACGGCGACCGGATTGAGTGGCGACAGGCTCAAAACCGTTTGGTACTCGATTTCCGCCGCGTCGTACTTCCTGGCTTTATAGTCGCGGTCGGCGGCCGCCAAAAGGCGCTTGGCCTTGGATGCTTTGGTGCAGCCCGCGCTCACGACCAGGCAAAGGGCCAGGGCCAAAAGGTTGAGCCAGTGATGGGGAAATGCTTTCATGGTATCAGCTTTCGGGTTGGGGTTTGGAGGCTTCGCTTGCTCGGGAATCCCACTTGCGCAGGAAAAAAAGCAGCAGAAAGAAGGGAACCAGCGACAAGGCAAAGAAAATGGGGCCGCCGTGATGATGAATGGGCGAATCAATCATTTTTGGACTTATATGAACGCACAGCCAGCCAATGACGAAAACACGGAATCCGTTGCGGAGAATGGCCAGGGGAACGACAAACAACACCAAAACGGCCCGGGTCCAGAACCGTTGCAGAAACAAATATCCCGCCAGCAAGCTGGTCATCAACAGCACCAAGGTCGAATGAATGCCGCTGCATTCGGGCGCCACCCTGACGGAAAAGCCCGACAAATGCAAGCTCAATCCCTCCCGCAACACCGGCTCCCGCGCCACGTCGCAAAACCCCTCGGCGGCGGCGGCGGACGTATATTGAAAGAACGTGTCAATGTGATCCTGCCATAGGACCGGCATTGGAACAGCAAAGATCAGGAAAGCCAGCGGGAAAGCGACCCGGGCCGACAGCTTGGCGCCAAGCATCGCAAGGCAAAGGCCCCAAAAACAGCATAGCCAGGCCAGCGTCATCAGCGTCAAATAATCCTGCCTCACCAATTTCCACCCGCCATGCCGGCCAATCCAGTAGGCGGCGATCATCGCCCCGCCGGCCAACAATCCAAGCGCCGCCCCCGGCCAGCATGGGCGGAGGTCTTCAATCTTGAGCCTGCGCCTGTCGCACCAAATCAAATACACGGTGATGACGGGCACCAACGGAATGTAAGAGAAAAACTGGCTGTGGCAGGCGAAAGTAATCAACTGCCACAAAGGCCGCGCGAAGCAGACCGCCAAAAGGCAGGCCGCCAGCGCCAGCCGTTGGAGTTGCCGCGACGCCATGGCCCCGCTGGGGCCAATCTCACAAGAAATCCCGGTATTCATCTTTTTATGATTCTGTCGTTATGGACATGTCTCGTCCGCCGAATCGCTCGGACCGCGGCCAAGGCCGCGGCCGGCCCGGCGGACTGGCCCGTGGCTCATGACGGTTGTTTGACACTTGCAACCCAATCTTGATGGCTCAAATACCACTGAATCGTTTCCCGCAAACCGGTTTGGAACGTGTGGGCGGGCGTCCAGCCCAATTCTTTTTCCATCTTGGCGGCATCAATGGCATAGCGGCGGTCATGGCCCGGCCGGTCCTTGACAAACGTGATCAGCCGCCGCGAGTTTCCGCCCAATTCAGGAGCCAGTTCGTCCAGGAGGTCGCAGATCAACTCCACAATGCGAAGGTTCGGCCATTCGTTGCGCCCGCCGATATTGTAGCTTTCCCCGTCCCGTCCCCGCGTCAGCACTTCCCACAGAGCCTGGACATGATCCAGCACATAGAGCCAATCGCGCACGTTCATGCCGTCTCCATACACGGGAATCGGACGCCGCCGGCAAATGCTTTCGATGATGACCGGGATCAGCTTTTCCGGGAATTGGCGGGGGCCGTAATTGTTGGAGCAATTGGTCGTCACCACCGGCAACCCATAGGTGTGGTGGTACGAGCGCGCCAAAAAATCGCTCGCGGCTTTGCTGGCGGAATAGGGGGAGTTGGGCGCGTAGGGCGTCGTCTCGGTGAAATATCCCGTCGGTCCAAGACTGCCATAGACCTCGTCCGTCGAGACGTGGTGGAACCTCTTTCCGGCCCAGCGGCCCCCCCACGCCGCCCGCACCGCCTCCAAAAGATGGAAGGTCCCCACAATGTTGGTCTGGATGAAATCCCCCGGCCCGGTAATGGACCTGTCCACGTGCGACTCGGCGGCCAGATGCAGAACGTGGGTCACGTCGTGCCGGGCCACCGCTTCCAAGACCGCGTTTTTATCCCGCAAGTCCGCCCTTTCAAAAATGTACTTCGGATGGCGCTCCAGGCCCTTGAGATTCTCCAGCCGCCCGGCGTAGGTCAGACAATCGAGATTGACCAGGAGGCGGATTTCGGGTTTGTCAATGATATGATGGATCAGGTTGGACCCGATAAAACCCGCGCCACCCGTGACCAGCAAATTCATGGCAGGGGCCTCCAATGCCGCAAGGCCTCCGCCAGCGCCTCCTCCACCGGACGCATGGCCACGCCGGCGGCCAGCAGCTTGGAAACGTCCAGAATGCAGTTGGACCGGGGCGTCTTGGCGGCCAGGCGGTAAAACTCCTCGTCGCCGGACCAAAACTCAAAAGAGCGTTTTGGCTTGAGTGTCCTCTGAATCATTTCGACCACCTGGCGGGAGGTGACAAAGCCGGGATTGGTCACGTTGTAAGTGCCAAAAGAAGCCCGCCGCCGCCATAACTCCAGACAGGCCGCCACAAAGTCCCCCCGGTGCGAGAGCGAATTGACGTTGTCATAGACCTTCGGGTAATTCTGCAACTTGCTCAGATAATTGCGCGCGTCGTCGTACTGATCAAACGGAATGCGCAAACGCCAGATATAACTCTGCCCGACACCCCGGATCGCTTCCTCGCCCAGCGCCTTGGAGCCGCTGTAAAAACTGCACGGACCCTGGCGAAAACTGAAGTTCGGCTCGTCCTCCTCGGTGAAACCGTGAAACGCGCCCCGGTTTTTCCGCAGCCACGACTGCAAAGGGGGCTGGGTCAAATCACGCTCCACGCGGGCGCGGCCATCGGCCTCCACTTTCGCGCCGGAAAAAATGCAGCCGGAAGAGACATGTCCCCAAGGCAAGCCCAACGTGGCGCAGACGTGGGCCACGGTTGCGGGAAACAACGAGTTGCCTTGCAATGTGTCGGCCCGGTTTTGTTCGCACGCATCCACGTTGGGTTTGCCCGTGTAGCCGGCCGCGTTTATCAGAAAATCCGGCTTGGTCTGCCGCAGGAATTCAAGCAACGAATCGAACCGGGTGTAGTCCATCACCGAGCGCGAGGGCGCGACAAAGGGCAAGCCCTGCTCGCGCAGGGACGCGGCAAATTGCCGCCCGATGTAACCCGTGCCGCCTAAAAGAACGATCATATCAACGCGCTGCCTCCGACAGGACGCGATGAAGGTAATCGCGGTATTCGCAGTTGGGCATCTTGGCGGCCAGTTTTTCCAGGCCGTCCCGGCTCAAAAATCCGCGCCGAAAAGCCGCCTCCTCCGGGCAGCCGATCTTGATGCCCTGCCGCTTTTCAATGGTTTGAACGTAAGCCGAGGCCTCGTGCAAACTGCTGCTGGTGCCGGCGTCCAGCCAGGCAAAGCCCCGGCTCAATTGGAAAACACGCAATTGGCCGCGCCGCATGTACGCCAGGTTCACATCCGTGATTTCCAATTCACCCCGCGGCGACGGGCGCAGATTCCTGGCGATCTCCACCACTTGATTGTCATACAGATACAGCCCCGGCACCGCGTGGTCGCTGCGCGGGTTCCTGGGCTTCTCTTCGATGGAGAGGGCCTTTCCTTGCGCATCGAATTCCACCACCCCGTAACGTTCGGGATCGTGGACACGATAGCCAAAGATGGACGCGCCGGACTGGAAATCCGCAAAGGCGCGTTTGAAACCGTCGGCGCCATAGAAGACATTATCGCCCAAAATCAGCGTGACGGAATCGGACCCGATGAACGACTCGGCGATCAAAAAGGCCTGGGCAATGCCCGCGGGCCGCGCCTGTTCGCGGTATTCAATGGACAAGCCCCAGGAACTGCCATCGCCTAAAAGCTGGCGGAAACGCGCCAGATCGCCCGGGGTTGAAATCAGGCACAATTCACGCACTCCGTTCTCGATCAGCGTCGTCAGCGGGTAATAGATCATGGGCTTGTCATAGACCGGCTGTAACTGCTTGCTGGCCACCAGAGTCAGCGGGTACAAGCGCGAACCCGCGCCACCTGCGAGGATGATGCCTTTGGTCATGAATTGATTCTTGCCGCTCATTCAAGCCTTCCACACCTGGCCCTGGCGCGCCGGGATGCCGGCCATGGCGTTGCGTGTGTCCACAATGCAATCGGCCCATTGGGCCAGCCCCTTATAATCCACACTGGCATGTTTGGTGGCGATGAGCACCACATCGAAACTCTGGATCGTTTTCGCCTCCCAAGGGACGGACTTGACGCCGGCCCATTGCGGATGTTCGCGCGTCAATTTGATGGCCGGAACATACGGGTCGTGATACGACACCTCGGCCCCGCGCGCCTTGAGCAAAGTCATCAGGACGTAACTGGGCGATTCGCGGTCGTCATCCACGTCGGCCTTGTAAGCCAGGCCCAGCACCAGCACCTTGGCGCCGTTGAGCGCCTTGCGCCGGTCATTAAGCGCGGCCACGACCTGTTGGACGACGTACTCCGGCATGGCCGAGTTAATCTCCCCGGCCAATTCGATGAAGCGCGTGTTCTGGACATATTCCCGCGCCTTCCAAGTAAGATAAAACGGATCAATCGGGATGCAATGGCCGCCCAGGCCGGGGCCTGGATAAAAAGGCATGAAACCAAAAGGCTTGGTCTTGGCCGCGTTGATGACTTCCCAGACATCAATGCCCATGGCCGTGTAAACCACCTTGAGTTCATTGACCAGGGCGATGTTGACGCTGCGGAAAATATTCTCCGTCAACTTGGCGGCCTCCGCCACACGGCAGGAGGAAACCGGCACCAGTGTCTTGATGGCCCGGCCATAGACGGCTTTGGCCCGAGCCAAACAGGCCGGGGTCAGGCCGCCAATGACTTTGGGGATGGACGCCACCTTGCTGCTGGGATTGCCCGGGTCTTCCCGTTCCGGGGAAAAGGCCAGGTGAAAATCCACCCCGGCCTTCATGCCGGAGCCTTCTTCCAGCACCCGGCGCAAATCCTCGTCGGTCGTTCCTGGATAAGTCGTGGATTCCAGCACCACCAGAAGACCCTTGTGGATATGCGGAGCGATGCTCTTGCCGGTTTCCAGGATGTAGGAAATATCCGGCTCCCGGTTCTTGTTCAATGGCGTGGGCACGCAGATAATGACGGCCTCGGCTTCCCTGACCCGGCTGAAATCGGTGGAGGCGGAGAATGTTCCCGCCTGGACCGCTTCGGCGATGGCGGAGGATTCGATGTGTTTGATGTAGCTGCGTCCATCCATGAGCGCCTGAACCTTGGCCTGATCAATGTCCAATCCAAGCACCTCAGTGTCCGAGCGCGCGAATTGGAGCGAGAGCGGAAGCCCGACATAGCCGAGACCAACAATGGCAATTTTCATATAATTGAAGTCTGAATTATCACCGAGGTTTATCAAAGATTCACGTGGAGCGCAACAGAATTCTGGCTACAAGGATTGCCCCGCAAAATCTCAAAATGCCGGGGAAACAAACCAAGGGTTTTTCCACTGGCGCCAAGGATAATCCTAGTCGCGGCCGGACCTAATCTGGCGGAGAATAACGGCACACGATGAGCGCGTTTTTCGCAGTAGGCATGAGCAGCTCAAAGGGTAAACATGATTGCTTTTCATCAACCAAGACGGCCAGACGCGGACGACGGTTTGCGCCGCCGCCGCAGAACGATCGGACTGACGAACTTTCTGGCAGGTATCCTGAGTCTGGCTGCTTTTAACGCGACGGCTCAATCGGGCAGCCTCACTTTGGCCTGGAATCCAAGCACCAACTCAAACGTCGTGGGTTACAAGGTCTATTACGGCCAAGCCAGCCGAGCTTACACCTTGAGTTTGAACGCCGGAACGAATCTGACCGAAACGATTGCCGGCTTGACGCCGGGGTTGACCTATTATTTTGCCTCGACGTCCTACGATTCCTACGGCAACGAGAGCGACTTCTCAAACGAGGTCACCAACCGACTGCCGATCCTTCCGGCAATCACGGTTCAGCCGTTGACGCAAACGGCTGTGGCAGGCGCCCCCGTGACTTTTTCGGTCAGCGCCACCGGCGATCCGCCCCTGGGTTTCCAGTGGATGGACGGGCTTGCGCCCATTCCCGGCGCCACCGCTTCGTTCCTCAGTTGGGCCAGCGTCGGAGATGCCAACGCGGGAAGTTATAGCGTCCTGGTTACCAATCCTTGGGACCGCGCCACCAGTACCGTGGCAGTGTTGACCGTGCTGCATCCCCCCTCGATCCTCTCCCAGCCTCAATCTCAAACGGTGGTGGCCACGACGGCTGCATCGTTCTCGTCCACTGTGGCCGGCACGGCGCCGTTGGCGATGCAATGGTACTGCGGAACGACGGCCTTGGCGGGAGCCACCAACAGCGTCCTGGCTTGGGCCAACGTGGCGGCTTCCAATGCGGGCAATTATGAATTTACAGTGTCCAACGCCGCGGGCATGGTTTCCAGTTCCGTCGCCACATTGACGGTCCTTCCCACCAATACGATTGCGACCGCCGCCGGCGCATATAACGGGTTGTTTTTCCAAACCAATGCCGATGGAACGCCAGCCATCACCGAAGCCACCTCCGGGTTTCTTGGCAATTGCGTCGTGGCCAGCAACGGCGCCTACAGCGCCAAGGTTTATGTCGGCGGACAGTCCTACTCGTTGGCGGGTGCTTTTAGTATTTCCGGCAACGCCAGCGCCACGATTCCCCGCACTGGCGCCGGTTCGTCCAATTTGACGGCTGTTTTGCAACTGGACCTGATCCACGGCACGCGACAAATGACCGGCTTCATTTCCAGCACGACCGTCGGCAGCGCCTGGACGGCGCCCCTTCTGGGCGATCTGGCTACCAACGCCTTCCCCCAGATCGTCGGGGCCAGTCTTTTGATCTCTCCAGGATTGTCCGCCAATTCTCCAACCAATGGCGGCGTGGCCATCGGCCTTGTGGCCAACAGCGTCCTTTCCCTGTCCGGCGCGTTGGGGGACACAGCGGCCATGTCGCAAACCGTGCCGATTTCCAAGGATGGCAACGTGCCGTTGTTCGTCAACTTGTACACTAACGGCGGTCTGCTGGAAGGATGGATCAATCTGGCTGGCGGCGCCGCGACCGGCAATCTGACGTGGATTCGCCCCAGCGGCGTCCTTCTGCCAGCCGGTTTTCCGCAGGGCTTCGACACGGTGGTGCAGGTGACTGGCGCGGCATACCAACAGGGGGTGGGGCAATTGGGGGCGAGCGGGCCGGGCGCCTACACGTTCGCTTACCTGACGGCCTCCACCAGCGGGTGGATTGTATTCCAAGAAACCAATGGCAACCAACATTACAAGGCAACAGGCTCGACGTTTACAGTCAACGCAAGCGGCTCCTTGACCTTTTGGGCCTGCGCTGGAACCAATAACCCAACGCCAAGCGGAGTTATTACGGTCATATATATTGGCGGGAACTGTCCGACTCTCACCTCGATGGCCGTTGGCGGCCTTCCAGGCTTGCAAACCTATTATATCGAAAACCAAGCTGCCTTAATTTCTATCAATGCCAGCGGTTGTTCATCTTTGACCTCTTTAACTTGTGGATTCTGTAGTTTAGCCGGCACAACTATTAATGCAAGCAATTGCACGGCATTGACGTCATTGATGAACATTACCAGCGCCGCCACCGTCCCCATACAAAATGCCGTCATCGCCACTTTGCCCGCGTTTGCCACTGGCACACATACGCTGTATTGGAGCAAATATGCCCCGGCTAACCCTGGCGGGGACGCCGCCGCCGTTGCCAAAGGCTGGACGGTTAACCGTTCGGGCGGTTAAGGATCCATTCCGCTGCCCCAGTCAGGTCGTCCCTCGTAATCGCTTGAGCCAGGCGCGGGTCCCGGCTCTGTTCCACTTCCTTGCCATAGCCGGTGCGCACCAAGATGCTCTTTTTCACGCCGGCGTTCCATCCGCACTCCAAATCGAGCATTTTATCCCCAATCATATAACTCTTGGAGAGGTCAACGCCAAATTCATCGCGGGCGTCATAGAGGAACTGAGGGGACGGTTTGCGTCCGCGGCTCGGCTGCCCCGGAGCTTCGGGCGCGATGTAGATTTTGTCCAGGCGCACGGACTCGCGCGCCAGTTCCTGGACTAATCGCGCGTTGACCGCCGCCACGTCCTCCAGGCTGAAATAGCCGCGGCCAACCCCCGCCTGATTGGAAACCATAAACAAGCTATAGCCAGCTTGCCGCAACGCCGACAAAGCGGAGCCTGCTCCGGGAAAAAGCACGACCTCCTCCGGTCGGTGGAGGTACTTCTTTTCCTCGATCAGGGTTCCGTCCCGATCCAGAAATACTGCCTTCTTGGAATCCAATCAATTAAGGTCAAAACAGGCTGCGGACCATCTCCCGCATGGCTCGTCACGCCATCACGTCCTTTTCCGCCAACTCACAGATCAAGTGCCCGATGGTGATGTGGCACTCCTGGATGCGCGCGGTATTGGGAGAGCTGACCACGATGGGAATGTCCACGCATTTGGCCAGCGCCCCGCCATCCTTGCCCGAAAAGCCGATGGTTTTGAGGCCCAGTTTGCGGGCTTCCCGCATGGCGGCCAGGACATTGGAGGATTGGCCGCTGGTGCTGATGCCGACAGCAATATCGCCAGGGCGGCCCAGGGCCTGAATCTGCCGGGAGAAGACCTGCTCGAAACCATAGTCGTTGCCCACGGCGGTCAGGATCGAGGAGTCCGTCGTCAGAGCGATGGCCGGCAGGGCCTGGCGGTCCTTGATGAAGCGGCCGACAAACTCAGCGGCCAAATGCTGGGCGTCGGCGGCGCTGCCGCCGTTGCCGAAGAACAGCAGCTTGCCGCCGGAAGCAAGACATTGAGCCATGACGCCGGCGGCCTGGACAATCGCCGGCCCGCATTCACGGGCGACTTTTAACCGCAAATCCGCTCCTTCACGGAAGGATAATTCCACGTGCTTGAGTGCTGTTTCCGGGTTCATCTATTCAGGTTCGCTTGGAAGCCGGCAAAGCTTCAAAGTCGTTCATTTTGGAGAAGGTTTTGCCAAGGGAATGATGGTCAGGGGAATGGGAAGATGAGGAGAAATCGGCAGAGGAATGTTCGGCAGAGGAATAATTCACGGCATGGTCTGTTCCCCATTCCTCTGCCGAATATTCCCCTGCCGGTAATTCCCTTGCCTTCGCGCCCGCCCCCGGTTTCATCCTTGTTTTAGTTGCGGGTTGCCATGCTGGGCTTCTTGCGAATTTTCGCGGCTATTTCTTTGTCGCCAATCCTACGGACTCCTCTGTAATGCCTTAAACTTTCGTTTTATGTGATCCTCTTGCAGCCGAAGTGACCGTCTATGGTGTTGTGGAAGAGTTCAGCGCGGTCGTTGGATTGCATCAGCTCGTCATATTTCGCCATCGGGACGCCAAAATACTCGTAAGTGCGCCCATGATGGAAGTCTATGACAAGGTTGCCATTCCTGTAGCCGATGCCCGCCAATTCCAGGGAATCGACGCGCTTCATTTCATGAATTACACCAGTTAATTGTACGGACATAATATTTGCTTCTGGATAATCTTGGCGCGGCCACCGCAGGCAGGACACCGTGTCCTGTTGCTTCGGCAGCCTTATGCTTTCCAAGTTTTCCATGCGCCCACTATAACACATTATCGTGGTAATGCAAATAAAACAATAAAGTATTTTATTCCCTAATCATCAGCATTATGCTTCCCGTCTCGCCCATAAGGTGGGTCGGGCGCATGGATCTCATGTCCTTGCCGGGCACCCCCCTGTACACGCGTCACACCCGTGGGTCGGCGGGCACGCATGGCCCCAATCCCAATCAGGGCGCTGCCCGTGATTTCCAAGACCCAAGCCCAATGATCGTCCTTAAGGCTAATTCCCAGAAATTGATCCGTGTGGTTGATGGTGGCAGCGCGCAAAGCCACGAACAGCGCGAGAACAATCACCCCCGCCAAGGCCGGTTGATTCTCCCTGAAGAACCGCCGGCCACGCCACCAAAACCACGCCAGCAATCCCAAGCACCCCGCGGCAAAAACGGCGCTGAAAATCAATTGCACCCGGCGGCGCGCCCCGTACCAGTGGCCGGCGCTGGCCACATTCCGACCGACGACAATCATCAACGTCTGAAGATTCAACTGCTTGTTGATCCCCAAAAAAATCAGCCCGGCGGCCAATACCCACCAGATGGCGGCAAAGGACCGCGCCGAAGCACCCCGCGATTTCAAAGCGGCGCGGCCACAGCAAAGCGCTGCTCCGATGTAAACCGCCGCCACGGTCCATCCGAGAATCGTCGGGTTGTCGAGGCGGAATTGCCATTTGAGATTGGATTCAGGCGGCTCCATGGACGGCTCGTCAATACCGGTAATTGAGTTCGAGGCCAACCTGGTTTCCGGAGTAGCTGAAATTGGCCTGGCTGGAGTTATTGTTGTTGAACATGACAAAAACCGACGCGGTCAGGCGTGTGCGGAAGACCCTGGACAGGCGGAATTGCTCATAAGTTCTGGTGTCGGTCCGGGTATTGACAAGAGTGGACGTCGGCGGGGCGCCGAAGAAGTACTTCGGCAACGGACCCGCTGCGATGCTGGTAAATGGTTCCGAGGTATACCCCCCGCTGATTTCGAAATACATGTTCTTGGCAATGTCCTGGTGGAGAGCAGCCGTGACGCTTGTGGCCGTGTTGATCTCGCCTCCTTCCAAGGATGGAGTCACGGTCCGCCTGCCGGAAATCGTAAGCAAGGTTCCGGGGAGAATCTGATAATGCACCGAGGCGTCAAAAATGGGACTCACAAGGGCGCGCTCGGCAGGACGGAGAAACTGCCTGTCCTCGCCTCCTCCCACAAGGATCAGGCTCAATTTGGTTCCCGGTTGAAACACCACCCTGCCCAGGATCTGTTCAAACGGCATATCCGAACCAAGGCTTACTTCGTCATACCCGCCGGTCAGGCCAAGCCCGGCGCCGAACTGCGGCTCGAACTGATAGTTGAGCCAGTCGGAAGTGCTCCACTCATGCAAATCGCTCAAACTCTGGGCAAAGCGGAAGTTTTGATTCAATCCCAATTGCAATGACATTTTGTCGTTCATTTGCCAGGCCGCGTTGAGCGCGGTGGCATACGCCTCTTGTTCGGTTTGGGTCCCCGTTTCCACCAGGGGGGCGGTGGTGTCAATATAGCTTTGCGAGAGTTTCAGGGTCCAGTCGCCACAGGTCGTGCCGCCATTGAGCGCCACTCGGTGGTCCGTTGTATCGCTGAAAACCCGACTCGAATACATGGCCATGCTGGGAGTGTAATCCAGAGTCCAATGATTGCCGATTTTGAGGAGCAGGCCGGGGGAAACCGTGTTGATGGCCGTGGTTGAATTTTTGCCGGGCTGGGCTTGGATGCCGTTGCCATAACTCAAGGAATAATCAAGGTGCGGATACATTTGAATCGGCCCCCATTCCGCCAGGGGCGGCCCGGTTGGAACATAAAAGGTTGTGGCGGCCGACGAGCCAGGCAGGGAGCTGGTTCCCATATACGGCGCGCCGAACTGGCCAGAGCCGGGCGTAGTTGGACCAGGTTGTTGGGACGCGAAATTGTTTGATTGGGACTGGAAGTTGTTCGTCAGCGCGTTCCCGAAAACATCCTGTTGGGCCACCGCATCGGTATGGCAGAGATACAAAGACGCAAGGACAATCCAACAGAATAGGCCTGAGCTTGTGTTCTTCATTCTTCTAAAGGCCGAATAAGACGAGAAACCGGACGCAAAATCAAGATCCTTCAGCAACTTACGGGATTTCAGACAACTGAGAGGCCCCGCCCACCAACTCACAACCTGCTCAGATGGGCAAAAGAGGAAGCGCACTGTTTATTGACCGACATGCTTCGGATCCAACTGCAGCGGGCGGAAGAGCTTTCGTGTACAGATCCGCCGCGCCGTGCCGAAAGTTGAGCGGATTTTGCCTCCCAACGATAAACGGCGCCAATGGTTGAACAAGGAAAAGCCCGTCAGCCTGGGGGCCGGCAGGCCAAAGAGGCGCAACACGGTGATTCGGCCCCATATTGCGCCCCGCTTCTCGAGCAGATTGCGCTGTGATGCAGCGACTTTGGCGCCGTCGGCAGTTTCAAGACAGACATAACCGGAAGACATCGCCTCGCGAATGATTTTCCTCCCTCGTTCGGTGCGGACGAGCACCAGCGAAGACCCCGGCTCTCCAGCCTGGACGGACCGATACCAAGGATCCCCGCACGAAATATCGGCGTCTTCTCCTGAGCCGTCCGGGCACAAATGCGCAGACAAAGGCCGGTAGGCTTGCAGCAATCCCCACGATTCGGCATAGGTTCTTTGAAGAGAGGGAGGAGATTGCCCTTTCAGAGTAATGGCAAACATGCCGGGCCAGCCGTTGCCACGGTATCTCAGCTCCTTGATTTGGGCTGGATCCGCTCCCATGTTTTTAATCAGTTCAATCGTTCCCTTCGTCGCGGGTGAACCCGCGCAAAAAAAAGAGATGGTCAAGCCTATCTTCGCTTTGAGTTGCGGCCGCAATGTCTCCGCTTTGGTCAGGGCCGTCACCTCGCTGGGTTGCCCTACGAACACACAGGGCCCAGGCGCGGACTCGATTTCATCCAGCCGGTCACAGGCCGAGGCCGGGGCGTAGCGCGAGCCGTTCCTCTTGAGGAGGTCCGCCCGCGAACGGCTCATCATGGTCTTATTCCTCAACGGGTTCTCCGGGTCGCCGCCAATGTGCAGCACACCATGCATGGTCCGTTTCTCCAAACAATAGAGGGACAACGCCGTAATCAAGCCGCCCGATGATCCTGCTAGTCGAATTTCTGGATCTGCCGCGTGCCCCTCCCAAACCTCCAGAACTGGGCCCCATGAGACTGTGAGTTCGGGGAGAAGGCCGGGACGCCGGTTTATTTCCCGATGGTCATTCTCATACCCCGGACAAACATCGAGGCATTTGGCACAACTTTCGCAACCGTTGCCCCGGACGACCGGCCTGATGCCTTCGGCAATAAAGTCCACCAGTTCGATTTTGTGTTCGGGGCAGATATAGGCGCAAGCCCCGCATCCAAGACACATTCTCCAACGCGCAATGTCGGCAACAGTGGAAATGGTTCTCATGTTGTGCTTTACGGCATGTGTCGAGCAGAACTTCAGAAAAGGACCGACTGGCCACCCATCGGCCAGCAAGTGGCACCGCGTTTCGTATCTATACGATATCAGAGTTTAGCGGTCTCACCCCGCCCAGCAGGCGCGCCAACCACACGGTGGCTGGCATGGCAGCAAGTGTTTGCAAGGAGCAGCGGCGGAACTCACCGAAGAGCCCCCACATTAGCGCAGCCGCGCCACAACAAGCGCCGATACAGAGAAGGACCGCAACAATTTTGGACGAGGCGGCCGGCACAAGCGAGATTGCCGCGGCCACTCCCATAACCGGCATGGCAACCATAACCGACTTTAGACCAACTGCCACAGGTATTCCACACTTTTTCGACAGGCGATGCCAAGCAGCACCCAAGGCCAGTAACTCGCCCACGGTTCCGCACGCTGCAACCCAAACCAGAGGCGCCCCGGCAAAGACCAAGAAAGCTGATAGCACCAAGCTTGAAACCCGAAAGCAATTGGCGATCAGATTATTGACTGTGTCGCCTCGGGCCATCGCCGCGAGGCTGGGGACTGCTCGAATAATCCGAAACGCGTTTGCCACCGCCAAACAGCCGACAATCGCGCCGCTGCCGGCGTATTTTCGACCAAAGGCAGTAACGATGACCATCTCCCCTCCCACTATAAGAAAACAAGCGATCAGCACACCGGCCACGGTCGAAAGCTCGGCGCAAAACAGATACCGGCGGCGGTAGGTGGCGGGGTCGTCCTGCACTTGCGACAGCAAAGGCAGCATCACCGTGTTAACCACGTACTGGAACATGTATCCCGGAATCATGGTGATTGACACTGCCAGAGAATACTGGGCGAGAGAGGCCATCGAATAGTGGGCGCCGATCAGAACCTGGTCTCCCTGTTGGTAGCCGAACATGAGCAGCGCATTGACCGCCAACGGCCAACCAAACAAAAGGATTCGGTTGATATAAGTCCGGTTGAAACTCCAGTGATAGGGTCTGTCGGCCATCAAGTGGCCGACCGCCAACAGCAACAGGCCGCGCAGCATTAAGAGACAAACCACCGCCCGGTAATCCTTCAACCAAAGAACGACCGGATAGCAAGCCAGGGCCGTGGCCACATCCGGGATGACATCCACCATAACCCGCCGCCCGAAGTTCAGTGTCCGGGCAAACCGCATCACATCAAGGTGTTGCAGTCCGTTGAAAATGCCCAGCACACTCATCAGGACAAAGGCCCAACCTGCTTGCGGCACATGAAAAAGGCGGGCCATGGGGAGGCCAAAGGCCGCAATCAGAACCGCTCCGATGCAGCCGGCGAGAAACTGGCAACCCTGGGCTGTGGCCTGAAAATCCTCATGGTCGCCATCCTTGGCCTGGATCACCTGCTGGCCGATGGAGAGTTTGCCTGACAACTCGAACGCACTCATCATCAGCGACAGAGCCGCGGCAATGCCAAAATCGGCCTTGGTCAAGGCTCGCGCCAGAATGACGTTGCGCAGGAACGAAGCGCCATAGCTGGTGAGCTGGCCGAAGCTCAACAAAGTGGAGGCTCTCAAAACTTTGGAGGCGGTTCTCATAGCAATTGCCTGAAGTTGGTGGGGATCAACTGGCAAGGCATATCGCGCATTAGGTCAGCTTCCGGAATGCGCCGAGAAGATGGCAACTTATTGAACTTCGCCTGCCCGAGCCGTGGCTGACTTTATCCGTTCGCCCGGAGCGAGTCAAAAAGGATGGCAGACGCCAGCTTTAAGGCAACACTCTCAAATTTGTCGGCGGCTCCAGAGGCGCGCGGAATTGGTATGCGCCAAGGTCCCAATTCCCTGTGGCGGGGCGAGGACGCCCTTCCCTGTCCGTGACAAACATCCAACTCAAATTGGTGCCCGTGCCAGTCGCCGGGCTTGGCGCTGTGAGATGCAAATCATTCAATGAACTGGCTGCTCCCGGGGCGTATGAGGTGTTCAGCCACGCTGGGTTCGCATTTTGACCGTGCGCCTCAAAACCAGCCGCCTGTAATTGCGCGAAAGTGTCATAAGCCGATCCGAGCTTAGCCACGCTCGCAATTTTGGGCGAATAGTAAAGGTTGTAGTCGGCGGAGAGAGTGACGACGGCCAAACTGGCAGCATCACTTATAATCGGAACGTCGCCGCTGACCGTTGCGGCATTGCAAAACACGTTGTTTTCCACTGTAATGACGCCTGCATTCGTCATCTGCGCTAGGTAAATCATAGGCCGGTTGGTGTCGTAAAACGTGTTGTTGCAAATATAAAATTGCGCCGCCGGACAGGTAGTTGGCGGCCGGGAGGAGGAAATGGCGATGGAACCGTATCCCTGGTCAATTGTGTTGACAAAGACGTTGTTGTAAATTTCAAACACTCCGCCCCAGTATTCCAAATAAATGCGGGCCGTCCCGCCGTTGTTGGTGGACGGGTCTGTGTTGTTGTAAAAATAGCTGTTCCGAATGACGATAGGCGAAGCGATTGTGCCAAGCGTTTGGTTTGTGTATTGAGGTGTGTTCCCGATATAACAGAACACACCATCGCAATGCGGATTGGTCCCTGGACACCCAAGCCACGTCACGGAAGCGTATTGGTAATCATCATGGATCACGAGGCCGTCTATGGTGATGCCGTTCAGGGTGCTGTTGTTGCCGTCAACGACCAGGGCCACACCCCACGCCACGTGATTTGATACAGTACATCCAAGGATGCTTATATTAGTCATAGCGTGGGCCGTCACGTCCAACTTGATCCCTATGCGATCATGCGCAAATGAGCAGTTCGTGATCACGATACCTGCGCCGCTGCCGTAAACATCGATGCCGGTGCCGTTTATCAGTCCCCCCGTCATGCCAGCGGCGTTGGTCGAATCGCCGATATCATGGATATAGCAGTTATTCATCGTGATGTTCGTGCAGGTAGAAAGGTAAATCCCATAGTTGTTGACAGACGACGGAACATTGGTGCAGGTCCAGGTGATGTTGGTGTGTCCACCAATATTCTCAATCTCAAAGCCTCGGATGTTAATGTTCGTCCTGGCTGAGGCATAAATACCATCCGCCTGAGTGGTCGAGTTCTGGCCGTTCAGGACGGCCTGGCCTGTGCCAAAAGTCCCAGCGGAATTGCCATCGTAGGTAATTGGGCTGCCAGAGGAACCTGACCACTTCAAGTTGATCTGGCCCACGTACTGCACGCCGCCTTTGAAAAAGATGGTGTCGCCCGGGGCAAATTTGTTCGTCAGGACAATTCCCGTGGCATTGGTATCCCCCGGGCAGTGTTGCCACGGAGTGCTGGCGGCGGTGCCGTTGTTCGTATCGCTGCCGCTGGAGAAGTCCACGTAATACGTGACCGCGCTGGCGGACAGGGAAAGAAAGGAGAGGATGGCGAGGCACATGCCAAACGAAATTCTCCCTGGCAACGTAATTATTCTACTGCTGATCTTAGTGTTCATTTTGCATTTTCCCGACGGCATCACGGGCTTGGTCGATTCATAGAGGTTCATTGGTTCACTTTACGCTGGCGCCGAACGAAAATCAAATCTTCATTGAGAAAGAAGCAGGTCGCGTGCCAATCTGGATTTATGCAGCATTTAAAGTGTCCTGCGTGAAGATGGTTCGGTGATTCATCTTTATTTGAGGCAACTTGGCCTGCAACCTGGCCGCGTAGGACTGTCTCATTTGAAAAGCGCGGGCCACGCCATTGACCACATGTTCCCCTGACAATCCAGCCAGATTGAATACCAGGTCCACAACGTCCACACTCTCAAAGACTCCCGCGAATTTGCGGCTATAGGCCAGCCCGGCGGCCGGCACGCCCTGAGAAAGAGCGGCGATGCAAGCATGCATGCGCGAGCCGACAAAGAAATCGCACTGGCCAATCAAGTACTTGATTTCAGCGGCGCTCCAGCGGCCGTCCACGATGTGAACCCGGGAGCGCAATTCCGCGGGCAATTGTTCATGGACGTTCCGGCAAGCGTACGGATCAGTCTCCATGCCGACGCCAAAAACGTGAGGGACCAGGATCATAGACCCTGTCTCCTGCGCGAGCAGTTGCCGCACGATTTTTTGCAGCAAATCGGCGTAATCTGATTTTAGGTTAAACACGTTCGCCCCGGTAAAGCCGCGGCAATAGAGCAGTCCGCTTACGTTCAAGCCGATCAAAGGGCCCAAAGTTTTAAGGCGGTCAAGCCATTCCACCTGGGCGGGCGGCGGAGGTAGCGGTTCCAGCGCAAAACCCAAGTCGTAGGCAAAGCGAACGGCCCCCCTCCTGTCGCCTGCCAAACTCCGGACGACTTCCAGGCCGACCTGATCTCGTGAATAAACGCGGCTGGCATGCCTCAAAACATATCCTGCCAACTTGCGGGCGAGGCTCCCCCGGTACGGGCCGTAGGTTTGGGGCAAGAGCACCAAAGGCCGCCCCATCCACAAGATCAGCAATTGTGGCAGAAGGACATAAAAGAAGCGACTTAACCCATAGATATCACTGAAGCTGTCACCGCCACTGATTGCAGCAATGGTGTCAGCTTCGTGAATGGCCCGCAAACAAGGCTCGCGCCGAAAGATTTGTCCTCTCCAGGACAGAGGTAAGAGCTTGGTCCACAGGGCAGTCCAAAGAAGCCTGACAATGTTGTTCGATAAATAAAGTTTCCATGAGAAGCGCATGTTGACAACAGGCAACTCCATCCGTCGGCCCGAACACGTGAGCGAGACGAGCCGTGGACGATACTCATACTCCATAAATGAAACCGTCGCGCTAGGGCGGCTTTGTAGCCAGGTGGCAACAGATCCGAAAGCGAGAGCCGCCAGCCCAAAATTGCCCGCTTCTGGATCTGCGCCCAGTAAAAGCAATTGTTCTGAAGGCGGGGGAGGTGGCGGAGACATTTTGATTAATAATTGCAACTGGTTCAAGCTTTAGCGGACAAATGCCTGAAGCGGTCGGAATTATCTTCGTTGGCAGAGTCAGCCTCGGATTCAAACATTTCGGACTTTTGTATGGACCCCGTGAGGGTGGAAATGGCGGCCAGTTGTATAAACCACAAGAGGTAAGTTTGGTCAAAGTAAATAATTCCGAGCCAGTTGGCGATATGGGCCGTGAGCATGCATCCCAAACCCCATAAGAAGTATTCGGACTCCCGAGACGCCGGAGACGCTGCGCGAAGGAGTGCCGCACTCCTGCCGATGCTGCTGTAAGCGCGGGTCAGGAGGACGATAAATAAGGCGATGGCACCCAAACCCGAACTGAGGCCAAAAGCAACAAACTGGTTGGTGATGTCCGCTCCTCCCGTGAGCGGATGATCATACGCGAACCAGCCGGCGGTTCCTGTGATGGGCATGCCAGCAAGCCACCAAAGAGACAGATGCTGGTAGGTGGTATCAAGGAGGAAAGCCCGGTGCCAACCGTCGCCCCCCGTAATATCGCTCACATGCTCCAGGAGGTACCACACAGGGGCCTTCATCAGCAGAGCCGCCATGACAATCATGGCCACCATTCCCCGGCGAACCCATTGCATTTTGGTCCGCATTCGCCAACAAAGCCAGGCAGCCACTCCAGCGGCCACCCCGCTAACAGGCCCGCCGGAGTTTGACGCCCAAACGATCAGCAAACAAAGGGCAATGGCAAGGAAGGCGCGCGCCCGGTCCGCCGCGGTAAAGGCCATTCCGATGTACAGCGGGATGAAGCTGACCCCAATTGTCCCCAGCAAGCTCGGATGCCGGAAACTGCCAAAGCATCGGAGCCGGCCATCTCGCGACCACTTGTCAACGTTATCAGGAAGCGCCCCAATCAATGTGAAAAGATTCCGGTGGGTGAAACTTTCCACCATCACCACAGCCACATACGGTATCAGGAGCAGAGCAAATGACCGCAGGAACCATCGCCAATCATCCAGACTTTGAAGCAGGCCTCGGACGGTGAAATAGGCCAAAAATGCGTCCACCGCCATCCCGATTTCATAGGCCATTTCCTCGCGCGACCGGAGCAGATAGATCACGGTGGAACATCCATACAAAAGGATTAAGGCGCGATCTATTGAGTTGAGGCGGGAAAAGGAGAATTCCCGGCGCGCCATGACACGCAAAAACCCCGCCACCTCTAAAAACCTGACCGCGAATAGATTCAGCCCCAGGAATTGGACCGCCGCGCCTTCGGTCAGGAACAACGCGCCGGCGGCCATAGCGAGCAAAGCCCAGCGCCTGGAACCAAACAACAACAGCGAGGCAAGCAAAGCCAAAATGAGCGCTCCAATGGGATTCATTATCTCACGTCCTTAAATGTGGCTTTCACTGGCTTGAAGGAAGTCGTTTTGCGCTACCGTCCAGCGCCGTACAGTAGGCGTGCAACAACCGCCTTCCAGCGGCAGTCCAAGTAAGCCCTGGCGCGTCTGCAAGACACGCCTGGCGCATCGCTTGGAGCAGATTGCGATTCTCGTGGAGTTGCGTTATTTGCTCGCTCAATCTGCCAACGTCAGCCACATGATGCACAAATCCGTTCGCACCGTCTCGAACGATGTCGGTGCAGGCGTCCGAAACGAGCGGGACGCAGCCGCTGCCAATGGCCTCGGCAACGACTAGACCGAATCCCTCTGCTATGGTCGGAAACAGCAGAATGTCGCTGTTGCGCATCAGTTCGGGCACATCGTTGCGCTGGCCCAGACGTTTGACGCTCGGATGAGCCAGCATGGGCGCAAGCTTTTCTGCGTACTGTGGTATGAATTTGCCGGCGATCAAGAAGGTGCCATCACGCGAGGCGGGAGATCTTAACCACGCCTCAAGCGCGAAATGCAATCCTTTCAGCACGGCGCAGACACCTACGAAGATTACTGTCAATCCCCTTTTGTTATCACGCGGCGCGGCGTCGGGGAAAAATCGTTTTTCATCAAAGCCATAGATGTGGCGGATGAGCTTGCGCTCCGGGACATGGTTGTCGCGAAATGTCTTTGCGACAAAGTCGGACGGGCAAAGCAGATAGTCCGCAGCGTCGTATTCCAACTCTTCCTTTGCAAGAACCTTGGCTTTGAACGCATATTCATGGTTGTGCGGCAGGAGAACGCCGATCCTGTCGCACTCCTTTTGTACTGCTTCGTATACGAAACGCGTATGCACGTTTGCGCGCTCGATGAAAGTGGGAATTCCCAACCGTCTGGCCGTCCGAAATGTTCGGAGCGAACCCAGACACCAACCGTGGATTAGGTCAATCTTCCCGACAAGCTTCTCAATACGCCTCGCGACAATGTAGTCGTGCAACGCGCAGGCACGCATCGTGCCGAGCAGCTTATAGGACACCCGCAACTTTCCCCAAGCCATCGTCGGCCAGATCTTGACGCTGTCCGCCACCGGCCGATGGAGAACGCCGGGAAAAGCCAGAACTTCGGCTCCTGCCTCTGCCAAACCATTGACTTGGTTCCAAGCTGTATAACAAATCCGGTCGGCGCCCAGCTTGTGCGGGAAGCTGTACAGTACGCGGATGGGTTTTTCGGGAACGTTCATCAGGTGATTGAAGAATGGTGTGCGGCCGGTTTTCGCCCGCCGAACCGCACCCAGAGCCGTATCTTGGTCATTTGCTCCCGCCGCAAAAAGGCCGCTTTTTCCGGAGGAATCAAAAGGCCGCGCCCCGATATTCTCCACCAGACGTATCCTGAAAACCGCCCCAAGGCGCCCAGCACCAAGGGCCGGCACCATATCCGCCGAACGCATTTCAAGCCTTGGAACAATAGCGCCGAACCAAAAGAGGCATCCATCATCCCCACGCGGAAGAGGCCACGCCATTTGCCTTCCGCGCTCGACGTGGGCCGGTAGTGGAATGCCGGAAACTCCGGGAATGCCCTCGCCTCCCATCCGGCCAGTCTGGCGTCCAACTGGGCCAACCAGTCCGACCCTCCATAGACGAGCGGGATGTAACCGCCAATCTGTTCGAAGCAGACACGACGGAACATTTGTATGCCTCCGGCGACTGAGTCCTCGGAATTATCTTCCCGGCTGCGCCACGCGCCTGCATACCGCTCGTAAACATAGCCGCCAGCAATGCCCAGCCTTGGTTTGTCACGAAATTTTGCCAAAAGCGACTCGTAGTATTCTGGCGATTTCGGGGCGATATCCGCATCTTGGAAACCGATGAAATCGAAGTCCAGCGGCCGGGATAATTCGTATCCGGCTTGAAGCGCCCGGTATTGGGCTCCAAAGTTGCGTTTGACCGCAGCCTCTCTCTTGACTAGACGGATAAACGGGTTTTCACGCGCAAAATCTTGGATGATGTTTGCAGTTCGATCGGTTGACCCGTCATCCATGATAAACCAAGCTTGAGGCAGGACAGTCTGCCGGAGAACGGAGGCGATTGTTTCGCCAATATAGGTTTCTTCATTTTTTGCCGCAGTGAGCAAAACGTAGCGATTGTTCATGAATTTAATGACGAATTGGTTTCCGAGACACCGGAACCGCAGCCCATCAGCCCGGACTTTTGGCTGGATTGGTTTGGGAAGGAGAGCGGCGGCTGATCAGCAATCGCAGACAGGCGATGCTTCTCTCGACCTTGTGGCGGCAGGCCGCCCGCTTTTGCTTGGCGAACAGAGCAGCCGCGCTGTAGCCTATGACGCGCGCCATTGAGTGAAGGCAGGAAATGAGCAAATAGCAGGCCACCGCGAAGCGCGAATGATGTTTTTTCCAGTATTGGAAGTCAGCGCGTTGCTTCTCCACGTAAAATCGCACCGGCGCGTTTGCTGAACTGGCGCCCCCATAATGCACCGCGTGCGCCGACGGCACAAAAACGTTTTTCCAGCCCGCGGATTGAAACCGTTTGCACCAATCCATATCTTCTCCATACATAAAAAATGTTTCATCCAGCAGGCCAACCTTGTCCAGAGCCTGCCTGCGAATGACCCAGAAACAGCCGCTCAGAATGTCCACTTCGCTGAGGTTCTCCTGCGGCCAGTGTGAAAGCGAATACATCGTAAAAAGTTTTACCTTGGGAAAGACTGCGTCCAGCGCCAAAGCCCGGCAGAACGTGTTCCACAAGGTGGGAAACCCACGACATGAACGCTGCAATTTACCGTCGGCGCCGACGACCCGAGGACCGGCCATGCCAACTTCTGGATGCTGCTCGCAATAATCCACCAGAACGTCAATGCAGCCTTTGAAAACTTTCGCATCTGAATTGACAAGGCAGAGATACCTTCCGGAGCTTTGCCTGATCCCGATGTTATTGGCCTTGGCAAAGCCAAGGTTGGAGTTGTTCCGGATCAGGCGCACCTGCGGGTATCTCTTTTGCACGCAATTGGGAGACCCATCGGACGAAGCGTTGTCCACCACAATGATCTCCATCGCATTCCGAGATTGCTCTGCAACAAGCGATTCCAGACACTGCATGAGATAGTCGCAAGCGTTCCAACTCACAATGATGACAGAAACCGCCACTTTTGAAGGCTTTTCGTTCATTTGGCAGCCCCCGGTCGCCGGTGACCGGACACGCGTATCCGGCCATTGACCACGCTTGATATGCAGCCTTTGAGGCTCTTGATGGTTGCCTGAGAAACCGCCATCCAGTCGTAGCCGCCTTCGAGTTTGGCGCGAAAAAGCTCTGGATCGTCCAGCGAGTTGACCGGCAGCCGTTTCAGGCGGTATGGATCATCGCCCATTCTTACCCGGCCCAATTCGGTGGTCACGCAACAGGCGTATCCCGCTTGGATCAAGAGGTCGCGGAAAGTCTCCGCAAAATGCCGATTGCATTGCGGAAAGGCGTAGGGGTAGGCAAAGGCTGGAACCTTTTCCCCCAGTTGCCGCTCGATCTCCGCTTTGGACTCAACCAACTCAGTCTTAATCTGCGCGGGGGTGAGTTGGACCAACTCCGGATGGTTCACGGTATGCGAGCCGAACGCGGTGCCCGCCTTGCGCAGTTCGCGTATTTCGGACCAAGTCAGACATTCGATGTTTCTGAAACACCGACGATCCTCAGCGATGTAGGCTGTGGGAAGAAAGACGGTGGCGGTAAAGCCGTGCTCTTGCAAGGCCGGAAAAGCATGGACGTAAAAATCCCGGTAGCCGTCGTCGAAGGTGAGGATGGCCGTCTTTGGCCCCGGCTGGTCTCCGGCGCATAGGAGCCGGACTGACTGCATCAAGTCCAAGGTTTTGTAACCATCCTCCGCCAGCATTGCCATCTGCCGGCGGAAAACCGATGGCGCGGTGTTTGTTTTGTAATAGGGCGCCACGCCGTTTTCCGGGTCGTCCGAAAGGCTGTGATACATCAAGACTGGCAGGCGAAAACCCACCGCGGGCCTGGCCCGCCGCAAAGGATGGAAAATCGCGGTGGTTAGTTGACGGTCAAGGCGCATGGGGAGTAGTGCATAACTGATCCACCAAATCGAGATAATCCAACTTTCGGTTTTCCCAGCTATTCTCGGCCGCGTAGATGGAAGCGCGCGCGGCCATTTGCCGGGCCGCCTCCGGGTTGCCGATCATTTCCAGCATGGCCTCGGCCAGGGCCGAATCATTGCCTGATTCAAAAAAGCGCACAACGGAGTCGTTAAAATAGTATTGATCTATTTTTGTCTTGGAAACAAGGACGGGCACGCCCAGCGACATGAACTCCATGATTTTGGTGCTGTAGGCTTCGTTACCGAAAGAATCCGCCCGCTTTGGAACGACGCCCAGATCGGCGTTGCTCATGACTTCAGCGATCTGCCGCACTGGGAGGGGACTGAAGAATTTCATTTTTCCGTCCAATCCGAGTTCGGCGGCCAGATGTTTTAGTTTCGCCTTCATGTTGCCCTCGCCGTAGATGTGAAACTCGGCTTCGGGAACCTGAGCGATGACCGTCTGGAAGGCCCGCAACGCAATGTCCAGGCCTTGGTGCCACTGGAGGCCTCCCGGAAAAATAATCAGGAAAGGGCCGCCTTGCCGCGTCCGCGGTCGTTGGTGGAAGGTATTCGTGTCAACGTTGTTGATAAAAACCGAGCACCGGCCTTTGCTGCCAGTGCGCTCCACGTATTTTTCCAGCCAAAGATGGTTGGAGATGATAATGTGATCGGCCCCCTTGGAGGAAATCCGTTCGATCAGTTTCAACGCGGCGATGGTGGGTGAACTGTCCCGCACCCCAAACTTGCTGGAATAAAACTCCGGCACGATGTCGTGAATGTCCAGGATGACTTTCGCGCCTTTCATTCTTGGATAGGCCCCGGCCAACACCAGAAAATCGGGGATGTTGTGGATGTGAAGCAAATCGTAAGGCTGCTGTCGATGCCGGCGGGCAATCCACCAAGCGCAAGAAATCAGAAAAAGCAGAATCGGCGCCACATAGGCCGAAATGGCTTTCTCATTTTTTCCAATGCGGGTTCCTTTGCGAATGACATGGACGCCCTTGGCGACCTCAAAATCCGGCGCTCCCAGAGTGTGGCGCAAGGAGAGCACGTCCACGTGGTCCCCGCGTTGGGCCAAAGCCTCGGCGTAGCGGGTGACCCGGGCATCGCTCAGGTATTCGGAGTAAGTGACCATGCAGACGCGTTTGAGACGCCGCGGAGGGGGCGTTGCCAGAGGGGCGGCGAAAGCCGCCACCTCTTTGGGCAGCGCATGCCAAAGCGACTGGCCGTACTTTTCACGAACGTGCTGCAGCAGGCGACCGTAAAAATCCGCCGGGAAGGTCTTGTAGCTGGCCGCCTCTCCGTCGAATTGCAAATAATCCGGATGGACGTTGACCAAGGCCATTCCACCATGTTGGGCGACCCAGTCGAGCTTGCGCAGCCAGATGTCCGGATTGGACTCTCCAAGCACAAAAAAAAGGGTGGAGTCCTGCGGCAGCGTGTAGGGCAGTTCGACGTACCCGCGCCCATTGGCGCCGCCCTTCCAGAACGGGAAAATGGTTCCCGTGCCATCCGGCTGCGGCTCAAATGGGTCGGTGTCAAAGGTGGAGGCATCATACTGGATGTCCAAATCGTGCAACCACTCCAGGTTGTGGTGCATGAACCCGGAGCGAAACCCAACCGCGCCCCATTCCTTGAGATACTCGTTAATGCGGGAGGCGTTGGCGGCGAATTTACGCCGTCCTTGATATAACTTGCCATCATGCCGCAAATCATGCACGCCGACCTCGAAGCCGTTTCCCGTCAACTCATCGCGCAGTTCCTTCGAGACGCGATATTCGCCTTCGGGGATGAAATTGAAAGAAGAACGGAACCCCCATTTCATCTCCATCGCCATCAACTTGCGGCATTTGTCCACCCCATTCTGCCCTTCGACATCATGAGTCAAGACGAAGGCGAATTTTTTCCCGTCCGGCCAGCCGGGCCAGCCAGGCGGCGGCCGCTCGGAGCCGGGCAGGATGGGCCAGACATCGTTGACCTTTTGGCGTTTGCGCAACGCAAACCACCGCCGGACCCGTCGCCGGAGGTACAGCGGCAACAGCGGTTTCACACCGTAATAAATTGTGTGCCTTAACATGGAAAGCCAGGGCGGCGATGAATCAGTTCGCCAGGATGGCGCGGACGACTTTGTCTTGTTCCTCCGGCGCCAGAAACGGGTGCATGGGAAGGCTCAGAACCTCACGCGAGGCTTTCTCCGAGGCCGGGAAGTCGCCCAAATTATAGCCCAGCTTGGCAAATACCGGCTGCTCATGCAGGCACTTGGGGTAATAGACCGCCGTGGGAATGCCCAGCGCCTTGAGCCGCCCGGCCGCCTGGTCGCGCGCGGGCAGGCGGATGGTGTATTGGGCATAGACATGCGTGTTGCCCGGCGCCACCTCAGGAACCGTGCAAAAGTCCCGCAAGGCCGCCGAATACCGCGCCCCGATCCTCCCGCGCTCTTTGACTTCCCACTCGAAATGCGGCAATTTGGCCAACAGCGCGGCCGCCTGAATCGTGTCGAACCGGCCGTTGGTGCCCAACAAGGGATGATGGTGGCGTTGAAGGCCGCCGTGCGTGCGGATGGCCCTCATTTTTTCGGCCAGTGGCTCATCGTTGCAGAACAGCGCCCCGCCCTCCCCGTAGCATCCCAGCGGTTTGGCCGGAAAAAAGCTGGTGCTGCCAATGGTGGTGACGCCTCCGCTCTTGCGCCCGCGTTGCTCGGCGCCAAAACTCTGGGCCGCGTCTTCGATGACGGGCAACCCATGTTGCGCCGCCAGCGTGTTAATGCGGTCGTAATCGGGCATCTGGCCGAACAAACTGACGGGCAAAATGGCCTTGGTGCGCGGGGTGATGGCCGCCGGCAGCAGGTCCACGTTGATGTTGAAGGTGTCCGGCTCAATATCCACGAAAACGGGCCGCGCTCCCACCAAGGCAATGACCTCGGCCGTGCTGATCCAGGTGAAGGGAACCGTAATGACTTCGTCGCCCGGCCCGATGCCCAGGGCGCGCAACGCGATCTCCAGCGTGTGCGTGCCGCTGGAGCCGGTGATGCAATGCCGCGCTCCGACGTATTGGGCCAGGGCCTGCTCCAGTTCCAAAACTTCCGGCCCCATGATGTATTGGCCGTGGGCCAGAACGGCCCGCATCCGCTCGTCAATTTCCGTTTTGTAGCGCCGGTATTGTTCTTTGCAGTCAATGAATTCCATGTGCAGAAGGCTGGAGGATTGAATCGAAAAGTGTTTTTTGCAAACCGCCCAAAAGGGTCAATACCAATCGGGCGGACTCGGTCAACGAAGATGAAAGGAGTGTGTGAGAGCGGAAATCAAATGTTTTGTTCGAGCCGCTTGGGCAGGTAAGAGCGGTTCTTGTTGAGCACCAGCCCCACGTTGGTCTTGGATTCCGCCAGAAGAGACGCCACCCGCGCCGCCGCGTCGCGCGACGTCTTTTCCGATTCGATGACCAGCAGGACCATGTCCATAAACCGCGCCAGCCGCGGAGTGATGCTGATCTCGCTCACCGGGGGCATGTCAAAAATGATGTAATCGAAATCACTGGCCTTCATCATGGGAACCAGATGGCTGAAACGCTTGGGCAGCACGCGGGATAGGCTGCCGCCGGTTTCCGATTCATGGGCGACGAAAAGGTTGTCCTGCACCTGGGCGTGGTCCCGCTTGGCTCCCTCAAGGGCGTCCTCAATCCCGCAATCCATTTTGCCTTTGTAAAAATGATGGGCTTTGCCATCACGATCGTTCATGTTGACCAGCAACACATTGCCGTCGCCCGTCTCGGAAAGCGAGGAGGCCAGGCCGGCCGCCGTGGTGGACACGCCGGCGCCCTCGCCGCAACTGGTCACCGCCACCAGTTTCGGCTTGTGGGTCAGGTTTATCATCTCGAAGTAGGTCATCAGACGATCCCGCAGCGTGTCGAAAAACGGCCTCAGCTCGTGCCGCTGATCCCACGAGGCCACCTGGCCGCCGACGGGCTGCGGAAGGGATGGGTCCTCCGCGACGGGGCCGGGTATTTCGCCGTCGCCGGCGGATAAAAGCGGCATGGATTTGGCCGGTTTGAGCGCCGCGAGTTTGCCATGGCCGTTGGTCTTGGGAATGGTGATGAAGAAGGGCGCGTTGATCCTGGTCCGCACGTCCATCGGGTGCTTGAACGATTGGTCCAGGACCATCTCAATCAGGAAGGGCAGTCCGAAAGCAAGGGCGAGGAAGAAGCCCAGCACCCCCCCGACCACTTTGAGAATCTGTTTGGGATCGTGGCCTGGGGGTGTTGGCTGCTCGACCGTGCTGATGTTGGAAACCTTGTTTCCGACGGCGTCGTTGATACGCGCCTGCTCGGCGGCGAGCCGCAAGTGTTCGTATTTCCTTTGCGCGACATCCATCTCGGTCTGTGCCTGCAGAAGTTTGCCTTCCCCGACGTTCAGCGCCGCTGCATTGGTTTTGATCAGGACCAGTTGGTTGGTCAGCTCCCGAAATCTGGCCACCAAACCATGCTGTTTGGCCACGGCGTCCCGCAGCGCCATAACTGGGTCCATACCCGGCGCCAATGGGGAACCGGCGCTGGGAGCCGCGTTGGACTTGAGGGCCATGAGACCAGGATTCTCGGCCTCAAATCGTTCAAGGTTGGCGGCGGCCGCGGCCTTTTGCTGCTGCGCGTTTTGCACCACCTTGGTGTTGGTCGTAAATTGACTCAACAATTCCTGCTCTCTGAGGGAAAGATTGTTAAGAATGGTGTTCAGATTTTGATATTTAGCCACCACGTCCGACGTGGGCGGGGCCGGGGCGGCGGAGGCCGTGTTGCTCAAGATAGCAGCCGCCGGAGCATTGCTCACCGGCACGCTGGCCGCTGCTTTGGGGATTCGCTCTTGGAGATCCTTGATGGCGGACTCGGCTTCCGCCAATTCTGCCTGCGTCTGGAAAATACTCTCTTCGGTCTTGGCGATCTGGTCCGCCACGTTCTTCGTGGCATCCGGCAACGAGGTGATGCCCAATTCGGCCTTCTCGGTCTCCAAAGTTTGCATGGCTTCCGCAAGACGGGATTTGGCCATGTCGGTTTGCTCCTGCAAGGACGCGTCGGTAAACCCCGGCGTCATGTGGATTTCCAGGTATCGTCTCTTGTAGGCATCAATGAGTGCCGAAAGAACCGGCTGCAGCACGTCCGGCTTGGGTCCCGTCAAGCTTAACAAGATCACGTCACTGTTTTTGGGCACTTCCGCCTTGAGATTGCCGCCAATAAAGGCCACCGCCGCGCTCACATTATTGCTTTCCTCTGGCTTGCCTAGCACCCTGCCAGGACCGATATTGGTGGCGACCTGCAAAGCCAGGTCCAGGCTGGTCAGAACTTGCAGTTCGGTGTTCAAAATGTTGACGCCGCGGTCATCGGGAGATTTCACCCGGGTGGCCGTGCCGTCCATGGCGCTGGGATCCGTGACATCCTGGATGTAGCGAATGAAGAGTTCCGCTTGGGAAGTGTAGGGGAAATGCCACAGCGAATAGACAGCGAAGCTGGCTGCCAGCCCCAGCGCAGTCAGAATGAGGATCAACCACTTATGCCGGAAAAGCACATAATATACGTCGCGCAGGCTGATTGATGCCGGCGGCGGCTGGCTTGTTTGTCGTGTATTCATAAATTCTGCGTTCTCATGCTCCTCCGCTCAAGACAGGTGCGGATACAGGACGGCCCCCGAAAGTCGAAGCACGGGCAACGGCAAGCGGGCAAACACCTGGTTAAACCACCCCTCGACCCGGTCGGCGTCCAGAATGAACTTTCCGGCGAAAAAATCATATTTGGCATACCGTATCTCTTCCTCAGCCGCCCCCAGCCCAACCTTGAAGCGGCGCAAGCCCTCATTAGACAACGAAGTCCGGCCTAAATTCAATGTGGCCAGCCCCCGCTCCGCGCAATGCTTCATCGCCGCCCACATCAGCAGATTATTTGGCCGCATAAGCTGGAAGGCGTAGTCCGACGCGCCAAATTTGTAGAGCGCCTGCCGGTCATCGTGCAGGAATACAGCCGCCGCCAGCGGCCGGCTCTCCTGGCGCGCCGTGGCGATAAAGCCCTTCCCCGCCCTTAACAAGTGGCGCTGGATGTTGAGGAAAAACCGCCAGGGCTGCGGTGGCAGGCCATGCCGCCGGCGCGTCCCGCAATGCAGTTTGAAGAAGGTCCGCATGGCTTCTTCTCCAGAGTCAAAATCAACCGTCACTCCCGCCTTTTCCGCCTTGCGCACGCCCCGGCGGACCGCGCTTTCCATGCCTTCGAACAGATGTTCCAGGCCCACTCCAAGTTTAATGCTGTGACCCCAAAACGACAACGAAGGTTGGGATCCCCCCCAGGCGGCATTAAAACTGCGGCATTCCATGAACTTCCAGCGCCGCTGCCGGCCATAGTCCATGGCCCGTTCATAAAGCTCCCGTTCGCCGCCGCCCGCGGCTTGGAGCGGCGGACAAAAATCCGTGAACGGGAGCGACACCCCACGCCGCCCGGTCAACCAACTGGATACTTCCATCACCGGCAACATGCCTGCCAATTGCCGGCCCTCAAAGAGGGTGAAGTAATACGGCTGGTGTCCGTAAGTGTCCCGCAAGACCCGCGCCCATCCGCTGCCGTGAAAAATCGTGCTTTGCGGATGCGCCGCCACTTGGGCATCCCAGTCCGAACACTCCATCGGATTCAGTGTCCTGACCTCCAAAAGTTTGCCTTCGGCAGGCGCGGCCGAGGGAATTGGCGCGGCCAGTGTCATTACTTGAGGCAACCGCTGCGCGGCTTCCTTCCGCTGACGCACGCTTTGAGTTCGGGGGCGACAGATTGAATCTGCTCGTTGGTCAATTCCGGAAACATCGGCAGGGAGAGAAACTCTTGCGCGCAACGCTCCGCCACCGGAAACGAACCCTCTTCGCAGCCCAAAAACCGGTAGGCCTCCTGCAAGTGGACGGGGATGGGATAATGAATCGCGCACGATATTCCCTTGTCCGCCAGCGCCTCCAGGACATGATCCCGTTCCCGCACCCGGACGGCATAAATATGGAAGACATGGCGGCGCTGAGGAGCTTCCACGGGTGTGATAATCTCCTCCAGGCCGCCCAAAAGTTGATTGTAAAGCAAAGCGTGCGCATGGCGCCGGGCGTTGCTCACGTCCAAGTGCTTGAGCTTGACGCTCAAGACGGCCGCCTGGATGCCATCCATGCGGGCGTTCCATCCCACGCGCGAATGATAGTACTTCTTGTGCTGGCCATGATCGCGAAAGACCTGAATCCGGGCGGCCAGCTCCTTGTCGTTCGTCGTCACCCCGCCCGCTTCGCCCAAAGCGCCGAGATTCTTGCCCGGATAAAAACTGAAACAACCCAGCACGCCCAAAGTGCCGGCCTTTCTGCCTTTGTATTCCGCGCCATGCGCCTGGCAGGCGTCCTCCACCACGGGCAGGCCGTGTTTCCTGCCAATGTCCAGGATGGGGTCCATGTCCGCGCACTGGCCGAAAAGGTGGACGGGAATAATCGCCTTGGTTCGCGGACTGATGGCTCGCTCGATCAGCGCCGGGTCCATCGTGTAAGTCTGCTCTTCAATATCAACAAACTTGGGGCGCGCCCCGCAATAGCTGATGGCTTCCGCTGTCGCCATGAAAGTGCTGGGGACGGTGATGACCTCGTCGCCCGGCCCAACCCCCAAGGCCAACAGGCTCAACCAGAGCGCATCCGTGCCGTTGCCGACACCGATGGCATGGCTGGAACCGCAATACTTCGCGAATTCGGCTTCAAAGGCGGCCACGAAAGGGCCGCCGGCGAAGGCATTCTTGTCAATGACAGCGCTAATGGCGGCATCAATCTGCTCGCGGATCGGCTGATGGTGGGCCGCCAAGTCCAAAAAAGGTACTTTCATGGGGTTTTTGCCTGGTTGGTCAATATTCGCAAGACGCGGGCGGGATTGCCCGCCACGACGGCATCGGCGGGCACGTCGCGGGTCACCACACTGCCGGCGCCGATAATAGCCCGGGGTCCAACAGTGATGCCGCACAGGAGTGTCGCCCCCGAACCAATGGAAGCGCCGCGCTGAACGCGCGTCGGCACGCATTTCCAGTCCGCCTCCGTTTGCAGCCGGCCCCCGTCATTGGTGGATCGAGGGTAAAGGTCATTGATAAACGTGACGTTGTGGCCGATGAAAACTTCATCCTCCAATACCACGCCTTCGCAAATAAAAGTATGACTGGAAATCTTGCAGCGGGCGCCCACGTGGGCGCCTTTTTGGATTTCAACGAACGTGCCGATCTTGGAATCATCGCCAATCTCACACCCGTAGAGGTTGGTGAAGCCATAGACGCGAACGCCACGGCCCAGTTTTACATCCGGGGAAATCTGGCGGAAAGGCTGCGACTCGGGTTCGACGCGTGTCATACAAAGTCTTACAAGGACATCCGCGGCTCCTGCAACGGGACAACGGGAACATGGAACGGCTCGCTCTTGGGTTTGCCGTTGTGGCCTGACGCCGCCGCGCTGGCAACGGGGGAATGCCCTTTCCCGGCGCGCAAACTCACCGCGCCGCCGCCCATGCGCAGGGATTCGGAGGAGGCCTCCAGAATCCTGACCAATTCCAAACCCTGGCCGCCATGAGTCAACGGCTGCTTCCCATGCTGAATGCAGTCCAGGAAGTGCTGGCATTCGGTCTTCAACGGTTCTTCCTGCTTGATGTAGGGCGCGTAGGTGTCGCCGTAGTGATAGGCATAGTGGAATTCGGCGAAGGTATCGTAATGCGGCGGGCGCTCGACCCGGGCGTCAAAAATCCGAATCTTCTCCTGCGGGGCCACGTCGTCATAAACGATCATGCGCTTGCTGCCCACGATGGTCATCTCCCGCACTTTGCGGGGGTCCAGCCAACTGCTGTGAATGATGGCCGAACGGTCCTTGGGGAAGGTCAAACTCATGGAGGTTACGTCTTCGATGCCGGGCGTCACGTGCGCGCTGCCGCGGCAATTGACGCTGGAGGGAGATTCCTCCAGAAGGTGGAGAATGATGGAAATATCATGCGGCGCCAAATCCCACGCCACATTGATGTCCTTTTGAAACAGGCCCAGGTTGAGCCGGCGGGCGCAGATGTAGCGAATCTCGCCCAAATCGCCCCGGTCCACGATCTCCTTGATTTTGCGCACGGCGGGCGAATAGAGGAACGTGTGGCCCACCATCAGGACCAGCCCATTTTCGCGCGCGATGGCCACTAATTCAGAGCATTGCTCCGAAGAGGCCGCCATCGGCTTCTCGATCATCGTGTGCTTGCCGGCCAGCAAGGCCGCCTTGGCCATGGGAAAGTGCATCTTGACAGAAGTGGCCACGACCACCGCGTCCACTCCCACGCCGTTGAGCACGTGATCATAACTGGTTTCGCCTTGGACATCCGGGTAAAGAGAGGTCAAATGCTTGAGCCGCTCCTTGCTGATATCGCACATCACTTTGAGGTTGCAATCCGGCAGCGAGCGGAAATTGCGCACCAGATTCGGTCCCCAATAACCGCAGCCAACAACGCCAACTTTAATCTGTTTAGTCATAGGATTTTATCTGTTTTGCAAGCAATCAGTCACTAGCATGGAGCGTGCCAGACAGCGACGCGGCGGATTTCGCGGGCACTTGCATGTTGGAACTGACGATCTGCGCTGAACCCATTCCAAGCCTGGGCCGGATTTTCATCTCCCAGACCAGCCTCATAATCGCCGGAATAGTCCAAACGATGATCTTGAAGTCCAGCCACAACGACATCTCCCGCACGTACTCCAAGTCCAGATTCATCATCTGCTCGAAAGTGGTGTTATTCTTGCCGCTAACTTGCCACAACCCGGTCAACCCCGGCGGCGCCTGGCAACGGCGCTTATGGCGCTCCGAAAACAAATCATATTCATACGGCGTGCAGGGGCGGGGGCCGACCAGGCTCATGTCCCCACGCAGGACGTTAAACAACTGGGGTAACTCATCCAAACCACTGGCCCTAAACCACATCCCTCCAGCAATAAGGCGCTTATCCCCGGCGCAATCCAACTTCCGTGTCGGCTGGTTCGCCGTCATCAACTGCTTCAAATGCGCCTGATGCACTCCGGTGTCGGCATCAAGCTTCATGCTTCTAAACTTCAGGCACATGAACCGGCGTCCATGATAGCCCACCCGTTGTTGCCGGAAAAAACCCGGACCAGGCGAGGCGATTTTGACGAAAGCGTAAATCATGATCCCAATGGGTATCGAGACCGGCATGGAAAGGACAATGAGCGTCACATCCAGGCACCGTTTCCACGCCGGAATGGGCGCAATGGCCGTCTCCGTCTCCCTTGGGGACGGATCTGACGGCGCAGCGCGGCCAATGGCCGGCTGCGTTAAACGATTCGATTCAGACAAGGGCATATCCCGAAAATCACTTTCCGGCCGGCGCCCGCTCAAAGGCGCTGCCACTATTCTCTACAACTCGTATCCCCATCGGCTCTCGCTCAAGTTAAGGCACTCTCTTGAACTGGCACGGCTTCCTGGCAAAGCTCCGCACTTGCAGGCGTTTGCTGCTCTTCGCAAACTTCCACTTGAACGGCCACTATTCCCCGATAATTTCATACGTCGCACCCGATCCTATCGTGCCGAAGCAGGATGTGAAGAGTTCGGGGTCGCCAAAAACGGCAGAAGGTCTGCCATGCGCCGATTCTCCACTCTCAACGACTTTCTGTCCACTTCTGCTAATGTGACGCGACCCAAGAAGTCCAGCAGGATCTGTACCCGTTGCCCCGCTGATAATGATCTGACCACCCTGCCTGCAAAGCCCGAAAACACCCCTTCCGCAATCATGACTTCAACTCCGGCAGTAACTCCATCTTCAACAACCACAGGTTCTTGCGACTCAAAGCACTGCTTCAATTCCACAATCGCCGCCTTCGGCACAATTGGTATTTTTTGACCAAAATGCACCAAACTGCTTATACCGCTGATATGTCTTATCGCGTCAAAGGAATTCTCAAGGATGCAACAAATGAAAATATAGCATGGGAAAAGAGGCTCCACCACGCGCACCACCCCGCGTCGCGTTGCCCTCTCCAAGCGAAGACGGGGATGGAACACCTCAAGCCCCAGCCTTTTGCCAACATTGGCCGCGGCAATATGTTCATGCTTGGGCTTCGTTCGCGCGCAATACCATGCTGATTCACAGTCTTTCATCTGGAGGAAACAGCTGAAATCAGATTATTCCCGGTGTTCGCCAGCCATCATCCCGTCTCCCGGCAACTCAATTAGACCGCGTGAAATCCACCTGGGCACCAGCAGAAATTTGGCTAACGTCATCATGATTTTCGAAATTCAACAACAAAGCGCCCTTCTGCTTTCCATCGCTCCCGTTACCCGCCCCCGCGATTACAGACTTCACCGTATTGTGCCTCAATACACTCCATATTCCCCGCCCCGTCAAGTTCTTTTTATATTCGCATTGTTAATTCTCCGCAACATGGGATGCTCCGCCCCGGCAGACGCGGCGGCTGGCAAAGAGGATCATAGCCAACATTCCGATGCCGCCAAAGTCCCTTTGCGGGCATGAAGGGGCCTGTTCCGCCGGCTATTGCGGCACCAGGATGACCCGGTAAAAGCAGTTGGCTGAAGTGACTGTCTCGGTCATGGTGGCCATGCTGTTGGTGGCAACGATAAGGCCTCCCAAGTTGAACCATGTGCCGGGGGCCAAGGACCAATTCCATTGCACCTGGTAAGCCACGCCAGGCGTCGCAGTCCAACTGAATGACAACGTGTTGGCGGAGAGGGCCGCGAGCTGGAATACCGGCGGCACTGCCGCAAGCACCGTCATCGCGCCATCCACAACCGAAACCTGGTAGTTCGGCAGGCGCCCACCCGGATCCGCCAAGTCAGGAATGATCGGATAAACTCCGGCGGGGCTGGCGCATCTGGCGGCGCAATCATAACTGGCGGTGATATTGTCCCCGTTCTGCACGCCAGCCAGGACGCCGGTAAAGGCAGGATTTTCCACTCCGTAAGGCCGCGAGGCATTGTTCGCGGTGACACTCAATGGCGTCGGCGCCACCGCCAGGCCGACATAATCGGTCACGCTGTAATAATCCACCGAGTCGTAGGGAGTAAAGGCCGCTGTCAGTAGATTGCTGCCGGCAATGAGAACAGTTCCCGCGGGCGGCAGGTAGGTAAAGACCCCCGGCACATTGGCCGACGCGTTCAACTGGCTGGCGCTCAGAGCCACGCCGTAGGTCAGAGCCGGAGGATTGGTCCAGGTAACGACAGGAGTGCCCACGAACACGAATCCGTTGGTCATCTCAGCGGTCTGCCCGTCTGCGTTGGTGATGAAGATATTCGCCGGGCCAACGCTCAAACCGGCGGGCGTAACCACCGACAGGCTCGCGGCGGTATTGAGAGTCACCGGCGCCGCCGCCAGGGAGCCGAAGGCAACCACCGCATGGCTTTGGAATCCAGACCCGGTAATCGTCACGGTGGTGCCGCCCGCAAGCGGTCCGCAGCCGGGGCTGATGCCGCCAAGGACTGGGGGAGCCGCCGTCACGCTCACATCGTCCAAACCGAGAAAACTGGCGTCATCCCTGAATCCGAATTCCAGCACGGTGTTGGTATTGGTGGCCAAAACAGTGAATTGGAGGTTGGTCCACCCAATGGCGGGGAGGTTCGTGTCATCAAACAGCGTTTCGCCCCCCCAGGAGACCAGGAATTCATTGGTCGTCAGCCCGTCTGAACTATCCAGCCACAGAGAAATGGAATACAACGACCCTTGGATGGTGGGAACAGACTGGCTGAGATAACCCAAGTCCCCTTCTTCTCCGAGTTCCACCCCGTATGTCTCTGAGTGGACGGTCTCGGGATCGGTGGTGACGAACGTCAAAGCCGGTTGGCCCGCAAACGTCCAATGTGTCAAGTCTCCCGTTTCAAATCCGCCATTCTGCACCAACTGGCCGGCCAAAAAGAGCAGAGGCAGGCTTTCCTCCGCCCCATACATGTTGTTGCTAAAGGCAAGTTCGGCGGGATAGGCCCCCGTCGGCAGATTGGTGGCGGCGGCATTAAGGCTGCAACTGACAAGAACCGCGCAAGCCGGCCCCAAAACCCCGTTGCTGGGTGAAACATCGAGCCATGGCGGATTGGTCGTGACGCTCCAACTCACCGCCGCCTGGCTGGCATTGGTCAACTCGCAGATTCTCGTGTCCGCATCGAACGGACCACTCGGCGGACCGGCAAATTCAAACCCGCCCGCCGGGGATAGATTCAACGGATCCGAGACTGCCAATGTGAACGACCGATGGTGCAGTAGCCCATTGCTCAGATTCGTCAACGTCACGTGCGCGGTATAATTCCCCGCCAGGAGATTTGACGCGGCGGCATTCAAGCTCATCGTCACACCGGCTGTCGCACCAGGGCTGAGTGTCCCGCTGGACGGCCAGACGGAAAGCCACGGCGCGTCGCACTGCAAACCCCAACTCAGCGCGGCCGTCGCCTCATTCGTCAATGAATAACTCCCCGCCGTCACATCGAACGCGCCGCCCCCGGGGCCGCTCGAGGTCAAGCCCGGCACGGGCAGCATCACAAGGGTGTCCGGCGGCGCCAGAGTATTGATTAAATTGCTGCCATTGGGCGTTCCCCACCCGCTGCAAAGATCGTAACCGGGCGCGGCGAAAAAAGCGGCGACTTTCGGCATTGGTGTTGTTGCCGTTGGTAATATCGTGAAAATTCGTCGCATAGCCGGCGCTGGCGCCAATGGCATAGAGAGCGGGGTTGAGAAAGCCGGCAGGCTCATTGCCGTACACTGCCGCCTGTTGGTTGACTAATGCTGTAAATCCCGCCCATAACGGCGCGGCGGCGCTGGTGCCGGCGAAAGATTCGTTTTCGCCACTATTGGCAACGACGAAAACGCCGGAGGCGCACATGGACACGTCGGGCACATTCCGGCACATGGTGGACCCTTGGTTGGAGGCCATGTTGACCCCGGTTTGCCAGGCGGGAATCGCGTAATTGGTCGTGAACCCCCCGCAAGTGTCGCTCCACACTGTTTCCGATTGCCACGCTCCGCCGGAACCGGCTGTGGACAATACTGTGCCGCCCACCAAGGTGATATACGGGTCGCCCAGCGGGGGAGCAAACGTGCTCGGAGGTTCGGCTCCGAAATCGCCCGAAGCGCAAAAAAAAGACTGCCCTTGCGCGGCGTATTGTTGGAAAATCTGGTCCTCCACAACCGTGTTGACCATGAAAAAGTACCAGGAACAGCTAATCTGGGCTGCCAGATTGTCGGTCGCTATCCGGTTCAACAGATCGTCCACCGGCGAGAACACGCTTTCCTCATAAATCACGATTTTGGAAAGGCCCGGCGCCATGGCGATCAATAATTCCGTGTCCGCCGCCACCTCCTCGTTTTGTCCCTCTGGCACACCGTTGAAGCCATCAATCAGAACATTGGACAGCGTGACGCTGGCAAGTCCGGCTTTCTTTTCGTACGCCGCAATGTCGCTCGGATAATAACCATCAAACTCGACCAGCGCCGCCGTTTGTCCCGCCCCGGTCAACGCAACACCGGGCGCATACGCCGTCCTGAAGTCCTTTCCCATGTAGCCCCCGCCCGGGACCGAGCCACCGAACGGTTCCGCGCTTCCCGGCGGCGACGCGGGCATCTTCTTCAAATTGGCTCGCGGCACGTAAAAGTTGTCCAACCCCTCGACGGTCAGGACAGGCATGTCCGCCTCTATGGATGCATCCGCGTCTGGAGCGTAGAAGGTGCGGGACTCGGTTGGATGCTGATAAACGCGGATGTTGACACGCAATGCCCTTCGAATATCGGCCACCGATGCGCTTGCCTCCAGCAAGGTTCGATTCGGATGGAGGCCCGTGACTTGGAAATGATTGGAGCGGGCGAAACTAATGAGGGCCTGATAGTCCTGCTTGGTTGGACCGAATTGATCCGTAAATTCAGACGGACTCAAATACTGATGGAATTTCGGGCTGGCCGGATCGTAAATCTGTTGCAGCAGACCGGCCAAAGCCTCCTTGTGCCGCAAAGGCATACCGAAAGTAAGGTTGAGGCGCGCGGCATCCGGCAAAAAACCAATCGGTCTCAGGCAAGCTGCCGCCGCGGGCATACAACCCGGCAGGGGCTGCCTTTCGGCCGCTTGAGCCGCGCCAGCGAAAAAGAGCATTAAGGGCAACTGAAGCCGCGCGGAAATCTGGCCTGCTGAAAATCTCTCACTGGAGATAAGCGGCAACACGGGTTCCTTATTTGGTTGATTGGGGAGGGTGGAGGGGAACAAAAAGGCGGGACACCGTGTGTCCCGCCTCTCATTGAATGTGAAACTTGATATCCGCCAGGGGTTAGGAGCGCTTGCAGCCGAACTTCGAGCGCAATCCAACCAGTCCCAGCAGCGCGCAACCAATCATGCTCGCCGTCATGCCGCCATCAGGAACCGCTGCTACTGGCGTGAAGGAGGCAGTCGCATTTATCGTCACCTTCTGCGACGTTATTGTTCCCGTGGTGCCACCGAAAAGCATTTCTTCAGTGATGTATTCCGCGCTGTTGATTGGGATATTACTATTCTGATCGCTGGCGGCCAGCGACTTCGGCAAAACCCAAGATCCCAACGAAGTCCCCAAAGACCCCACACCCTGATACAATGTTGTGCTGTAATATCCGCTCACCGCGGCAGTCAACGAGTTGCCGCCGCTGTCGCTCGCTCCGAAGTTGTAGTGTCCGTTAAGCGCGTACGAACCGCTGCTGAAAATGACTTCCAACCCATGTGTCTGCGTGGTGGAGCCATTAATGTTGTCGGTCAATGTAACATTGAACCCTCCAGATTCTCCGCCCGAAGCGATATCCACCGACCATGTGCCGACCGTACCCACAAAAAGGGCGCCGTCTCCAGCCTGTGAGGAGTAATTATCGGTGTAGGGGCCGCTAGCCACGATTGTGCCGCCTGATTCAATTTGCACCTTCGTGGAGCCGGAAATCAGTTCCATGTAAGCATCCGCCTTCGCCACTGAAGCGCTCGCCAGGAGCGCTCCTGCCAGTGCCATCCCCGTTATAAATTTATTTGTTTTCATCATTTTTCCTTTTCATCTAGTTTCACGTTGCTCAATCACTTCTTCAGTTCCGTCTCAACCTTGTGCTGCTGCGCACATAATCTGTCAGGTTCTAATGCATTCCTCGTGCCAACTATTCCACCCCCGCTTCTTACGCCCCACAAAAAATCGCATAACACGTTCACTATAAACATTTTATGACTATCTATTTTTTGCATTCCGCTCTTCCATCCAAGCCCGTGAAAAAGTCAAAAGTGTAAGGAGTTCCGACATGGAATCCCGGATTAAACGACTTTTTTATGCGCAATATGCTGGTTTTAAACAAGTTACGCGATTTCCTCTCATTCTGTAAGCTTTTCCGACAGCTTAAAACACTACCGGCAGGGGCATTTCGGATGTTTTACCCCTGCTCGTCCCTGTCCGTCCGTGTCCGTCGCTTCTCTTTGTAGTAATGGACCTCCGTTTCACCTGGTCTTGACCCCAATCCAGTGGGCAGCCGCAAAACCTGCACTGGCATGGATTGTGCTTGTTGCAGTGTTGAAAAAAAGATAGGGAGATGCAAGGGTTTTTGAGCCGAATCACGTCTGACGCCAGACATGCTGCGATTATGATAATCCATGATCGCAAGGGATGGAGAGTGATCGGAGTTTAGTAGGGGGACCGCTGGCGGAGGCTCAAATGAGCCTCAAAAAGCAAATTCTTTTATTATTCAACTATGAAAAGAACATGGAACGTCCTTTTGGGTTTGATGCTTTTGGCCGCGCCGACAGCGGTGCAAGCCCAATTCACCTACACGACAAATGACGACAACACTCTCACCATAACGTGGTACTCTGGAAACGGCGGGAATGTGGTCATTCCTGACACCATTGACGACCTGACGGTCAGCGAAATCGGGTCGAATGCTTTCGGGGCCAACACCAGTCTGACCGGTGTCTCCATGTCCACCAACGTCGCCAACATCTGCGACGGGGCTTTTGCTGGCTGCTCCAGCCTGACCAACGTCACCATGTTGGACGGCCTCACCAACATCGGCAACGGGGCCTTCGCAGCCTGCTCCAGCCTGGCCAACGTCACCCTGCCTGACAGCGTCGCCAACATCGGCGACGTGGCCTTTATTTTGTGCTCCAGCCTGCCCAGCGTGACCATTCCCTCCAGCGTCACCAGTCTCGGGGTGGCCGCGTTCCAGAGCTGCACCAATCTGACCAACGCCACCATCTCCAACGGCGTCACCAGCCTCGGCTCCGATGCGTTCGCCTATTGCTCCATGCTGGCCAGCGCGAGCATTCCCGGCAGCTTGACCAACATCGGGACCGCTGTATTCGTCGGATGCACCAACTTGACCAAAGTCACCATCTCCAACGGCCTCACCACTATCGGCCCGTCCATGTTCCAATCCTGCCAGAGCCTGCGCAACATCATCATCCCCACCACCGTCACCAACATCGGCGACGTGGCGTTTTCCGGCGCCAGCCTGACCACTGTGACGATTCCCACCAATGTTATCAGCATCGGAGAAGCCGCCTTCGCCAGCACCAGCCTGGGCTGTGTCAGCATTCCCGCCAGCGTCACCAACATCGGGTTGGCGGCCTTTCAAGACTGCCTCAGACTGACCAATATCGTTGTCTCCGGGCAGAACTTGTTTTATAGCAGCTTGAACGGGGTGTTGTTCGATATAACCCAAAGCACGCTCCTTGAGGCGCCGGACGGCTTGGGCGGCAATTACACGATTCCCAGCGGCGTCACCAGCATCGGGGACACCGCGTTCGCCAACTGCAGCCTGGCTGGCGTCATCATTCCCGCCAGCGTCACCAATATCGCGCCGAACGCCTTCTCGGACAGCCCCAAACTGACCACCCTCCTTTTCGTGGGCAACGCTCCCGCCACGGACCCGACCGCCTTTGAATCTGACACTGCCGCAGTCATCTATTATTTGCCCGGCGCCACCGGCTGGAGTTCCCCTTTTGCCGGTCTTCCGGCCGTGCTGGCTGACATCACCTCATGGGCCAGCCCCGCCTCCATCATCTACGGCACGCCCCTTGGCTCCCCCCAGTTGAATGCCGCGTCGGACCTGCCCGGCAGCTTCGCCTACACTCCGGCCAATGGAACCGTCCTGCCCGCCGGCACCAACACGCTTTCCGTCGTTTTCACCCCGAGCAACACCGTGTATTACACCAGTGTCACCAATACGGTCAGCCTGGTCGTCTCGCCCGCGCCGCTGACCATCACGGCCCACGGCGCCAACAAGACCTATGGCCACGCCCTCGCGTTTGCCGGGACCGAATTTGCCGCCAATGGCCTGGTCAACGGCGACGCCGTGGCCAGCGTGACTCTGGCCAGTGCCGGCGCGGCGGCCACAGCGGCCGTGGCAGGCTCGCCATATAGCATCGTGCCCAGCGCGGCCCTGCCAGCCAGCCTGACCAATAACTACACCATCACATACCAGAGCGGCCAATTGACGGTCAATCCGGCCCAGGTGGCCGTTGCCTCCGGCATCACCGCCAACAACAAATTCTATGACGGCACGACCACGGCGACTCTGAGTTCCAACAACGTGGTCTTGACGGGCGTTGTCAACGGCGACTCCCTGAGCCTGACCACCAATGGGTACACCGCCAACTTCGCCAGCGTGAAGGTGGGCCTGGACATTGCCGTGACCGTCAGCGGCCTGAGCTTGAGCGGAGCCGCCGCCGGCAATTACTCGCTTACGCAACCAGCCGGCCTGGCCGCCAACATCTCTTCGCCGAGTCTGCAAATTTTTGCCAGCAAGCCCAATATCGTCCTCTCCTGGCCCGCCAGTGCGACCGATTATGTCTTAAAGCAGACGGCCAGCCTCGCGCTCCCCGTCACGTGGTCGCCCGTGACCAACAGCATCACGATCGTCGGAACCAACAACACCGTGTCCATCAATGCCGCCAGCGGCGTTCGATTCTTTGAATTGATCGCAGCGCCATAGTTTGGATGGTGTTTTAGGGTTCTTAATCTTAATCTTAATCTTAATCCATTGCACGATGGGGATTAAGATTAAGATTAGCCTGACTTCGTTTAGCATTTAACGTTACCGGAGCGTTTTTGGCGAATTTTCTTTTGTAAGTTGTTGATAATCAATTGTCATATAGATTTATTTATTTTGTAGGGA
>Ga0224555_1000473_pt1 | contig 61138 bp, 53 predicted proteins | sample 714S23034metaG_FD_180687 | JGI IMG/M metagenome (GOLD analysis project Ga0224555, IMG submission 180687) | Peat soil microbial communities from Stordalen Mire, Sweden - 717 S2 30-34 | ecosystem: Environmental > Terrestrial > Soil > Wetlands > Peat | place: Sweden: Norrbotten County, Stordalen... | reverse complement strand
GTAGACCTGGGGGTTCTTGATCTGCAGATCGCTGTTGACGTCCTGCAACCCCGGCAGGCGCGCCATATCGCGTTCCAGGCCCTGCGCTTCCCGGTACAGTTCCGCCGTGTCCGGCCCTTGCATGGTCACCTGGTAGAGACTCTTGGTAAGCTGGCCGCCGATCCGTATGGTCGGCGGATTCTGCATGAAGACGCGGATTCCCGGAAAGCCCGCCAGTTTGGGACGCAATTCGCGCATGATCTGGGTGACGTCCAGCGGCCGGCTGGCGCGCGGCGTGAGGTGGAAGAACATGCGGCCGAAATTCTGGCCGCCCAAAGTGGCGGCGGACGTCCCGCCCACGCTGGACATGAATTCCTGCACATAGGGATCGTGAATGCCCACGTCCGCCACCAGCTTCTGGTACTGTTTCATCTGATCGAAGGAGGTGCCCTGGGCGGCTTCGGTCACCACGAAAATCTGGTCGTTGTCCTGGTCCGGGATGAAGCCCTTGGGGATCTTGACGAACAGCCATCCGGTGGCCGCCAGGATGGCGAAGAAGACCACCATGGTGACGGGGCGATGGCGCAGCACACCCTGTAAGGTGCGGTCGTAGAACTTCAGCATGCCGTCGAAGAAGCGCTCCGTCAGGCGATACAACGCGCCATGCTGGCTGGCGTGACGCACGCGCAGGAAGCGCGAGCACAGCATGGGCGTGAGCGTCACGGAGACGAATCCGGAAATCAGGATCGCCGCGCAGATGCTGACCGCAAACTCCTTAAATAGCCGGCCCAGAATGCCGCCCATAAACAGCACCGGGATGAAGACGGCCGCCAGCGACAGGGTCATGGAGATGATGGTGAAACCGATTTCCTTGGAGCCCTCGAATGCCGCTTGCATTGGCGGAGATCCCATTTCCATATGGCGCACGATGTTTTCGAGCATGACGATGGCGTCATCCACCACGAACCCGACGCACAGAATGAGGGCCATCATGGACAGGTTGTCGAGGCTGAAGTCCAGAACATACATCACGGCGAATGTTCCAATGATGGAGAAGGGCAGCGCCAGGCTGGGAATCGCCGTAGCGGAAAGGTTCCGCAGGAACAGGAAGATCACCATGACGACCAGGCCGAGGGTGAGCAGTAAAGTGAACTGCACATCCTGGAAGGATTCGCGAATGCTTATCGACCGGTCGTACAGGATGTGCATCTCCACGGAGGGTGGAATCTGGACCTTGAACATCGGCAGCAGTTGCTTGATGGAGTCGGTGACCTCGACGGTATTGGTGCCGGGTTGGCGCTGGATCGCCAGGATCATGGAGCGGCGGCCGGCGACGTCCTTGCTGTAGAACCACGAAGCGGTCTTGTCGTCCTCCACGCTGTCGATCACACGGCCCAATTCTCCCAGGCGCACAGGCGCGCCGTTGCGGTAAGCCACCACCAGGGGCCGGTATTGGTCCGCGCTCATGAGCTGTCCGGTGGCCAGCACGGTGTAGGAGTTGTGCGCGCCGAACAGCGTCCCGGTGGGGAGGTTCACGTTCCACTTCTCGATGGCGTTCTCGACTTCGTCTATGCCGATCTGTTTGGCCGCCAGCAGGTGGGGATCCAACTGTGCGTGTACCGCGTATTTCTGGGCGCCGAAGACGGAGACCTGGGCCACGCCGTTGATCATCGAGATGCGCTGGGCGATGGTGGTCTCGGCATACTCGTCCAAGGTGTAAAGGGGCAGCGTGGGCGAGGTCAGCGCGATGTAGAGGATAGGCTGGTCGGCCGGGTTGACCTTGCGAAACGTCGGCGGGGTCGGCATGCCCTGCGGCAGATAGGGCGACGCCTGTGTAATGCCGGTCTGCACGTCCACCGCCGCGCCATCCAGGTTCCGGCTGAGGTCGAACTGCAGCGTGATCAGGGTGACCCCGAGCGAACTGGTGGAGCTCATGGTGTCCAGACCCGCGATGATCGAGAACTGGCGCTCCAGGGGTGTGGCTACCGCCGAGGCCATGGTATCGGGATTGGCGCCCGGCAGAGTGGCCGTCACCACCAGCGTAGGAAAGTCCACGTTGGGCAGGTCGCTGACCGGCAGGGCACGGTAGGCCACCAGTCCGAACAGAGCGATCGCCAGCATCAGCAGGCTGGTGGCGATGGGGCGGCGGATGAAGATATCGGAGAAATTCATGGCTCGGTGCCCCGCATGCTATCCCGGCGTGCGCCGGCTGTTCTGCGCCTTCACGCGGACGCCGGGCACCAGCCGAAGCTGCCCTTCGGTGACCACGGTCTCGCCCAAATGCAAGCCCTGCTCGATCACCTGCTCCTTCTCGATCCGGGCGCCCAGCACCACCGGACGGGCGTCCACCGTGAAGTCGGGCTTGACTACGAAAACGAACTGGCCTTCCTGCCCGCTCACGATGGCCTCTGTGGGAACCAGCAGGGCGTCGCGTGCGGAACCCAGACGCAGGGTGACTTGCACGTACTGCCCGGGCCACAGTTTGCGATCGGCATTGGCGAACGTGCCCTTGAGCTTGATGGTGCCGGTAGTGGCGTCCACCGCGTTGTCGATGAAGCTGAGGTCGCCGGTCTGGGCTTGAGTCAATTCCGGCGGGGTTGCCAGCACCTTGACTTTCCCCTGCGCCATGTAGCGCTTGATGTCCGTCAGGCGCGCCTCCGGCACCGTAAACGTAACGTAGATCGGCTGCAGTTGATTGATGGTCACCAGATCCACATCGTTGGCCTTGACCACGTTGCCCTGCTTGATCATGAGATTGCCGGTGCGCCCGTCGATGGGGCTGCGGATTTCCGTGTAGGAGAGCTGGACCTCGATGTTGCGCAGCGCCGCATCGTCGGCAGCCAATGCCGCGTGCGAACTTTCCACGGCCGCTTTGTCGGCATGCACGGCTTCGGTCTGGACGTCGGAGCCGGTCTGGTATTGGTCATACTGCTCGCGCGAGATCACGCCCTTCTGAAAGAGCTTCCGGTATCGGTCGGCCTGGTCGCGCGCGTACTTCTCCTGCGCGATGTCGCGCGCCAGATTGGCTTCCGCCAGGCTGAGCTGCGCCTTGTCCCGCGCGAGGGTGGCCTCGGCCTGCTTCACCTGCGCATCCAGCATGCGGGGATCGATGGTGAACAGCACGTCGCCCTTCTTGACGAAGTCGCCTTCGCGAAAATGGGCCACAGTCAGTTCTCCGCCCACCTGGGATTTCACGGCAATCGTGGCGTATGCCTCGACGTTGCCGATCACCTGTATGTCAACAGGAACAGTCCTCTGGCTGACCGTGGCGACCACCACGGGTACGCCTTCCGCCTGGCGCGGAGGCGGCGCGCTTTTGCTGGTGCATCCCGTAGCCAGGCATGACCAGGCGAGCAACGCGGCGGAGAAGAGGGCGGCGCGGCCTTCCCAATTGGCAATCATGTTACCTTCAATACAGATTAAAGCAGACTTTGAGATCTTTATCATCCTGAGCCCTTAAATGACCCATGGGCATCTAAACACCGTCAGCGTGGCGCGCGCACAAATGCGCCAAGGAGAATCTGAATGCCATACGTTACTGCCGGGAAGGAAAACTCCGGCAACATCGATCTTTACTATGAGGACCACGGCTCGGGCAAGCCGGTTGTCCTGATCCACGGATATCCGCTAAGCGGCGCTTCCTGGGAGAAGCAGACCGCGGTGCTTTTGGCCGCGGGTCGTCGCGTCATCACCTACGATCGCAGAGGATTCGGCAAGTCCAGCCAGCCAACCACGGGCTACAACTACGACACCTTTGCCGAAGACCTGCACCATCTCGTCACGCACCTCGAATTACGGGACTTCGCGCTGGCCGGTTTCTCCATGGGAGGCGGCGAAGTGGCGCGCTACATAGGAAAATACGGATCGAAGGGCGTCAGCAAGGCGGTATTCATCTCGTCGGTCCCGCCCTTCCTTCTGAAGACGCCGGAGAACCCGGAGGGCGTGGACGGCAGTGTCTTCGAGGGAATCGCCAAGGCTGTCGCGGCCGACCGTTACGCCTTCTTCACCGAGTTCTTTAAGAATTTCTACAACGCGGATCTGCTGTTGGGCAAGCGCGTCAGCGAACAGGCCGTCCAGGCGAGCTGGAACGTTGCAGCCGGCGCCTCTGCTACGGCCAGTCTGGCTTGCGTACCGACATGGTACGAGGACTTCCGCAAGGACCTGACTCGTGTCGACGTGCCCACGCTGGTCCTGCACGGCGATGCGGACCGGATTCTGCCGATCGGCGCGTCGGGACTGCGGACCGCCAAACTAATCGCGGGGGCGCGCCTGGTTGTGGTGAAGGGAGGTCCGCACTGCATAACCTGGACGCACGCGGACGAAGTGAACCGCGAGCTGGTCAGCTTCCTTGGGGAATGAATCGGGTAGCGGGCAACCTCGGCGGCCCAGTAGTTGTAGTGGACAGTTGCCTGGAGAACTGTTCTTTTGAGTAAACTTAATGATCTAGAATGCAAAGAGGAGTTCGAATCGAATGCCGGAAGCCGAACCGAGTACTGTCCGCCACGAACTGCATATCCTCCTGGATCACATTCCGGACAACGACGTCCCGACAGCCCGAAGGTTCCTGCGCTCCCTGGTCGATCCGGTTGAGCTATCGTTGCTCACGGCGCCGCTAGACGACGAGCCGGAATCCGAGGAGGAGAGATCTGCCGTCGAGGAGGCGCGAAGCGAACCGGGTTCCGGAACACCGCATGATGAGGTCCTTCGGGAATTCGGGCTGTGAGGCGGTTCGTTTGGACGGATCACGCGAAGGCCGATTTGCGCCAGGTTGATCGCGAACAGGCACTACAGATCCTACATTCCCTGACTCGATACGGCCATGGCGGTGAAGGCGATGTGAAGCGTCTGAAGGGGTCTTCCGATTTTCGGCTCCGCGCCGGCGACTACCGTGTCCGCTTCGAGATCCAGGCGGACGGGTCGCTCCGCATCTTGCAGGTCAAGCATCGACGGGAGGCCTACCGCTGATTTTGCCGCAGCGATTCGGGACCGGACCGCCGGACTGCTTCTCAACAGAATCAGTTGGGCTATACTTGGAGCATGGCTCAAGTGCGGCGCAAGCCCCGTGCGTGGACGCCGGTCGCCAAGACCGTCGTCCTTAGGCCGTCCGCCGCAACGCTAGCCGATGTGTCGCCTCTTCTGGCGCTGGTTGTGAAGGCGCTGGGGACCAACACCGCCGCCCGACTGCTCGACACGGACCGCGCCCAAGTCTCGCGTTGGACCGCGGGAAAGGAAGCTATCGGTACTGAATGGGCCGCCGCATTGTCGACCTGCACGACGTGTTGACTCGCATTTTGCGCGTTTACAATCGAGAAGCAGCGGCCATGTGGCTGGTTGGCTCGGAGCCGCTACTTGGCCACGCCCGACCCATCGACGTATTGGCGATGGAGGGCGCTGGGGCAGTGGTGCGGGCCATCGACGGAATCGCTGAAGGGGCCTACGCCTAAGCGGAATGGAGGCGCCAAGAGATGTCCACTGCAGTCGATATTGGAACTTTGATCGAGAGATCGCCAGAGATCCGCAAAGGCCGGCCTTGCATCGCTGGCACCGGCGTATCGGTTCGGCGGATTGCCGGGTGGCACAACCTTGGCCTGACTCCCGAGGAGATCGCCGCCAAGATCGAACACCTCACACTGGCGCAAATTCACGCGGCTCTCACCTACTACCACGCCAACCGGGATGAGATTGACAGCGACATCGCGGCCGAAGAAGCTGCGATCGAGCAGATCTTTCCCACGCTCGCGAAACCGATGTGAGCCGCCTCCGTCTGTACCTTGACGAGGACGCCATGGACGGGGACCTTGTGCGCGGTCTTCGGTCCCGCGGCATTGATGTGGTGACCGCGGCCGACGCCGGCATGATTCGTCGGAAGGACAAAGAACATCTTTCCTGGGCCGCCGTTCAGGGCCGCGCCTTGTACTCGTTCAACGTCGGAGATTATCACGAGATACACGCTGAATGGGCCGCGGCTGGCCGCGGCCACGCCGGTATCATACTGGCCCAGCAGAAGCGCTACTCAACCGGGGAACAGATTCGGCGATTGCTACGCCTGATCGGCTCGATGACTGGCGAGGCTATGTGCAACCGCGAAGAGTTCCTGGGCCGGTGGTGATCGATGCCGAAACATTTAACAACGCTCGCCGGTGAATCGGTCGCGTTTACAGGTAGAGCCTGGAGACCGCGGTTTGAGCTTCAGCGGATCGTTCGACGCACGGGTGGTACCACCACACCTCGCGGCGATGTCACCGCAGACACCACCGTGCTGGTACGGGGCGCTTGCGCCACCTGGAAGTACGGCGACTATGGAAGGAAGGAACGACGAGCTGCGAGTCTCGTGCGGAGAGGCCATTCCGTTGCGGTCGTTCACGATTTCGAGTTTCGGAGGTTATTGGAGGAACGGCGCCCAGCGCGCGTCTGCGACCGCATCGCTGGTCAACCGGTGCAGTGGTTGGTTGGCGCGACGACGCGTCAGTTCCAAAAAGTGGCCGCCATAGGCGGTCCTCTCGATCGCGAGCACAGCGCCATCGGTCGAGTCGAGCAGGGCTTTCTTCGGCACCGGCTTTTCGGCGAAGTCGAGGAGGCAAGCTGTTCACTGTGTGGCCGGCGATTGCCGATCAGCTTGCTGGTTGCCGCTCACATCAAACCAAGGAGTGAGTGTTCGCGCCGTGAGCGGCTCGATGCAGAACACGTTGTGTTCAGCCTTTGCCTGCTCGGGTGCGACGCATTGTACGAGCGCGGCCTGGTCGGCGTTCGACCTGGTGGAGAGATCTGCCTAAGCGAAGCCCACGACTCCTCGATCCTCAGGCGCCTTCTGCGGTCCTACCAGAGGAGAAAGTGCTCTGCCTGGAAAGACGCGACCGCTGAGTATTTCGGCTGGCACTTAATGCGCCGGTTTCAAGGATAATGAGCGGGTTCTGGTGATCGCCGCCTTGCTGGACCGCCCCGACTCTTCGTCTCCGATTAGTACGGGCTTTCCTGGTAGAGGCCGATCAGGTTGCCGGCCGGGTCGCGGAAAGTTGCGATCCAGGATGTGCTACCGGGCGTGTCGTGACGCCGCGGCTCGACGATTTCGCCGCCGTGGGCCGCCACCAGAGCCAGCGTCGCATCGATATCGTCGACCCAGATATACGGCAGCACCGGGCTCGCGGGGGCAAGAATATCCTTCAGTTTCTGGGCACCAGGCCGCGGAGCGCCGAACGTCACCGCTTGCGGCAACACTCCGGAAATGCACATGAGCGCCGCGAAAATCAGGGCGCGCGCCGCCAAGCGAATGGCCGGTTACCACCGGCGGTATTTCAGCGCGGGCCGGAGGGCCTCGAACACGCCGCGCATGCCGGGCCATAAAGCCTTCCTCGACGCCGCCGAAGGGGCAGGCCAATCATCGACTCACAAATATAAGCTATCCATTTCCTTTTTTAGCAACACCCGTGCGGCATTGTCAGGTCCCGATGGCACGAAATGCATTCTTGCCGCATGAACAAGCCGTTCTCCGTTTACGTCCCATGGCACCGCAAGATGGAACATGAGCGCTACAACTCGATCACTGACTTGGAGGAACATTTTAATACTCCAATCCGCCTGATGTCTCGCAATCATCGATTGAAACTCTCCAGTGATAAACCGCTTGCCTTCCTCTTCGTCCGCATAGCAAATGAGATCGTTATTTGTAAATACCCGGCTCAGAGAAATTGCGACAATGCCGCGAGCGTCGCTGTTTGCCGGTTTGTCAAGTTCTTTGCTTAACTGGCGCGCTGCATCCTCAATATTGGGCCACACACTGTTTTCATTGAACGGGCGCTTGCATTCAACCAGGAACGGCACGCCCGAGATATTAAGAGTGATGTCGGGATCCCCGAGTGTCACCGGAAGTCCGTGGTTCTTCCAGTCTGCCGCGAGTGACAATTCGAACATCGTGTTCCGACCCGCGCTGTTCTTCGACTGCTCATCTGGAGGCGCAACGGGGCCCGATAAAGCACGCTGCACCTTTTCTCTTAAGGGCTCGGATATTTCCCCTGAAAAAGCACGATAGATCTCATGCGCTTCCATGGCCTCGAATAGGCCGTGCACATAGTTATCGATCGTTGAACGTGCCTCACCGCGCTCCACTCTTTCCCTCTGTTCCTTAGCCGCTCGCAATGTTTTCGCGGCCTGATGCCACCGGTCGGGTTTGGGCGCGATCCCAAGGGAGATGAGCCACGAGTCGAGTTTGTCTAATGAGTCCAAGGTTTCGTCGAACTGAACTATCTCCATAATTCAAGTATCCTTTTTGTGGAATGCCCAGAACCGCGAAAGGCCTTCACATCCATGAATCCCGAGGAATCCACGGTGTGAAGGCCCTTTGCGGAGAGAACGGGATTCGAACCCGTGGCACCGTTGCCGGTGCGGCAGCTTATCAGGCTGCTGCTTTCGGCCGCTCAGCCATCTCTGGAAAAGCGCCTCTCGAAGCGGTTTTCCGCAGATACCTGAACTACAACTATTCTAGCACTCTAATTTGATTCTGGCATCGGCTTCTGCCTAACCCACAGCCCAAACAGACCGGCTTTGAACTCGTCATACATGAGAATCGACATTTCCTGGGCCATCAGGTCCGCGACAGCCGTGAGTGCTTTCCATTGCCCCGGATCGTTCGTCACAAACACCATGCAATAGGGAAGGTAGACGGCGGAAAACATGTCATGCCTCCCGGCCTTGCCAAGCGACAGCTTGCGCGGATCGCGAATGCACATATCGTACTGGCTGAAACAGAGCGAGAGCAGCAGTGCCTTGAATGGCGGGCACCGCTCGATAAAGTCCCTGACCTCAGCTTCCAGCGGCAAGACCGTCGTCGCGCGCTCCATCATCCCGGCTCCGATGCTGAGGTAGGCGCCTCCGCCAGACATCAGGTGTTCGGTCACGACCTTAAGCGAGGGTCGCCCTTCTGTTTCGAATAGCTTCTGGAAGGCAGGCCTTGCCGCGCGGAACATCTCCCTGAAGTCTCGGTCCCACTTTTTGTTGCTTGTTCTGGTCTCCTCACTCAATTCATGGATGATTTTCTGCCGGAAGATTTCCTCCTCTCCTTCAAAAAACCGCACATTGAGCTTGCGCCATTCGTAGCCGCTAGCGTCTTTCTGGTATGCCTTTGCCTGGTGCTCGATGATCCACTGAAACGGCATGATGCAATGGCCCGGATGCAGAAGCCGGTCTAGAATGTTCAGCAGCCTCCTGCGCTCTGCCTCGTCAGGGTGCGCTATGACCTCTGCCAGCACCGTTTCGGTTATGCCGACGTGGTATGAGATCCCCAAGCTTCGTACTATGGCATCAAGGTCTGAATCCACGCCGAGCTTGTTAATAGCGCTGGTGTCAAAAATCAGCTTCTTCCTGGCGTTACTCACGGTAATGCTCCATCGGGCGGCCCACTGGAATTGAGGATACCATGCGTGGAGAATAAAAGGCGAATACGGCGGTATAACTGAGTTCCTATGCTCCTCAAATACCTTGCAAGGAGCGCTTACGGATCTCAGCGTCTCCGATTAGTACGGGCTTTCCTGATAGAGGCCGATCAGGTTGCCGGCCGGGTCGCGGAAAGTTGCGATCCAGGATGTGCTATCGGGCGCGTCGTGACGCCGCGGCTCGACGATTTCGCCGCCGTGGGCCGCCGCCAGAGCCAGCGTCGCATCGATATGGTCGACCCAGATATACGGCAGCAGGCCGGGCTCGCGGGAGGGGGTGCGGCCGGTGACCCAAGCGCCGCTCACGTTGCCTGTGGCATCGTCGAAGCTCGGGTGGCCGGTGTCGCGGTGGCGAATGTTCCAGCCGAATACGTGCTCGTAGAAGGCGGCGGACTGGTGGGGGTCGGCCGCGGGAATCTGCAGGTAACACAGGCGCGGGCGAGGCAACTGCGTAAGCCGGTGCTGGATCTGGGCCACGGCGGCGCCCCACGCCGCGGGCTCGACATCGGCTACGGATTCGGTGAACGCCCAGCGGTTGCCTTCCAGGTCTTCGGCGGAGTATTGCCTTTCGCCGAACGGCTTGCTGTCCGGCGGACTCAGGATGCGCGCTCCGAATTCTTTGGCGCGCTCGAAGTGCTGGTCGATGTTCTCGACACGCACCATCACCGCCTCGACGAACTCACGCGGGTGTGCGAGAGGCTGGCCGGTCAGGATAACTGAACCTTCGCCAACGGCTAGCTGCGCGTGGTGGATGGCGCCATCGGGTTCGGGGGGCGTGCGCAGGCGTTCGGTGAAGCCGAAGGCTCCGCGAAGCCAGTCGATGGCTTTGGCGACATCTGCGTATACAAGGCTGGGGACAACTGGGCCGGGTGGTGCGGAACGGTTTTGGATCATGGGGCACCTCAGGATGCATTGTACTGGAAATGCGGCGGGGCTAAAGCCCCGCGCGGGCTCAAGCCCGCCCTCCAGAGCGCTGCGTGTAACATTTGGCGGGCTTGGAAACATCATATACTTAACAACATATGAACCAGAACCATCCGTCCGCCCTGGACCCGGCGGCGCCCCCCGATAGTGTGACCCAGCATGCACCTCCTCCGCCCAAGCGGCATTCCGGGCGGGGCTGGCTTTGGGTCTTGTTGCTGGCCCTCCTGGCGGTGGGCGGATATTATTTCTGGTCGAAGAAGAATCCCGCTCCGGCCGGCGGCGGCGCCTCGGGAGCAGGCGGGGCCGCACAGAAGAAGGGCTTCGGCGCCATACCGGTAGTCGCGGCAAAGGCGCGGCGCGGAAACATTCCGGTTTACTTCACCGGGCTCGGCGCGGTGACCCCCATCTACACGGTGGAAGTGAGAAGCCGCGTGGACGGCGAATTGATGCAGATCAACTTCAAGGAGGGGGAGATCGTGCATAAGGGCGACGCGCTGCTGGAAATCGACCCCCGCCCTTACCAGGTGATGTTGACGCAGGCCGAAGGACAACTGGCACGGGACCAGGCGATACTGGACAACGCGCGCGTCGATCTGACGCGCTACAAAACGCTGCTGGCGCAGAACGCGGTTCCCGAACAACAGTTGGTTACGCAGGCGTCCCTGGTGGAGCAGGAAATTGGAATCGTGAAAACCGACCAGGGGGTAATCGACAGCGCCAAGCTGAACATTACCTACAGCCATATCCTTTCGCCGATCACGGGCCGCATCGGGCTGCGCCTGGTGGATCCGGGAAACATTGTGCATGCCGCCGACACCAACGCCCTGCTGGTGATCACGCAAATCGACCCGATCAGCGTGATCTTCACCATCGCCGAGGATCAACTTCCGGTGGTAACCCAGAAGTTTTGGGCCGGACAGCACCTGATGGTGGACGCATTCGACCGGTCGTCGAACACGAAGCTGGCAACGGGCGTGTTAGCCACGCTGGACAACCAGATCGATCAGACCACCGGCACGTTGAAGCTGAGAGCCAACTTCGACAACAAAGACAACAAGCTGTTTCCCAACCAATTCGTGAACGTGCGATTGCTGGTGCAACTGAAGCAGAACGTGACGCTGATCCCTACCGCGACGGTGCAGCGCAATACGCAAATGACCTACGTGTTTCTGGTGCAGGCGAACAACAAGGTGACGGTGCGCGCCGTTAACTTAGGCACCACCGAAGGCGACGATTCCGAGGTTACGTCGGGGCTTGCGCCGGGCGACGTGGTAGTGATGACGGGCGTCGACAAGCTGCAGGAAGGTACCCAGGTGACCGCGCACTTTCCCGGCGAAACCGGGGCCACAGCGGGCCGGCCGGGGAGCGGTGCGCCGCCCGCCGGCACTCCCCCAGCCGCCGGCAAGTCTGCGAGCAAATCTGCGCACAAGGCAAGGTAGATGAGCCCATCCCGGACATTCATTCTCCGCCCCATCGCTACGTCCCTGCTCATGGTGGCGATCGTGCTTACCGGCATCGTGGCTTACAAGCAGTTGCCCATCTCGGCGCTGCCGGAAGTGGACTACCCGACCATCCAGGTGATCACGTTTTATCCGGGCGCAAATCCGGATGTCATGGCTTCCTCGGTCACCGCGCCGCTGGAGCGGCAATTCGGCCAGGTTCCCGGTCTGCAGCAGATGACCTCGACCAGCTCGGACGGATCTTCGGTGATCACGCTGCAATTCAGTCTGAGCCTGAACATCGACGTGGCGGAGCAGGAAGTGCAGCAGTCCATCAATGCCGCCGGAACGTACCTGCCGGCCGACCTTCCGAACCCGCCGATTTACAGCAAGAGCAATCCGGCGGATACTCCGATTCTGACGCTGGCGCTGACCTCCGCCGACCTACCTCTTTCGCAGGTCGAGGACTTGGCCGACACGCGCCTGGCGCCCAAGATTTCGCAACTGCCGGGCGTGGGCCTGGTGAGCATCAGCGGCGGCCAAAAGCCGGCGGTGCGGATTCGCGCCAATCCCACGTCGTTGGCATCCTACGGCCTGAACCTGGAAGATGTCCGGACCGCGCTGGTGGCGGCCAACGTGAATCAGGCCAAGGGCAACTTCGACGGTCCGCACCAGGCGTATCAGATCGGCGCCAACGACCAACTGATTTCCAGCGCCGACTATAAGCCGATGATCGTCGCCTATCGCAATGGGGCGCCGGTGAAGCTGACGGATGTCGCCAGCGTCACCGACGATACGGAAAACGTGCGGCAGGCGGCCTGGATGAACGACGTGCCGGCGGTGATCGTCAACATTCAGCGGCAGCCGGGCGCCAACATCATTTCGGTGGTGGATCGCGTCAAACTCCTGCTGCCGCAGTTGACCGCGACGCTGCCGAGATCGGTAAACGTCGGCATTCTGACGGACCGGACCAACACCATTCGGGCGTCGGTCGAAGACGTCCAGTTCGAACTGGGGTTGACCGTGGTGCTGGTGGTGCTGGTGATGTTCCTGTTCCTGCGCAACGTGGCCGCCACCATCATTCCCAGCATCGCGGTGCCCGTCTCGCTGATCGGCACTTTGGGCGTGATGTATTTGTTGGGCTACAGCCTAAACAACCTGACCTTGATGGCGTTGACCATCGCCACCGGATTTGTAGTGGACGACGCCATCGTGATGATCGAGAACATCGCGCGGTATATCGAGGAAGGCGAGGCTCCCCTGAAGGCGGCCCTGCGCGGCTCGGAGCAAATCGGGTTCACCATCATCTCGCTGACCATCTCGCTGATCGCGGTGCTGATCCCGCTGTTGTTCATGGGAGATATCGTGGGGCGGCTGTTCCGGGAGTTCGCGGTGACGTTGAGCGTCACCATCCTGGTTTCGGCGGTGGTCTCGCTGACGCTGACGCCCATGATGGCTTCCAAGCTGCTGAAGCACACACCGGAAGCCAGCCAGGGGCGCCTATTCCGGGCTTCCGAGCATGCCTTCAACTCGATCATCGCGTTCTACGGCCGGACCCTGCGGTTCGTGCTGCGTTTCCAGACCATCACGCTGCTGGTGGCGGTGGCGACCCTGGTCTTGACGATCGTTCTGTTCTGGCGGATTCCGAAGGGCTTCTTTCCCATCCAGGACACCGGCGTGATTCAGGGTGTCTCGGAAGCCGCGCAGACGGTGTCCTTCCCGGAGATGTCCAGCGAGCAGCAGGCGCTGGCGAAGATCATCATGAAGGATCCGGCGGTGGATAGTCTTTCTTCGTTCATCGGGATCGACGGCACCAACACCACGCTGAACAGCGGTCGTATTCAGATCAACCTGAAACCGCTGGACGTACGCAAAGTCGACGCGACCGCGGTGATTCTCCGCTTGCAGCCGCAATTGGCGTCGGTGGCGGGCATTACGCTGTTCATGCAACCGGTGCAGGATCTGTCGGTGGACGACCGGGTGAGCCGCACGCAATTCCAATACACGCTGGAGGACGCCAGCGCCGATGAGTTGAACGAGTTCGCCCCGAGGATGTTGGAGAAGCTGAAAGAGCTGCCGGAACTGCGCGACGTGGCCAGCGATCAACAGGTGGGCGGCCTGCGGGCGAAAGTGATTTTCGATCGCCAGACGGCTTACCGGCTGGGCATTACACCTTCCGAGATCGACCAGACGCTCTACGACGCCTACGGCCAGCGGCAGGTCTCTACAATATTTACGCAATTGAACCAATACCACGTGGTGCTGGAGGTGGGGCCCGCATTTGGCAAGAATCCGCTGGATCTGCGCGATCTATACATCCGCACGGGTATGGGGGCGTCCACCGGGGGCATGGGCGTAGTCGCCGGGAGTTCCACGGCCGCCCAAACGTATGGTCCGCAGAGCGGATCGGGGGCGGCGGTGGCCAGCGCTTCGGCGGTGACGGCCAACAATCCTACGATCGCTTCGAGCGCTGTTTTCGGTAGCGGGATTTCCTCCGCCACGGCGTTCCCGAACGGGGGGCAAGTACCGCTGAGCGCCTTCACGCACGTGGAGACGTCCAGCGCTCCGATCACGGTGAACCATCAAGGCCAATTTCCGGTGGTCACGCTTTCGTTCAACCTGGCGCCGGACGCGTCCTTGGGCGATGCGGTGAACGCGGTGAACAAAGTGAAAGCCGAGATCGGCATGCCGCCCAGTGTGCAGGCCGCCTTTCAGGGCACGGCGGAAGCCTTCCAGGCATCGCTGGCGAACGAGCCGGTTTTGATCCTGGCGGCGCTGGTGACGGTTTACATTGTGCTGGGCGTGCTGTACGAGAGCTACATCCATCCGATCACCATTCTTTCGACGCTGCCATCGGCGGGCGTGGGCGCGCTGCTTTCGCTATCGCTGTTCCACCAGGATTTCAGCGTGATCTCGTTGATCGGCATCGTGCTGCTGATCGGCATCGTGAAGAAGAACGGCATCATGATGATCGATTTCGCGCTGGACGCGGAGCGCAAGGAGGGCATGCCGGCGGTGGATGCGATTTACCAGGCGTGCCTACTGCGCTTCCGTCCGATCATGATGACCACCATGGCGGCGTTGCTGGCGGCGGTGCCGCTGGCGTTTGGCGGCGGCACGGGTTCGGAGTTGCGCCGGCCGTTGGGCATCACCATGATGGGCGGATTGATTTTCAGCCAGGCGCTGACGCTGTATACCACGCCGGTCATTTACCTGTGGTTCGACCGGCTGGCGAAGCGCTTCGCGGGCGAGGGAGCGCAGGGGCGCGAGGTGGACCCCGGAGCAGAACCATTGGGGGCCCAATGACCGCTACGCGCGGCCGGCTGAAAGCCGGCTGCGGGCAATATTGCCCGCCCTCCAAGGCAATGCCATGAACGTCTCCGAGGTCTTCATCAGGCGGCCGGTGGCCACCACCTTGCTAACCGTCGCGATTGCGCTGGCTGGGGGAGTGGCGTTCCGGATCTTGCCGGTGTCGCCGCTGCCGCAGGTGGATTTCCCGACGATTTCGGTACAGGCGGGCCTGCCCGGCGCCAGTCCCGAAACCATGGCCTCGTCGGTGGCGACGCCGCTGGAGCGCCAGTTCACGCGCATTGCATCGGTCACCGAGATGACTTCGTCGAGCAGCCTCGGATCGACCAGCATCACCCTGCAATTCGATCTGAACCGCAACATCGACGCGGCGGCGCGCGACGTGCAGGCGGCCATCAACGCGTCTCGCGGATACCTGCCTACCAATCTGCCGAATAACCCAACCTACCGGAAGGTGAACCCGGCCGATTCTCCCATCGTGCTGCTGGCGCTGACGTCGCCCATTCTGACCAAGGCCCAGATGTACGACGCGGCCTCGTCCATCATGGCGCAGAAACTGTCGCAGATTAGCGGCGTGGGACAGGTGATCGTGGGCGGAAGCTCGCTGCCGGGAGTGCGGGTGGAGCTGGACCCGCGGGTGCTCAACAAATACGGCATCGGCCTGGAGCAAGTGCGCGGCGTGCTGGCCGCGGCGAACGCCAACACGCCCAAAGGACATTTTTCGGACGGTCATCGCGCCTGGGAGGTGGGCGCCAACGACCAGATGTTCAAAGCCATCGATTACCAGCCGTTGATCGTGACTTACAAGAACGGAATGGCGGTGCGCGTCTCGGACATCGGCCGGGCCGTGGACTCGGTGGAAGACATTCGCAATGCGGGCTACGCCAACGGGCGCCCTTCGGTGATGGTGATCATTTTCCGCCAACCGGGGGCCAACATTATCGATACGGTGGACCGCATCCGGGCCGAGCTTCCCGTGTTGAAGGCTTCCATGCCGCAATCCATCGACATGAATATCGCCATGGACCAAACCGTCACCATTCGCGCTTCGGTGCACGACGTGGAGCGGTCCCTGCTGATCTCGGTGGCGCTGGTGGTGCTGGTGGTGTTCGTCTTCCTGAGAAGCCCGCGGAGTACGTTCATTCCCAGCGTGGCCGTGCCCGTGTCGCTGATCGGCACGTTCGGCGTGATGTACCTGCTGCATTACAGCATCGACAATCTGTCGCTGATGGCGCTGACCATTTCCACGGGCTTCGTGGTGGACGACGCCATCGTGGTGATTGAAAACATCACGCGCTACCTGGAACAGGGCATGCATCCGTTCCAGGCGGCGCTGAAGGGCGCCAAGGAAATCAGCTTCACGGTGCTGTCCATGAGCACCTCGCTGATCGCCGTGTTCATCCCGTTGCTGCTGATGGGCGGCATCGTGGGCCGCCTGTTCCGCGAATTCGCCGTGACGCTGTCGGTGGCCATCGCCGTTTCCCTGGTGGTTTCGCTGACCACGACTCCGATGATGTGCGCGCACCTATTGAAGGAACACCGGGAGCACGGCTGGCTCTACAACATCACCGAACGGGCATTCCGGGCCAGTATTAATTTGTACGGGACGACTCTCTCCGCCGCGCTGCGCGCCGCGCCGCTTACGCTGGCTATTCTGCTGGCGACCATTGGCTTGAACGTGTACCTGTTCATCCATGTGTCCAAGGGATTCTTTCCCATGCAGGACAACGGGCGCATGATGGGCGCCATTCAAGGCGATCAGGACACCTCGTTTCAATCGATGGACAAGATCCTGCTGCAGATGATCAACATCGTGCACGCCGACCCGGCCATCGACACGGTGGCCGGATTCACGGGCGGAGGCACTTCCAATACGGCGCGCATGTTTGTGTCGCTGAAACCCGTCGAACAAAGGCCCACCATCGATCAGGTAATCGGGCGGCTGCGGCCCAAGTTGGGCCGGATACCGGGGGCCACGCTATATTTGCAGGCATCGCAAGATCTGCGGGTGGGCGGACGCATGAGCAATGCAATGTACCAGTTCACCATGCGGGGCGACAACCTTGCGGATCTGCAGAACTACGCTCCCAAGATGCTGGCGGAGCTGCGGACCATTCCAGTGATCGCCGACGTGAGCAGCGACCAGCAGGATCGCGGGCTGCAGTCGCTGGTGGTGTATGACCGGACGACGGCGGCGCGCTTCGGCATCTCGTCGCAACTGATCGACAACACGCTGTACGACGCTTTCGGGCAGCGGCAGGTGTCCACCATGTACGCCACGTTGAATCAGTATCACGTGGTCATGGAGGCGGCGCCGGAATTCTGGCAGGACCCGCAGTTCTTGAGTCAGATCTATGTGAAGACACCTGGCGGACAACAGGTTCCGCTGAACGCGCTGGCGAGTTTCGGCCCAACCACCGCGCCCCTGTCGGTGAATCATCAGGGGCTCGGCCCGGCGGTGACTGTCTCTTTCAATCTACAGCCGGGCGTGGCATTGGGAGACGCCGTGCAGTTGATACTGGGCGCTGCCGCCAAGGTGGGCCTGCCGCGCACCATCCAGACCGGATTTGCAGGCACGGCGCAAGCCTATCAGCAATCCCTGGGCAGCGAACCAATTTTGATCCTGACTGCGCTGGCGGCGGTGTACATCGTGCTCGGAATTCTCTACGAAAGCTACGTGCATCCGATTACGATTATTTCCACGCTGCCCTCGGCGGGCGTGGGCGCGCTGCTGGCTCTGATGCTGACCCACACCGATCTCAGCATCATCGCCATGATCGGCATTATTCTGCTGATCGGCATTGTGAAGAAGAACGCCATTATGATGATCGACTTCGCCCTGAACGCCGAGCGGGTTGAAGGCAAGAACTCGCGGGATTCCATCTTTGAGGCGTGCCTGCTGCGTTTCCGGCCGATCATGATGACTACCATGGCGGCGGCGCTGGGGGCCTTGCCGCTGGCGTTGGGGAGGGGCACCGGATCGGAGCTGCGGCGTCCGCTTGGAATTACAATTATCGGCGGGCTGCTGGTGAGCCAGTTACTGACACTTTATACGACGCCGGTGGTTTATCTGTACTTCGACCGGCTGCAACACTGGTGGTATCGCGTGCGCCACAAGCAGGCGCCCGAGACCCACCCGCTGGGATCTGAAATCTGATGCTGGATAATTTGTTTATTTGGAGAATGCCGCACAGGCGGCCTGAGAGGCCGCCGCAGGCTGAGAGCCTGCCCCACAAGGCCGGCAAGCAAGTGGAGGGCGGGCAATGCTGCCCGCAGCCGGCTTTCAGTCGGCTTGGCCGCCTAAAAGGCGGCTGCGGCCAAGATTGGCCGCCCTCCAGTGCGTTTTCGGCGGTGCCCCACATGGGACTCCTAGCGACCTTGCTGCTAGTGGCGAGCGGCTGCATGGTCGGCCCGAACTACAAGCGTCCCGCCGCGCCGCAAACGCCGGCTTACAAAGAGCCTCTACCCGACGGCTGGAAAGAAGCGCATCCCAACGACGGCGCCGTGCGGGGGAAGTGGTGGGAGATCTACAACGACCCGCAGCTTAATGCGCTCGAGGAGCAGGTGAACCTCTCGAACCAGAACGTGCTGGCCGCGGAGGCTAATTTCCGGGCGGCGCGGTCCGCGATCCGGGTGGCGCGGGCGGGCCTGTACCCGACCGTTACGGTGGCGCCTTCGGTGGGGGTTGGGCAGTCGTCTAGCAGCACCGCTGGAAACGGCCGCATCCCCGTTGCGGCGCTTTTCGATCTGTCGGCGACTCCTACATGGACGGCGGACATCTGGGGCAGCGTGCGCCGCAGCGTGCGGGCCAACCAGGCTACCGCCCAGGCCGACTTCGCACTGCTTGAGAACGCCCGACTCTCGTATCAATCGGAACTGGCGCAAGACTATTTCGAACTGCACGGAACCGACGGCGACATCGACTTACTCGACCGCACGACCAAGTCATATGAACAGTATCTGACCCTGACTCAGAACCGTTATAAGGCGGGCGTGGCGTCGGGCGGCGACGTAGCGCAGGCGCAGACCCAGTTAGACACCACGCTGGCGCAGTTAGTGGACCTGGGAGTGGCGCGCGCGCAATTCGAGCACGCCATCGCCATTCTCACGGGCAAGCCGCCCTCGGCATTGACCGTTCCCGCCGCGCTGCTGAAGACGCCTCCGCCGGCCGTGCCGCTGGAACTGCCTTCCACGCTGCTGGAACGCCGGCCCGATATCGCCGCCGCGGAACGAACGGTGGCGGCGGCGAACGAGCAGATCGGGATTGCAATCGCGGCGTTCTATCCCACGCTGACCTTGAGCGCGTCCGGGGGGTTCGAAGCGACGAACATCGCGAAATGGTTCTCGCTGCCGAACCGCTTCTGGTCGTTGGGAGCGGGAATGTCCCAGGTGTTTTTCGAAGGCGGCAAGCGGCGGGCGGAAGTGAGTATGACCGAGGCCCAGTATGACTCTACCGTGGCTAATTACCGGCAGGCGGTGCTGACCGCTTTTCAGCAGGTGGAGGACAATCTGGCCGCGCTGCGCATTCTGGCACAGGAATCCATCGCCGTGGACCAGGCGGTGAAGGCCGCCGAGGACTCGCTGGCCATTGCCACCTATCAATACAAAGCGGGCACGGTGAACTATCTGCAGGTCATCACGGCGCAAGCGGCCGCTTTGGTCAATGAGAGGACGGCGGTGGATCTGCTGACGCGCCGTCTGACTTCGAGCGTGCTGCTGGTGCAGGCGCTGGGCGGCGGATGGGATAGCAAGAACATACCCACGGCCGGCGAGTTGATGCAAGGCCAATAGCGGGCCTATGGACGAAGTACGCGTCAACCGCAAAGCAGCCCGCCGGGTGGCATCGGGGCATCCTTGGATTTTTGAAAGCGACGTCCTCGACAGCGGCGGCGCGGAGGCTGGTGCGGCGGTCCACGTCATCGATCTGAAGGGAAGATCGCTCGGCACGGCCCACTTCAGCGCAGCTTCGCAGATCGCGTTGCGCATGCTCTCGCGTGGCGTCGAAGAGATCGGGCGCGAATTCTTCGCCGGGCGTTTGGCGGCGGCGGAAGCGCATCGCCGCCGGGTGGTGTGCGGCACGGATGCGTATCGCGTGGTACACGGCGAAGGCGATTTGCTGCCAGGGCTGGTGGTGGACCGCTATGCGGACTGGCTAGTCCTGCAAACGCTGAACCAGGGCATGGACCGCGCGCGCCAATGGATCGTAGACAGCCTGGTGGATTTATTTTCGCCGCGCGGCATCGTGGCGCGCAACGATGCCGCGGTGCGCAGCAGAGAAGCGCTGCCGCTCGAATCCGGCGTCGTCTATGGCGAAGTGCCGGAGGCCGTGGAATTCCAAATGAATGGACTGCGCCTGCACGCCGATCTGCTGCACGGCCAGAAGACCGGCGCGTTTCTCGACCAGCGGGAAAACTACGTCGCCGCGGCCCGCTACGCGGAGGGCAAGGCGCTCGATTGTTTCACTTCCAGCGGCGGCTTCGCGCTGCACCTCGCGCCGGTTTGCGAATCGGTGGAAGCCCTGGATAGCTCCGGCGCGGCGCTGGCCACCGCCGCGCGCAACGCCGCGCTCAACGGACGCTCCAATATCGAATTCCGGGAGGTGGATGTCTTCGTGGTGCTGGCGGCATACGCTTCGGCGCGGCGCCAGTTCCAGACCGTGATCCTGGACCCGCCGGCCTTCGCCAAGTCGCGCAGCACCGTGGAAGACGCCATCCGCGGATACAAGGAAATCAATCTGCGGGCGCTGCGGCTGTTGGGGCGGGGCGGGACACTGGTGACTTGTTCCTGCTCGCATCATCTGAAGGAGGCGGATTTCCTGGAGTTAGTGGCGCAGGCATCGCTGGATGCAGGGCGCCAGTTGCGGGTGTTGGAACGCCGGACGCAAGGGCTCGATCATCCGATACTGCTAACTGTGCCGGAGACTCATTATTTGAAGTGCCTGATTTTGGAAGTGCTGTAGCCAGCCAGGCGTCACTGAATTGTCACATTGACTGTGTTGGCGGCTTGCCCGTCCGCGGTAATCACGATGTCCACGTTTCCCATACCCGCCAACGCCTGCGGCAGCGGGCCTATGTTCACCTGATCCTCTCCGACGAACTGCGACGTCGCGGCCGCCCCCAGTACCGGCACGCTCAAGCCGCCTACCGTCGCGGTGAATTTCTTGGCGTTGCGGAAGCCCGTGCCGTAAATCTCGAGATAAACCTGTTCGGTGGACGGTCCGAGACTGACCGGCAATGCAATCACGTTCCCGGATGCCAACTGGTACACCGGCTGCAACGGTTGCTGCGTTCCGGAAATCACCGGCAGGACCCAGGCCGCTACCAACCCCGAGCCATTCAACGCGAAGATCCCCGGCGAAACGCTGCCGATTGTGATCGTTGTGGACTGAACAGTCCCATTCTGATTCTGGATCGTCACCGTCGCAGTTCCCGCGGCCGTGCCCGCCGGAATCTCGAAATTGATCTGCCCCGGCGCGACGTAATACAGGGGAGCCGGACGCGTTACGCCGGCTGAGTCTGTGACCGTCACGGAGTTGCCATCAAGCGATGTCGGCAGCGGCAGAGTCAGCGCCGCGGCTGTTCCGGTGGCCAAATCCGTGCCATATACGGACATGATGGACTCCGCCGCGAAGGGTTCGACTTGTCCAGTTGGGGCTAGTGTGACCACCGGGCCGGTTGGCGCGATCTTGGCGATCAAGCCGTCGCCGTAAGCGCCCGAGCCTCCGTGGTACGAAGGCTGGAACACGCCGGGCGTCGTCGGGAGTGTAGCGCCAATCATGTTGCCCGCCACATAAATGTTCCCCAGCGCGTCCACCGCCAGGCCCGATAGAGATGAATTGCCGTTAACGCCAACGCCAGTAGCTCCCACCAGCGAAGAAAACAACAAGGTGGATCCCGTCGGGTCGAGTTCCGAGACGAACCCCCCGGTGACCAGACCGGGTTGCAGTGCATTGACTCCCTGGAAAAACTCGTTGTTGTGACCCACCACGTATACATTCCCTTGAGCATCGAGTTGAATAGCTCCGAAGTAGTCGGCGACTTCAACAAACGTGGACCAGACCAGGCCTGTTCCCATGGGATTCAGCTTGGTCACGAATGCACAACTATTTCCATTGCAAGTGCTCCGATAGGCGCCCGGCGTTAAGGGGAACGTTCCTGAGTCCGCGTTTGTGTAGCCGCCGATATAAGCGTTGCCCTGGCTGTCTGCAACCACGCCGCCCGGGAGGTCGCCAAAGCTGACTCCTGTCGATTCCAAATACGTAAGGTAGATGAGACTGGCTCCGCTTGCGCTTACCGGTCCGAACTTGGCGGCAAAAGCCTACAAGTGGTGTGGCATTGTTCGTCCCGAGTTTCGGCTGGAACGCGCCCGGAGTTGTAGGCAGGCTTGGCGAGCCCGTAACCCCAACCACGTAGAAGTTCCCGCTGGGGTCCACCGCCACACCAAAGGCCTCCGAAGTGTTCCCCACCGCGCCATTTGGATCGCCGAGGAGCGTCGAGTACAAAAGTGTCGACAAGTTCGGGTCGAAAACGGATACAAAGCCGTTGCCATTCTGCGAAACGGTGCCCGCGGGAATGACAGCTCCCGGTCTAGTTGGGAAGCAAGCGTAAGAGGCCCCGTCAGGGGGCATGCAAGTATACTCGGTGAAGCCGACAACGTAGGCTCGGCCCTGGGGGTCCGTAGTGACGCCGAATCCGTTGGTTGGGTAGTTTCCACCCAAAAAGGTCGAGTTCGTGAGTTGACCAGAGGCGCTGAACTTGGCCACGAACGCGTTGTATTGGGCGGCACTGACTTCCTGAACGCCCACCTCGTTCGGCGACAAGATCTTCTGGAAAGCGCCTGCCGTGATCGGAAAATCGGGGGAATTGGTGGTGCCCACGACGTATAGCGCATTGTCGTGGCTATCCCATACGACCGAGTCCCCCTCGGTGTAAACGGATCCTCCCAGATAAGTGGAGTAAAGAAGCGCCGTGCCGGATGGGTTCAGCGCACTGACAAAGGCGGTCCAAATATTGGTTTTGCTGGTGGGTTGATATGGATTGGCGACGGGAAAATCCGCCGATTCGGTCATTCCAGTGACATAGACATCACCGGCAGAGTTAATCGCCAGGGCCTGCGCCGACGGGCTGCCGGTCCCGGCCACGACCTGGCTGCCCCCGATTTGGTCCGCCCCGGAACCGCCCAAATACGTCAGATACGTAAATACCGGATCGATCACCAGCGTGTGGCTGTGGTCATACTTGCCCAGCCGGAAGCGGACTTTGCCGCCAGAGATGGTGTACCTCGCATCGACAGTTGTTTTGCCGCCGTCAGTAATTTGATAGACGATCGGCTTCTTCAGAGCCAGATCGCCGTCAGCCAGTTTTAGTAAGACATTGCCCTCGATGTCCAGACTCGGGGTCACGCCGGTGAGCCCAAGCGAAATTTGCTTGGGGTCCGCACCCGGGGCGACCACGAAATCGTACTCCAACTGCCGTTGGTTGCCGTAGAAAACGGCGTCAACGCCTGGATAGATACCCCGGTACTTCACTTTGCCATAGGCACTGATGCCGCTGCGCCACTTCTTCGGATCGTTACCGATGAAATAGTTGGCCACGCCCGGAAGTTTATCCGCGCCGGAAACTTGCGCGTTGTGTTCGGCGCCAAGCAGTTCCATGCGGAAAACCGACGGCGGAGCCTTGACACCAGCCAGCGTCCGCAGCGTGAAGACAATTTCGTTCGATGTAAAGAAACAACGAATAGCCATCGCCATGGGATAGAAACTTTACTTGACTGTCAGTTTGGCCCTGATTGGCCTCGAAGCTCAAGGGCACGGCCAGGAGGGCCGCCTTAGCCGGTTTCGCGTTGGTCGGGTTTTCCGGTGAATCCCCGAATATGTGCCCGGCCGTTAAGCTCCAAAGAAAGATGGACATCAAGACGATTCCGGGCGTGCGCGCCGTGGAGCCGGCGTGGGCCGACAAAGCTCGTTTGCTCACCATTAGTTTTTCCTCCGTCAGCCCCGCGAAGGAATGCACTGGTGCGCCATTCCGAGGATAGGACTGACTATGAGACGCAGCGGCCGCACGTTTCGTTTCGGATCCGGTGTTGTCTTAGCACCGGTGCGACGATGCGAAGTCGAGTGAGCTCTCGCGAGAGCCATGAATGCCGCAAATGGGGCTGCTTTCAGGCAGGAGTTATCGGCCTGGAAGGCCGCCCAGAGGGCCTGCTCCGCGAAGAAAGCAGACAGGCCAGGAGGCCACAACAGGCTAAAGCCTGTTCCACCATGGACAGGCCAGGAGGCCTGTCCCACCGAGATTTATGAGTTTAGCCGCGCCAGCCAGCCTGTCAGGTCGCCGGCTAACTGTGGGTTGCCGGTCGCGATTTGGGTGTAGCGCTGGGTGGCTAGCGCCTTGTACTGCGCCAACAGTTCGAGCGGATCGCGCGCGTTGATTTGCGCAATCGAAATTGGCCCTAAAACGCCGTCCGCGGCGCAGTTGACGGCCGATTGCAGCAGCTTCAACGCGGACGGCCCCATGTTCACCGTCAGATCGAAGACCTTGTTGGCCAGGCTCTGATCGTTGATGGAGCCGAGATGATTGGCGTTCCAGAAGTATGTCTCGTAGATCGCGGTGGCTTGGGCGGTGCTGAGGTTTTGGATGAAAGCCTCATCGGCATCGGGCTTGTAGCCGGAACCTTGCACGAACTTCAAGGTTATCCCGTGGTTGACGATCTCTCCGGTCACCGGGTTGTGATAGAAACCGCCTTCGTGTTGCAGGGTGATTGTTACGGCTGGTTCAAAATCCGCCATGGTGCGTGAGTGCTCCTACCTCGATCTTACAACGGAGGCGCCCGCGTCGTGTGACCACCGGAAGTGACTGGCCCAGGCGGGTGGCACCGCGACCACGGCCGCAACCAGCTTGTAGCACATTCCTTCGAACGGCTCGCCCAGGCTGATGGTGAACAGGATCGTGCGGTCTTCCGGAATTCCGAGGTCGGAGGATCGGTAGTCGCCCTCGTCGCGCCGCTGCAGCGATCCGGCGTACGCGGGGTCCGTCAGCGGCAGGTTGTAGGCGACATCTCCAAGCCGGAAGAGCACGCGCGGCATGTTACGCAGTTCATAGGTGCTGAATTCAGTGCGCCACCGGATATCGGTGGGTTCCACGAGCACGAGCGACTCGCGCGCCGGACGGTTGCGAAACTGCGCTTGCGGCACCGACCGTTGCGTGTTCCCGAAAAGTTGAGACCCGCGGAGCACAGAGGCGGCGACTACACCGGCATGATCCGCCGAGGCGGGACGCTCCAGCAAGTCCCACGCGGAGTTGTCGACGAGCCAGTTCTCAGGCTGATGAGGCTTGGGCTGGGGATGCGACAGGCCCACCCGGATCACATCGAACAAGTGCGGCTCGGTGAGGTCGGGGAGGTGGTATTGGTCATACCGCAACTCGCCGTACTCTTGATTCGAGACGGGCCGCACCCAGCCGCCGCCATCCACGCGCAGGCCGGCGAGGCAGCGCGAGCCAAGCTTGGACGAATTCGCGAGACAGATCAGGTCGAGCGATGGCATAGGCTTCCTATAGGTGAGTAATTGTCAGATCGCCCCACTTATCGCGCAAGTATTCAAGCACCAGCCGGCGATGACAATGCTCGGCGGTTGGCTCACTGCAAAGCAGCGCCGTGGGAACCGAGAACAGGGCGTGATCGATCCTGTCTTCGATCTTTCGCTCCGCAATGAGGGCCAGGAACTTCGTCTCATAGTCCTGCCACGGCCCCTTGCTCTTCTTGTATTCGTCCAGAAGCTCCTGGGTGGGCGCGAGCAGGGGTTCATGCTGGTAGTCCGCGCCGCAGACCTCGCGCAGAAAGAACCGCAGATCGTCGCGCTTGGTGAATCCGGCCAGTTGCGACACGTTATTCAGCCGCACGTCGAGCAATCGGCGGATGCCCGCGCCTCTCAGAATCGTGAAGAACTGCTCTGCCGTTTTTTTGGTGAAACCGATGGAACAGACTTCCATGGCGCCTCGATTTCTTCGAATAAACTGAGCTGGTTACTGTGCGGCTCGGCGGCAGCCAGTTCCGCCTCGGACTGCAGGCGGCCATCGCCCCGAATGTGATCGACCGCGATGCCGCGTTCGCCGAGCACCCGGCCCACGAGCAGTCGGCGATGACATCCGGCGGGGTCCTCCTCGGCGCACAGGGCGGCCACGACGTACTGCCGCAGGCCCTCCTCCAGCCGGGCCAGGCCTTTCTGGAAACCGTGGGAATCGACTACTTTGTCGTACAGGACATGGCCCGCGGCATCGTAGTAGGCGTCGCCGCGCGGCCGGCCGCCCAGTTCGCTGCCGAGGTAAACATACTGGAATCCCGCCGTGCGCAGGGCTTCGACGAGCGCTTCGCGATCGAACTGCGTGGTGTACTTGGAATACGGGCTGGAGCGGACGTCGGCAACCACCTGCACGGAATGGAGTGCCAGCAGTTCCAGGAATTTCTCCATGGAGTGGTTGGAGTGGCCGATGGTGAGGACTCGCAGGGTGTCCGGCACGACCTCATGATACGACAGGAAAGGCCGATTCAACAATCGGCCTGCAGGGCCGGCGGGTCTGGAGACCCGCTGCAGGCATGGACGCCCGCCCCACATTGACAGCTTATGCCGAGCGCAGCAGGTCGCCAGGTTCGAAGCCCGCGGTATCCCTGATCGAGGCGTAGGAAGCAGCCAGGCCGACCATCAGCAGAATACCGCTCGACAGGGCCAGCATAATGGGGTCAATTGCCGGAACCCCGAACAGCATCGACTCGACGATCTTGCCGCATATAACCGAAGCGGCCATTCCGCACGCCAGGCCGTACGCAACGGTGCGCAGGGTCCGATAGAGACGCATCCGTGTCAGCCCGGCCTCGGTGGCGCCGAGCGCGATGCGAATGGCGTAATCGCGCCGCCGCGTTTCGCCCGCATATCGGACCACGCCGTACAGGCCGGAAGCCGCGAGCAACAGGGAGACGACCGCAAAGACCGTTGACAACAGGGTCTGCGTTTTCGATTGCGCCAACGGCTCCTGGATGGCGCTCTCGATCGTCTGAGTATTACTGACTACAAGAGTCGGGTCGAGCTTACCGGCGAACTTGGCCACCTGGCTGGCCACCGCCGAGGGGCTACCGGTGCGAATCACGAGATCGGTCACGCCGAACAGGGCCGGAAGGTAGACAGTGGGCGGTGCTGCATCCAACAACGAGTCGATTGAGTCCCCAACGATCCCAACGATCCGGAAGCGCTTGTCGGAGCCGAAGCTCCCCCAGTAAAGCTCGCGCCCAATCGGCTCAGTCCCCCCGAAATATGCCCGAACGAACCCCTCGTTCACCACGGCAACATCGGAAAGGAAGTCCTCGGAGGGAAGAAACAGCCTGCCCCGCAGAAGCGGCACGTGCATGGCCTGGAAATAATTGGGGAAGGTGTCTCGTTTGAGCGCGGGGGTCGGCCGCGAGGAGCCGGCGGCGTCCCCGACTGCGGAGAACGTAAATGTGGGCGGATACATGTTGCTGCCGGGCCGCGGGTAGGCCGCGGTGGCCGCATGGACGCCGGGGAGTCTGGCGGCGAAGTCGATGATCGACTCTACAGTTTCCATATCCCTTCGATTTCCAGCCCGATCTAGAACTCCCGCGGCGCTTGGGATGCTAATTCGCATGGCGAGCAAGTCGCGTGCGTCGTAGCCCAAGACACGGCTCTCCATCCGAACCAGGCTGTGCCCCGTTACGGCAGCCGTATTCGCGACGACCAGAGCCAAACAGAACTGCGCGGCTACCACTACTTCCGAGAAACGGGCCGGCCGTGATATGCGCTGAGAAAATCCAGTCTGAACTAATCCGGCCGGGGAAGACCGGAGGGTCTGGGATCCGTTCAGCAGCAAGGCAGCCACCCCGGCAAACAGGGCCGTCGACACACCGAAGAGCAGGGTGGCGGGGTCCATGCGAACGTCCGCCAGCCGCGGCATCGCGAACCACTCCGCATGCGTTTGAATGAACCGGATACCGACCCAAGCAATCAGGGCGCCCGCGGCGGCTCCGATAACCGCGCTTTGGAGGACTTCCCGGGCGACCGCGGAGACAAGATGGCGGCCCCTGGCTCCGAGCGCGGCTCGGATGGCCAATTCGGCCCGCCTCTCCTCCAGCCGCACCGCGAGAAGGGCGCCAAAGTTCGCCGTTGCGATCAGCCAAACCACACCCGTGGCCCCGAAAAGGAGCCAAAGCAGGCTCACGCTCCTGCCCAGAATCGCGCTCCGCAACGAGACGATTCTCGGATTGAAGAACCTCGTCTGGCGCGGATAAGCGGCACGCAACTGCCTGGCTTTGACCGCCATTTCCGCGCGAACCTGGGAAAGAGAAACGCCGGGCCGGAGTCGGACGAGGGCCTTGTAGCCACCTCCGTTCCGCGCGCGTAAATCGGGGGGTTCCGGGGACGAGAAGATCAGGTCCGGCTCTTGTGGCAGCAGGAGCGTAAGGAGTTGAGAAGCGGGCAGCACGCCTATTACGGTGACGGGGCGCGGGATGCGCAGGACTATCTTGCCAATCGCTTCGGGACCCGCGGCAAGCCGATTCCGCCAAAAGCGCTCGCTGACCAGAACGACGTCGGGAGACAGAGTCCGCAATTCATCGCCCCGCGGCCATCGTCCCAAGACTGGGGAAATGTCTAGCAACCTCAGCATGCCCCGGTCAAATTCGGCGCACGTAAGGTAGTCAACTCCTTTGGCATACTGAGCCGGGGCCGTCCAAACTCCCTGGATGAAGGCGCCCAGCTCCTCGATGCCCGAGAGGCTTCCTGCCGATTCCTTCAGGTTAGGAAGGGAGATCCCAAGCCCCCCGCGGATCATCCCCGGCTGGACTTCAGAGTAAACAAGTGCGACCCGTTCACTGTGCGGCAATGGCAAGTTGGACAGGACGATAGCGTGCAAAATGGCAAACAGGAGCATTGGCATGGCCACGCCCATGCCAACCACGAGGCACGCTCTACCGACGAAATAAACGCGCTGCTTCATCGTCGACCCAGACTAAACCGTCGGGCGGGCCCGCCAACGGACCCGCCGACGTAGATCGCCCTTGCTGGCGCGCCAGCTTGAAGCTACTGGCTGGGCGGCTTACAGAAGTTCATACTGTCGCAACCGTCGCATAACTTGCTGGCGCAGTTGCTCCAGATATCGCATGGGTTGCCGGACGGGCATCCCATCGGCTGGACGCTCCGGCCGGTCTCCCTGGCAATGACGGGCACCGTTAGTATTAAAGAAGTTGCCATCCCGCCGATCACCAGCGCGCACGGTATTGCTTTCCATAGTGTCCTGATCATAAGTTAACCCTTTCTCTCGTTGACTGGCTAGCCCCTCGCGCCGAACATGGGGCGCGATGAGCCGGTGAGGGGCCCGGCTCATGCCGCGAAGACGCCTTCGCTGCCCCAGAACTCCCACCCCCATGGGGTTTCCTACTGCCGCCAGCCCACATCCTTCTTGATTTCTTCGAGCCTGGCGGCCGAGATCTCGCCTGTCCAGACGTTCTTGCTGGTTCCGTCCGGAGCGACCAGCAGCGTTATCGGCGTTTCATAAAAGTGGTATGCAAGAACGCTCGCGGGCTCCAAATGAGCGAGCAATACGCCGTCGCCGACCTGGTATTTCTTCAGAAACTCCGATAATGGTCCCCCGACATTGGCGAACGCCACGCGCTTACCTTGGCAGCCCCTCGCAAGCTCCAACCAGGCTGGCCACGTGTTCCTGCAATGCCCGCACGACGGTGAAAAGGCAAACACAAGAGTTTCCTGGTTGCCAGCGGGGAATGTGATGCTCACATCCTGGCCGTTTAGGTCCTTACCCATGAGCGGAGGAAGCCTCACGCCGACCCGGGTATGCTGGAATGATTTCAAGGAGTCCACTTCTCCGCGCAGACGGTGGTTCTCTCGGACAACCCACCAATTCGAGAGCGCTAGAAGCGAGCCGAGCGATGCTAATATTATGACGAGGTTGGTGCGTTTTTTCCCGATTAGGTCGCCACTATTCTGGTATTCGTCCATGAGCCGCTCCTTTATGTTTGAGCTTTTCAGGCGCTATTATCTGTAATATGCGCCATACCCCCCCCCTCTTGTCAATAGTTTTTCTGAGGGCCTTGACGCGAATTGTTGGAAATGACACGAGTCCCGCGCGGAAAGAATGGAGGTTGGCAGGCCGGCGGGTCTGGAGACCCGCTGCGGGCGTGGACGCCAGGCGTGGACGCCCGCCCCACATTACATTGACACATCCACAAGCATCCCAATCACCCGGCCAGGCGGTTGGGTTGAATCCAGCCGAGCGACACTCCGGTCATCAGCAGGCCGATGCAGACGATCAATGCCGCCGAGAGCACCGGGATGATGCGGAATGCCGGGTGGGCCGCGGCGCGCTGGCTATCCGGCAGGAAGTGTTTGGCGTACAGCACGAGCACGCCGATTCCCATCAGCACGATTGCCAGCCCGGAGCTGAAAGCGATCAGGAGCAGCAGGCCCAAGGCCACGCGGCCCAGCGCGATGGAGCTCAGCAGCAACACCAGTGCGGAGGGACAGGGGACCAGCCCGCCGCTCGCGCCCAGGGCTATGAGGCTGCCCAGCGTGATGTCGCCCTCCGGCACGTGGGTGTGGGTGTGCGGGCCGTGATCGTGATCGTGGCCGTGATGGTCATGATCGTGGTGATGATGATGCGTGGGGCGGGACTGAGAGTCCCGCGCAGGCTGGGAGCCTGCCCCACGCAGCCGCTGCGCGCGCTTGTAGAGCATCATGCCGCCGATCCAGACGATGGAGAGGCCGGAGATGGCGCCCAGCACCGGGAATATCTTTTCCGGCAGAACGTATTGCGAGAGGAACAGCGTGGTCAGCCCCAGGAAGAACACGCTGATGGTGTGGGTGAAGGTCACCATGCCGCCCAGAAAAATGGCGTGCTTGAAGGTGCCGCGCGAGCCCACCAGGTAGGCCGCCACAATAGTTTTGCCGTGGCCGGGAGAGAGCGCGTGCATGGCGCCCAGGCCGAAAGCGACGGCCATCCCCAGCAGGATCAGGCCGACGCCGATATCGCCGCGATGCAGCAGCCGCGACAGGAAATCGCCACGCACGACGGTGCCGGGGGCGGACGGCTGCGGCGGTACCGGGGAGGTGGCTGGGTTGGCGCTGGGCACTGGCACGATCTTCGGCAGCGATTTCTTGGCCGCGTTAGGCAGCAGCGGGTTGGCTGCGATCCACTCGACGGAGGCCTTCAAATCCTGCGGCGGCGCAACGGTTGGGTCGGCGGGATAGGCGGTCAGCGCCTGGCTGCGGTCGGTATCGTCCTGGGTGGCGCGCTCGATGGATGCGCCCGGCGCGGCGGCGATGACGACTTCTTTCCATCCCGCGCGGTCGGGATAATTGCGATCTTCATAGGAGAGCGATCCGGCGGCCACGGCCAGCTTCAGGATCGACGTAATGCGCATGACGGGAGCGCCGCCGGCGCCGGGCGCGATGGCCAGCGTGGCGGCTTCGAAGCGCGGCGAGATAGCGCGACCATCGCAGGCCAAGTCCAAGTTGCGCACCCACTCGCGCGCTTGCGCCTCGGCCTTGGCTTCCAGCAGCGGGCGCGGGCTATCGGCGTTCAGTCCCCATTGCTGCAACAATTGAAAGCTGGGGATTTCGGCCAGATCGAGCACGTAGCGAATCCGGGCGCCGCCTCCGCTCACTTCGATGCGGGCATAGTGGCTCACGCTGAAATTGCCCATGGGGTGGGCGGACAGGGTGAGGGCGAGCGCGAAAAGGAGCGGCCAGGCGCAAGGTTTCATTACAATAGGTCTTTACGAATTCTACGACGGTTTTGGATTTATGCGCTGGGTGACTTCAGAAGATGTGCCGCGGTCCGGCGAGTTGCGGGTGCCGGCGGGGACGATATTCACGCCCGCGGCCCGCGAACTGGCGGAAGCGCGCGCGATTCGCGTCATCGAATTGCGCGAGGGGCAGGCTGCGCCCGCAGCGCCGCCCGACAAGATTGTCGCGCTGGGCGCGGACCATGGCGGCTTTCGGCTGAAGGAAACCTTGAAGCCTCTGCTGGCGGGCCTGGGGCTGGAGGTGCGCGACGTTGGCGTGTTCGACGAAAAGCCGGCCGACTATCCGGATATCGCGCAGAAGGTGGCCGAAGTGGTGGCCCGGGGCGAAGCGCGGCGCGGGGTGATCATCGATGGCGCGGGCATTGGCTCGTCGATCGCTGCCAATAAAGTTTCCGGGATTCGCGCGGCGCTCTGTTACGATCGCGCGTCGGCTCGCAACAGCCGCGAGCACAACGACGCCAATGTGCTGACGCTGGGCGCGCGGCTGCTGACTGCCGGCCAGGCGGAGGAAGTTCTGCGCACGTGGCTGGAGACGCCGTTCGCGGGCGGCAGGCATACGGCGCGCGTGGAGAAAATTGCGGCGATTGAGCGGCAGTACAGCGGGGCGCCGAAACGATCGGTTACCGAGCCGCGCGCGTTAGCAAGCGGTTCCGGGCCGATCGCATCGCTGATCGATCACACCCTGCTGCGCCCGGAAGCCACGCGCGCGGATATCGTCAAGCTGTGCGGCGAGGCGCGGCAGTACGGCTTCGCCACGGTTTGCATTAATCCATATTGGGTGCCTCTGGCCGCCAGCGAACTGGCGGGAAGCGCCGTGAAGGTTTGCACGGTGGCGGGATTTCCGCTGGGCGCGACTTCCACGGAGGCCAAAGTGGCCGAGGCCGCCGCGGCGCTGCGGGCTGGCGCGCGCGAGATCGACATGGTGATCAACGTGGGCGCTTTGCGGTCGGGCGATTGCGACGCGGTGAAGTTGGATATCCAGGCGGTGGCGCGAGTGTGCCACGATGCGAACGCTATTGTAAAAGTCATTCTGGAGACAGCGCTGCTGAATGACGCGCAGAAGAATACGGCTTGCGGACTGGCGCAGGCGGCCGGCGCCGATTTCGTGAAGACCTCGACCGGCTTCGGACCGGCGGGCGCGACCGTGCAGGACGTCGTACTGATGCGGCACGCGGTGGGGCCGCGCATGGGGGTGAAGGCCGCGGGCGGCATTCGCACGCTGGACGACTTCCGCGCGATGGTGGCGGCGGGAGCCAATCGCGTGGGGGCCAGCGCCAGCGTGAAGATTGTGGAGGCGGCGGGGAAATGAGGGCAATTTTCGATGGCAGAAGGAGCGGCCTGGGAGGCCGCCGCAGGCTGAGAGCCTGCCCCACATGAAGGCGGTGCGATTTCGCGAGCGATCCGAACTTTTGGATTTCCTGCTGGAGGTGTCGACCGTCACATCGCAGACGCTGGATCTCGACGAGCTGCTGGCCAACGTTTCCGAGGTGGTCAAGCGGGTGATCCCCGGCGAGCTGCTGGCCATCCTTCTGTATAGCGAGAAGCGCCGCGAGCTGCGCATCCGCTATGCGCTGGGCCATCGCGAGGAGGTGGTGCAGAACTGGTCGATCCCGCTGGGACAGGGCATCACGGGCGCGGCCGCGCTCACCCGCGAACCGATCCTGGTGGCGGACGTGCGGAGCGACCCGCGGTATCTGAACGCCGTGGAAGCCGTGCGCACGGAGCTGGCCGTGCCCATGATCGCGCGGCGCAAGCTGGTGGGCGTGATCGACATGCAATCCACGCGGCCCAACGCCTATACGGAACAGGACCGCGCCCTGCTGCGGCTGATCGCGGGGCGGGTGGCCGTCTCCATCGATAACGCGCGGCTCTACTGGCGCGTGGAGCGGCAGAACCGCACGCTGAAGGCGCTGACCGCCATCTCGCAGGAGTTTTCGTCGATCCTGGACGTGGACGAGCTGCTGAGCAAAATCGCGACCACGGTGCGCGGCCTGATCGATTACGACGCGTTCAACATCCTGTTGGTGGATGCCGAACGCAAGTTGTTGCGGCATCGTTTCAGCATCCGGTACGACGAGCGCGTGGACTTGGACAACGTCCCGCTGGGAAAGGGCATCACCGGCGCAGCCGTGGAACAGCGCGCGCCGGTGCGCGTGCAGGATACCAACCAGGACCCGCGCTACATCGCTTCGCACCCGGGCATCCGCTCGGAGGTGGCCATTCCGTTGATGACGCTCGACCGAGTGTCGGGGGTGATGGACCTGGAGAGCGAGCGCGTGGGCTTTTTCACCGACGATCATGTGCGCATGCTGATGCTGCTGGCGCCGCAGATCGCGAGCTCGGTGGAGAACGCGCGCCTGTACGAAGAGGTGGCCATCCGCGAGCGGCGCATGGAGGAAGACCTGCAGGCCGCGCGCGAACTGCAGAGCGTGATGCTGCCCACCGGGGATCCGGGCTTCGAGGGGCTGGAACTGGCCGCTGGACTGCGCCCGGCGCGCGGCATCAGCGGAGATATCTATGACTTCTTCGAGTCGGCTGACGGCCGCGCGGTGCTGGCCTTCGGCGACGTGAGCGGCAAGGGCGCGGCGGCGGCCCTGTATGGCGCGCTGGTGAGCGGCTTGTTGCGATCGCTGGCGCCGCGGCGCACCGATCCGCGCCAACTGATGCGCGCGCTGAACGACGTCCTGGTGGAGCGCAAGGTGGAAGCGCGCTATGTGACGCTGCTGTTGATGCTGTGGAGCCCGGCCATCCGCCAGTTCGTGATGGCCAACGCGGGGAGCAATCCGCCGCTGGTGTGCCGCAACCGCGCGATCCTGAAGCCCAGGGTGGAAGGCGTGCCGCTGGGCCTGCTGGACGAACGCGAATACGAGGAGGTGGTGTTCCAGGCGCACCAGGGCGACACCATGGTGCTGTACTCGGATGGCGTGACGGATCACCTCAGTCCCGAGGGGCAGGACTACGGGCGCCATCGCCTAGCGGAGGTGGTGTTGCGCACGTGCGAGCAGCCTGCGGAGGCGATTGTCGCGGAGATTCTGGCGGATCTGGACCGCTTCAATACTACGCCGTTCGACGACCAGACGGTGCTGGTGCTGAAGGTGAAATGATGGGCAAGTTCCCGTATTGTGGGGCGGCCAATCTTGGCCGCAGCCGCCTTTTAGGCGGCCAGAACCGGCTGAAAGCCGGCTGCGGGCAAGAGATCGGCTAACCGCCCATGTTCCACTACTCCAACCAGGATCTTTATTGCGAGAACGTGCCGCTGGCCGACATTGCGCGCCAGGCCGGCACTCCGGCCTACGTGTATTCGAGCGCCATCATTCTGGAGAATTACCGCGCCTACGACGAGGCCCTGGGCGCACTGCCGCACACGGTCTGCTATGCGGTGAAGGCCAACTCGTCGCTGGGCATTCTGGCGCTGCTGGCCAAGGCCGGCGCGGGGTTCGATATCGTGTCGGGCGGCGAACTGTATCGTGTGATGCGGGCGGGCGGCGATCCGGCGAAGGTGGTGTTCTCGGGCGTCGGGAAGACGGCCGGCGAGGTGGACTACGCGCTGGAGAGCGGCATCCACATGTTCAACTGCGAGTCCGAGCCGGAACTGGCGCTGATCGATGCGTTGGCCGCGCGGCGCGGCGTGAAGGCCGGATTCGCCATCCGCGTAAATCCGGACGTGGACGCTTCCACGCATCCATACATTTCGACCGGTCTGCGCGAGCACAAATTCGGCATCGACATTGCGGACGCCGAAGCCGTCTACGAGCGCGCGCGCGATTTGCCGAACCTGACGGCCGAGGGAGTGAGCTGCCACATCGGCTCGCAGTTGATGGACACCAACCCGATTCTGGAAGCCACCGAGCGCGTGCTGGCGCTGGTGGAACGGCTGCGCGCGAAGGGTTTCGCGATCGGGCAGATCGACTTGGGCGGCGGGTTGGGCGTGGCCTACCAGGCGCACGAGCAAGCACCCGAGATCCGCGGGTTCGTCGCGCAGGTGCGGGCGCGGCTGGAAGGGCGCGGATTGCGAGTGACGATCGAGCCGGGCCGCTCCATCGTGGGGCGCGCGGGCGTGCTGTTGACGCGCGTGCTGTACCGCAAGAAGAGCGCGGAGAAGGAATTCGTGGTGGTGGACGCGGCCATGAACGACCTGATCCGTCCTTCGCTCTACCGCTCGCACCACGAGATTATTCCGCTGCGCAAGACCGGGCGGCCGGAGATCGTCGCCGACGTGGTGGGGCCGGTGTGCGAGACCGGCGATTTTCTGGCGCGCGGGCGCAACATGGCCAACGCCGCGCCGGGCGATTACCTGGCGGTCGAGACGGCGGGGGCGTATGGGTTCGTGCAGTCGTCGAACTACAACTCGCGGCCGCGGGCGCCGGAAATCCTTGTCGAAGGCGACACGTTCCGTACCATCCGCGCCCGCGAAACCTACGCGGACTTGGTGCGCGGTGAAGTCAAATGAATTGGAGGGCGGGCTTTAGCCGGCGCAGGGCTTTAGCCCTGCTCTTCCTCTGCCCCGCAGCCCGAGCCCACGACGTGATCACAACCAAACTGCTGTGGACACAGGAAATCTCGCGGCTGATGAACAAGCATTGTGTGAGCTGCCATCGCGAAGGTGGCGCGGCGATGTCGCTGGCCACCTACGAATACGCGCGACCGTGGGCCAAAGCCATCCGCGACGAGGTGTCGGCGCGGCGCATGCCGCCGTGGGGCGCGGTCAAGGGCGTGGGCGAGTTCCGCGGCGACCCCAGCTTGTCGCAGATCGAGATCGACACGATCGTGAACTGGGTGGAGGGCGGTGCGCCCAAGGGCGACGAAGTTTACTTGCCGCCTGCGCCGCATTTCAGCGCGGAGAGTGGCGCGCAGCGGGGCGGCCGCGAACTGACGGTCACCACCGGCGCGGCGCTGACGCTTTCCTCCCCCGTGGAATTGTCCGGCCTGCGTCCCGTGCGGCTGGCGGCGGGCGAGTCGCTGGAGGTGACGGCGTACCAGCCGGATGGCGCGGTCGAGCGGCTCATTTGGATCCGCGAGTGGCGCCCGGCGTGGGAGCGCACGTACTACTTTCTGCATCCCGTGCGGCTCCCGAAGGGCACGCGGATCGCGGTGTATTCGGGCAAGCCAGCGGAAGCGGCGATGGTTTATTCCGGCCCCTAGAATTTCGTCACCGGCATGAGATCGATGGGTCAGTTTGCAATTGGAGGGCGGGCAATTCTGCCCGCAGCCGGCTTTCAGCCGGCTAGACATCGCTTAAGAAAAGCAGCGCCTCGTCCGGACTCGCCCTGTCCTTGCCGGCCATCCCCGTCAGCACCGCATAGACTTCCGCGAGGCAGTGCGCCGCCGTGCATGCTGTTGGTTTCTTCTGGCGGACGAACAACGCGAAGCTCGGCTCATGATGCTGATGCTCACCATAGAACGTCGCCACTAGCACCGAGGTGTCCAGGAAAGCTTTCATGGGCGCGTTCCCCGATGGTCGCGGTCGCGCTGTTCCCGCAGGTTTCGCAAGACTTGATCTGTCGCCGCCGCGGAGAGTCTCTGGCTGCCTCGGAATACCCAGACACCATGTTCCCTCCGCAAGGGCGATGCGGAGCGCACCGGGCGAAGCGTCACGCGTTCGCCCTCGGATTTCAACGAAAGAGCGTCGCCCGGCTCCAGGTGCAGCTCATCGCGCAAGGTCTTGGGAATGACCACCCTGCCAGCCTTATCGAGCGTAACAGTGGTGTTCATGATGGAATCCTATAGTGGGGCCGCCCATTTGTCAAATACCATTTTAGCAACCCAGCGAACGGGGCCAAGCCACGCCCATCGTTGTGATATCATTCTCAGCCAGTGCACTCCAAGAATCTGCCGCGCTCGCTGGCTGTCCTGTTCGCCGTCAACATCCTCAACTTCTACGACCGGCAAGTCCTGGGCGCGCTGCTGGAGCCCATTCGCAAAGAGTTCCACCTTTCCGATACGCAACTCGGCGCTCTGGGAACGCTGCCCATCGTGCTGTACGCGCTGGCCGGGCTGCCGCTCGGGCGCCTGGCCGATTCCGGCAGCCGCAAGCGTTTGCTGGCGGCGGGCGTAGCCGTTTGGGCGTCGCTCACCGGTTTGGGCGGGCTGGTGCAGAGCTACCTGATGCTGCTGGTTTCGCGCTTGGGCGTCTACGTGGGAGAAGCCGCTTGCGCGCCGGCCGCCACCAGTTGGATCGGCGACCTGTTTCCGGCCGAGCGCCGCTCGCGCGCGCTAGCCATCTTCATGCTCGGCGTGCCCATCGGCGGCGCGCTCAGCTACGCCATCAGTGGACCCGCGGCGCAAGCCTGGGGCTGGCGGGCGGCCCTGGTGGTGGCGGCGCTGCCCGCCGCGTTGCTCATCCCGGCGCTGCTCACCCTCGACGAACCGGCCCGCGGGGCCAGCGAAACGCGCCGCCCGGCCACGGCCACCGCAGCCCCGCCGGTCTGGTCGATCCTGCGCATCCCGACCATGTGGTGGATCATCGCATCCGGGGCTCTGGTGAACTTCAACCTCTATGCGCTGGCGACTTTCTTTCCCGCGTTCCTGACCCGCTATCACGGCCTCTCGGTCGGTCAGGCGGGCTTGTGGGCCGGTGTTGGCTACGCCGTGGCGGGCATCGCCGGCGGAGCGATCGCGGGCGCCTGGGGCGACCGCGTGATCCACAAACGCAAGGATGGCCGCATGCTTTCGGCCGCCGTCGCGGCATTGGTAGCAGCGCCGCTCGCGCTCATCGGGATCAGGCAGCCTGCGGGCGGTGCAGCGGCCTCCATCGCCCTCATCATGATCGCGTACGGCTTTCTGAATATGTATTACGGGCTGGTGTACTCGGCGATTCACGACATCGTGGCGCCGGCCGTGCGTGCCACCACCATGGCGATTTATTTCCTGGCGATGTATCTGTGCGGCGCATCCTTCGGCCCGCTGCTCACCGGACGGCTCAGCGATTCGCTGGCCCGCAGCGCCGCCCATGCCGCTGGCTCGGCGGTGGTCGGCGAAGCCTACCGGGCCATCGGGCTGCACCAGGCCATGTACGTGATCCCGGCTCTATCGGCGGCCCTCGCGCTAGCGCTGTACGCAGGGTCGCGCACCATTGCGGCCGACATGGCACGGCGGGATGAACCCGGCCCGCGCGCCGTAGTACAATCCGCCCAATGAAGCTGTTGATCTTTTCCGACATCCATGGCGACCTCGGGGCGTTGGCGCGGATGATGGACACCGAAGCGGATTACTACGTGTCCGCCGGCGACCTGGTGAACTTCGGGCGCGGCCTGGACCGCTGCGGCCCGATCCTCGCCCGTCGCGCGAACCGCGTCTACGTGCTGCCGGGCAACCACGAAACAACGGCGCAGATCGCCGGCCTGTGCCGCGACTTCGGCCTGCACGACTTCCACCAGCAACACGCGCACTGGGGCCGCTATCGCGTCGCCGGGCTGGGCTACTCCAATCCGACGCCCTTCCATACGCCGGGCGAATACACTGAGGCGGAACTGGCGAGCAAGCTGGAAAGCTTCGCCGGACTTGCTCCGCTGCTGCTCATCTGCCACTGTCCGCCGCAGGGCACGGCGCTCGACCAGATCCGCCCCGGTTTGCATGCCGGCTCCACGGCCGTGCGCGATTTCCTGCTGCGCGAACAGCCGGAGCTTTTCTTTTGCGGCCACATCCATGAGGCCGCCGGAGTGCACGCCGCCATCGGCAAAACGCAGGCCATGAATGTGGGCAAGCAGGGCTGGCTGTTGGATCTGAACCAGGACCGGGAGGAAGCATGACGAAAGCGGCGCCACCTGTCAAGCGATCGACTAAAGCCCGCTCACCGTCAGCCAAGCCATTCCTTCGCTTCTACCACTCAGAAGCCCTGCGCGTGAAGACTCTGGCAGTCCTCACGACCATCGAAAAAGCGCAAGACGGCAAGCCGCATCGCGATGCCCTGGCCGAGATCGTCGTGGAACTCACCGACAGCGGCCTGGAATACTATTTCATGCGACCGCTGAAGCTTGCCAAGGCCGGCTTCTTCACCGAGCAATCGGCAAGCCTGGGCATGGGAGCTGTAAAACGGGTATTCGCGTCGGTCATCCGCAACGTCATAGGTCACATGGATAACCCTCAGCTTCTCTCGGTATGCAGCTCCGTCCGCCACCTCATGAAGTAATTGCGGGGCAGGCCCTCGGCCTGCGGCGGCCTCTCAGGCCGCCTCTTTGCTGCGCTGCGCTTCAGTCCAGAAAGAAGTCGCCCCGCAGCGGCTTGTCCGGCGACACCGCATAGTGGCTGAAGTCCGTCACCCCAGCGCCTGCCAGCACATCGTCGTCGATAAAGAAATTGCCCGTGGTCGTACGGCTGTCCCGAGTCAGAATTTGCCAAGCCGCGTCGGCCATAATCTCTGGCGTCCGGCCGCGTTCCGGTTCCGCGCCCGGAATAATCTGCAGCGCCGCGGTAGCGATAATCGTGCGCGGCCACAGCGCATTCACGGCGATGCCCTGACGGCGGAATTCCTCGGCCATGCCCAGCACGCACATGCTCATCCCATACTTCGCCATGGTGTAAGCCACGCACGGCGCGAACCACTTGGCGCTCATATTGAGCGGTGGAGACAGCGTCAGGATGTGCGGGTTGGCGGCCTTCGCCAAATGCGGCAGGCAGGCTTGCGAGCAAAGAAACGTGCCGCGCAGATTCACCCCCAGCATCAGATCGAAGCGCTTCATGGGAGTCTCCAGCGTGCCCGAAAGGCTGATGGCGCTGGCGTTATTGACCAATATATCGATGCCGCCGAAACGCCGCACCGCCTGCTCCACCGCGCCGTACACCTGGTCCTCGAAGCGGATATCCACGGCCAGTGGCAGCGCATGGCCGCCCGCCGCTTCGATCTCCGCCGCCGCGGTGTGGATGGTGCCCGGCAGCTTGGGATGCGGCGTAACAGTCTTGGCCGCGATCACAATATTGGCGCCGTCCCGCGCCGCGCGCAGCGCGATCGCCAAGCCGATTCCGCGGCTCGCGCCTGAGATAAAGAGGGTCTTACCGGCAAGTGTAGGCATGCCGGATTATTATATCCGAGCGCAGGCAGCCGGTGCCAAAAATGTATAAAATATGTCTGGGTCTGTAAATACTAAATAGACCTCGGAGGTTCCGTGCCTGCCGCCATCGCCCCTTACAATCTCCTGGAAGCCGCCGGACTCGAAGCGTTGACCGCCAGCGAGCCCGAACGCCTGCAATACCGGCCCGAAGGCGGCGCTTACCTTCGCCTGATGGGCCTGCCGCTGGAACCGCTGCCCGCCATCGACGAGCAAAAAATCGCGGAGCTCTGCCGCGTCGTGCGCGGCCTGGCGTTTGCGGCGGTGGACGCCGCCAAGTCGGGCCATCCCGGCGGCTCGTCGTCGAAGGCCGAGCAGGTGCTCACGCTGCTCTCGAGCGGCACCCTGGGCTTCGACCCGCTCCACCCCAAGCATCCCGGCCGCGACCGCATCGTGTGGTCCGCCGGCCATTGCACGCCGCTGTTCCATGCCGTCGTCGCGCTGGTCTACGACACGTTGCGCTCGAACGGCGAGCACCTGCCGGCGGAGGCCGAGGACGCAGCCGTCTACCCGGAGGAACTGGCGCACTTTCGGCGCTTCGACGGACCCAGCGGCCACGTCGAGTCGCGTTACGCGCTGGCCGATACGTCCACCGGTTCTTCCGGGCACGGATTTTCGGCGGCGCTGGGCTTCGCCGTTTTGCACCGTTCCTGCGGCCTGCCGGCGAAAGCTTTCGTAGTCGCTGGCGACGCCGAGACCGAAGAAGGCATGAGCTACGAAGCGCGCAACCTGGCCTCCAACCTGGGCGTGCGGAATCTCCTCGTGACCCTGGATTACAACAACTTCGGCATCGACGGACCGATCACCGAAGTGCTGCCGTCGCCTTACCTGAATCACTGGTTCGCCGCCGGCTGGAACATGATCGAGGTGGATGGCCATAACATCCGCGAGTTGGCCTACGCCTATCGCCTGGCGGACCAGGGCTTCGGCGCGGGCCGCCCCACGGTGGTGATCTGCCACACCGTAAAAGGCAAAGATTATGGCCGCCTCGAAGGCAGCGCCGACTCGCATGGCACACCGCTGTCCCACGCGGAGTATGTGGAAGCCATGCACAAGCTGGGCTTTCAGATACCCGGCCGGGAAGGTGATGCCGCTGCCGATATCCGTACGGTCATCGCCACTCTAGCCCCCGCCGATCGCGATTATCTGACCAGCCGGCTTGCCGATGCCGCTGCCCGCATCGCGCCCGAGCCGGAACTCACCCGCCGCATGCAAGTCGCGCTGGCCGGCCGGCCCATAGCCGACTACACTCGCCTGGAGCGCCCCGATGTGCTGCCGCCGGAGTTGGTGTTCCGCGAAGGCGACGCCGTCCCCACGCGCAAAGCCACCGAAGCCTGGTTTGCCTGGGCCATGCAGCGGACCGCGTTCTTCTACCTCGGCGCGGGCGACCTGATGAAATCCATACTCACCGGCAAAGCCGAGAACGTCTACGGCATCGTCACCGCCGCCAATCCGCTGGGCCGCGGCATCCGCTTCGGCATCGCGGAACAGAACATGGCCATGATGTCGGCGGCCATCGCGCAGGACACCCTGCCCGGCGGCTTCCGGCCCATGACCGCCTTTGCCACCTATGGCGTATTCACTCCCATGATGGCCAACGCCGTGCGCATGACGCTCATCAACAACGCCGTGAACCCCCACGCCTCCAGCTTCTTCATCATGTTGGCCGCGCACGATGGCCCGGAGACCGGCGAGGACGGCCCCACCCATCACGGCCTCTTCTGGATGTCGCTGTTCACCGCCTATCCCGGCATCAAAGTCTACAAGCCGCTGGATGCCAACGAGGCTGTCGAGATGCTGTTCTATGCGGCGCATCGCGGCGAACCGGTGGTGTTCTCCGCCGTGCGTCCGGCCACTCCGGTGTTGCAGCGCGGCGATGGCGTACCGCCCGCCATCGAAGCCATTCACGGCGCGTATGTGTTCCGCGCGTTCCGCGAGAATGGCAGGCCCAAGCTGGTGCTGGCCATCGCCGGCGGGCAGGTGCTGGCCAATGTGCTCGAGATCCTTCCGGAAATCGAGGAGCGCGCCGACGTCAAGATTGTAGCGGTCACCTCGCCCCAGCTTTATGAGGAATTGCGCCATCACAATCCCAAGAAAGCCCACGAGATTCTATCCGACGAGGAACGCCGCTCGGTGGTCACGCTGCATAACGGATGGCGCGGCTTCCTGCATCCGTTCTTGCTGCCGGCGGATTATGAGCAGCGCGTCTTCGGCATCGACGCATTCTCCCGCTCCGGACGACCGTCCGAAATCTACGCCGACGCCGGCTTCGATCCGGCCGGCCTGCGCCGCAAACTAATAGAGTACCTGAGATAAGTGGGGCAGGCCCCCGGCCTGCGGCGGCCTCTCAGGCCGCCTCTTCCGCTATTGCGAGCCCCCCGCCAGTGGGATCGTCAACGTACCCAAGTTCCCGCTGCCGATATCCCGCACGATCACACGAAGCGAGGTCGCCTTGGGGTCCACCTTGAACCTTCGTTCATACAGGAAACCGTTCTTGACCGCCAAGTCGTAGCTCTCCTGCCGCAGCTTCAGCCCGAGCGCCCGCGTAAGGGGTTCGTATGTATTGCCGGACCTGTCGCGTTGAAACAGGCTGATTTCGATCTGTCCGTTCCAACGCTCGCCATCGGGAACCAAACTGACGCCTGCCATGCCGATATTGAGCTTCAGTTCGTCGTCGTCCTCCCCGCTAACGGGCAAAACACCCCCGCTCAACTCGATGGCGCTCGCATCCACCGGGCTCCAAACCGCCTGCCGCAATTCGGCCTCCCAACGGTGCCCATCCCGCTGCTGCGCCTCCGGCTCGAAGTACCCATCCCGGTAGCGCACGCTCAAATGCTCGCGTCCCGGCAGCTTCACCTTTATAGGATGAAACGAACCATCGCCGCCCGAGGTCCTGGAATAGAAGCCCAAAGTGTAAGTCACGCGGGAGTCTTCGAAAGAACTGCGGATGGCGCCCCGAATGTCGTTCGTATTCACGAACACCTTCCCGCCCGTGGCTTCCGCCAGTTCGGTCAACGAAGACTGCAGCCTCAGGCTGAGTTGCCGTTTCCATTGGTAATTCCGGTCGATATATGCGTTGGCCGCCCTGGCGGGGTCTGGGGCGTACATGGTCACTTTGCTGGGAATCACGAACGATCCGTCCAGGGCATACGGCGCCAGTCCGCCCGGGTCGATGGCATAGACCGACACCCCGTCCTGGATAATCGTTCGCAACATGCTCAGCCAGATCTTTCGATCCGGCGGCAGGAACCACTTTCCTGAAATCAGGACCACATTCTTCCGTCCGGGCACCGCCGCCAGATGATTTGCCACAGTCTCGAGAAGCGTCAGAGGGCGCTTCTGATCGGGCGCGACGTAGGTTCCGTGATCGTCCTCAGCCGGCCCTTTGTGGACTTCCGGAAGTCCCACCGGGAGCGCCGGATTTGCCGTGGACGTACCTGGCGCATCGGCGGAGCCCTCCGGCAGCGAGGATGACCTTTTCGCATCGGGGGCCCCAAACTGGTCGCGATGGATCTGTTTCGCAGTCTCGGCATCCACGCCCGCGAAATGTATAGCGAACTCGGCCCATGCATCCAGACCCTTTGGACTGCCCGGATCGGGCGCGGCATTGGGCTTCCAGGAAGCCAACCGCTCCAGCAGATCGGCGCGATTCTGGTTGTACTCGCGCAAGACCCAGAACCGGCCCGCGCCCATAAGATATATGCCCAGCCTGTCCTCCGGATGGACTTGCCGCAGGAACTGGATGAGTTGGTTCCTGGCATAGACCAAGTCCTGCCAAGTCATTCTATAGACGTCCCAGGTCTCGCCCGCATCGATCAGAATGACGGTAGGCGCGTTGGGAGCGCCGGGTTCCGCCGGCGTCCGGTTGGAGAAGGTGCCGGCTGCCGGCGCGGTCGGGGTCACAGGGGCAAAAGGAGCCGGATGATAATCCTCAACATGGAAGACCCGGATTTCCTGTTTCTTGCCCTTGTCGTAAAGCTCGAAGTCGCCGGCCTTCAGACCGGTTACGAGATCGCCGTGGCTGTCTTTTACCACCACGCTAACCTGCACCAGTTGCGTGTTAACGCGCAGAGTGACGGGGCGCTCGGGCGCTTGCGCGATGACGCCCGCCACCGGAACCAGAGCGAGCGTCAGAGCGGTTCGAAGAGCAGCTTTGAAGGCCATTGCTGCGTCCTAGTGCCTAGTGCATAGAATCTTCGTGGGGCAGGCCCCCGGCCAGGGGTGCCCTCTGGGCCGGGCCTCTCAGGCCGCCTTGAGAGTTTCAGATCTCGTCGGGTTCGTTTCCGGCCGCCAAGCGCTGCCTGCGCAGTTCTTCCTCGGCCCAGAACCAATCTTCGCCCTGGCCTCCTTCCGGCGACCCGCGCATTTCCCAATGCCAAGAGGCGAGGCGGCCGAGTTCATCGCGATCGATCACTTCGTCGGTGACCGGGGCTTCCAACTCGTATTGTAGGACGGCAGGCATGTATTGATCTCCTTCCAGAATTATGACGTACACCCGTAACGGAATCAAGGACCTGTTTATCTGCTATGCTTCCACCCTGCTATCCTGAATAGCGGAAGCCCCCAACTATGGCGGAAGATGTTCAGCCGGTGCAGTTGAAGCCGGAGACCTTGCAGGCTTTCGAAACATATGTCCGCGAGGCCGAAGCCGCCATGGAACTGACGCTGCGCGGCGAGGCGTTCCTCTGGTCCGACGGCGACCCCAAGCGCGCCAGGCAGGTGCGCCAGGGCAAAATCGTCGCGGAGTTTTGGCAGGGCAAAGGTCCGGTCAAGGTCCCCTCCGGATTGATCCACGACTGGATCGGCGCCGCATTCATTCCCGGCGCCACCGTGCCGCGCATCCTGGCGCGCATCCAGGATTACGACAATCACAAGAACATCTACCGGCCCGAGGTGATCGATTCCAAGTTGATCGCCCGCCGCGGCGACGACTTTCAAATCTACCTGCGCGTGCTAAAGAAGAAGATCATCACGGTGGTGCTCGACACCGATCACGACGTTCACTACTTCCATGTCGACGGAACGGACGGCGCGCGCTGGGGCTGCCGCTCCTGCACCACGCGCACGGCCGAAGTGGATGACGCCGGCAAGCCCAACGAAAAGGTGCAGCCGCCCGACGCCGGTTACGGTTTCCTGTGGCGCATGAATACCTACTGGCGTTTCGAGGAGCGCGACGGCGGCGCATTCGCCGAATGCCGCGCGATTTCGCTGACGCGCGACATCCCGGCCGTATTCAAATGGATCATCGAGCCCATGGCGCGCAGTCTGCCGAAGGATACGCTGATTCACACCCTCAAAGCCACGCGAGACGCCGTATCCAGCACGCTGACATGACAGTGGGGCAGGCTCTCAGCCTGCGGCGGCCTCTCAGGCCGCCCTGCAGCACGCGGTACCCTGGTGACAATAGGAGGCGATCGTGCGCCGCGCTATATTCTTCTCTCTCTTCGTTGCGAACCTGACCGCTGCGCAGCAGCCCTTGTTCCGTGTCGTGGATCTTGACGTCGGCGCGACCCAGCGAGTCCAGATCGCGGATGGCAAGACCGCGACCGTGAAGCTGCTCTCGACCAGTGAGACGCGCGACCGGGTCCGTTCCGCCATCCGCGATGCTCGCGTAGACGTGGAAATCAATGGCGCAAGCGCGACGCTTTCCTGCGGCAATTACCGCCTTCCGGTGGCCGTCGGCGGCGTGCAAGTCGACTGCGAAGTCACCAAAGCCTACTACCGCGACACCAACGCCGACCACTGGGCGCTGATCAAAGACGCCCGCCTGCGCCTCTGGCCCGCTACGTCGCCGTACATGCCAGCCGGCTCCTTTGTCTATCCGGTCCGGCAGCGCTGGTTCGCCTCGCGTACGCAAATGGCCAACGAGCCGACCTACGTGGACAACGGCGAGAGTATCGGCGCGCGCCGGATTTACTATCACGCGGGCCTGGATATCGGGGGGGCCGAGCGCATGGTGGATGTGCTGGCGGCGACCAGTGGTCTGGTGGTTGGACTTGGAAACGCCCTGGTGGACAGCGAGAAGGACAACGCCAGCCTGCACACCGAGCACAACGACACCATTTGGGTATTGGATGAGCGCGGCTGGTACCATCGCTACACGCACCTGTACTCGTTTGATCCATCGGTGAAGCTGGGCGGACGGGTGGCCATGGGGCAGAAGATCGGCACGCTGGGGAAGGAGGGCGCCAGCGGCGGCTGGTCGCACCTGCACTACGAGATCCTGAGCCGGCAAGCATCCGGCAGATTGGGGACCCTCGAAGGCTATGCGTTCTTATGGGAGGCCTACTTGCGGCAGTACAAGCCGCACGCGATTGCCGTCGCGCGGCCTCACCAGGCTGCACTCGTCGGGGAGAAAGTGTTGCTGGATGGCTCGCGGTCATATAGCGACTCGCGCATCGCACGGTTCGAATGGACTTTCACGGACGGCGGGAACGCGTCGGGACAGCGTGTCGAGCGGATCTACTCCCAGCCCGGCACGTACAGCGAGATCCTCAAGATCACCGACGACCGGGGCCGCACGGACTACGATTTCGAGACGGTCAATGTGCTCGATCCGCAACATCCGGAGCAGACACCTCCTACCATTCAGGCGGCCTACTGGCCCACTACCAGCATTGCTCCAGGAGCCTCGGTAACCTTCAAAGTCCGGACGTTTGGCACTACGGATGGGGAGGAGATCTGGTCCTTTGGCGACGGCGCCACCGCCCGGACGAAGTCAGACGGCAATGTGGAGCCGCACGCGAAGGACGGATTCGCCGCCACAACCCATGTTTTCCAAAAGCCGGGAGATTACATCGTGCGTGTGGAGCGCGCCAACCGGTTGGGCCACAAGGCCATCGCGCATCTTTTTGTGCGAGTGGGTGGGGCAGGCTCTCAGCCTGCGGCGGCCTCTCAGGCCGCCTCTTCGGTTGCGGCCGTAGCGCTCTCGAACCACACACAGGAACCGGGTAGGGCTTTAGCGAAGGGGTGAACGAACAAACCACCAAGCCACGCTTGACATTTTGTTCTTTGCATTATAGAGTACTTCAAGGAGCTTGTGACCCAGCCTTATGACACTCTCGGATTTGCTCTTCCTGGCCTCAGTCCTATTCGTCGCGATCTTGCTTATCCGCATCGCGCTATCCGCCATGCGGCGCCGGTGGGAGGCGACCCGCCGTTTGACCCGGCTCATGGGCCTCTTTCTTGCACTCTATGCTGCGACTCTGATCTGCTTTGCACTCGCACTTCCACGACGCTTCTACGCCCCCGGTGAACGCCGCTGCTTCGACGATTGGTGCGCAACCGCGGTTGACGCAAAGGTCGCGGCCGGCGCAGTCGGCATCGCTTGTCAGGCCAGTAAGTCCGGTCGCGATTGGGTTGCGGCGATCGAGGTTTCGAGCGTCGCCAAGGGCATCCGCCAGCGCGCGCGCGATGCGCGAGCCGAGCTGGAAGACCGGCAAGGAAGGCGCTATCAGCCCTGCGCCGCGCCGCTCGCCACGGAAACTGGACCGGCGCGCCTCCTTTCGGATGAAGTCGGACCAGGCGAATCGTTTCGTGTTCTCCTGCCGTTCCGCCTCCCGGACGACGCAACGCCAGCGGGCCTGGTTTTGCATCACGGTGATGTTCCTGGCGTTGTAATCGTCGGAGCGGATCAGAGCCTCCTGCACGCGCCCGCGCTGCAGCGGCTTGCCTTGGCCCAGGCGCGCTGATCATAGCTGGCCTCCTCCGAGGGTATATGTTTTCTTGGCGTGCTTGGCGGGTCCTTGGCGTCTTTGCGTGAAACCGGGTTGGCCTTCAGTCACCGCCTTCCAAAAAAATGTTCTCCCGCTCTATCAATCACTTCGCGCCTTAGCCCCGCCCCCTCCGTCCGCACCCGTGCTCCCCTGGAAGTAAGGAGGCCCCTACCATGGCGCCCGGCCACACCCTCACCCCGGCCCAGCAACGCGTCGTCGCTCTGCTCTCCGCCGGTTCCACCGCTACCGCCGCAGCTCAATTCGTCGGTGTCCGCCAGGACCTCGCTTGGCGCGAGCAAGCCCGGTCGCTCGCCGGCCAGGCGGTCGGCACAAATCCAGGCCGTCCTGGCCAAACGTCTCGCCGCCGCGGCACAATCGGCCCCCCATCGCACACCCAGCCGGTCACCCCAATCTGACGCCGACGTTTCCACCCCCGCCCATGCAACCAAATGCAACACGTTTCGCACAATTCCGTATACACCAGACCCCAGCCGTGTAATAAGCTCAAACCAATGCCCACGGATCTGCTCGCGCGCCTCGAACAATGGAAGACCCGGTTTGGCGCGCCGGATATCCACCCGCTCCACCGGTTGCTCGGCCGTCTCGCCGGCCACCGCTTCCCCGATGCGGACTCGCTCATCCGCCTGCACGAGTGCCTGTTGTTTCTGCGCGCCTATCCGGCCGATGCAGAAGTCCTGCGCCTCGCGGACGCCGTCCTTTTTTCCTTTGCGCCGCGCGTGGCCCAATTGAGCGACCTCTCCGCATTCGAAGACGCCGCCGTCTCGGGCATCGCGGGCACATCGTTTTCAGCGGTCTTCAGCTATGAGGTCGCCCGCCAACTCGCCGCCCGCTACCCGCGCCAGATCGAAATCGATTGGGAAAACTACGACCAGGCGGAGAAACTCGGCCCCGTGCTGCGGCGCTTCCTGCCGCTGGTCGGGGAGGATTGGCCGGTGGAAGCGCACGTCCCATTCCGCGCCTGGGTGGATGCCGCGCGCCCGCCAAAGTCCACCGCTCTCGCATGGCTGCTCGGCCGCATCGCTTCCCTGCCCCTCAGCCCGCGCGACCAGGCCGATCTCTACGAATCCCTGGAACTGTTGCTCGTATGGCGCATCGGCCCGCGCGCCAACCGCTCGCGCATGCGCCTGCCGCTGCGGCAACCGTATTTCCACCGCCAGCCGCTCTTGCGGCGCGCCGATATCGATCTCGCGCGGGAACTCGATGGCCCGCCCCTGCCGGTCGCGCACCTTGCGAAGCCCGAGGCCCGCAAGTTGCTCGACCTGATCCTGGATACGTCCGCCATGCGCTACCGCGAGCTATATGGCTTCACCCATCCGGACCCCCAGCGCGTCTTCCGCGCGGACGCCGGCCGCGGCGTCGAAATCGTCTTCTTCGGCGTGCCGCCCCAGTGGCGTCTGCCGCTGCGCGCCTATCATGCCGGGATGTTTTTCGTCAACGGTGTGCCCGCCGGTTACGTCGAGGTGCTGTCGCTGTTCGAGCGCGCCGAAGTCGGCTTCAACTTGTACTACACCTTCCGCGAGGGCGAATCGGCGTGGCTCTACGCGCGCCTGTTGCGCCTCTTCCGTCAGCTCCTGCGGGTCCGCTGCTTCTCCGTGGACCCTTACCAGGTCGGTCTCGAAAACGACGAGGCGCTGGATTCGGGCGCATTCTGGTTCTATCGCAAGCTGGGTTTCCGTCCGCTCGACCCAGCCGCCGCGCGTCTCGTCCAGCGCGAAGAAGACCGCATGCGCCGTACCCCCGGCTATCGCAGTTCGCGCCGCACGCTGGAGAAGCTGGCCCACTCCTATCTGCTCTACGAATGCCCGGATGCCGACCCGGGCGCATGGGACCGGTTCACCGTGCGGAATCTCGGCCTGCGCCTCGCCGGAATGCCCGCGGACGAATCGCCGTTGTGCCGCATCGCCGAGGTCGACGCCATCGTACGGGCCAAGAGCGGCCCCGACGAAGCCCGCTACCTGCACTTGATGCAACGCCACAAGCGGCTGCGCGCGGCGATACTCCAGTGGGGCAGGCTCTCAGCCTGCGGCGGCCTCTCAGGCCGCCCCACTGCAGCTATCGTTTGATGCGGCTCTCCAGAATCCCAATATCCCCATCTACATTGTTCGCCCGGCTGTAGCCGGGATCCCTTTCCTGCACCTGTTTCAAAAATCCAACCGCCGACCGCAAATCGCCCGCGTCGGAATACAAAGACGCCAGCACCCGATACACCATCAACGGGTTGTATTCCGCCGCGGTAGTGCGCAGCGTCAAAGCCTGCTGCAACACGGCCACACCCCGATCGAAGAGCTTTCGCTTCTCCTCCAGCGAAGGCTCCAGAAGATGCAGCCGCTGATAACATAGCCCCTGGTCCAAGGCCGGCCGAGGGTCGTCGGGAAACATCGCTGCGGCATCCTGGTAAAGCGCCAGCGCTTTCCGGAACAACTGGATCTGCTCGCCGGGTGAAGCGCCCGCCTCGCGCTTGAAGACCGCCGTGCCCGCCTCCAGCACATCCGCCCGCAGATCCGGATCGTCGCGCGACACGTTCCCGCCGATCAGAATCTCGCGTGCCCGCGCCAGGGCCGCATCCGCCCCCCCACGCAATTTGTCGCGCTCCAAAATCAGCGCCGTGCGCGCATCGCCCATCGTCCCCGCTGCCTCCCCATCGATCGCGCGCGCCAGCCCCTCCCGCGCATCGGCCAGGGACCGCTGCAATCTGGCATCGGCGGGCGCAAATCCCACAGGGACCGTGGAGCCCCGTTGCAGATACTCCACGGCCTTCGTGTAATACTCTTTGCTGGGCGCGCTCCGGGCCATCGCCAGATAGGCGTCACCCAACGCCTCCAGCTCCGGGGAAACGTCCAACTGCCTTTCTCCCGCGCCCCCCGCCTGGACGCCCTCGCCGACTTCCAGCGCCCGCCGCAGGTAGGGCAGTGCCTTTTCCGGCGCGGGCGGATCCAGTCGCAGATAACATAGCCCCAGACTGGTCAGTGCAAAATAGTTGTCCGGATGCGTCTCCACCGCGCTGGTCCACAGGCTCAGATCGCCGCTCCACACGCGCGTTCGCCGGTACGACCAGACCGTGTAGCCGCCCGCTACGATTGCCAACGCGACACACGCCGCCACCTGCCCGCGCCGCTCCTTGGGGAAGAACGCGGCGCCCAGTGCGAGTAAAGCCAGAATCGCTCCCACGCTGGGAACATACTCATAACGGTCGGCCATCTTGATACTGGTCGGCACAAGGTTTGACGTGGGGATGAAAGCAATCCAATACCACAGGATGCCGAATGCCGCCATGCGCCGGCTCCGATCCTTCGCGCCCGCCAGCATGACCGCCATCGCGGCCAACCCGAGAATCAACAGTGCGCCACAAACGCCTGCGAGGCTGATGGCCGGATACCGCGTCCAGACGTAGTAAGGGGACATGTGCGCCGGCGCCAGCATCTTGCCCGCATACGCCAGCATCGCCTCGAAAGTCAGATTGAGCGTCGGCAGCAAAGGCAGGCCGCCCTTGATCGCGCCGGCTTCCGATTGGGCCCAGACGGTCCAGGCAACGCCGGCTCCGAAGACTACCCCTTGCATCGCGAAGGGAGGGCCCAGCACCCGCAGGCCGTGGCCGCGCCCGGCCAGGAAATCGGCCAAACCGGCGGCGCGCGGAGCAGCCGCCACCAACAAAAGCGTACACCCGGCGGCCACCGCGATCAGCCACCCGCCGTGCCGATCGCCCTGCAGCATGCCGCGAAAAACGAGGGCCGCAGTTCCGCCGACCGCCAGGAGAATGGCGGCCAAGCCGAACGTGCGCGTCCAGATGGGCTTCGCCCCGCCCGGACGCTCCGAACAGAATTCGTAGGCGATGAAGATCAACGGCGTGACAATCGCCACCGGCTTCGCCAAAACCGCAAGCAGTGAGAGCAGTGCGGTCGCCGTCTGCCGCACCCGCCACTCGCCAGGCGTGACCGCGGCTCGCGCCCACAAATAGGAGAGAAATGACAGGAGAATGAACAGCAGCGCCATCAGATCCTTGCGCCCCGAGAGCCAGGCCACCACTTCGGTATGGATCGGATGCGCCGCGTAGAGCACGCCGCCCAATGCCGCCAGGATCGCGGGCAGACCCAGCCGGCGAATGACCAGCATGACCAAACCGGCGCACACCATCGCATACAACAGTTGGCTGACCCGGAAAGGCACGGCATCGAAGGGCTTGCTCTTGTCCGCCAGCGTACGGTCCAACATCCAGGAGGTCGTGGTCACTGGGTCGAAGAAGCCGAAGTATGGCTCGTCCCAAACCGCCCCCAGCAGCGAAAAAGGATGCGCCACGTTAACGTAGGGGCTGTGTATCAAATGGAAAGAGTCGTCGAAGTCCAGCGGTGGAACGGCGAACGTCTGGGAGTAAATCGCCAGCGTCGACAAGACAATCAGCGCGGCTCCGAGGAAGAGAACCCGCCGGGAATGCCCGCCCGGCCAACCCGGTTCCGGAATCTCGGGAGCAGCCGGACTCTCCGGTTTTTTCCCCAGCCCGCGCCGGCGCTTTTTCGCCATTGCTCCTACAATATATCAACACCAGAAGAATCTTGCGGATGCCGAGGGGGTCGCGCGGAACGCTCCCTGCAAGCTTGTGCAATATCCAAGAAATAACTGTACAGCAGATTAGCTGTGGGGCAGGCCATCGTTTTTCGTGGCCTGCCGAGTTCCCTAGTGTTGCGCCAGGGTGGCAGCCGGCACGACCGCGGACAATGGCGAAATGTTGCCGCTTTGATCGACCTCTTCGACGGCGTAGTAGTAGGTGGTTCCGGGAGTGAGGGAGTGATCGGTATATGCGGTTGCCGTTGCGGCGCCCACTTTGGTCAAAGTGGAAGGCGCGGCTCCCCGGAAGATGTAGTAGCCAGTGAGCGGCAAGCCGCTGGGCCCCGCGGACCAACTCAGCCCGATTCGTGAAGTCGAGATCGGTGTGGCCGCCAAGTTAATTGGCGGTGTGGGCAGCGCCAGGGTTGCCGCCGATATGACGGCGGACATCGGCGAAACGTTGCCGATGGTGTCCTTCTCTGCGACGGCGTAGTAGTAGGTAATCCCGGACGCGGGGGGAAAATCGTTAAATGCCGGGGCCGCAGCGCTGGCCACCTGGGTTAAGCTGGAAGGCGCGGTCCCCCGAAAGATCCTATAGCTGGCGACCGGCAGGCCGCTGGGTCCGGCCGTCCAGGTCAACCGGATTTGTTTGGTCGAGATCGGCGTGGCCGCCAGGCTGGCCGGCGCTGTGGGCAGCGCCAGGGTGGCAGCCGGCACGACGGCGGACAATGGCGAAATGTTGCCGCTTCGGTCGACCTCTTCGACGGCGTAGTAGTAGGTGGTTCCGGGAGTGAGGGCGTAGTCGCTATATGCGGTTGCCGTTGCGGCGCCCACTTTAGTCAAGCTGGAAGGCGCGGCTCCCCGCAAGATGTAGTAACCAGTGAGCGGCAAGCCGCCAGGCGATATGTTCGCGGACCACCCTACCGTTATTTGCGTAGTGGAGGTTGTCGTTGCCACGACGCCGACCGGCGCGGCCGGCATCGAAGCGGTACTGACGGCCATCTGGCCGGATGGCGTCGAAGCGCCGTGGCCTGTGTCCACCGCCACGACCTCGAAGTAATACGTTGTACTGGCGCTGAGGGACGTCGCGGTATACTTGGCACCCGTCACCGAGGCGACCTTGGTCAAGTCGCCGGGCGTGGTGCCCTGGTAAATCTGGTAGTAACCGATCGGTAAGCCATTAGGCTGGAGGTTCTCCTGCCAGGTCAGAGCGATGCTCGCGGTGGTAGCGGTCGCCGCCAAACTGCTGGGTGGGTTGGGCAGGGGCAGCGTGGTGGCGGAGACGACCGCAGTCATTGGCGCGGCAATTCCCTCTTCCATTGCTACTATCCCGTAGTAATAAGTGGTCCCCGGGGATAACGGCTGGTTCCTATAGGCCGTCGCGGTGGACGTCGCGACGGCGATCTGCTGGAGATTTGCCGGTGAAGTCCCGCCAAAAACCTGATACTCTCCCAAGCCGGTAGGATCCACGGGAGGCGACCAGCTAAGGTCGATCTCCTGCGCCGAAACAGCGGTGGCAACCAGATTCGTAGCGGAGTCCGCCGAAGTCCGCAATGTCTGCAAACTCAGCGTTTGCGAAGGCGGTGAATCGTTGTTGGCAAAATCGAACGCTTGTACCTGATAGTTATACGGCGTATTACTGGCCACTGTGGAGTCGTTGAAAGACGGTGGCGTCGAATTGGCGATCCAGACTCCCGGGCAGGGTTCGCCGGCCGCCGGCGGAGTGCAGCGATAAACATTGTAACCCGCTACGCCCACATTGTCGGTGGAAGCGCTCCATGAAAGATGTGCCCCGGCAGTGTCGGCCGTACCGGTCAGGTTGGCCGGGATGGTTGGCGGAGTGGTGTCTGGCGTCGTGACCAGTTGGTTGTAGTAGCCAACCGCGGTAACGGTGAAAACGCTCTGCCGATCGGCCGCGCCCGCCAGCACATTCTCGGTTTGCATGATATCGTAATCCGAGCAGCTTGCGGTGGTGCACGTGCAGTTAGTGGCCCCGCCGTTGTCGTCGGTTCCGCCGTATGTCTGTTGTGCAAACAGGTACACCGGGAATTGCGGCGCAAGATAAATCATCTTCGTGTAGTTCGCCAAAGCCTCCGCGGTCTCCAGGAAATAGTCGTTCAGGGGGGACCAGAAGCTGAAAGGCCCTCGGGCGCGGACCACGTCGATGTCCAGAACATTCACTTCCGCGGCGGTCTCGTCCTCCAGCCAAGCCTGGCTTATTGCAACCGGTTTGCCGGCAGCCGCAGCCATTCTAGCGATGGTCAACGAGTTCTGGAGAAAATTGCTATTCTGTACCGTATTGACCGGGAGAAGATGGAAGTCGATATAGTCCAAGGGCAGGGCAACGTAGGCGCCGATGTAGTTCAGCAGGCTAGCGGTTCCAACCGCCGGCATCCAAGTGCCGAAACCGGCGCCCAGCTTTGGGGTTGAGGACAAGTTTAGCGCTTGCACGGCTGCGATCTCTGCGGCAACCATCTGCGCGGCGTCCACCGGGTTATTTAGATTCTGCTGGCCTGTCTGTATAGCCTCCGTATCGGGTTCGTTTGCGAGGACCAGATAATCCGGCTGCATCGCCTGCGCGATAGTGGCGGCCATTTGGGCGCGCGCCGCCATGTATTCCGGCCAGGTGAGCGGGCCGTAGAACGCGTTCATATTGGTCCAACCGGCTGCTGTGTCGTTGGAAAACAGGATCTCGTTGTCGACAATGAGCTTAAGACCGGCGGCCCTGACAGCCTGGGCCACCTGGGTATAGAACGTCAAGTACGGCTGCAAGGCGTCTGGGCTGCCATAAAAAGGCTGATACAGGATGGGAAACAAGACCGGCACCAGGATGGCCTGGACGCCTAGCGCCTGCAGCTCTTGCAATTGGGGCTGAAGGGTATACTGAAAATAGTTGGGGCTGGATAGGGAAGGACCCGTGTTGCCATTGGCCCACTCCAAATTGCCGGCGTACAGCGTAGCCCCGCCCGGCAGCGGCGTCCAGGTGGGAGGAGTAGCCAGTGCGGTGTTGAATGCCTGCAGATCGCCGTACAGCTCGTTATAAATCTGAGTGCAGTAGCCCGCGGGTGGGGGTGGCGGCGGTGCCGCAACGTCCGCCCTGCAGGGCGCATAAACGAGCGCAATGAAGGCCGCGAATGAAATGAAAGCCCGCCGTTTGAGTCTTCCCACCTGGCTCGTTCCGGCGGCCTCGCGCGTTGGTTTCACGATGAGGTAGCGACCGGATTGTTCCAATCGGGAAATGAAAGGTAATGAGATCATAAGCTCCTTCAACATGTTCGTCACCTGACAGTGCCAACACCTGGAAGTATGTGATTCTTCAGACGAGACGGCTGCCATCTAAGGAGCTTATCGACTGAAATAGTTAATAGGGTTAGATTATCCGACGCCTGTTCTTGCCGGCGGCGCCTTTCAACCGATTGCCGCGAGAGTTGAGGTACATCCCCGGGCCCGGCGCTCGACCAGCCAGAGGACTGCTGAGGACAGCCTCGAAAACAGTGCGGTGTACCGAGGCTCGGCCGTGCTCGCCTGTTTATTCGCCTGTTACTTACAGGCAGGTAGGTCTGGCCCAGTCGCACGCGACCAGACGGAGCCGGGCCGTGGGATCGGAGCGCTGCCACACTGCGGCGCTAGAGGAGCAACGTGTAACAAATTACGGCGACAGGCACAGAAGCGCGCGCTTTGGAAGAGGGAGGCAGGGGGATAAACGTTTTGAAGGTTTCGCCCCAACTGGCTCGGCCCCGCCAAATCATCATCCCATCTCTTGGTACGCTCCGAAGAGCCGTACCCAAGTAGAGCAACGCCAGGAAATCGCCAGCAAAGCCGCCGCAGCCTTGTCGGGCCAGACAGATTACGCAAATTGAGGCAGTCGGATGCGCTCGCGCCGGCCTTCGTCTGTCTCGCCCGATTACGCCTTTCAACTCGCCACCCACCAGCAGATCGCTCCCGGCGCCAGGTGCGGTGCGCATCGACAGCCTGGTGAAGACCCAGACCGCGCAGATCGTGCAGCGCCCTGCAGCGTGGAGGAGCCGACATCCGGGCGACCCAGGTCCTGTATCCGATGGCGCAGAAGGCCCTGGGAAGCGGGACGTATTGCCCGAACCGGCAGTCCATGCTGTGTAGCCAGAAGCATTGCAGCTTCTGGAAGCACTGCGAAGAGGAGTTCGGCGGCCGGGTGCGGCCGGCCTGAACTTCGTCACGCTGTAAACGCAAAACCCCCGGCTCAGGATGCCCTTGCGGGGTCCTGGGCCGGGCGCTTGTCCTCCCACGGAAAACCGAGGTGATGGTGCTGAGGAGACGTGTGCCGATACCACGGAGCGCCCCGTTGTCGCGCGGTCTGCCGCCCAAACGGAGAGTGCCGGTTCGGAAGATGCGGTTCCAGCCGGGGTCCGGACAGAAGCCCGGATTACCTGGCTTGGATTCGGACGCTTCCGTGCCTTGTTTGTTCCCGCGTGAGCGGCGGACCGACCGTCATCGAAGCGGCGCACACGAACGCGCTGTGCTCCAGGGGAGTGGGGCAGAAGACGGCGGACTTCTCCGCCATCCCACTCTGCTCCTGGCACCACCGGGCCGGTCGGGACTCATACCGTCGGTTGGGCGAAACGTGGTTTGCACAAGCCCACCAGATCCATCTGCTGGAAGTCGTGCAGACTCTCAACCGCCGCAACGGCCGGCAGATCCCCTGGCCGATCGTTTCTTTCTCCTGATAGAGTGAGGCGACGGCGGGCAATGCGGACTGGCAGCAGGAGGTTCAGCAAGGCTTGTGCAGACTTGCAGGTCGCCGCCTGGCTGCGGCGGGGCATGGTAGACTTCAGACAGGGAAATGATGAGGCAAGTCAAAATCATTGTCGAGAAGCACGCAGATGGCTACGTCGCCTACCCTCTTGGCCTGAAGGGGATTGTAGTGGGCGAAGGCAGCAGCTACGAGGAAGCCCTCGCCGATGTCAAATCCGCAATCCGGTTTCACATCGAAACGTTTGGCGCTGAAGTCCTGCCTGATGATTCACCGCTCCTGGAGGCCTTCGTCGCGGAGGCGACCATTCCAGCCTGATGGCCAAGTTTCCTAATGATGCCCCAAAGTCCAGAGTAATCGCCGCGTTCCACGCTCTCGGGTTCGAGGTGGTGCGCGAGGCTGAGCACATTGCCATGCGGCGTCCGAGCCGGACAGGAGGCTCGGATTGTCTCACTATGCCAAACCACTCGACCATCAAGTCTTCCACTTTGAGAACCATCCTGACGCAGGCCAGTATTGCCCGGGATGATTTTTTGCGCGCCTACGAGAAATCTTGACATTCCCGTTTACACATGACAGATGTGCCCGGCGACCCGATTGCCGTAAGCGCCGCCACGAGGTCTGCCTCCGAAACGGAGAGTGCCGGTTCGCAAGATGCGGTTCCAGCCGCGGCGGGGTCCGGACAGAAGCTCGGAGTATCTGGCTTGGATTCGGATGCTTCCGTGCCTTGTTTGTTCCCGCGTGAGCGGCGGAGCGACCGTTATCGAAGCCGCGCACACGAACGCGCTGGGCTCCAGGGGAGTAGGGCAGAAGACGTCGGACTTCTCCGCCATCCCACTCTGCTCCTGGCACCACCGGGCCGGTCGGGACTCATACTATCGGTTGGGCAAAAGGTGGTTTGCACAAGCCCACCCAAGCCCACCAGATCCATCTGCTGGAAGTCGTGCAGACTCTCAACCGTCGCAAAGGCCGGCAGATCCCCTCCCCGATCGTTTCTATCTCCTGAGTCTTCTTATTCCGGAGCGGCAGGCATGCCCGCAACCATGCGAGCCGGTATAGCCAGCGATTGCAGGACTGCGGTGCCGCGGTTATGGGTTGTCTGACGATTTGCCGCTCTCAGCTTCCTTCAGGATCTCGATCATGGCGGCGGGAGTGATAATTCGGGTGGATTGGTACTGCTTCAGGCAGAGGAGTTCCTTGTCGCCGGTCACCAGGAAGTCGGCTTGGCCGGCTTCAGCCAGCGCGAGCAGAAAACTGTCCTTGGGGTTCGGCGCGACGGGGCCGGAGGGCAGGTCCCGGCAAAATAAAGAAAAGTCCCGAAGTCCCGCGGCAAGCAGTTCGGCCGCGCTGGCCCGAAGCCTCGCCCGGAAGAACGGTCGACCGGCGACATCCCGGAGTTCCGCTATGAGCGCGTCACAGGCGGCGAGCGTGATCGTCTTGCGCTCCCAAACGTCAAGAAGCTTGGCTGGGGCGCCTAGAGGAGACAGAAGCGCGGAGAGCAGGATGTTGGTATCGAGGATGAGGCGCATCAGGTACAGCTTTTCCGCGTCGTCGTAGCGGCCTTCGATACTGTAGATCTGCGCCAGATTGTTGAGCATGCCTGCAACTTCGGGATGCTCCGCTCCCACGGTCTTTTCTTCGGTAGCCAGCGCACGCGAGTACAGATCCTCGGCATCGCGATACGCGTGTCTGTCGGCCTGGTTGAGCGCGGTCGCGGCTCGGTAATAGTCGCGCTGATTTCGCGAGGTTTACTGAGCCGCGACCGTCAGGGAGCGGTTTCTGTCAATCAGAATCCCCAGAACGGCTAAGCACCCCGGTTACCATGGTGCTGTGCATCGCGGACGACTGCCTGCGGAGCAATAGGGCAGCGAGATGAAGGTCGCTTCGCGGCGCTCTGCATCGGCAACCGGCGCCACCGGAGTTTCGAATGCGCCTGGCTTGCAATCTTAAGGAGGCTGGCATGCGATTGGCATTGGGGCTCTTCGCAAGTTGCGCACTGAGCTTCGGACAAGCCGCGCCCGTGACCATTGACACACCGGCGTTCCGTTTCGAGGCGTCGCCCGCGGACGGATCCTACCGGCTCACCGATAAGGACGCGGGCGTGATATGGTCTTCCGCCGCGGGACGCTTCGGACAGATATCGGTCATGGAGAGCGGCAAGCCCGTGCGCTATCCGCTGGCCGCATTCGAGGCCGGCGGCGAGCGCCATGCCCGCACGCTCACGTTCCATCCGGTCCCCAACCGGAGCGACGCCTGGGTGCGCGTCTCGATGAATGCTGCGCCTGACCATCGCAGCCTCGATTTGGCTTACGAGGCGGCGCCAGGCTTCCGGATCGAGGACATTCACCTGCTCGACGAGGCGTTCTCCATCGCCGCGGCGGATAAGGGGTATGTGGTGGTGCCGGTCCGCGAGGGACTGCTGATCCCCGCCGATACCGGTATGGTCTTCACCCATCGCTTCGCGACCAGCGACTATGAAGGCTGCCACATGAACATGTTCGGGTTGGTGAAGAGCGGGGCGGCGATGCTCGTTACGTGGACCGATCCGTATGTCGCCATCGACATCGAGAGCGCCCTGGACACACCCGGCGCCCACGGCCAGACGCTTACGGCATCGGCCGTCCTCAGGCGGTCGGCAAAGTCAGTGCGGCTTCAGTTGCTGGGCAAGGGAGATTATGTCTCGATCGCCGCGGCCTATCGCGAGGTGGCGCGCGCCAACGGACTGCTGGTCGCGTGGGACCGCAGGATCGCCGAAAACCCAGAGCGCGCCAAGTATCTCGGCGCGTCCAACGTTAAGCTCTGGCAGGCGCTCGAGCGCCGCATGAACGAAGACAGCACCCAGGAGGTGTCCGTCCGGGTCAACTGGACCTTCGACGAGGCCGCGCAGGTAGCCGAGCACCTGAAAAACGACCTCAAAATGGAGAAGGTGCTGTTCGGGCTGGGCGGCTGGACCAGGCGCGGCTACGACAACCAGCACCCCGATATCCTGCCTGCCGCTCCCGAACTTGGCGGCGATGGCGCGTTCGCCGATTGTGCCCGCCGCGTGATGCATTTGGGCTACCTCTTCAGCCCCCACGACAACTATCAGGACATGTACCGCGACTCTCCCTCGTGGAGCGAAGACTGCATTACGAAGTCCGCCGATGGCAGCCTGCTAAAGGGCGGCCGGTGGGACGGCGGGCGCGCCTATATC
>Ga0224555_1000472_pt1 | contig 61190 bp, 46 predicted proteins | sample 714S23034metaG_FD_180687 | JGI IMG/M metagenome (GOLD analysis project Ga0224555, IMG submission 180687) | Peat soil microbial communities from Stordalen Mire, Sweden - 717 S2 30-34 | ecosystem: Environmental > Terrestrial > Soil > Wetlands > Peat | place: Sweden: Norrbotten County, Stordalen... | reverse complement strand
CCTCACGCTTCTCCACAACTCCGCTCACGTTCCAGGGCATCCTTCCCTTCTAAATGCCCCCGCTCGCGGAACACCTGTAAACCATCTCCCCGGTCTGCTCTGTAAAGTATGTGGCCGGTATGTACCGCCTTGATGGCACGACTGAAGTCGTGCCCCTTCAAAGCTCCTCATGTGAGGGGTCATTGGGCAGCGCCGGCAGCGGTTTCGACGGGGGAACGTTTGAGGACCAGCTGCTGCTGATCCTGGGCTCCGGTTTTCTGGAAGAAGTCGCGGAGGTCGGGATACTCCTCTTTTTTGAAGAGCGGGGTACCGACGGCGATGACGCGATCCTGACTATAGGTGTTGGCGTCACTCTTGTATTTGACGGTGTAGAACGCGAGCTTTTGCATGGGAACGGAGGTGTCGGTGGGCAGACCTTCGAGGGAGAGACCGGGTGCGAGCTTCAGCGTGACGCGGTCTTCGGTAGCGTAAGGAAAGCGGAGGTCGATAGGGTTCTCGCGTTTGGCTTCGGCGAAGATGGGCTTAACGCGTGCCTCAAAGAAGGAGCCGGGGAGAAGGACACGCTTGCCGGCGGCGGTGCCCATGCTGCCGCTCACATCGAGGATGGCCAGGAGAGAGGAGTTGAAGTCGGAGATACCGACGAAGTGATTCATTTTGACGATGACGCCATCGGGAACGCAGGCCTGGATTTCTTTCTCGTAGTCTGATTTGGATTCCTGCTCATCCGAGCTGAGGGCCTTGAGCCGCCAACGGAGGGCGTCGGCACCGCCCATGGAAATGCGGATGGTGCCTTTGAGAGAACCATCCGGACCGATCTCAAGGTCGGCGTTGCGCACGGTTTCGTTGTCCTGAAAGGTAGCACCGGGCATGGTGAGGGGAGCGATGCCGTTGTCGGTTTGGCGCATGCCGAGGACATCGGTGTGCATCCAGTGGAGTTTGCCGTATTCGCAGTAGCGCTGGCCGGGGTCGAAGAAGAGGTCTTTCCCGCCGATGTTGACGATGGCGATTTCGTCTTCGAGCTGGCCCCAGTCAAGGTAGCCGGTGTTGAGGAGGGCCTTCTGGCGCTCGGTGACGGCGGCAGCGTAGGCTTTCAGCCCGGCGGCGCGGGCCATGGAGATAAAGAGACGGGTGATCTCGTCGTCGGAGCCGCGCTTCTGGGCCCAGATGTCGGCCGCGGTTTTGACGCGCAGGCCCTGGGCTTTGTTTTCGGCCGCGGAGTGCTCGCGGGTGAAGCGGGTGTTTTCGATGGTCATCACGGCGGCGTAGATTTTGCGGAGCTTCTGGTCGTCGGTGTCGGAGGGAGAGACGATGCCGGCGATGGCCTGGCGGATGGCGTCGTTGGGATTGGCGAAGCGGTCGACGTCTTTGGACCATTCCTTGCCGGTGGTTTTCCAGTAGTCGGCGCCGGTGGCGCCGGCGGAGTAGTAGAAGATGAGGCGATAGGAGAAGCTGCCGAGGGGTGGTGAGTATTCCTCTTCCGGAATGGCGGGAATGTTGTCCACCACGAGGTCGTAGGAACCGTCGATGGAGTAGTTGACTTTATTGCCGGAGGGTAGCAGGGGAAAATAGATAAGGCGGGTCGCGGATTGCTCTTTGCCGAACCGATCTTTGGTGGAAAGTTCGCCCATGAACCAGGTGGCGGGAACGAAATGGTAGTGGGCGTGGTGAACAAAGACGGGTTGCTGCAGGTCCCAGTCGGGTGAGATGACGATGTTGTCCTCGTACTGGAGGTCGTAGGTGTATTCGAGGATGCTGCCGACGGTGACTTCCGGCATGGAGAAGACTTTTTCCATGATCTTCGTGTCGCCGGCCCTGATGACTTCCTTGACGAAGGGCTTGCTGGTAAACGGAATCACGGTTCCGTCCGGGTGAATGGTGCGGCCTTCGATGGAGCGGACGCTGATCACGCCGCCCTCATAGGGAATTTCGACGTCGCTGAATTCCTCTTTGCCCTTGTCGTTGAGGATTTTGATCTGGGCGTAGAGATGGTGGTAGTGGAGCTTGTCGTCGACGGTTTCTTCGCGGAAGAGATAGACGGCGGGCGCATCGGGAGCGGCCGGATCGGCGGTCATCTTCAGCTCGTCGGGGGTGGGTTGTTTCCAGGTGGCGGCGAAGGCGGGACAAGAAGAAACGACGAGCAGGAATGCAGGCAGGAAGACAGGGCGGAACGAGCGAACCACGGCAAAGCCTCACAAAGAGCGATTGGAACGATTGCATGCGGACGGGTTGCGATCCGCAATGAACTGTTCAGGGGAGTTTGTAGTCTTTGTAAGTCCTCGGGGGCGGTTAGGCAAGAAAATTTTGGTGACGGGGAGGAGTCACCACCGAAGGCGGCGATGGGGCGGCCGGAGGATGCTACGAAGGGGTGGTTACTTTGCGGGGATTGATTTTCCTGGTGGCGGGACACGCTGCGCCCGGATCAGTCCAGGTTTGTGCCGAAGGCCAGGAGGCGGCCGTCGCAATCCTGCACGACAAACTCGCGCGTGTGCCAGGGCGTGTTGGCGAGTTCGCGGGTGAACTCGACACCGTTGGCGGCGTACTCGGCATAGAGGGCATCGGGATCGTCGACGTTGAGGTAGGCGTCGAGCAACTCGTCGGGGTATTTGTCCGGATTGGGGGTGGGCGGCTCGGCGCAGCGGAAGTGAATTGCAAAACCATCGCGCGCCACAATGGCGTAGACGGGCGGGTCCTGCCACGTGCCCCGACACTCGAAGCCGAGCTTTTCTTTGTACCAGGCGAGGGTGCGCGGGATGTCGGTGGTGAAGAACTGGGGGGCGATGTGGCGAATCATGGCTGTTACTTGTTCAGGAAGCCTTCCATCTGGAGCCAATCGGCGAACCGGTCGATCCAGTGGTCGGTGGGAATGTTTTGTATCGACATGCCGAAGCCGTGGCCACCCTTCGCGTACATGTGCAGTTCGGCAGATTTGTGAGCCGCCGTCCACTTCTGGTAGAGGTCCACGCTTTTGGATGAGAGGCCGAGTGTATCGTCGGTGGCCGCCGCCAGGAACATGGGGGGCGCGTCGGAGGGAACCGGAACATCGTCCAGCAATCCGGCCGAGTAGATGGGCGCGACGAAGGCAGGGCGGCCCGCGGGCGCATAGTGAAAGGCGACTTCTGCGGTGACCGATCCACCGGCTGAGAATCCGACGATGCCGACGCGATCGGGAGAGACTCCGTATTCGGAGGCGTGCTGGCGGACCCAGGTGACGGCGGCTAGTCCGTCGGCGATGGACTGGGGTATGACGGGCCCGACGAGCACGTTGAACTTTTGCTGGTCGGCGAACAGAGGACGGAACTCCTCGGTGGCGTCGCCCTCGGTGTGGGCGAGGCGATATTTGAGGACGAAGGCGGTGACGCCGCGCGCGGCCAGATATTTGGCGACGTCGGTGCCCTCGATTGCCCAGGAGAGCGCCATGAAACCGCCACCGGGACAGATGACAATGGCGGTGCCGATTTTCAAATCCGGAGACGGTTTGAATACGGTCAGCGTAGGCTGCGTCACATTGGTGACGACGTCTTCATTCCAGACTTTGGAGAAATACTGCTTCTCGGGATAGTTCGCCGGGGTGGAGCCGGGCGCGGTGCCGGGATAGAGGGGGATGACATCCTGGGCGGATGCGACGGCCACCAGCGACAGCGCGATCGAGAGGATGCGGCGGGCGAGCTTGTTCATGGCGGACCAGTCTACCAGACGGCGGTTTCTTCACAGGGAACGATCTGGCGGTGGCGGCGGAGCAGGTGGGTCAGCCGCCGATCTTCTCGGTTAATTCAACCCAGCGCTGATAGACGGCGTGGTGATGGGCCGTTGCCTGCTCGAGGTCAGCGAGGGCTGCGGTGAGGGCTGCGGAATCGGTGACGACATCGGGAGCTTCACTGCGTTGCTGGGCGGCGCGGAGACGGGCGTCGGCTTCCTCGATACGGGCTTCGATGGTGTCGTATTCACGCTGCTCTATGTAGGAGAGCTTTTTGCGCGGCTGCTGTGAGGCGGCGGCTGGAGTGGCTTGCGGGATTCTTTCGGTGGTGGCTTCCGATGCCGCGCGGGTCTGCCGATCGCGCCAGGTTTCCCACTGCAGGTAGTCGGCAAACAGGGCGGCATGGCCGCGTCCGTCGAGGCCGAGAACGGCATTGGTGACACGGTCCAGCAAATAACGATCATGGGTGACGAGGACCAGTGCGCCAGGAAATTCGAGGAGCGATTCTTCCAAAATTTCAAGCGTGGGGATGTCGAGGTCGTTGGTGGGCTCGTCGAGGATGAGCACGTCGGCAGGCTGCAGCATGAGGCGGGCGATGAGGACGCGGGCGCACTCGCCGCCGCTGAGGCGCTCGACGGGCTGGTTGAGCTGCTCGCTGGTGAAGAGGAAGCGCGAGGCATAACTGGCGACGTGGACGACGCGATCCTGGTAGACGACGGAATCGGAGTCGGGCGCGAGGGCACGGCGGAGGGTGACGGAGTTGTCGAGCTCGCGCATCTGCGAGAAGTAGACGATGCGGAGGCCGGGAGCACGGCGGATTTCGCCGGCGCTGAGGGGGAGCTCGCCGGTGATGGCGCGGAGGAGCGTGGTTTTGCCGGAACCGTTGGCGCCAGCGAGGCCGAGCTTGAGCCCGTTGGTGAGCGTGACGCTGACGTTGCGGAGGATGGCGCGATCGCCGAGGGTGACGGTAGCGCTTTCAACTTCGATGAGGCGTTTGGTTTGGCGGCCGGTGGCGTCGAAGGCGATTCCGGCGGTGGCGGTGCGCGAGCGCGATTCGGAATCCTGCAGCTCGGCGATGAGGGAGTTGGCGTTATCGATGCGGGCTTTGGACTTGGTGGTGCGGGCTTTGGGGCCGCGGCGGAGCCAGTCCATTTCGATACGGACGCGATTGCGGAGGCTTTCCTGGGCGCGCTGCTGCCACTCGACATACGCTTCGCGGCCTTCGAGGAATTTGGAGTAGCCGCCCTGCATGCGGAGAAGGCCGTCGGAGTAGATGCGGTTGAGCTCGACGATGGCGGTGGCGACGTTTTCGAGGAAATAGCGATCGTGGGTGACGACCACGAAGGCGAATTGGGCAGCGATGAGGAGGTCTTCGAGCCACTCGATGCCTTCGAGGTCGAGGTGATTGGTGGGCTCGTCGAGGAGCAGGACCTCGGGATCGGTGACGAGGGCTTCGGCGATAGCAAGGCGCTTACGCCAGCCGCCGCTCAGGCTGGCGGCTTCACGATTCATGCCGGGATTACCGGGGGTGTCGTCTTCAGCGAAGCCGGCGCGACCCAGGGTTTCGCGCAGGCGCTGCTCGCGGTCGGTTGCGGCAACGGCGGCGCGGTTGAGGGCCGCTTCGGCGACCTGGCGAACCGTGATGCCGGGGGCGAAGTCGGAGAGCTGGTGGACGTAGCCGATGCGGGCTCGCTTACGGAAGGAGACTTCGCCGGAGTCGGTCTCCTGCTCGGCACCGAGGATAGCAAGAAGCGTGGATTTGCCCGCACCGTTGGGGCCGATGAGGCCGATGCGGTCGCCGTCGTGGACGGCAAAGGAGATGTCGTCGAAGAGCGGATTGGCGCCGAAGCGTTTGGAGATGTTCTGCGCGATCAAGATCGGCGGCATGAGTTCAGTTTACGGGGCGTGTTTTGCGGCTGAGTCTTGTACGGGTTCAGCGCCAGCCGAGCGCTGGAGCGATGGTCGTCAGAATGGCTTCCAGGACATGGGCGTTGTATTCAACGCCCAGTTGGTTGGGGACCGTGAGCAGGAGCGTATCGGCCTCGGCAATCGCCTCGTCTTCCCTGAGCTGGCTGATCAGAACATCCGGCTCCGCGGCGTAACTGCGGCCGAAGATCGCGCGCGTGTTTTCTTCGATGAAACCGATCTTGTCGCCTTCATGACCGGATCGGCCGAAATAGAGACGATCACGTTCGTCGGTGAGCGGAAAGATACTGCGGCTGACGGAGACGCGCGGCGTACGGGTGTGACCGGCCTCCTTCCAGGCAGCGCGAAAGACGCGAATCTGGGCGGCCTGCTGGATGTGGAAGGGCTCTCCGGTCTCGTCGAATTTGAGGGTTGAGGATTGCAGGTTCATGCCGAGCTTAGCGGCCCAGGCCGCGGTCGCATTGGTCGCCGCGCCCCACCAGATACGATCCCGCAATCCTTCGGAGTGCGGTTCGAGACGCAGCAGCCCGGGCGGATTGGGAAACATCGGACGCGGGTTGGGCCGAGCGAAACCCTCGCCGCGCAGCAGCTCGAGAAATTCCTGAGTGTGCCGCCGGCCCATGTCTGCATCGTTCTCGCCGTCGGCGGGGTGGTAGCCAAAATAACGCCAGCCATCGATGACCTGCTCCGGCGAGCCGCGGCTGATGCCGAGCTGCAGGCGTCCGCCGGCGATGAGATCGGCAGCACCGGCGTCCTCGGCCATGTAATGAGGATTCTCGTAGCGCATGTCGATGACGGCGGTGCCGATTTCGATCTTGCGTGTGCGCGCTCCGACGGCGGCGAGCAGAGGGAACGGCGATGAGAGCTGGCGCGCGAAGTGATGCACACGGAAGTACGCGCCGTCCATGCCGAGGCGCTCGGCTTCAACAGCGAGGTCGATGGACTGCAGGAGCGCGTCCGAGGCGGACGGGGTTGCAGACTGCGAGGAGGGCGTCCAGTGGCCGAAGGAAAGGAAGCCGATTTTCTTCATGGTCGTTCAGTCTACTGGGGTGATTCGATTTGGACCGAGGTTCGGTTATGCCAGGGTTGAGGCGGACAGCACTTGATTGCTTTGCCGGCACCGGCGGGAGCTGTTGCACCTGGGGTGCGGCGGCGACGGGAGGGGACTTGAACCCCCACGACCTGTTAGAGTCTGCGGATTTTAAGACGTGCGCGTATGCGGATACGTCAATAACGACGGGGGTCCCGCGCTCCATTTTTCGGTTTGCAAGGCGCGCTGTCAGGCGCAGTACTTTTTCTTACGTGATGCGCTTCTTCATGTCATCCAGAACGCCTAAGGCCTTTTCCCGGATGAATTTCAATGTCGTCTCGTATCCGCAAGCGCCGCAGACGAAGACTGATTCATCCGTTAGCGGTGCCGAATCACGCTTGCGCAGCTTTCGCTTCCCACAGTCAAAACACCGAAGGGTTTTGCTGGCCATACCGGCATATTCTACTCTGACGAACGCCAGCGAAATGTTTTGAACTGCTCTGGGTCTAATCGCTGCCCTTGCCAGATCCTCGTCTCAATCTGCAACTTGAGTCGGGCTCTCTCTGTCTTTGGCGTGGCAGGATCATTGCGCTTTGCTCGAAGCTCTTCCACTTCCTTCTTCAGTTGTGCGGCTTTCCTTTTGTCTTCCTCTGTCGGCATTTGTGGAAATCATATCGCTGTTCGACTTTCGCCTTCCATTCGCCTATGCTTGAACGGTGTTCGATCCAGACGCCCATCTGCCGCGTTTGAACAAGGGGCTCGTCTACCTCGGCGCATGTCTCATTGCGGGGATACGGATGGCGCGTGTGCAGCAGGTGAATGTGCGGGTGAGACCGACTTCCGAAGCGATCAACGAGTCAGTTGAGCTGGCGCATGAGATCTACAATCGTGTGTTCAGGAAAGTGCCTGAGAAGTTAGAGAGATGACGATGCGCGAGCCAGGCGATCTACAGCGATTTGAACATTTGTATACAACAGCAGTCGACGCCAAGAATGCCGCTGCAAAGGAGTTCAACAACGAACAGGTTGGAGCGGCCGCCAGCCGGAAAGAGTATTTCGAGAAGTTGGCCTTCGGTTCAGCAGCGGCAATCGCCGCGATTGTCTCGTTCGTCGGAACTCACAGTGGCCGATTGCAACCGCCGTGGCTGTTGCGCTGCTCGCTGATATCGCTTGTGGTCGCTGTCGTTGCTGCGTTGTATCGCAACCTTCGCTTTCCCTCCTATGCATTGCAGGTCCGCAGGAATATGTGGATGGAGGCAGTGATCAAAGAAACGGAACATAAGAGAGGGTATGTCCAAGTCGCTCTGCGTCCCGTCGATATTGACACCGGCAAACCCATCGATCCGTCGCAATACCGGCAGGAATCGGAGGAGTTCCAAACGAAAGTCGCGGCAAACCTCGAGAGAGGCGCGAAGCGAGTCATACGGCTCGTGCGCGAGGTGAATGCGTCGGAGTGGCTGTGTTTGACTGCTGTCGGCGTTGCGACGATTTCGCTTGTGTGGCTGGCGATTAGGAACTTCTGACCAAATGACGCCACACTTCAAGAAGGTCGCGCCGCGCAGCTTCAACTGTCAATACTGCTCTAACCCTATCACTCTAATGCGTGCTGGCGTGTGGCGCAGTTTGCAGCGTGGGACTCTGTGCTTGAAGTCGCCGGACAAGAGACACCAGCCGTACGACGACGATGGTCTCAGGAAAGTGTCTGAGAAGGCTGAAGTGACAAGGTAGGCCGAGGAGCAGGAGGATACATGCAGATCTTCGTGACATGCTCAGAGTGCGAGAAAGATACCGGACGCCCCGCTGACGCGTTCCTTGCTGCGTATTATGAAGACCGCGTCGTCCAACTGACTTGCTCAAGAGGACACAGAACTGCTCTAGTCTTGCAGGCCGCGAAGTTTCAAGTTCTTCTTGAGTCAGGTGTGAACGCGCTGATTGACGGCTATACGCTGGAAGCGGCTGCAACCTTTGCGGCTGCACTGGAACGTTTCCGTGAGTTCTGCGTTGAAGTGTTTTGTGCACACCAGCAGATGCCACAGCCGCTATTTGATCAGATGTTTGGTCAGATGTCGCGACAGTCTGAGCGACAGCTAGGGGCATTCATGGTTTTGTATGCCGCGCAGACTGGGGAGGTATACAAACCCAATCAAAAAATTGATGAGTTTAGGAACGCCGTTATCCATAAAGGGCGAATCCCAACTCCAGACGAGACTGCCGACTTCTGTGAGATGGTATTCCAAGCGATTCAACCGGTCTGGAAACTCCTGCTAACCGATTACATGGCTGCCTACAATGAGGTGATGACTCGAGACCGCAAATTGAGATGGGGGTCGGTTCCTGATGGAACGCCTACCTCTTCTATCTATGCGTCACTGTGGTCGTACCCAGCCATCACGACTTTCAAGGAGACACTGGAAGTATATAAGAAGGTTCGCGAGCAGCAACGGCATATTCCGATCTACAAGTCACGGTAGGGAATCCTACTCCCCTCGACCATAACACCCACAACTTTATACGGAGGCTTTATGCCGCTGCCTACACTTTCAGATCTGTGGTTTTGGGTGATAACCGCGATTGTCGCTGGTGCCGGGGCATACTTCGGAGCATATCTGAAAAAGAAGGGTGAGAACCTTGCGACGAAAGAGGGACTCAATGACCTCATCGTACAAACCGCGGAACTGACTAAAACTACCAAAGAGATTGAAGCCTCAGTTTCGGGCCGCATGTGGAATCAGCAACGACATTGGGAGATGAAACGGGATGCTCTTGTTTCAATAATGCAAGCTCTCGAAAGTCTCGATGATGCCACGATGTCCGTTTTCGATGTGTTTGAGCGTGCGGCAAAAGCCGGCGATGGAGAAACTGAGTCTTGGAGATCGATCAAAGAGGAAAAGAAGCTCGCGTTTCACGCTGCAATTAACAAGTTTGATAGAGAGCGGATACTCGTGAATATAGTGTGCAGCGAGAATACTATTCGCGCCACAAGGATGGCCTCTATTCTGTACCGAACGAAGGCTGACGATTTATTTAAGGGCTTAATTACAAGCTATCGCGGGCCCTATGGCCAGATGGCCGAAGAATTTCAAAAGACCGTGATGGGACTGTATGACGTCGCGCGCCAAGAACTGGGCGTGAAAGCAGAAACTGTCGAGTGACCATGGAAAAGCCCTGCAGGGCAGCAGGGCTTTTGGGCGATTTAGTATTCGCCCGGCAGCAGCAGGCAAGTTGACTGGGGTACGCCGTTTTTTCTTACCTTTTCTTTATGCGACTCAGGCGCCGGAGACGATCGCCCTCCGCTGCAGATCGTGGAGCTGGCGGATGCCGGTTTCGGCGTAGTCCATCATTTCCAGCAGGCGCGAGCGCGGGAAGGCGTGGCGCTCGGCGGTGGCCTGGACTTCGACGAAGTTGCCGTCCTCGGTCATGACGAGGTTCATGTCGACTTCGGCCTGGGAGTCTTCTTCGTAGGCGAGGTCGAGGAGGACGGTGTTCTCGACGATGCCGACGCTGGTGGCGGCGACCAGCTGGCGGAGTGGCGTGGCCTTGAGGGCTTCAGTCTTGACCATGCGGTTGAAGGCGATGGCGAGAGCGGCGCAGGCTCCAGTGATGGCGGCGGTGCGCGTGCCTCCGTCGGCCTGAAGGACATCGCAGTCGAGGATGACGGTGCGCTCGCCGAGGGCTTTCATGTCGACGACGGCGCGCAGGGAGCGGCCGATGAGGCGCTGGATCTCGTGGGTACGTCCGCCGACTTTGCCGCGTTCGGATTCGCGCGGGGTGCGGGTGAGCGTGGCGCGGGGGAGCATGCCATATTCGGCGGTGACCCAGCCGCGGCCGGAGTTGCGGAGCCAGGCGGGGACGCCCTGCTCGACGGTGGCGTTGCAGAGGACGCGGGTGTGGCCGCATTCGATCAGGACGGAGCCTTCGGGGACCTGGGTGTAGCCGGGGGTGAGGCGGACGGGGCGCATCTGGGCGGGGGTGCGGTCGCCGGTGCGGAAAAAGGATGGAGGCATCGGCTCATTGTACGAAGTTTCGAATGGGGAAAGCGGGAATTGGGTTCTGAAATGGGATTGTCGCGGGTAAGTGAATGACGAGGCAGATGTTGGGTTCGTTGGTGGTCGAAGGGCGGTTCCGATATGGAACAGAGCGAGGCGGGCGTGCCGGATTGGGGTGAGGGGTCTTAAGGGCCGAAGTGTTTGAGGATCCTGGGGATGAGAGTCGGGCGGTAGTTTGGCCCCTGACGTGTACTTAGCTGGGACAGTCGTGAACCGAGCAGGAGGCTGCGGCGATCCAGAGCGCCGCTGCTTCCCGCCGGAGAAGGAAGGTCCTATGGAAAACGCCTCGCCTGCAACGAGTACGAAAACGATCAATGAGATTCTGTCGGCTCCCGCGATGCAGCCGGCTTTGCTGCCGCGCCTGGGCAGCGCGCCGACGCTGCGGGAAGAGGGCGGCGAGGCTCTGGCGGTGGCGGGGATTGCGCATGACGCGCGCAATCTGGTGACGGCCCTGGGACTGTGCGCAGAACTGATCAGCGCGCCGGGAGTGCTGGCGCCGAAGCACGGGCATTTTGGTGCGGAGATCCGGTCGATCGCGGAGTCGTCGGCGCAGCTGTTGCGGCGGCTGACGGAGCTGACACGGAAGACGGCGGAGGCGCAGACCCGGATCGAGCCGGAAGCGGAAGTGACGGATCTGTCGGAGTCGGTGCAGAGGATGCGGAGCCTGCTGACGGCGATTGCAGGGCCGGTGATGGAGATGCAGTTCGCGTGCCTGCCATGCGGGGGGCATCTGCGGCTGAGCGAGGAGAGCCTGTCGCGGATTCTGGTGAACCTGATACGGAATGCCGCCGACGCGATGCCGACGGGAGGACGCATCCGGATCACGACGCAGCGCGGCAACGGCGCGAGCTTTCTGTGGACCGTCAATGAGGATGCAGAGGAAACCCAGGGGACGGAGTATCTGTGGGACGATCTGCCGCACGCGGCGAAAACGGGCGCGGGGACGGTGCTCCTGACGGTGGAAGATAACGGGTCGGGGATTCCGACAGAATTTCTGGAGCGCGTGTTCGACGCGGGGTTCACGACGCACGTGCGGGGCAAGGCCTGGCCGGAGTCGCAGCATCGCGGGCTGGGGTTGAGCATTGTGCGTCAGCTGGTGGAGGCTGCAGGAGGAACGGTGCGGGCGATAACTTCGCCGGTCAACGGAGCACGATTTGAGATAGAGCTGCCACTTACAAACGTAACGTCCAACTTACTTTCGGAACCGCACCAAAATGGTACGAATGACGGCCAATGATGCGACGATGGGGATCAGTATTTCAGACAGCAGGAAACCTGATGATTGCATCTTTTCAGCCTGAGGCTGCTCCACTGCATGTACTGATTGCCGACGACGACGCGTCGATTCGGCGTGCCTGCTGCGATATTGCGGAAGGCGAAGGGATGGTCGCGCACGAGGCACAGTTATCGGGCCGCGAGCGCGGGCTGTTGCTGGCCAAGGGTGCGGACATCGTGCTGGTCGATGAGACGATCGCGACCGGGACGGGAGCGGAGCTGCTGGACGAGATGCGGCAGCTGCGTCCGGACGTCGCGGTGGTGTGGATGACCTCGGCATCGACTGTGCAGCTGGCGCTGGACGCGCTGCGGTTCGGGGCGAGCGATTATCTGATCAAGCCGTTCTCGGCAGAGGAGCTGTCCGGGGTGCTGCGGCGGCTCGCGGAGCGGCGCACGGTGGATGCGGCCAGCCGCGGATTGCGGGAGCGCCTGCGGACGGGCCGCGGGGTGGGCAACCTGCTGGGGCAAAGCCCGGAGATCGAGAAGCTGTACCGGATCATTGCGCGGGTGGCGCAGACGGTGCATCCGGTGCTGATCCTGGGGGAGAGCGGAACGGGCAAGGAACTGGTGGCGCGGGCGATTCACGCGAACGGAGCGGGGGCGGGTAAACCGTTCGTTCCGGTGGACTGCGGCTCGCTGGCTCCGACACTGATCGAGAGCGAGCTGTTCGGACATATGAAGGGCTCCTTCACAGGGGCGCATCGGACGCACGATGGGTTGATGGTGGCGGCAGGCAGCGGGACGGTATTCCTGGACGAGATCGCCGAGCTGCCGCTGGACCTGCAGGCGAAGCTGCTGCGGGCTCTGCAGGAGAAGGAGGTGCGGCCGCTGGGGGGCAGCCAGGCGGTGCCGATCCGGGCGAGGATTCTGGCGGCGACGCATCAGGATCTGGCGACGATGGTGGAACAGGGGAAGTTCCGGCGCGATCTTTACTACCGGTTGAACGTAGTGAAACTGACGCTGCCACCGTTGCGGGACCGGAAGGAGGACATTCCTCTGCTGGCGGCGCACTTTCTGGAGCGGAACAGCGTGGAGATGCGGCGGGCGTTCCGGCTGAGCGCGGAGACGCTGACGTTCCTGATGGAGTACTCCTGGCCGGGGAACGTGCGGGAGCTTTCGAATGCGATTGACGGCGCATGCAGCATGACCTCGGGCGAAGTGATCGAGATGGGGGAGATGAGCACGAGCATTCGCGACGCCTGGATGCACGCGACGGTGAGCCGGCGGCAGCCAGCGGAAAAGGGAGCGCCGGAGACCGCGGTGGAGACGCTGGCAGAGATGGAGAAGCGGGCGATTCTGACCACGCTGGAGCAGGTGAAGGGTGACAAGCTGCTGACTGCGAAACTGCTGGACATTGGAAAGACGACGTTGTACCGCAAGCTGAAGGAATACGGAGAACTGTCATGAGCTCCGCTGCGAAGCAAAGCGTGGAAGAGCAGCCGGCGACGAGGGCAGCGGCCCTCATCATCACTGCGATGGACGGGATTGAAAGCCAGGCGGCGGAACTGGCGGGACGCCTGCATGTCACGGTGGAGGTGGCGTCAAGCCGAGCTGCGGCGTTGCGGCTTCTGTCGCGGCGGGGTTACGCCATTGTTGTTGTCGATCAGATTTTGGCCGATTCCGATCCGCAGGGGTGCGAACTGATCTGGAAGAGCGTGGGGATGGCAATCCCGCTGCAGGTGAATTTCGGGCTGGCAGGCAGCGCTCGTCTGGAGCGGGAAATGCGAGGAGCACTGACTCGCAGGGAGCGGGAGCAGCAGATGGCGGTCGCAGCCGCAGCGGCGGCTTTGGATGACGATCTGAAGAACGCGATTACGGGCTTTCTGCTCGAGTCGCAGCTGGCGTTGGCGGAGAAGAATATTCCCCCGAGGGTGGAGAGCCGGCTGCGGACGCTGGCAGGGATGGCGGACCAACTGCGCGAGCGGCTTCTACCAACGGTGGCACGGGGTACCACCAGCGTGTCATTGATACCGCCACCGAAGTGACCTACGCTTATTACCAATTCGCCTGGAGAACCAGGTACGAAAAGCGGCACCAAAGTTCACGGTCTTCGTTCCTGGTTTTCCCACCTCCGTAATGGAAGAGGTGTGGAATCACACAGTTCCGCCGTGCGATTAGCTGGCGTTTGGAACGCATCCACACACAAGTTGAGGAGTCCTCCCCCTATGCAGCGCATGTCTCTGACCCTGGTTGCTCTATCTCTGGCATTGCCAGCGGCGTTTGCCCAGCAAAGCAGTTCCTCTCTCATCAGCCCCTCCTATCTGCCGAACGATTCAGCGACTTCGGCCGGGACGGGGGCGACACGCCCCGTAGCCGTTAGTCCGAGCGGCGGTTTTCCCGGCATTGGAGTTGGCGTCAAAGTCGGCCTGCTTGGCCCGGGGGTCGAAGTGGCGGCGCCTCTGGCGCGTCACTTCAACGTGCGGGGCGGCGGCAATTTCTTCAGCTACACGGACACGCTGACGAGCAGCGGCATCACGTACAACGCGAATCTCCGTTTCCGTTCGGCAGAGGCGAGTCTGGATTGGTTTCCAGGGCGCGGCGGTTTCCACATCAGCCCCGGAGCGCTGCTGTACAACGGGAACCAGGTGACGGGTGGCGCGAATGTACCGGCGGGTGAGACCTTCACGCTCAACGACCAGACCTACACCAGCAGCGCGACGAATCCGGTGACGGGTTCGGGCAGCCTCACGTTCGCCAAAGCGGCGCCGAAGGTGACGGTGGGTTGGGGAAATCTGGTTCCGCGGGGTGAGCGGCACTTCAGCTTCCCGTTCGAAGCTGGGTTCGCTTATGTGGGCTATCCAAAGTTCCAGCTGAACCTGCAGGGCACAGCCTGCTACACCTACCAGGGCACGCCGTACTGCGACAACGTCGCCACCGATTCCAACATTCAGTCCAACCTGGCGGCCGAGCAGCAGAAGATCAACAACGATGCGGCTCCGGCGCGGTTCTACCCTATCCTCTCGCAGGGGTTCGCGGTCCGATTCTAAGGGACGCGCAGGGGCGCGACGGAAACCTCCATGCGCCCCTGAATCAACTCGCGGCTAACTGATCGGCTGGCCGGCGGCAGTGAGCGACTGCAGCTGCTGCTGGTCGAATTGCTTGACGCTGTCGGGAAGCGGAGCATAGTTCAGCGATTCGGCAGCTGCCTGGCCATCCGTGATGATGTACTGGACGAACTGTTTGAGAGCAGTGCGTTTGGCCTTGTCCGGACCGTCCTTCGGGATTAGCAGGAAGGTAAGTCCGGAGATGGAATAGGCGTCGGGCGCGCTGGCCGGCGGATTGACGATGGGCTTGCGGGGATCCTGCGCCAGCTGTGCGGAGAAAGCGGCGATGTCCGCGGTGGTGCTGGCGGGTGAGGGCTGCACGTACTGCCCGGCCAGGTTCTGAATCGCCGCCGTAGGCAGGTGATTTTGCTGGGCGTAGGCCAGTTCGACGTAGCCGATGGCTCCGGACGTGTTGCGGATGTTACCGGTAACCCCCTCGTTGCCCTTGCCACCGATGCCGATGGGCCAGCTAACCGCGGTGCCCGAACCCACTTTCTGGCTCCATTCCGGGCTCACAGCGGAGAGATACTCGGTGAAGATCCCGGTGGTGCCGCTGCCATCGGAACGGTGCGAGACGATGACTGGCACGGAGGGGAGCATCACACCGGGATTGTCCTTAGCCAGCAGCGGATCCTTCCAGGTCTTGATGGTGCCGAGAAAGACGCCGGCCAGCGCTGCCGGTGAGAGACGCAGCGGCTGGGTGAGGCCGGGGAGATTGTAGGTGATGCAGACCGGACCGGCGGTCTCCGGGATCTGCACCAGGGGCGCCATGCCGCTGAGCTGCTGATCCTTCAGGGCGACGTCGGACGCGCCAAAGTCGACGGTGCCGGCCTTGACCTGCTGAATGCCCCCGCCGGAGCCGATCGACTGGTAGTTGACGTGAATATTCGGATGCGCCTGGGAGAAGTCGGCGGTCCAGCGGGACATCGCCGGATTGACGAAGGTGCTGCCTGCGCCGGAGAGGGCGACGTTGTTATTCGTGCTCGATGAATTGCAGGCGCTCAGGACGCCCAGGGCCGCAATTGCAGCGGCCGCCGTCCACACTTGCTTCGACATGAAAAATCCTCCAGTGGTGTTGCCGATTCGTTACCCCAGCGAACTCTACACGATTTTGTGCCATCGATTGTTACAGCCGGAAGAATGCCGAGATTGGCAACGCGGCGCCCGTGGCGGGACGTCCGACTGGCAAGAGCACGCACAAAGGATGGAGGAAACGATGGCGGAGAATCTGCACGGGAAAAAGATTGCGATTCTGGCAACCGACGGGTTTGAGCAGGTCGAATTAACGGAACCACGCAAGGCGCTGGATGAGGCTGGCGCCACAACGGAAGTGATCGCGCCGAAGAGCGGCGAGATCAAGGGATGGAAGTTCACGGAGTGGGGCGACAAGGTGAAGGTGGACAAGACTCTCGATCAGGCGAAGGCGCAGGATTATGACGCGCTGATGCTGCCGGGCGGCGTGATCAATCCCGATCATCTGCGGATGGAGCCGAAGGCGGTGCAGTTCGTGAAGGATTTCGTGGCGACGGGGCGGACCGTGGCGGCGATTTGCCACGGGCCGTGGACACTGATCGAGGCGGGCGTGGTGCAGGGGAAAACGATGACGTCGTGGCCGTCGATCCGGACGGATCTGAAGAATGCCGGAGCGAATGTGGTGGACCAGGAAGTAGCGACGGACGGGCAGTTCATCACGAGCCGGAAGCCGGACGATATTCCTGCGTTTAGCAAAACCATCATCGAGACGCTGAGCCGACAGAAGGCTAAGGCGGCGTGAGAACCAGCCGGTAGCCTGTGGCAGGTAGCCGGTAAGGACGAACGAAAAGGCGCTTCCTCGGGCGCGCCTTTGTTGTATTGGGAAGGGTCTGCACCAGGGCACGCTGATCGGTTCGGGTTGGCCGACCTGCTTGACTCTGCTGGCGCGAACCGTTCGCGGTAGCCTGGCAGCTATTGGCAAGCTCAAATGAAGCAACCCGCGGCGAATAAAGGACGCACTATCTGTCCGCGGGTATTGCCGACTTCATTCAGGGTTGAGAACAGTTCGCTGCGTCAATGCACAATGTTCACGGTGATCGCCGGCGTGATGGTGTCGCTGGTGTTTCGTCCTGCTGGGAAGAGCCGCACGCCAACCAGTACTCCGATCCACGGCTTCCAGCTGTATTCGATGGCGGGCGCGACACCCCAGGCGTCACTTCGGCCGGAGTTGAGGGTGACAGGCGAGCCCTGCGCCCAGGATCCGGTGACGCGGGTGTTGCGATTGTTGCGGTACGTGATGTCGGTGGCGAGCACCCAACTGCGAGTGAGGCTGTACTCCCAGGAATTGTCGAGGTAGAACGAGCTTCCAGGATGCGCCGTGCCCCGGAATCCGGTGGGGGTGCCGTAGACGCTCGCATCCCGGACGGCGACCGAGTGCGAGAACGCGTCGGAAAGATCGAGGCGCGTGCGCACGATGCGGCGGTTGGGGAGCCAGAAGTACATCTGAGAAAGAAATTCAGGATTCGTGGTGTACGCTCCCGCGCCCAAGCCGTTGGTGGGCCGTGGGCCGAGGCAATCGTACTGGCCGGTGGGCAGGGTTTGCTCCACAGCCACGGAGACGATGGGAATGGGACGGCACGCCTCAAAAGTGGTGATGCGCCGCTGCAGAAGTATCGTAAGGTCGCCGATCCCAGGCCCCGCGCTCGAGGGCTCGCCGGCGGCGGTGTTATAGCCGGCGGTCGGGAGGAGGCCGAAAGCTGTTTTATCCGAGAGGCCGTAGATGAGGTAAGTGAGGCTGCCATAACTATTAGCGTGCGGCACGGACTGGCGTTTACCGCTGACCGTGTACGCGCCCTGCGTGGTGACGTCGTAGAGGTAGGTCTCAGCGAGAAAGTGGCCGCGGGGCGCGGTGGCCGGCGTGTTGGCGAGCATGGGTCCGGTCCACCACGCGTCGTTCACAGGATGACTCTCGTCGCAGGGGAGGGTGTGCTTGAGCTGGACGGCGTTCGGTGCTGCTGCGGCTGCGAGAGGAAGACCGGAAGTGGCGAGCGCGAGGCACAGGGTCCGCGCCAGGCTTAGCACCTTGCTGTGGGCAACGGCTTTCATCGCAGGATGTTGCGGGCTTCACGCGCGGCGCGCTCTCCGTTCTCTGCGGGCGAGGTGGACGCGTCGGGATGCCACGATTCGGGGGACGGAGTTGCCGAACGCCACCAGGTCGTTGCATCGAGGCAGAAGCACCCTGTAGGGCGGCGGCGCTGTGGCGGCAGCGTGGCAAGGGAGCCAAATCCGTCGCTGGCGCGCAGTTCGCGGGGGCGCGGATGTGCACGGATGGAGGCGATGGTCGCGGACATCACTCACCTCCCTTGCCGCTGACGCGGGTGTAGGTGTTGATCCAGTTTGTCTCCCAGGTTGTGCCACCGTCGGCAGAGAAGGCCTGCTCAGAGCGGACTTCGTTGGCCGAGACGGGCCAGATCGAGAAGCGCACCAGAATATTGCGGCCGTGGAAGAGCTCGCTGTCGTAGAACTCTCCGCGGCCATTGCTAAACCCGCCGACAGCAGGAACGCTGAGCACGGCGGAATCGCTGGTAGCAAAGCTGATGTTCCACTGATGCGCCCAGGGATCGTAGAGGCGCAGCGCGAGGAGCTCGAGGTGGCCGGAGGGGCCGTCGGCTTCGACTGTGGCGAGGTTCGCCCGTCCGTTCCAGATCTTGTTCGTGACGATGGTGCCTTCCATCTCGGTCCACTCGGAAGAACCGGTAAGCGGATGGACCAGCCGCCGGATGTGCATCTTCCAGGTACCGAAGTCGAAGTCGAAATCGTGCTGGCCGTCGCGGGCGGTGGAGGGCGGCGGGGGCTCTGTGCCCGGAGGCTGCGTGCTGGGCCGGCCGGGCTGCGGCTGACCCCACGCGGCCTCGCTGGTCCGGGTCTGGTTGGTGATCCAGTTCACTTCCCAGGTTTTGCCGCCGTCGGGCGAGAAGGCCTGCTCGAAGTGCGGCGTCCCGGAGGTCATGCGGGTCCAGTCAAACCGGATGAGGGTGGTTTTGCCGTTGATGGTGTCGGTGGTGTAGAAGTCGCCGTGGCCGTCGCGGAAATCGCCGATCTGGGGCGGGTCGAGCCGGCCGATGCGGCTGTTGGCCCAGTAAAGCCGCCACTGCCGCGCCTCGCGGTCGTACAGGCGCAGGGTCAGGCCTTCCATGTGGCCGCCGCTCGAACTATCGAGTTCGATCGTGTCGAGTTGCGCGCGGCCGTCCCACGCCTTGTAGCAGGCGCCAGTGCCGTCCATGTCGATCCAGTCGGGGGTAGGGGTGAGCGGATGGAGCATGAAGTGCAGGTGGAAGTTGAAATTGCCGAGGAGGGGGTCAAAGTCGCGCGCGCCGTCGTGGGGAGTGGGCGGGGCGGGAACCGCCGGCGGCGTGGACTGCGGCGCGGCCAGCGTACAGCAGGCGAACAGGAGCGGCAGGATCAGAAGATGGGAACGCATGCGTTTCCTCGCGGGGATTGGAATTCGCAACACCTCAAGATTGACCCGGGAGATGGTACTTTAGAAGAGCCACTTTTTATGCAACTTGTGATACCACTTTTGCGCGGCCCAGAGCCGTTGTTTCGGCAGGTGTATCGCGGCATTCGCCAGGCGATTCTGAGCGGATCGATTGGCCCTGGCGAACGCCTGCCATCGACGCGCGATCTGGCCGAGCAGCTCGGGATCTCCCGCACGGTAGTGCTGTTGGCGTACGAGCACCTGCTGGCGGAGGGATTCATCGCGGGGCGGGGCGGCTCCGGGACCTACGTTTCGCAGCGGATGGCGCGCAATGCGGCACGGGGCAGGCGCAGGCCGGCGCGGCTGCGATTGTCGCGGTTCGGCAACGCAGTGAGCGGGTCGATCGCGACGGTGGATACGCCGCTGCCCCGGCCCGTGGCGCCGCGCTACAACTTCATCTACGGCCGCAGCGATCTGGCCACATTTCCATTCGCAGTGTGGCGACGATTGCTGCTGCGGCAGGCGCGGAAGGGGTCGACGCGCCAGTTCGATTACGGATCGGCGCTGGGCAATGCCGAGCTACGGGCGGCGATCTGCGCACATTTGCGACGCGCGCGGGCGGTGGTCTGCAATCCGGACGAGGTGATTGTGGTGAACGGATCGCAGCAGGCGCTGGACCTGGTGATACGGGTACTGGTCGATCCCGGAGACGCAGTAGCGCTGGAAGATCCGCACTACGACGGCATTCGCGAGGCGCTGCGGGCGGCGGGCGCGCGCCTGCGGCCGGTCCCCGTGGATCGGGAAGGGCTTGATCCGGCGCGGCTGCCCGACGATGCAGGCCTGGTGTTCGTGACGCCGTCCCATCAGTTCCCCACGGGCGCGATTTTGCCGCTGGAGCGGCGGCTGGCGCTGCTGGAGTGGGCGCGACGGCGAAACGCGGTGGTCGTGGAGGACGATTACGATGGCGAGTTTCACTACGAGGGCCGGCCTCTGGAGTCACTGCAGGGGCTGGATCGCGAAGGGCGCATCATCTACATCGGGACGTTTTCGCGGACGGTGTTTCCGTCGATGCGTATCGGCTATCTGATTGCGCCCGCGTCGCTGGTTCCGGCGTTCACGGCGGCGAAGTGGCTGAGCGATCTGCACTCGGCATCCCTGGAGCAACAGACGCTGGCGGATTTCATCGCGGGCGGGATGTACGAGCGGCATCTGCGCCGGCTGCGAAGAAGGAACACGGCCGGGCGCGCGGCGCTGTTGGAGGCAGTCGCGAAGCATCTTGGAGATCGCGTGGAGGTCACCGGCGAGGGCGCGGGGGCGCAGGTGGTGTTATGGCCGCGGAAGAAAGTAGTGGAGGAGGCGGTGGTGGCTGCGGCGGCACAGAAGGGCGTCGGGATTTACGGAATCGCGCACTGCTGGCTCAGGCAGCCGGCGCGCGCGGGTTTCATCCTGGGTTATGCGCGGCTCGGCGAGCAGGAGATTCGAGAAGGAATCCGGCTTCTGGGACAGATCCTGTAGTGCGGTTCGGCGAGGGCGCTGGTGAACCAACGGATGACTTCTCACGGCTTGTGTTGAGACACGGTCAGACCTAAACAAAAAAGGTGCGCTTGATCGCGCACCTTTATTTGTTGAGTGAGTTCCCCGCCCTACTTCATCCGGGCCATGATGTCGTCGAGGACCTGCTTGCTGGGGCGCGTGCGTTCCTGGGGCAGGGTGGCGAGGGGCTCGTCGACGAGGTTGAGCAGGTCGGTGAAGGTGGGCTTCTGCGTATCGATGTAGAAGACGCCGGTGAGGATTTCTCCCTTGTCGTGCGCTTCCATCAGAGTTCTGACGGCCACCGCGCGGTCGGTGGGATTGTAGTCCTCGTGGAGTTTGCGCAGGCGCAGGTGGGAGCCGTCGTGCATGGTGACGTCGAAGCTGCTGCCGGCTTCGTACTCGACGTCGATCTCCTCGAAAGAGGGGACGAAGCCGACTTCGCCGATGGGCTCTTCGTGATCCTGCATGTATTTGTAACTGCGGGTGGAACCTTCATGGTCATTGAAGGTGACGCAGGGCGAGATGACATCGAGCATGACGGTACCGTTGTGGGCGATGGCCGCCTTGAGCATGGTAAGGAGCTGCTTCTTGTCTCCGGAGAAGGAGCGGCCGACGAAGGTGGCGCCGAGTTGGATGGCAAGCGAACAGGTATCGATGGCGGGCAGGTCGTTGACGACACCGGTCTTGAGTTTGGAGCCGATGTCGGCGGTGGCGGAAAACTGGCCTTTGGTCAGTCCGTAGACGCCGTTGTCTTCGATGATGTAGATCATCGGCAGATTGCGGCGCATGAGGTGGACGAACTGGCCGATGCCGATGGAGGCCGAGTCGCCGTCGCCGGAAACGCCGATGCCGAGCATGGTTTTGTTGGCGAGCAGAGCGCCGGTGGCGACCGAGGGCATGCGTCCGTGCACGCTGTTGAAGCTGTGCGAGCGGGACATGAAGTAGGCGGGGCTCTTGGAGGAGCAGCCGATGCCGGAGAGCTTCATCACGTGCTCGGGCTGAACGCCCATTTCGTACATGGCGTCGATGATGCGCTCGGAGATGGCATTGTGGCCGCAGCCGGCGCAGAGCGTGGTCTTGCTGCCGCGGTAGTCGACGACGGGCAGGCCGATGCGGTTGGTTTTGGGGGTTGGAGTGGCCGTGGCTGCCATTAGATTCCTTCCTGTAGGACGATTTCGTCGGTGACGGAGCGGGCGTCGATGGGCAGGCCGTTGAAGTGGCGGACGCTGCGCAGTTTGATGGTTTCGGCGGCGGGCAGATCGAGCTTGAGCAGGCTCAGCATCTGCGCGTCGCGGTTCTGCTCGACGACGTAGATGCGGTCGTGCGAGGCGACGAAGTCGCGGACATCCTTATTAAAGGGCCAGGCGCGGAGGCGGAGGTAGTCGGCTTCGACGCCATATTCCTTTTTGAGCTGATCGCGGCTTTCCGTGACGGCGAAGTCGGAGGTTCCGAAGGCGATGAGTCCGACTTTCGATTTGCCGGTTTGCACGACGACCGGCGCGGGGACCAGGGTGCGTGCGGTGTCGAACTTGCGGGCGAGGCGCTCCATGAGGTTCTGGTAGTCCTCGGGGCGCTCGGAATAGAGTGCTTTTTCGTTGTGGCCGCTGCCGCGAGTGAAGTACGAGGCCTTCGGATGATCGGTGCCAGGCAGCGTGCGGTAGGGGATCGCGTCGCCATCGACGTCCTTGTAGCGGGCGAACTCGCCGAGCTTCTTCAGATCTTCAGCGGTGAGAATCTTGCCGCGGTTGAGCGGCTTGTCGGGATAGTCGAAGGGGTCGGACATCCAGTTGTTCATGCCGAGGTCGAGGTCGGAGAGGACGAAGACCGGGGTCTGGAGTTGCTCGGCGAGATCGAAGGCGGCGCCGGAAAATTCGAAACACTCCTTGACGCTGGCGGGGAGAAGCATGGGGTGCTTCGTGTCGCCGTGGGAGAGGACTGCGATGGAGAGCAGGTCAGCCTGAGCGGTGCGCGTGGGCAGGCCGGTGGAAGGGCCGACGCGCTGGATGTCGAAGATAACGCCGGGGAGTTCGGCGAAGTAGCCGAGGCCGGTGAACTCAGCCATGAGCGAGATGCCGGGGCCGGAGGTGGCGGTCATGGAACGGGCGCCGGCCCAGCCTGCCCCGAGGACCATGCCGATGGCGGCGAGCTCGTCTTCGGCCTGGACGACGGCGAAGTTGGCTTTGCCGTCCGGCTCGATGCGGTACTTCTTGAGGTAGTCGATGAGCTGCTCGACGACCGAAGAAGACGGCGTGATGGGATACCACGTGACGACGGTGACGCCGGCGAACATGGCGCCGAGGGCGCAGGCGGCGTTGCCGTCGATGATGATTTTGCCTTCGGTGGCGTGCATCGGCTCGACCACGAACGGGTCGTTTTTGGTAAAGGTCTGGGCGGCGTAGTTGAAGCCGGCTTCGACGGCGGCCCAGTTGAGATCGGCGGCCTTCTGCTTCTTCGCGAACTGCTGGCGGACAGTCTTCTCGACGACGGCCATGTCCATGGAGAGCAGCTGCGCCGCGACGCCGACATAGATCATGTTGCGAACGAGCTTGCGCAGCTTGGCTTCAGGACAGACGGCGGCGGTGAGTTTGTCGAAGGGCACCGGATAGCAGGTGACGTCGTCGCGGAACTGCCTGAGGTTGGCGCTCTCCTCGTAGATGGCGACCGAGCCGGGGTGCAGCGAGAGCATGTCCTCGCGGGAGGTTTCGGCGTTCATCGCAATGAGGATGTCGATGTCTTTTTTGCGCGCGACGTAGCCGTATTTGCTGGCACGGATGGTGTACCAGGTGGGCAGTCCTGCGATGTTGGAGGGAAAGAGATTTTTGCCGCTGACGGGGACGCCCATGGCGAAGATGCTGCGCAGCAGGATGCTGTTGGCCGATTGGGAGCCGGAACCGTTGACGGTTGCGATCTGGATGCTGAAGTCGTTGACGAGGGGCTTTGGAGGAGCAGCCGGTTCTGCTTCGCCCTGCGCGGACGGGGCGCCGGCGTTGGTGGTCGCCATGTGGCGGAGTTCCCTTCGGAGTTGAAAATTCGAAAGATCTGAGGGTCTTTCTGCAGGCTCCATTATACCGGGACGCGCGGGGCGGAATGTGAGATGGATCACCACGCCAAAATGATCCGGGAGCCAAGGTGAAAGGGCAGCGGACGCGCCTGGCGGAGCTGGGATGCGACGCCTACCAGGGGTACCTGTTCAGTCGGCCGGTACCGGCGGACGACTTTATCCTGTTGCTCTGAGCGGTTCACTCCGATCTTTGCCGGTGCCCCCCCTCCCCCCCTCCCCCTGGAATGCGGGGTGGTGATTGATTCCGCAGGGGTTGCTGATTGTTTACAAGCTCGACAACAGCTGGACAGGTGGAAACAAGTCATTTGGCTCGCGGATGTGAATGACGCAAAAAAACTTGCGAGTGATGCATTCGCGATCGCGAAGGGGCTTCATGATTGAGAGCGAGTCAAATGGCTGGCGCGCTTGATGGATGCAGTGACGCGTGCGATGGACGGCTTCGCACTCGAGAGTGACGCATTGGCGCGTGCCACTAATGCAGTGACGCTCGCCAGAGTTGCGACCCCGAGAAGCACGGTCGATGATCGTGCGGCCTGGCCTGGCGCAAGATTGGAAAAGAACTTGTACGGGCGCGTACGTCCGCTGGCTCCTGAGAGCCGGCCTGAAATGGAAAAGGACCCGCGTGGCGGATCCTTCTGATTCAGGCTTCATATTTGAGTGTGGCGGGCACGGCGGAGCAATGCAAGGAGAATCGGCGGGGGAAGGACACGAAGGTAATCGGAGACGGCTGCGGCGGCTCGTTGCTTTGGATTCAGGCGAAAAAGCGGGCACTCGGTGGCATGTAGCGGAGTTGCATTCGGAGATGAAACCGAAGATGTCTGCGAGCTGCCGTACGAGCTTTGGCGATTGGCAGTCACTGAGACGCGATGGGAGACCACTGCACCGAAGCCCGTTTGGGCGGACGCATTCCTGATTCAGCGTGGAAACAAGCTGGATGAGTGACTTGGCCTGTTCCCGCCAGCTGAGAAATCCAGAGTCGGCCCCCGGCTTGGAAGGCAGGTGCTCTATCAAGAGCGCGAGAGGGAGCCTGCCAGGTCGGAGCCCATGAACCAGCCGGGAGATATCTGTTCAAAGTCCAAGCGGGCTCGCAGTTCTGATACGGTTTAGGCGCAGGACCGGACGTCTGGTCCGGGTATGCGGAGCACTTCACAGGAGATATTGGAGGGCAGCAGAAATGAGTTCGTTAACACCAGAGGAGTGGGAAGCGGCTACAGCGATGTTTGCGGCCAGCCGAGCACGGAGCGATGCTGCGATTAGTCAACAACGGTTTGAGGCGGGAGAATTTTCAATCGAACTGCTCCGGGTCGCTGGCGATCCGCCGGAGGATGGTCCCGCATTTCAGGCCGAACTTGGAGAGTTTCTGAAATCGTTCCGTGCTGCTGGTGTCATCGTCTCCCAAGAGGCGATAGCATTCGATGCGGTCGATGGGGGAGGGTATCCGCTCGCAGTATTTGTGGTCAGGAGCCTGGGCCTACCGCTGATCGGCGCAGCGGCGCATGTGTGTGCTACCTGGGTGAAGGCCCGAGCCGGTCGGAAGGTCCGGCTCAAGATCGGCGATTTCGAAGCGGAAGGCCAGACCGTCGAGGATATCGACCGCCTGATGAAACAGGCAGCGGACTTTTGTGCCGACCGCAAAAGTGGTGTGAAGAAATGAATCAGGTTTTCGCCATCGACACGCATCCGCCGCTGCTTTGTCAGAACAGTGCCGATAGGGCATTCCACAGGGCATTACGGAAGATTCTGGGGTTTGTCGGTGGCCGGATCGCGTGAGGGCTCTGGGACTGGCGGCGGTTGAGACACATCGAATGTCACATTTCCGTTAACAAGGTGCCCATCAGCGCCCTTCACCCTCAAGTCACACTCAATTGTGTTTACACGAGTTTCCCAACTCTTATAGGCTTCGGCCTCTGCCTTTGCGGCCAGTTGTGCGTGGGTGATTGGGTCTAACCCCGGCGGCAGCCTCTCCGCCTTATAACCATTGTTCGTGTAATAGAACTGGCACCTGGGAGCGTTGGGGCCGGGATTGAGCGGCATTGCCTTTCCGTCTGTCAAATAAACAGTGTCAGCCAACAGTATGGTTCCGTCGCCATCCACAAGACCACCGGCAAACCCAAGGATGGGGTTGTCGGGGTCACCATTTGAAAACGTCACCATCCTATGTCCCTTGTAGTCGTCCATTTGCACGATGGCAACTGAATCGCAGTGGAGTGGTTCTGTTGACCACAGGAAGCTCGCGGACCGACTGAAGAAACTGCGGCGCTGCGGGATTGTGACGGGCCGTCCGAACCCACTGTCAGATGGGCGGCTTTCGCCCGTTGCATCAGTGCAAAATAGTCTTTGGTACCCATCATTCCACTAGCTGCCCCTGTTTGAACACCGTCACTTTCAGCGATATTGCCCTTGCTGCATGTCCCTTTGAAGACCCACGATTTCTGCCCGGCGGCATACGCCGGAAGTGTGAATCCCGTTCCGGTTATCAAGATCGTGCTCAGAAGTGCCACTGGGTAAATCATCGACACTCCTCCAGCCCATCCGTCCCGCCAAGGTCCTTCGGCTTTAGATTGCGTCTGGATTATCGCATTCTTTCGTCGGGCGAGTGACTTCCGACCGCCCGTGGCCTTCGATGATGCCAGATCGCCACCTCACTTATCGGGCAGGTTGATTGGCGCTGAGCGCCAAGGACTGCGGAGAAGATCGTTCTTGGGTACTATTTTGCAAATGGCCGATGACACCCCCATGAGCGCGGAAATTATTGAGGCTACACGTGAAGACCTACGAATTCGCACTTCGAATGTGCTGCAAGCTACGGCTAGCGCAAGGCTATCCGGAGGTCGGGCATTGTGCTGAATATCTAAGCGCCTGTTCAGCTCGGGATTGGTCTTCGTACCAGGCTGCCCAGAGTGCCCTTTCGTTCTGGAAGGCGTTAGCGTCTACGACCCGTACCTTCAACTGCGGGACCCTATCGTCCTTCGCTAAACAGTAAACCCTCCGATGAGCATGTTGAGCGATCATCCGTCGGAATAGTCTAGCGTGGTAGCGGGACGGAACCTTCCTTGGATAGGGGTCTGCGCCGATCTGGGTGAACATGAGATGGCGTGGGCTAAGTGGAAAGAGGATGTTCCCCCGCGCGCGATTCCAGCCGCCGTTGAAATCGTACTCGGAATCAGATCGGTAGTTGAGGCAAATAACAGGATCGTCGCTTGTGAACCATTCCAAACGGGCGGGCGCTTCAAGGATTACCCATTTGTGCCTGTGGAGAACCTTCAGCGTATCCGTCAACGTGTGTTTCATCGTGTAAAACCACATCCGGCGGTCCACCATCAGTGTCGTGGTGAATTGAACCATTTTCTCTTCGGGCAGTTCTTTTCGGTCCGTCTTCACAGGAAAGTATTCCGCGTGCGGAACGTCCTCGTCTTCGATTTCCTCGCCGGATTCCTTTGCCTTGATCGCCTCGTGCAGGCGAGCTTTAGCCTCCTTCATGGCCTGGTCCAGTACTAACGGCGCCATTTGGTTCCAGATTGGAAGGTTCTTCATGAGAAACGCAGGTGTTCGGACGATCTGAGACGCAAGAAAGCGTACGAGCATTTCCCAATCGCCTTGTGTGGGTTCTCTGTCAGCAAGTACTTTTTCAAAGGGTTCCTTGGCTGGCGATTCGAACTCGCGGTTCAGCCATTGTTCGATGTCATCCGCTTCTTCTCCGCGCACGATCCTTGTGTATAGGTTTTTCTCGTATCCCGTTCCCGCTACGTTGACACGCTTCCACACGGGCACGCTTGAGTGAGAGACGAGTGTGCGGTACTCGTGGACCTCACCAGATACTGTGGAGAAATTCTTTAGGTACAACTGTGGGACGAAATGGTTGTCGCGTGTCAGGGCCATAACTCAAACTCCGTCGTCGGTGGTGCGCAAGAATGAGATCGGCAATGCAACTGAATGATAATCGAACCTATCACCGCGGTCGCTTCTGGATTCACGCATAATCGCCGAAGCACTCGTCGAGGCGGGATTTGCACAGGGGAGCCGGCTGTTATCCAGAGAACCGCGTTGTTCGAAGGTCAACTGTCGCGTACAGGCTAAAGCGCTCGCGGGGCACCAGGTTCTGTTTGTCAGAAATGCAAAGGAGCGGCCTGAAGGCCGCTCCTTTTTGTATTTTGCTGCAGGCTGCTGATGATGGGGTGGCCCGGGAGTTCGTGTCCGATCCATGGCAAGAGGCAACCGCAGATTCTTCGCTTACCACCCCCAAACTGAAGAACGTTTGGGGCCCCGTGCGCTCAGAATGACATTCGACTTAATTGTTAAGAATGTCGGAAACACCGCGCTAGCGCACGACGTTCTGGAAGAGCGGGGACTGCAGCAACGCGGAGAACTGGCTGTCGGAGGCGGCGAACTTCACGCTGAGGGTGCCGGCGGTCGAGTCGATGGTGGTGGCGTCGATGGCCTGCTTCTCGGTGGGATTGCCGCTGACTTTTTCGTACATGGCGGCAGCGTTCAGGAGCGACGACATGGTGGCTGCGGTGAAGGTGTCGGTGGTGGCGACGTAGAGGTTGAACTTGACGCCGTTGTTGAAATCCATGGTGTAGCTGGAGTTGAGGAGGCGCTTGCGGACGGTCTCATAGTCGGTGAGCTGCGAGGCCTGGCCGAGGAGGGAATGCATCATGTACTGCGTGCCCTGCTGATCGAGGATGCTCCAGATGGGGGCGGAGTCGACCTTTTGCATGGCGGCGAGCATGTCCTGGTTGGTGAGGAAACTGGGAGCGAGGCCGTCGCGGCAGTCGAGGGCGGGCTTGATGGCGTCGCTGTTGCCGAAGAGCATGGTGGTGGGGTTGAGGAAGGTGACGAGCATGCCGCTGGCGCCCATGGGATAGAGCTTATTGTTGCGGATCATGGTGGCCTTGACCTTCTTCTTATTGAGGATGGCCATGATATCGGCGATCTGGAACTGGCCCTGGGCGAGGCCGACGATGCGGATGTTATCGCCGGTACCGACGCGAAAGGCGGCAAAGGCGAGCTGCTCGATGTCGTGGTTCTCGTCGAGGCCGGAGGCTTTGAGGGCGGTCTCCAGCTGCTTGAGCTCAGGGGGAAGGACGCGCGCCTTGAGGTCCATGGCGGTGGGGGAATTCTCCATGACACCGTAGTCGACGACGATGAGCTGCTGAACGTCGTGAGGAATGGCCGAGCGGGCGTCGGTGTCGATTTGCGCGGCACGCGCGGGAAGTGCGACGGCGCAGGCCGCTGTTGCCAAAGCCAAACTGAAAATTCCGAATTTCACTGGTGAACCTGCTCCCTCCGCCGGTTATCCGGCTGAGCGTGAAGAATTTGAGGACCGCTGTGGTCTTTGACCCCGAAGAGCGGCGAAAGGACTCGCCTGGGCCGCACGGTAACTCAATTTTACGCCGGGCGGGGCGGCCAGGGGTCTACAACTATGGTTGCTCAGGCGGTTTTGGGCCATGGCAGCGGGTGGTCGAGACGCCGTTCGAGGACCTTTTCGTCGGGGTCGAAGCCTCCGTCAACCAGCAGACGCAGCCATTCGCTGTTTCGCTCAAGAGCGGCTTCCGGGATGAGGCCGATGAGCTCGGCGCGGGCGGGGGTGGCGCCGTGTTTGCGGGCCTTTTCTTTGACGGCATTGAAGACCTGGCCGACCGGGGCGCGGGCGAAGTCGGTGATGTTCATGGAAACCTGGGCCTGGCCGTGCGCGGAGACGCCCATGGCTTTGACGCCGGCGAGACCGCCACCGGACTGGCGGATTTCTTTGGCGATAGCGCGGGCAACGGAGACTTCGGGGGTGTCGAGATAGAGGTTGAAGGCGATGAGGAAGCGGCGGGCACCAATGGCGGATGCGCCGGCGGTGGGATGCAGTGAGGGACCGCCAACATCGGGGCGGCGTGCGGGCTCGCGGTGAACGGCGTCGCGGAGGCCTTCAAACTGGCCGCGGCGGACTTCTTCGAGCATGGCGCGGTCGGGGCGGGCGGCGGCAGCTTCGTAGAAGTAGACAGGGACCTGGTGACGCTTCCAGATTTCGTTGCCGGCCTGGCGGGCGAGGAGGACGCACTGCTCGAGGGAGATGTCGCGAATGGGAACGAAGGGGATGACGTCGGCGGCGCCGATGCGGGGGTGGACGCCCTCCTGGGCGGTGAGGTCGATGAGCTCGGAGGCGCGGCCGGCTCCGCGCACGGCGGATTCAACCACGGCGGCGGGTGGACCGGCGATGGTGACGACGGAACGGTTGTGGTCGACATCGAGGGAGTAGTCGAGGAGGCGAACGCCTTCGACATTCATGGCGGCGACGATGGCCTCGATGACTTCGGGGCGGCGGCCTTCAGAGAAGTTGGGAACGCATTCGATGAGCGGGTCTGGCATGCTGGTTCACGGTTTCGACGCGATTCGCCACGCGCGATGATACGCGGGTCGCTGGAGGCTTGGCTTGTTCCTTTGTAAAACTACTTGCCGAAAAACGTATAGCCGATCTGGAAACTGACGCTGGCGTTGACTCCGGGGTTCTTGTCTCCGAGCGAGGCGGAGGAGATATGGACACCGTTGGCGGAGAGGGTGATGGCGCGACCGGGGCGGATGAAGTAGTGGATGCCGATGCCGCCCTGGGGGGAGAAATTCCAGACGCTGGTGCCGCCGGGCTGGCCGCGCTGAACGAGGTAGTCCGGCGGAAATTTGTGGGTGGTGTAGATGAGGCCGCCGGCGGCCTGAAACCATGGGGCGATGCGACGGCCGGGTTTGAAGTCCCAGCGAAAAATAACCGGGGTTAGACTCACACCTGTGAAAGTACCGCCGCCGTAATAGATGGGGCAGCTGTAGTTGAGCTTTGAGGTGGGATCGTAACATTCCGCCAGGACGCTGTAAGGTGCAGGGGTGAAGGCCTGCCAGTAAGGCATGACTTCGCCGGCGAGTTCGAACTGGCCGCGGAAGATGCTGCCGAGATGCTGACCGGTGATGACTTTGCCGAGGCGGAAGCCGGCAGCGGTGAATTTGTAACTGGCACGGTCACCGATGCCGGTTCCGCCCTGGAAGAAGGGGCCGTACTCCCAGGGCAGGCGTGCGAGAGCGGCGGCGGCTGGCGCATCTGTAGCGAGCGCCGTGGACTGGGCGAAGGCGGGGATGGCAGCAGAGGCGAGGACTGCGAAGGCAAGAAGCAGGCTGCGGATTTTCACTGCGCGATCGACTCCGATCAGTTCCGGATCAAAGGAAAGGCCGCCAGAAGGCGGCCCCTCGGTGAATGAAGCTGCCGCGCTTAGCTGGAGACTTCTTCCAGCTGCTTCGCGTCCATATCGAAATTGGAGTAGACGTTTTGCACGTCGTCGTGTTCTTCGAGGGCTTCGAGCAGACGCACCATGGAGGCGGCCTGCGGACCTTCGAGCTTGGTGTAGGTGGAGGCGATCATGGTGATCTCGGACATGACGGTCTCGATTTTCGCGTCGCGGACGGCCTGGGCCACGGCTTCGAACGCGTGCGGATCGGTGACGATTTCCCAGGTGTCGCCTTCGTCGTTGAGGTCTTCGCCGCCGGTCTCGAGGACGATGTTCATCAGCTTCTCTTCGTCTGCCGCGGCTTTGGGAACAGCGATGATGCCCTTCTTGGAAAACATGAAGCGGACGGAGTTGGGTTCGCCGAGGTTGCCACCGTGTTTCGCGAAGGTGTGGCGGATTTCGCTGACCGCGCGATTGCGATTATCGGTGGTGCAGTCAACGATGATGGCGACGCCGCCGGGACCGTAGCCCTCGAAGGAGATTTCTTCGTAGGTGGCGCCAGGGAGCTCACCGGTGCCGCGCTGGATGGCGCGCTTGATGTTGTCGTTGGGCATGTTCTCGGCCTTGGCGGCGGCGATGGCGCTGCGCAGGCGAGGATTGCCGTCCGGGTCGCCGCCGGATTTGGCGGCGATGGTGATTTCCCTGATCAGCTGCGTGAAGATCTTGCCGCGCTTGGCATCGAGCGCACCCTTTTTGTGCTTGATTGTCGCCCATTTGGAATGGCCGGACATGGAAACCTCAGAAGTCTGATTTTGGTTGGAATTATGGGGCGAAAGGCCGGAAACAGAGGGATTTCCGGCGTTTGCCCGCAACGGCTGAGTATAGCAGGTGCAAGGACACCGGGCACAGGGCTCCGGGTACCCGGGGCGACCAGCGGGCGGCGAGCGGAAAGACGAGCGGAGGAACGAGCAAAGGCGGGGTTGCAGTAGAAGGGACTTTGGTTTGTTTCCTCGTGCGCTACAGTTGGGAGATTCAATCTGTCTGCTGAGGAGAACGCATGGTTTCGAGGCGAGGGTTTCTGCGGGTTGCGGGTGGTGCGGCGGTGGTGGGGGCTGCGGGTTCGGTTTCGGGTTGGGGTGAGGCGGTTGGCGATGCGGGGGAGGCCAGTTCCCTTCCCGTTCCGATTGCGGCTCTGGCTTCGTTTGCAGGAAAGGTGGCGCCGATCTCGAACGACGAGCGGCGGGCGCGGATCGAGCGGGCGAAGGCGCTGATGGCGGAGAACAAGATGGACGCCATCGTGCTCGCGAACGATTCGACCAGCTCAAAGTATTTCGCGAACATCAGCTTGAACGGCGGGGAGCGACTGTGGGCGCTGGTGATTCCGGCGAAGGCAAAACCATTTGTCGTGTGCCCTGCGTTTGAGAGCGTGCGGGCGCATGAGCTGCTGAGCTCGGGACCGTTTGGGACGGACGCCGATGTGCTGACGTGGCAGGAAGACGAGAGCCCGTTTGCGCTCACGGTAAAGGGACTGCGAGATCGCGGCATTGCGACAGGGCGGGTTGCGCTGGACGAGGAGATGAAGTTTGTCTTCTCCAACAGCCTGGCGCTCGCCGGGCCGCAGCTGACGTTTGTGATTGCTACGCCGGTGACCGCCGGGTGCCGAATGATCAAGGACGCGCACGAAATGGAGTGCCTGCGGACGGCGACCGCGGCGACGCTGGCGGTCTACAAGGCTGTGTATCAGTCGCTGCGCGAGGGCATGACGACGATCGATGTGCACGGACTGATTGACGCGGCCTATAACAAGGTCGGGCTGCGGGGCGAGGCGAGCCTGAACATCGGAACGTTCACCGCGTCGCCGCATGGATCGGGCCAGGTGCAGACGATTCGCGAAGGGACGGTGCTGATGGTCGACGATGGGTGCACGGTCGAGGGGTATCAGTCCGACATCACGCGGACGTTTGTGCTGGGCAAGCCGACGGAGAAGATGAAGCAGGTTTTCGATATTGTTCACCAGGCGCAGCAGGCGGCATTGAAGCAGGCCAGGCCGGGCGTGGAGCTGGCGAGTGTGGATGCGGCGGCGCGGAAGGTGATTGCGGACGCGGGATATGGGCCGGGGTTTAAGCATTTCTCGCACCGCGTGGGACATGGGCTGGGAATGGACGGGCACGAGTGGCCGTATCTGGTGAAGAACGATATGTTCGGGTGGGATCTGGATCCGCACATGCGGGCGGGGATGGTGTTCAGCGATGAGCCGGGGATTTATATTCCGGGCGAGTTTGGGATTCGGCTCGAGGATGACATGCACATCACGGAGAATGGGGCGGAGTTGCTGACGCCGGCTAGTCCTTCGCTTGAGAATCCGTTCGGCGACTAGCCGTCGCGGGCGGACGCGCTTCGCGCCACTTCTTCTGTGATCGCAAGGAGAAGAATCCGCGAGGGGTAAAGCCCATCTTGTTTTGGGATCTCTGTGCCCGACCGAGCGCGTGACGGAAAAGTGCCAGGGGCTTAGTTGGAATTGGTTTTCCCAAAATGGGGCAAGAGAGTACTTTCGGAAGAATTCAGAATCGATTTGGATGGACCTTCGGGCAAAGGGGGATGAAGCTTCTTGCTGTGGGGTGAACCTGGCCGTCGCCAGTTTTGGGTGTGGGGTTTTTCTCCCAAGCTGTGAAGCTGTGCCCTCCAGAGGCTCACTCTCCAGGGGTCACTCTCCAGGGCTCAGTTTGTTGCGTAGTCCCATTCTTTTGCGCCTTGATCTTTCAGAGACGCTGCGTCTTCGGGGAGGATCCAGCGCTGGCGGACTAAGTCGTCGACGGCCTGGTTGTAGCGGGTGAGGTAGTCTTCGCGGCTGGAGTAGCGCTCTTCGATCGACAAGCGCGGATCACCGGAGGTTTTGCGGTCGGCGGCGCTTTTCGCGAACGGAATCCAGGAACCGAGGAAGGAGACGCGCTCTTCGGGCGCGCCAGTGGCGGGGGCGCGGAGGTTCCAACCAGTGTAGGTGGCGAGGGGGACCGTGATCTCGGGGAGATGGATGCCGGCGCGGTCGGTGCCATCGACGTTGACCTGCGGAACGAGGATAGGGAATGGCGCGCCGACGGTGGGCGGCTGGATCGAGAGGATGCGGGTCTGCCGCCAGTTGGGTCCGTAGTCCAGATGGAAGGCCTGGTTGTAGTTGTTGGGCGGATGGGTGTTGGGGATGGCGGGAAAGGCAAGCTGGTCGCGCGGGACGAGGGTGCCGTCGGCGACATGCGGATAACTGCTCGTGGGTGGGGCGATGTCGTCGAGGACCCAGGCATTCATATTGGTGATCATGGCGCGCCAGAACCAGCGGATGGGAAGCGGAGTTTCGAGATTCTGGCTGGCGAGTTCGCCAGTGCCGCGCGCGGGCGGCCAGGGGCCGGAGAAGTGCTGGAGTCCGGTGAAGAAGTAGACGCGGACGTTGGGGTCGATGGGCATGTCGCGCTTGCCGTCGGCGGTGGTGGTGATAAGCGAGGCGGCACGGCCCCAGTATTCGTAGGAGGTGTGAGAGAAGAAGATTTTGGGGAGGTCGCGCTCGGCTTTGGTGCGGTCGAGCAGGCCCTGGGGCGGAGCCTGCGGATTGGCGGGGTCGCGCTCGTCTTCGTCGGTGAAGGGGAAGATGTCGGTGGGCCAGAAGATGGAGGACATGGGCTGCGAGTCGCGCGAGGGTTGGGCGAAGCGGTAGTTGAAGTCGCCGCGGCCGGCGCCGCCGACGTGGGCGAGGATGCCGTCGATGGACATGCGGCCGGACTCATCCTGATTGAAGCCTTCGTAGAGGTAGTCGCGGAGGAAGCGGCCGCACTGGGAGATGCCGGCGGCGTAGGCACGGTCCACATGGGTAACCGCCGCTGTGTCGTATTTGAGCCAGGAGGCGAAGTCGCGCACGGCGGCGAAGCCAAGTCCGGCAACGACGGGGTCCTTGACGACGTAGACGAGCTCGTAAATGCGGCCTGGCTGGAAGCCGGAGCTGTAATGGATGCCACCGTTGATGGCGGTGGCCGTTGGTGGGGTGAAGGTCCAGTCGGAGCGGGGGATGGTTTGGCGCGGGCCGTCGGGGGTGTCGCGGACGGTGAGGACGTTGCGCGGGTCATCCGGATTCGCGACCGGATACTCAGTGCCGCCGACGCGGCCGACGATGATGTGGCCGAGGGGCCAGTCCGTGCTTTTTGCGACGGGGGTGAAGTCGTCGCGCAGGAGGCCGGAGATTGGCTGGCCGTGATCGGTGGCGACGGGTGCATAGAGGTGCAGACCCGGCGCGTCCCGTTGCCAGCCGAGCGCGGCGATGGTGTAGCCCTGGCGCAGGAGCCATGCGTCGCCGAGGTCGGCAATGTTTTTGGGATCCGAGGAGCCGCCATCGACAATGCGCAAGAGGCCTTTGCCGCCGCGGTTGGGGATTTCCAGCAGCAGCGCGCCGTTGGCGCCATGCAAAGGTCGCATGAGAAACAGGTCGGCGGAGAATTCGACTTCGCCCTGTGCGTTGCGTGGCGCTTTATCAAGGTCGACAATGCCGCGGTTGTGCGGGTCGTCGGGGCGGACGGCGAAGTACACACGGGCGTCGATCTTATCGTACGGGGCGATTCCCTGCCCTTCGATGCGAACGCTGCTGCGGACTTCCATACGGGTGACGCGGGCGAAGGCGGGAGCGGCGGCGGCGGCCAGGGCGAGCAGGAGGACTGCGCAGCGGCGGAGTGTCATTGCCGTGCAGTATAGGCGGAGGAGCGGCCCCGGATAAAACGCGGCGAGTTTGACTCCGCCACGGATTGAGACGAACAGCAGGTTCCTCGGCTTCGCTCGGAATGACAACCGTGAGACTTATACCGCGGGCGGGTTGCGGAAGCTGGTGCCGCGCTGGTGCCAGTACGGATAGGCGAGGCTCGTCTCGCTAGCCTTGTCGAGTTTGGCGATTTGTTCAGGCGTGAGGTTCCAGCCGAAGGCGGCGAGGTTTTGCTTGAGCTGCTCTTCGTTGCGGGCTCCGAGAATGATGCTGGAGACGGTGGGGCGATGGAGGAGCCAGTTGAGAGCGATCTGCGGGACTGACTTCCCGGTTTCTTTGGCGATCTCATCGATGGCATCGACGACACGATAGACGTGTTCGTCGTCGACGGGAGGACCTTCCGCAGTGGTTTTGTGCAGGCGGCTGGTTGCGGGCAGCGGCTGGCCGCGGCGGATTTTGCCGGTGAGACGGCCCCAGCCGAGCGGGCTCCAGACGAGAGCGCCGAGACCCTGGTCGATGCCGACGGGCATCAGCTCCCACTCGTAGTCGCGACCGATGAGCGAGTAGTAGACCTGATGAGCGACGTAGCGCGTCCAGCCATAGCGGTCGGCGACGGCGAGCGACTTCATGAGGTGCCAGCCGGAGAAATTGGAGCAGGCGATGTAGCGCACTTTGCCGGCGTGGACCAGCGTGTTCAGCGTGTCGAGGGTCTCTTCGACGGGGGTGAAGGCGTCGAAGGCATGCATGTGGTAGATGTCGATGTGGTCGGTGCCAAGGCGCTTGAGACTGGCGTCGACCTGCTGCAGGATGTGCTGGCGCGAGGTGCCGAGGTCGTTGGGTCCTTCCGCCATCGGAAAGAAGACTTTAGTGGAGATGAGGAGTTGTTCGCGCTTGCCCTGGATTGCCTTGCCGAGGATTTCTTCGGCGAGTCCGTTGGAGTAGCCGTTAGCGGTGTCGAAGAGGTTGATGCCGGAGTCGAGACAGAGGTCGACCATGCGGCGGGCTTCGTCGGCCTGGGTGGAGCCCCAGGCTTTGAAGAATTCGTTGCCACCGCCGAAGGTTGCGGCGCCGAAGCTGAGAACTGAGACTTTGAGTCCGGAGCGGCCGAGGAAACGGTATTCCATGAAGACAGGTTACAGCGGTTAGGAGGGAGGAGGGAGGAGGTCAATACGGTGTTTTGTTTGGGGTGTCGAGCCAGAGCTGGAAAGATTCCCAGGCCTGGTCGCGCAGGAGCATCGCCGACGGGATGGCGCGGTCGCGCGCGGGGAGCGCGAGCTCGCGGTAGAGCAAGGCGTCGTCGAAGGCGATGCGGGCTGCGTCGGCGCTGGTGTTGCCGTACCAGATGCGATCGATGCGGGCCCAGTAGAGGGCGGCGAGGCACATGGGGCAGGGCGCGCAGCTGGAGTAGATCTCGCAGCCCTGGAGGGTGAAGGCACCGAGGGAGAGGCAGGCGGCGCGGATGGCGCTGACTTCGGCGTGGGCGGTGGGGTCGTTGTCGCGAGTGACGGTGTTGGAACCTTCTCCGATGATGGCACCGCTCTTAACGATGACCGCACCGAAGGGTCCACCGCGTCCGGTGCGGACGTTTTCCGAGGCGAGAGCAATCGCCCGGCGCATGAAGTCCGGATTCGGGGAAGGATGCATTGTGGAGGTGTGATTCGAGATCAGTATGGCACAGGAGTGGAGTCGATTGGACGCGATTGTGGCTTCCCACATCTGCCCGGTTTTGGCAGATGTGGGGCACCCGCATTCCGCCTCACGTCCTGCGGAACGGGGTGTATGGTGGAGCGCGTGATGAAGATCGGTCGCAGATTTCATTTCGTGGTGGTGGCGCTGCTGGGCCTGGTTTCGGTGCCTTGCTTTGCGAAGACGGTGGTCTTCTGGCAGGCGGGATTTCCTGCGGCGGATTCGCCGGCACCGGACGAGGCTGGACTGCGGGCGGGGTTCGCGGGCGCGGAGTTTGTGGATGCGGCGGAGTTGGGTCAGGCGCTCGCGCAGAAGGACACGGATCTGCTGGTTCTGCCGTATGGCTCGGCATGGCCGGAGGCGGAGTGGGCGGCGATCCTGCGGTATTTGGATCGCGGCGGGAATCTGATTGTGCTGGGTGGGAAGCCATTCACGCGGGCGGCCTATGAGGAGGCTGGCTCGTGGTATTTGCGGACGGCGAGCGTGGCGCAGTCGCTCGAGCTGTTCATTCACGATTATCAGGAGACGCCTGGCTCTTCTTCGGAGGCGAAGTTCGCGGCGAATCCGGATGTCTTTCCGCAGCTGCCGGCGTTTGGGTGGAAGCGGGCGTTTAGTCCTGTGGTGCGGCTGAGCGTGGTGGATGGCGATACGACGGGCGGACACACTGGGTATGAAGACATGGACCTGACGACGCTGGTGTGGGGCGTCCGGGAGGGGCGCAAGCTGGCCGCGCCTGTACTCTCGCTGGATCACAATACGAATCGGTTTGTGGGTGGGCGGTGGATTCTGGTGGTGTGTGAGCCGGATGCGGATTTCTTCAGCAATGCGAAGCTGCTGGCGATGCTGGGCGAGATTGCATTGCGGAGGAGCGATCGCTTTGCGTTTCGTCCGCGGCTGCCGTTGTTTGTGCCGGGCGATGCGATGGAGTTTCGTTTCAAGCCGTCGGATCCAATGCAGGAGCAGCCGGATGGCGATCAGCTGCGCGTGAAGGTGACGGATGAGGACGGGAAGGTCCTGTACGACCAGACCGCAGCGTTTCCGGGGGCGCATCGGCTGACGCTGCCGGCGAGCGCGGAGGGTGGGCACGGGTTTCATACGGTGGAGGCGACGCTGATCCGCGATGGCAAGCCGGTGCGGGTCTACCGGTCGGGTTACTGGATGCGGGACTGGCAGTATTTGCTGTCGGGGCCGAAGCTGACGGCGGGGTCGGATTATTTCGAGCTGGATGGGAAGCCACTGCCGGTGGTGGGGACGACGTACATGTCGAGCGACGTGTCGCGGATGTATCTGATAGAGCCGAATGCATACGTGTGGGACCAGGACATGGCGCAGATTCACGGCGCGGGGCTGAACATGATCCGGACGGGATTGTGGACGACGTGGAAGCAACTGCTGACGCCGAATGGGCAGATAAGCGAGGACGGGCTGCGCACGATTGAGGCGTTCCTGTTGTGCGCGCGGCGCAACGGGCTGCCGGTGCAGTTCAATCTGTTCGCGTTTTATCCCGATGAGTTTGGCGGGGTGAATGGGTATCTCGATCCGGCGGCGTTGCAGGCCGAGTCGCGCTATGCGGAGTCGGTGGTGGCGCGGTTCAGCGATGTGCCGTTTCTGGCGTGGGACCTGATCAACGAGCCGAGCGCGAACAAAAATCTGTGGCGCACGCTGCCGGACGACGATCCGTTCGAGCAGGCGGCGTGGCGGAAGTGGATCGCGGGGTCGTACACGGATCAGGCGAAGCTGTTGCATGACTGGGCGGAGCCGTCGCTGGGGGTTGGGCGCGATTTGCAGGCTGAGCCGACGGCGACGGCGCCCGAGGTTGCTGCGCAGGATCCGATGGCGCTGCCGAAGGCGGGGTCGTTCCAGGCGGATGGGGTGCGGAGCGGGTTCAATCCGCTGAAGGTGTATGACTACACGCTGTTCACGCAGGCCGTGTTTGCGGACTGGGTGAAGCAGATGCGGGATCTGATTCGGGCGGCGGGGTCGAAGCAACTGATCACGGTGGGGCAGGATGAGGGCGGCGTGGCGGGACGCGTGTCGCCGGCGTTCTATTCGCCTCTGATCGATTTCACGGCGAATCACACCTGGTGGGACTTTGACGCGATTCTGTGGGCGAGCCTGGCGCCGAAGTTTCCAGGCAAGCCGCTGCTGATCCAGGAGACGGGTGAACAGCGGCGGCTGACGCTGGACGATCATCTGCGGTTTAGTCCGGAGGTGGAGGCGGATCAGCTGGAGCGGAAGATCGCGATTGCGTTTGCGCAGGGGGCGGGGGCGCTGGAGTGGGTGTGGAACGTGAACGCGTACATGGCGAATGACAACGAGATTCCGATTGGCGCGGTGCGTCCGGACGGGACGGAGAAGCCGGAGGCGGATGTGCTGCGCGGGTTTGCAGCATTTGCGGCGAAGAGTCCGCAGAGCTTTACGAAAATTGTGCCGCCCGAGGTCACGATGGTGACGTCACAGGTGGAACTGTATTCGGCCATGGGCGCGCTGGCGTGGGACACGCAGAAGAAGGCGCTGCGCGCGATGGCCTATTACGATCACACACCGTTACGCATGCTGCCGGAGAATCGGCTGGAGGAACTGGGGACGCCGAAGCTGGTGTTTTTGCCATCGGCGCAGGGGCTGACGGAGAAGGCGTGGCAGCAACTGCTCGCGTATGTCGAGAAGGGTGGGACGCTGTTGGTGACGGGGCCGGTGGATCGGGATGAGCACTGGGTGGAGGTGGATCGGATGGGTCCACTGGGGGTGAAAGCAGAGGTGATGCCGCTGGCGGTGCGTGAGTCCGTTCTCGCCATTCCTGGCGATCCGCCGCTGACCCTCGGCTTCCCCGCCGTCGTGCAGCAGTCTTCTGCGGACACCATGCGTTTTGCGAGCGGGGGAAGCATCGAGACGATCTCGCGCGGGAGAGGGCGCATCCTCTGGGCGGCCGATCCTGCCGAATTCTCGGAGGATTACGCTTCGATCGCGGCGCTTTACCGGTACGCCCTGGCTACGGCGCACGTTCAGACGCCGTATCAACAGACCGCAGTCCTGGATCCCGGCGTTCTCGCCTACCCCACAGTCCTCAGGGATGTCACCAGCGAAAGTCCCGGAGCGGTTCTCTACAGCTTCAGCAACGAGTCGATGGATGCACAGCCGGTGAGCCTGCGGGACAGTGTCACCGGAGCGCATATCCTGTTCACCCTGCAGCCGCAGCGCGGCGCGGCTCTGTTGTTGGACCGGCAAGGCGTGGTGCTGGCCAGCTACGGCGGAGCGGCGGTGGAGAATCGCTGACTCGGCTTGGCTGCCGACCGAACACAGGTCTTGTGCGGTGGCGCCTGCAAGCCCGGCATGTTATTCTTATGCCAGACACTTAGGAAGTGTATTCGTAGAAAAATCAGAGGAGTAGCACAAAGGTGCTGGCACCGGAAAAGAAATCCGAAGTTATCGCGCGCTATCGCACTCACGATTCCGATACCGGGAGTCCTGAGGTGCAGATTGCGGTTCTGAGCGAGCGAATTGGCGACCTGACCGAGCATTTCAAGCTTCACGCGAAGGACCATGCTTCGCGGCGGGGACTGCTGATGCTGGTGAGCAAGCGCCGTCGCCTGCTGGACTATCTGAAGACCCACGATTCGGAACGTTACCGGACCGTGATCACCAAGCTGGGCATTCGGAAATAACGCACAGGCCTGGTCTTCGGCGCGCGAGCGACGAGAACCGAGAGAGCACGAACCCTGGAGGCGGCGGCCAATCCGGCCCGGCCTGATTCCCAGGCAGGGTTCGATGCAGCGAGTCGAATCCGTAAACCCCGCTCCTTTCCCGGCTCCCCATCGCCCGCCCAGCTGCGGAACCCGCCTCTTGTGTCGAAGAAGAGAGGAAAAACATGAAACAGGAAGTTTCAGTCGAGCTTGCCGGGGGCAAGCGACTGCAGTTTGAGACGGGCCGCATGGCCAAACAGGCGTCAGGCGCCGCCCTTGTGACATCAGGGGACACCGCTGTACTGGCCACCGCAGTGGCATCGCCCGATCCGCGGGAAGGCATCGACTTCTTCCCCTTGACGGTGGACTATCGCGAGTATGCATACGCCGGTGGACGCATTCCGGGTGGGTTCATTAAGCGCGAAGGCCGTCCGAGCGAGCGCGAGGTCCTGACCTGCCGTCAGATCGACCGGCCGATCCGGCCGCTGTTCCCGGAAGGGTTTCGCAACGAGACGCAGATTATTGTGCTGGTGTTTTCGGCTGACCGGGAAAACGATCCGGACATCGTGGGGATCAACGCGGCGGGCTGTGCGCTGGCGCTGTCGGACATTCCGTTCGGCGCGACCATTGGGGCGGTGCGAGTGGGGCAGATCAACGGCGAGTTCGTGATCAATCCGTCGTACGCCGAGCGGCGCGACAGCAAGGTGAACATCACGGTGGTGGGGACGAAAGACGGCATCGTGATGGTCGAAAGCGGCGCGAGCGAGGCGACGGAAGATACGGTGATCGACGCGATCGAGTTCGGCCACACGGAGATCAAGAAGATTGTCGCGGCCATCGAGGATCTGGTGTCGCGCGCGGGCAAGAAGAAGCGGGCGGTGACGCCGCCGGAGTTCGACAGCTCGTATTTCGAGGCGCTGCAGGCAAAGATGGGCGACAGGCTGAAGGACGCGCTGGATACGAAGGCGCATCCGAAGCTGGAGAGCCAGGTGCTGGTGAAGGCGATCCAGGACGAGTTGAAGGCGGAGATTCCGGCTGACGATAAGGCCGCCGAAGCGAAGAAGAAGCTGGCACATTATTACGAGCTTCTGCGCGAGCGGCTGTTCCGGGAGCAGGTGACGAAGGAGCGGGTGCGGCCGGACCACCGCGCATTCGACGAGATTCGTCCAATTTCGATCGAGCTGGGCGTGCTGCCGCGGACCCATGGTTCGGCGCTGTTTACGCGTGGCGAGACCCAGGCGCTGGTGACGGCGACGCTGGGTACCACGGACGATTCGCAGCGGCTGGAGAGTTTCGAAGGCGAGCAGCGGAAAAAGTTCATGCTGCATTACAATTTCCCGCCCTTCTCGGTAGGCGAAACGGGCCGCATGACCGGCGTGGGACGTCGCGAGGTGGGACACGGAGCGCTGGCGGAGCGCGCGATCAGCGCAGTTCTGCCGACCGAAGAAGAGTCGCCCTACTCGCTGCGGGTGGTGTCGGACATCCTGGAGTCGAACGGGTCTTCGTCGATGGCGTCGGTTTGCGGAGCGAGCCTGGCGCTGATGGATGCGGGTATTCCGCTGAAGTCTTCGGTGGCGGGCATCGCGATGGGTCTGGTGAAGGAGGGCGACGATTACGCCATCCTGACCGACATTGCCGGCGCGGAGGATCACTACGGCGACATGGACTTTAAAGTGGCCGGGACGCGTAAGGGGATCACCGCGCTGCAGATGGACATTAAGATCGGCGGGATCACGGGACAGATCATGCGCGAGGCGATGGAGCAGGCGCGTCGCGGGCGGCTGTTCCTGCTGGATACGATGGATGCGATTCTGAGCGGGCCGCGGACGGAGAAGTCGAAGTTCGCGCCGCAAATCCGGACGCTGCAGATTCCGACCGACAAGATTCGGGATCTGATCGGGCCGGGCGGAAAAACGATCCGCGGGATCATCGAAGCGACGCAGGTGAAGATCGACGTCGACGACACGGGCAAGGTCAACGTGGCGTCTTCGGACGAGGAAGGTTTGAAGAAGGCGCTGGCGATGATCAACGACCTGACCGCGGTGCCGGAGGTGGGGAAAGTCTACCTGGGCAAAGTGGTCCGGCTGGCGGAGTTCGGGGCGTTCGTGGAGATTTTCCCGGGCACCGACGGGCTGCTGCACATCAGCGAAATCGCCGAGCATCGCGTGCGCGAGGTGAAAGACGAGCTGCGCGAGGGCGATCAGGTAATGGTGAAGGTTCTCGGCGTCGAAGGCAATCGCATCAAGCTGTCGCGCAAGGCTGTGCTGCGGGAGCAGCGGCAGAAGCTGGGCCTGCCCGATCCGAATCAGGGCACCGATATGGCGGCTTCGGGCGATCGGCCCGAGCGGTCCGAGCGCGGAGAACGGCCCGAGCGCGGAGAACGGCCCGAGCGCGGCGAGCGGCATGATCGCGGCGACCGCGGAGATCGGGGAGATCGGGGAGATCGTCCACCGCGTGCGCCACGACCGGCTGCGGCGGCTCCGGCAGCGCCTCCGGAAGAGCGGCAGCCAACTTCAAACGCAAGCACGATCATGATCGAGGGCGGCGAGGACTTCGACGACCCCGAGAGTGGACTGGAAGAAGGCGAGGAGATTAACTTCAACCGCGCCGATGGGGTTCCGGTAGTTGTGGGGCCGCAGGGTGAGCGCCGTCCGGGAGGACCTGCCGGTGCTGGTGGCCCCGCTGGTCAGCGCCGTCGCCGTCGTCGTGGACGCCGTCCGGGTGGTCCGGGTGGTGCGGGCGGAGGCGGAAGCCGCGCATAACAGGGCTCAGCGCACAGAGCTCAGGTCACACGGGGGCTGGATCTAAGGATTCGGCCCCTCGTTTTTGTGGTCTGTTCAGGCGATGGGCGCGGGGACGGCGGATTCTGTCGGCGATGGGGTGCTGAAACGAGCCCGAAGCGCTGCGGCAAGTGAGGCGATCGCATAGGCTGCCAGAATGGCGAGCAGCGGGTCGATCACATGACGATACCGCGAATCAGCATGCGTGATGTAGTACGGAAGCGGGTAGATTGCCACTGGAATCGCATAAACAACTGCGCTTTTGCAGCGGCGGCATGCGATCGCGAGACCGCTGCAGGCCAACAGGGAGAACGCCACAGTCAGCCAGGACGCCCCCTGGTCCTCAGAGCCCCAGAAACGCCCGATGCGACGCACCGTCAGCGCGAAGAACGTGCGTGGGCAGGTTCGGATGAAATCGAAGGCGTCCTGAGTCTTCATCTTCATATAGCCTTTTTTCCCCAGCGATACGAAAATGGCGCGCTCCTGAGCGCTCTCCTCGGGGTCGAACCGGCGGTCCGAATTCCCGTCCCCGCCGGGGTGGTTACCCAGCCACAATTCATAGCCGAAGTTGGATCGCGAAGGAATGAAGGCGTGCATGGCGGCGACGTTTCGTATTGGCCAGGGCAGATACACCAGGAGAAAGGCGACAACTCCAAGCCAGGGGACCATCCTGCTGCGACACACTTGCCAGAGCGACAGCGCGGCCAGGGTGGGAAGCAGCGCCGGATTGACCAGAGCCGCTGCCGCTGAACCGGCACCCACCGCGGCCCACTGTGGTGGGGTTCGAACACGGAGTAGTGCCGCGAACATTCCGACAAGCAGCAGGGTGGAGAGGCACGTTTCCCAAACGAAGAAGGGTTCAGCCGCGAGGGGCAGCGAGAAGGCGCAGATACACCCGGCGATTCTTGCAGTCAGATCCCCAAAGCTTCGCCGCGCCAGGCTCATGACAAACCAGACCGTCAGGACAGAGAAGAAAATTTGCAGCGCGACGATGCGTCGCTGGCTCTTCTCGCGGGATAAGGTGGGAATCGGATCCATGGCCACCACCGCCCTTGCGCCAGCCCGCGTGCGCGTTCCCGCGTCGTTGCAAACGGGTGCGATCCTCGTGGCGGCGCTCATCCTGCGCCTCGCGGCCACGATCATTGCCTTCCGGCGCTGTCCGCCGGCCGTGCAGGTCCATGCCAATTCTGAAATGCTCGCCGTCGCTCGATCACTGGCCCAGGGTCATGGCTTCAGTTCGCCGTTCCCCGCCTGGTCCGGCCCAACGGCTTTTCTCTCGCCCGGCTATCCGCTGCTTGTCGCCGGCTTCCTCAGGATCTTCGGCGTGAGCGCCGTCGCTCTGGTCGGCAATGGCTCGTCCGGGGGATGTGCCGGAGGGGAAGGCTGGACAAGGGCGCACGGAGCGCACAGAACGGCAGTGCGCCGGATAAAAAATTTACGCGTCTTTTCTTTAACCTGAACGTCTTCAATGGATTGGCCTGGATCCAGAGGGACCAGATGAGTTAGTTACTCATCTGGCAACGAACCATCCCGTTGGCCTCCTCGGGCATCTTTGATCAGGTAGACTGTCGCCCATGAGCGCATCCATGTACATCGTCGTGGAGGGAGAAGACCCCGGTTACGACATCTTCGTGAACGGCCATGCGCTGGCCCGGAACGAGGATGCTCTGGAGAAGCTGGCTCTTCGCCTGGGTGTGAAGCCGCTGCTGGAATTCTTCTCGGCCGATGAGAATTCGATGGCTCTGCTGCTGGAAGAAGGGGCCGGGGATCCGGAGTGGGCAAGAACGCTGCCGCCGCCGCAGTGGTTTACGCCGGAAGATGGGCTGATCACGATCTGCACGCTGCACGATTTTCTGAAAGAGGCGCCGACGGCGCTGGGCGCGGACACGACGCGCGTGGTTTCAGAACTGGCGGAGTACGAGCGGGTGCTGCGCAAGACGGCGGTGCGGAACTTTCGCTGGCAGCTGGCGGTGAGCTGGAAATAGCGAGCCGGTAGCCGGTCGCCTGTAGCCGGTAGCAAGAAGCGAACGCCGAGCGGAGCGAGCGACGAGGCAGCGGCGATCTGAAAGAGCCTGGCTCAATCCCATCCCAAAATAATTGAAAAGTATGGCCACGGTCGGGTAGTTCCCTGCCCTACCACTGCACGCCGGGATACAGGCTGGGCAGGCGGTCGACGCGGAACTGGTCTGCGCCGGGGGTGGTGGCCTGCCAGATGACATGGGAGGCGGTGGGATCGAGTTCCTGCACGATGGCGCCTGTGGTCGGGGCGCAGAAGTCTATGTGCATGTCGCCATTTTCCAGCTGTTCCACATTGCCTCCAAAGAAGCTGAAGGAGCTTGGCGGCGGAACGTCGTGCGCGATCATTGTTGCCGTCATATTCGACTCATTCAGCTCAAGAACCGGCGCCGTTGAGTAACACTGGGCGCTCCCCGCCGTCCCGGGCTTGCACATCACCTGTCCGGTCGGAGCCGGAAACATGCGGTCGTTCCCGTTGTCCATCAGCCCGAGGCGGAAAATGCCGCTGGTGTTGGGGGTGAAGTAGCTCAGCCCGTGCTGGGCGTAGAACCAGTCGGTGGGATCGGTGCCGCCGATTAGTTTGAAGTCGCCACCTTCTCCCAGACGCCACAAGACGTTGCCGGACCCATGGCCGTCGTTGAAGTCGATCTTGATGATCCAGTTCTGGTGGCGGATGGAGAGAAGAAGGTTGTGGTCGTCGCTGGAATAGAGCAAGCCGTTGGAGTGGGTCCAGTCGGGGAAATTCATCGGACGGCGGTTGATGTCGAGATGATCGAAGGTGCTCCAGACCCAGTCGGGGTTGAAGTTCTGATCGACGTCGACGAGGACATCGCCCAGGACGGCGGTGGGTTTCGAATAGCCCTGCAGGTTGGCGATGGTTTTCGATTCGGCGGCGAGCAGCACCCAGTGGCCGTTGGGCAAGGCCAGCGCGTCATGATGAAAGCTGGTGAGCTGAACCTTGTCGCCGCTGGAATCCTCGAAGCCTGCGTTGGCCAGTTCCTGGTTCAGCGTAGGCATACTGATCTCGCGGACCGTGTTCCCGGCAAGGTCCACTTCGCGGACTGCGTTGATGGTGTCCGTCCCTGACGATGCTGGAGCGCCGAGGGAGGACAAATATGAAACCACCATGAAGAGATGGCCGTTGGGTAAAAGCTGAATTCCCTGGATCAGGTCGAGGCTTGACTTCGCATAGGTGTAGGTCCAGATCACGTTGCCATTCAGGTCGGTGGCAAATGCCTCGGCATCACTTTGCGGTGTAATCGTATTCCATATCTCGATGCCAGGCTGAGGGGTGCCCGTACCAGAAACAGTTACCGGGCTGGTGACGGGCGGCGTACCCGTCTTCAGGGGCGCACCGGAGGCAAACTGAGAATGGTCCGTGTCGGCGAGTGTCGCACCGTCATTGAGCGCTACCTGCGCGCGCATGTGGTAAAGCGTTTGGCCCAGCATTCCAGCCACGTAGATATCGACCTGACCACCATTGGCTGAGGGGGTGGGGAGCTGCCATGTATTCAGCCCGTAGCTGGTGGTGGGCCCGAACTGAATTGACACCTGACCCGGCGCCGGCAAATAGATCGAGTACAGCACTACCTGAGGGTTGAGCGTGGGCTGAATGACGCCAGGATTGATGACCGAGGCGACCGCGGTGGCATAGTTTTGCTGCGGGGAGGCAGTTAGCTCAGCGGTGACGGTGAAGTTTGCACTCTGTGCGAGGGTGGCAGGAGCGGTGTAGTTTCCGGAGGCGTCGACGGTGCCCGTGGAGGCATTGCCGCCGGCAACGCCGTTGACCAGCCAGGTCAAAGGACCGCCGCCTGTCGCGGAGAATTGCGTGGTTTGACCCGGCGACAAGGCGACGTATTGGGGACTAATGGTCACCGAGCCGCTGCCTCCGGCGCCAGGGGGTGCCTGGCCCGGAGGTGGTGAAACGGGATTTTGAGGCGACTCCGGACCGAATGTAACACCGCAGCCGGCGACCAGAACTGCGGATAACAGACCCAGAACAGCCTGAATGCGGATCGTGCGCGACGGCTTCACAGAGTTAACTCGATAGAGCCCGGATGTGTAATTCCTGGAGGCCGCGCCGTAGGAGCATCGAGAGCCGACGAGGCAGCGTTAGTCGAATTCCGGGACGAGGTGCGATGCGCCAGCCCTGACCCGGGGATCAGTGACTGACGCTCACACCGAATTCAGAAACGAATGCCGAAACTGATCGGAATCAGGGCCTCGGTTCCCTCTCCCTGTCCACTATTGGAGGAGTTGGCCACCGGAGAATTGACCCAGACATAGCGAACCTCGGCGAAGAGCTTCCCGTTACTGTCTTCGCCGAAGACCTTGTGGTAGACGCCGGCGCCGACGTTGAAGCCACCCTGATTGCTGGAGAAATGACCGATGGTCTCCGCCACGTCATAGCAGAAGCCGTAATAGCCGCATTCCTGAACCGGCGAGGTAAAGTTAGTCACCTTGCGGTAGAAGCCTCCGCCACCGGTGACGTAGGCGCCACTCTTATGGCTGACGGGCAGGTAGAAGATGGGATCGACGGTCAGCGACCAGGTATTGATATTGCCACCGATGGACATACCGCTGCTGGAGCTGGAGCTGGTACCCTCCGCAGTGTTCAGCGCGTTCAGATAATCGCTGGCCATCCCCTGGCGAAGGAACTGATACTCGAGCAGAGCGCCGAACCTCTTGGTGAAATTCCAGCCACCGCCGAGCGTGACATCGTAACCAAGGGCTTCACTCGGGCTCAGATCGCCGTTATTGAGAGCAGTCTGGGAGAAGGTGGTGTCGTTGCCGACAGGCACGCTGAGACCAAAACCACCCTCGAAGGCGATGTGGCTCCACTTGCTCTCGTAGTTGGGATAGCTGGAGGAGCGACGATTGTTGCCGCCGTATTGTGGCGAAGCACTGGCACCGCTCGAGGGCTCGGCGTACGACGAGCCGCCCAGCAGCGAATCGGTACTGAGATACGCGCTGTAACTGGAGGAAGAGCTGGAGAGATTCTGTCCGCTCGCATTGTCCACAGCCTGGGCCGTCTGGGCTGCCGCGTTGAGCGAGAATCCGATGGCAAAAGCAGAAGCAGCAATCAACATGCGCCGCAGCAGCGGGCAGTGACGATCACAGTTCGCGACCATTGATAACACCTCAGATTGATTGAGAGTACGAAACTGTAGAAACAGGCCGAAGCCCACCAGGTACTTGGACACGGAAATTCGTCCTAAGTTTCACTTTAGGATGCATTTTTAGGAACTCGGGCCCGTACTACTGACCGGGGATGAAGGGGATGAACCCGCCAAAGACTGCCGGGCCCGCCGCAGCAGGCCCGGTCCTTCCTGACTATTCTATCCCTGAATGTCGAACTGCTCCGGCGGCAGGGCCGGATCGCTCTTGACGAGAATGGTCTTGCCGATCATCTCCTCGAGTTCGTTCAGCCATTTCGCATTGTTGGCCTTGAGCACCTTGACGACTTCAGGATGAACACGCAGCATGACGTCGCCGCGCTCGAAGTGGCGCATCATCTTGCGCATCTCGGTCCAGAGCTCGTTGGCCACGGTGATGGGGCTCTTGACCATGCCGGTTCCGGTGCAGACGGGGCAAGGAACGCTGAGGGTCCGCTCGAGCGACTGCTTGACGCGCTTGCGGGTAATGGCGACCAGGCCAAAATCGTTGAACTGGAGAACCTTGGAAGGTGCGCGATCGGCCTTGAGAGCATCTTCGAGGGCCTGGGTGACCTTCTGGCGGTTGCGGCGCTCGTCCATATCGATGAAGTCGATGACGATGATGCCGCCCAGATCGCGGAGGCGAATCTGGCGCACGATTTCGGGGATGGCATCGAGGTTGGTTTTGAGGATGGTGTCTTCGAGACGCGCCGTCTTGCCGACGTACTTGCCGGTGTTGATGTCGATCGCGACGAGGGCCTCGGTCTGGTTGATGACGATGGAACCGCCGGATTTGAGCCAGACCTTCGACTTGAGCGCCTTGCTGATTTCTTCCTGGATGCCGAACTGCTCGAAGAGGGGCGTCTCTTTGGTGTAGAGCTTGACGCGCCGGACGAGCGAGGGCGAGAAGCGATTCAGGAATCGGACGATGCGCTCGTATTCCGTTTCGCTGTCGACCCAGATGGTGGAGAAATTGTCGCTCACCTGATCGCGCAGGATGCGCTCGATGAGGTTGAGGTCGTGGTAGATGAGCGCCGGTGCTTTGGCGCCGTCCGAACGCTGCTTGATTTCGGTCCAGAGATTGATGAGGAAACGAATGTCGGCGCGGAGATCGTCGTCGCTGGCGCTTTCCGCAGCGGTGCGAACGATGAAGCCGCCGGGGGCATCGCCCTTCTCGCCGATGAGGACGCGCTTGAGGCGCTGGCGCTCTTCGTCGGAGGCGATTTTGCGGGAGACGCCGACGTGGTTGACGGTGGGCATGAAAACCAGGAAGCGGCCGGGGAGCGCGATGTGGCTGGTGATGCGCGCACCTTTGCGGGCGATGGGCTCCTTGGCGATCTGGACCAGGATTTCCTGCCCCTGCTTCAGCAGCTCGCTGATGATGGGCAGGTTCGAGGTCTGCATGCTGGGGCGACGGCCACCATGACGGCGTCCGGGCTGACGATCACGGCCACCGCGGCGGCCAAAGCGACGATCTTCGCGGCGTGCCGGAGCTCTGGATTCAGGGGCAGGTTCGCTGCTCGCTTCGGCGGTCTCCGTCTCGGTCTCATCTTCTCCGAGTTCCGGCTCCTCAAACTCGTCTTCCTCCAGTTCGGCGAATCCGGTTTCGGGTTCCTCGGCCTCGTCGGTAGCTTCGTCCTCGTCCGCTTCCGCGGGGGTGCCGTAGCCGAGGCGCTTTTCGATCTGGACATCGCGCATGGCATCGCCGAGGGTGGAGGCCTGATCGAGGGTCTCCTCTTCCATCTCTTCGGTCATATGTTCTTCGGGCTGGCCGGGGATGGGCTCGAAGTCGTACTCGTCGTCATCGATGGTTTCCTCTTCGAGGACGCCCATGCCGGGCGCGTACCCAAAGAGCTGGCGTACGACCTCGCTCTCGGGGGAGATGGCCTCGCTGGCCGGGGCCGGCGTGGGTTCGTGAGTGGCTTCGGCACCGTGCGTTGTTTCGGCCGACGGTCCAGGCTCCTGAGTCTCGAAGGGCGCGGGGGGTTGAACTTCTTCCTCGACGATCTCCTCTTCCTCCTCGACGGAAGCGAAGCGGAACTCGCTGCGGGGCGATTCCATGCGATGGGAGGCGGACGCTTCCTGGGGCTCGTACTCGTGCTCTTCTTCGACGGTCTCGATGCCGAGTTCCTGAGCGGCGACATCTTCGATGTCGTGCTGGGTTGATTCCGTGTGCGAAGGGGCAGATTCCGGAATCGGGGGCGCAACGGTCTCGAGATTTTCGACCGGCAGGGTTTCGGGAGCGGGAACCACGGCAACGTCCGACTCCTCAGGAGAGGCCGTTACAACGGCGGGCTCGGCGCCCGTGGACTGGACTTCGGCGGTCTGACCGTTGCCGGACGACCGGGAACCACGATGGCGGGAGAGGGATTCGCCCGGCAGCACAGTGCCGCCATCCCAGTCGGTGGGCACTTCGACCATGGTGGATGGTTTGAAACTGCTGCCGCGCGCCGGTGCGGGGCCTCGGCTGGACGGGGCACTCGACGCCGATTTTGACTCGCCCGGTCTCGACTCACTCCGGCCGCCGTATTTCGAAAGCGATTCGCCGGGAAGAATAATGGGGAGATTCTGCGCGGGCATGCCGCCGGGCGCGCCGCGCTCGGGACGCGAGACGGGTTCGGCCGAGGTCGCTTCCTCGACGATCTCGGGGGATTCGAGCGAGCTTTGCTCGGCGCTGGTGCCGCGTCCGCGGAAACGGCGGCCGCGGCGGCCGTGCCAGCGGCGAATGCCGCCTTCTCCGCCCTGCTCGCCACGATCCTGACCGCGGTCTGAGGGGCGTTCGGGCCGCTCGCGGCCACGATCGACGCGTCGAGGCGGGGCCTCGGATGCGGAGAGCGGTTCGACTTCGGGGGAAACGGGACGGGCTTCGCGCGGTTCTCGCGCCTCGCGGGGCTCACGCTGTTCGCGCGGCTCGCGGGTGCGGCGGCCATTACCGCCGGAATCGCTGCGCTCGAAGTCGGCCGAATCCTCTTCCTGTTCCTCGAGGAAATCGGTGACGTAGAGGAACGCGTCGCGTTCGAGCCCAACATCGACAAACGCGGACTGCATGCCGGGGAGAACCCGGGTGACACGGCCTTTGTAAACGGAGCCGGCTAGTGTGTACTCATTTTCGCGCTCGTAGTAGATCTCTGCGAGCTGATCGTCTTCAAGAATCGCAAGCCGCGTTTCGTGCGGCGTGCTGGAGATGCAAATTTCCTTTGCCATTCCGCCTCAAAATGCCAGGGCGGAACGAGCCGGTTACCGGAGAAGATCGGGAGTGAAGGAGGAGAGTCCGGGAGAGTGCGCGGACCTGCCCGTGCCGCCTCGCCCTCGGTGAGGGGAAGTGGATGGGGAGATGTCGCTGGGAATTTGCAATCTTTCCGGAGAGTCGTTCCTGCGCGACGATGTGACCGCTTCAGCCGTACATGGCGGGGTCGTTAGCCATCGATTCGCGTTCATTCCTGATCCTGCCCGGCCCGTTTCGATCCACCTGGCCGGTTAATAAACTTCGTTCAAACTGCGCCCGCCCTGCGGGCCTTACGTGCTGAACCTGTGCCGCGCTAGTTCACGAAGCGGCTCATGCGGACGTTCATCACCATGCCGAGAGCCAGAAAGGTGAACAATACCGATGATCCCCCGTAGCTCATGAGAGGAAGAGGGATGCCGGTAACGGGCATCAGCCCCAGAACCATTCCGACGTTGACGGCAATCTGGAAAATGAGGACGGCCGCCACGCCCATCACCAGGAACGAACCTGGCAGGTCCGCGGCTGTCTGAGCGTTTTGAATCAAACGCATCAGTATCAAAAAGTATATCAGGAGCACGAGGATCGCGCCCACGAAGCCGTGCTCCTCGCTGAAAGCGGCAAAAATGAAGTCGGTGTAGGGGATGGGCAGGAAATCGCCCTGGGTCTGGGTTCCCCGGTTGGCGCCGCGCCCGAAAACGCCACCGTCGCCGACGGCGATCTTCGATTGGAGAATCTGATAGCCGGTTCCGCGCGGATCGGCGTCGGGGTTCAGGAAACTGGTCAAGCGGGCTTTCTGGTAGGGCTTGAGGACCTTGCCGCTCTTCCATATGCCGCCCACCGCCAGGAGGATGACCAGGACAAGGATGCCACCCTTTCTCCAGTCGATGCCCCCCAGGAAAAGACCCACCAGCAGGACCGGTGTATAGGTGAGCGCCGTGCCCATATCGGGCTGCTTGAGGACCAGCAGCATGGGGAGCGCGACAAAACCGATGGCCTTGAAGATGTCCTTCCAGCTGAGCTCGCGGCCGGCGAGATTGCTGAAGTAGCGGGCGACCAGAAGGATGAGGACCAGCTTGACCCACTCCGAGGGCTGGAAGTGGGCGCCGCCGGGAAGACGGATCCATCGTTTGCCGCCGTTGACCCGAGTGCCGACAGCGAGCACAGCGACCAACCCGACGAGGCAGAAGCCGTAGATCCAGTAAATCGCGGTCAGCAGTTTGTGGTAGTCGATGACCGACATGATAAACATCGCCACCAGGCCGGCGGCGATCCAGAGGATTTGCATGCGCTGGAAGCCGTGGAACTTGGTGTGGAGGGTGGCGCTGTAGATTTCAAAAACGCTGATGACGGAGAGGAGCAGGACGAAGGCGAGGAGCGTCCAGTCGAAATCGCGGAGGGAGAGGAAGCGGCGCATAGAGCTACGAAATTCCCGCAGACGGGCTCTGGCAGAGGGTCTCGAAGGGGAATCTCGATTGATTATCGCATTTGGCGACAGGGACGGCGGGGATGAGTTGGGTCAATGGGTCCGGATGCGAAACGGCGGACCAGTGCGTCTAACTCATCGGGCTCTGAATCGGATTTGCCGGCTTCGTGTTTTCCCTGAAGACTAGAAATACAAACCACACCTGCAAAGTCGCTCAGCCGGAATCGATCGGGGGAGGGTCCGACCGACTTGAACGGATTAAGTCTTTGCTTAACGCCAGCGTTGCCGCGTATTCGAGCAGCGAACTCGTAGTGATCCGCCTGAGTCGGGCAATCGTGATGGATCCCGGAGCTTAAAGCTGACCATAAAGTTGCATTCGATGTCCCACATGGGGATGGGAAATATGTTACCACGATAGTTACGCTTGGACAGAGGTACCTCGCCCAGTCGAGGCCCATTCACGAACATGCGGTTCCGCCTTTTTCCTCCTCCATTTGCCCAAATGATTGCCGGGATTGCCTTGCTGGTAATCGTCGGACTTCCGGCTCACCCTCAGCAGACACCTGATCTTACCCAGAAGAGCCTCGAAGACCTGATGAACATCGAGGTAACCTCTGTATCCAAAAAGGAGCAGAGAACCTCCGAGGCGGCCGCGGCGATCTTCGTCATCTCCAGGGAGGACATCCGGAGATCCGGTGCGCTCCATATTCCCGATCTGCTGCGCATGGTTCCGGGTCTTGACGTAGCCCAGATTGACACCGGGAAATGGGCGATCAGCGCACGCGGCTTCAATGGCCAGTATTCCGACAAGCTGCTGGTTCTGGTCGACGGCCGCACGGTCTACACTCCGATTTTCGCCGGCGTTTTCTGGGATTCTCAGAATGTTCCTCTCGACGACATTGAGCGTATTGAGGTGATTCGCGGCCCTGGCGCGGCGGTTTGGGGAGCCAACGCGGTCAACGGTGTCATCAATATCATCACCAGAACTGCCGGGGACACGCCCGGCGGTTATGTGGTGGGCGACGCGGGCAGCAACAGCATCGGCCCGGAGACGGTTCGCTACGGAGGAGATGCAGGCAGGCTGGGCGCCTGGCGCGTGGGTGCGGAGGGCTTCCACTACAACGCCCTGCCCGCGGCTGCCGGGCTCGGCGGTCACGATGACTGGCGGCTGATCCATGGTGGATTCCGCACCGACTCTAAGCTTTCGGTAAAGGATTCCCTGACCACCGAGGGTGAAGTGTACCAAGGCAATGCGGGAGAGATGGCCGATGTACCCGTTTCTCTGGCGCCAGCGGAAGACGCTGTTCTTGCCCTGCGCGACCGTTACTCCGGCTGGAACCTGCTGAGCCGGTGGAATCGCGTTATCTCGCCGCGATCGGCGACTTCGCTGCAGATTTACTTCGACCGCACCAATCGCGGAGATACCACCTACAGCGTAGGACTGAACACCTTCGACATCGATTTTCAGCACCATTTCGCCTGGAACGCGCGACAGGACATAGTCTGGGGGCTCGGTTACCGCGTAAGCGCGGACAGCACCGACCCGACCCTGCGAATCACCTTCACGCCACGGGACCGTGACACCCAGCTGTTTGGTTCGTTTGTCCAGGATGAAATTGCCATCCGCCCTGATTCGCTCAAGCTGAGTCTCGGCGCGCGCCTCGAGCACAATGACTACACCGGCTTTAACCTTCAACCCTCTGCGCGCCTCGTCTGGACTCCGGACAGCCGGAGCATGTTCTGGACAGCGGTTTCCGGTGCCGATCGTACGCCCGCCCGCAGCGACACCGATCTTCGCGTGAACTACACAGCCATTCCTGGCCCCGGCGGCCTGCCTGTCCTGGTCAGCCTGTTCGGGAATCCCAATCAAAAGGACGAACGTCTGACAGCGTTCGAGGCAGGCTATCGCGATACCTTTTCCAGCCGTTTGTCGCTCGATTCAACCGTTTTTTATAACCGATATCGCGATCTGGTCTCGGTAGAGCCGGAAGCCGTGCGCCTGGAGGGGAATCCGGCACCGGAACACCTGCTGATTCCCAGCACGTTCGGTAACGGGCTGTATGGTGAAACCCACGGCCTCGAGGTCTTTGCCAACTGGAAGGCTGCGCGCTTCTGGACCGTGAGCCCTGGTTATAGTTTCCTTTCCACACATCTGCATCCTCTCGCCTGGAGCCAGGACTTCACGGACGCTGCTGGAACAGAGGGCAGCACGCCCGACCATCAGGCTCAGTTACGCTCCAGCCTGAGCCTGCCCAGAAATCTTCAATGGAACACGGAGGCTTACTTCGTCAACCGCCTGCCGACGCTCGCGGTTCCTTCTTACACTCGCCTGGACAGCAGTCTTATCTGGAAAGCGGGGGAGCGTGTCTCGTTCAGCGTGGCGGGTCAAAACCTGCTGCGCAACCTCCACCAGGAATTCTCTGGGCCCGACGACACCGTGCTGCCCGGTCTTATGCGGCGCGACGGCTATGTCAGAGTTGCATGGTCCTTCTGAGCCGAGGCCGCAATTGATAAGAGCGAACACCAATTCGACGAAAAGTCTGCCACCCCGCCGATCCGGTGTTTTCGCGTGCATATGCGAGATTCTCTGCCTCCTCCTGTTCGCCGCCGGAGCAGCACACTCTGCCCGTGGACAAACGGAGGTCGAAGAATACCAGGTCAAGGCCGCATTTCTTTTCCATTTTGCCCAGCTCGTCGACTGGCCGGACGGCGCCCTCGATCCGCAGGATCACTCTCTCATCCTCTGCACGTTCGACGGACAGCCGCAACTGCATGAACTCCAGAGCACACTGGAGGGCAAGCTCATCGGCGAGCGCGTATTACACATCCGTCTGCTGAGCGATCCTCAGGCTATCCCCGGATGCAACATCCTCTTTCTCAGTCGCGACGAAGGCCCCCGGCAATCTGCAATCCTGCGGGACCTGCGCGATCGGCCTATTTTGACAGTTGGCGAAACCGAGAGTTTTCTCTCCGACGGCGGGATGATCCGCTTCCACCTCGAGGCAGACCGAATCCGCTTCGACATCAATCTCGCAGCGGCCGATTCGGCTCATCTGAAAATCAGCTCCAGACTGCTTCTTCTTGCCACCTCGGTGACGGGCCGCCCGCCGACGAACTGGAGCAGATGAGCCATGGAGTTCAGGAACCTCTCCATCCGTTTCAATCTCGCCCTCCTCACCCTTTCTGCCAGCGTTATCGCAGTCCTGCTCTCTTCCCTGGGGTTCGCCGTCTATGAACGCCAGAGTTATCGCGCGAGTGCCGTTCGCGAAGCTACTGCTCTGGCCGGCACCCTGGGCGCAAACACGGCCGCTTCGCTGGCGTTCAACGATGAGCGGGCCGCCGGGGAGATGCTGAGCGCCCTCTCGACGGAACCGCATGTCCTCGCCGCCTGTCTCTACGACGAACAGGGGCACATTTTTGCGGAATACCGCAGGGCGGGCAGCCCATCTGTTCCGGTTTTGCCTGCCAGACGCAGCGACGGCGCGTACTTCGGCCGCGAGTCTCTTATTTTCTTCCGCGGCGTCCTTCTCAACGGGGAACGCACAGGCTCCATTGCTCTGGTTTTCGATCTGCGTGAGTTTCGCACTCGGCTTCTGGAATACGCAGAGATCGCCATTGTGGTCATTCTGATCTCTGTCGTGGTCACGTTCCTGGCCTCTCTTCGCCTCGCCGCCTCCATCGCCAATCCCCTCGTGCAACTGGCCTCGCTGGCGGGCCGCATTTCGAGCGACAAGGATTACTCCGTCCGCGCGAAGATCCGTGCCGGTGGCGAGGCCGGTCTTCTCATCCGCGCATTCAATGAGATGCTTTCCCGGATCGAATCCCGGGAACAGGCGCTCCGTGACGCGCTTAAGTCGCTGCAGGAGAGCGAGGAGCGCTATGCACTCGCCGCCCGCGGGGCCAACGATGGCCTGTGGGACTGGAACCTCCTCACCGACGAAATCTACTTCTCTTCCCGCTGGGGCAACATGCTCGGCTATTCGGAGAACGAAAGCTGGTCCCGCCCCGAGGACTGGTTCACTCACATTCACGCCGACGATCGGCAGCGCGTCCGCGACGAAATTGCCGCGCACTGCGCCGGCAGTACTCAGGAGTTCGTCAGTGAGTATCGTATGCGCCAGAAATCCGGCGGCTACATCTGGACGCTGAGTCGTGGGATTGCGGTGCGCGACCCGTCGGGCAAAGCGCTGCGCATGGCGGGCTCGCAAACAGACATCACAGAGGGCAAGATTGCCGATCCTCTCACGCATATTCCGAACCGACTCTATTTCATCGACCGCCTCGAGTCCGCAATCGAGACGGCCCGTGAGCAGGGGAGCCTGTTTGCCGTCCTGTTCGTCGATCTGGATGGGTTCAAACTGATTAACGACAACCTCGGGCATGCTGCGGGCGATGAGATCCTCATCGATGTGGCCGGACGCCTGAGCGCCAGCGTTCGCAACAGCTCGCGCCGGAGCGGGACCGGGCAATCCGCTGTTGCGCGCATCGGCGGAGACGAGTTCGCTATACTTCTCCTCAATATCCAGCAGGAGACCGAAGCCTCGGTCGTCGCCGCGCGGGTCCTCGATCGGCTCAGCCAGCCCTTCTATTTTGAGGGCCACCGCATGTTTGTCGCGGCCAGCATCGGTATCGCCCTCAGCTCAACCGGCAGTACTCCGGAAGAACTTCTTCGAAACGCCGATACCGCCATGTATCAAGCCAAGAATAATGGCAAAGGGAGCTTCGAGTTCTTCAATGAGGAACTGCGGCAGCGGGTCGTCACCCGGTTTGAGACCGAAACAGGATTGCGCAAGGCCATCGAGGAGGGACAACTGGTCCTTCATTATCAGCCCATCGTCTCAGACGGCAATGGCCGCATTCATGGCTTTGAGGCGCTGGTTCGCTGGAATGACACGGAGCGGGGCCTCATCTCTCCCGGCGAGTTCATTTCTATCGCTGAGGAGAGCGATCTCATTCTTCTCCTGGGCCGCTGGGTCCTGCGCGAGGCGTGCCTGCAAGCGGCCGAATGGCGGCGGAGGTTCGCTTCGGATCCTCCGCTTACAGTGAGCGTGAATGTTTCTTCGCGTCAACTGAGCAATCCCCACCTTGTGGAAGATGTGGAAGCTGCCCTGAAGCAGGCCGAACTGAGGCCCGAATACCTGACGCTCGAAATGACCGAAAGTTCCATCATGGGAAACGCCGAACAGACGCTGATCACTTTGAACCGTCTGAAGAATATGGGGGTTGGGCTCGAAATCGATGATTTCGGAACCGGCTACTCATCTCTCAGTTATCTCCAGCGCCTTCCCTTCGACACACTCAAAATCGACCGCTCTTTTGTTCGTGAACTGAATGCCGGAAAAGGCAGCATAGATATAGTAAGGGCCATCCTGGAATTGGCTCGCTCTCTCAAACTGGAAGTTATCGCCGAAGGTGTTGAGACCGAGCAGCAATTGTCCAGACTGCGCACTCTGGGTTGCACTTACTTTCAGGGTTTCCTCTTCTCAAAACCCGTCGACGCTGCGACAGCCGAGTCCTTCTATCGGCAAACTCGCGATTCCGGTCTCTTCTGCCTTGCATCCGACGGCAGACCGCCGGCGCGTTCGAAACAGGAAAGTATCTGTACCCCACATCTCCTTGAGGGTCGATTGCTGACAAGTCGAGACTTGGGATAGGAACTGCCTGGCGAAGTATCCGAAGCCATGGATTAGGAACCCAGGCCAGCAACTCCTATCCCAGTCCGCACCGGCCGACATGAATTTCCGGCCATACTTCCGGGTTGCCGGTGATCCGCCCGGAATGACGCAGACTCTCCACAAATTCGCTGGGATGGCGGCCGAGGTGGCAGCGGATCGTGGATACTCTTCGGCGGCGGGGAAGCGGGTGTTGACCTGCAGCAACGGCTTGCGGATACGGGCCGTATGGCACAACTCGGAGGGGCGCAGGCGGCGGACCGTCGGACCATCCCAGTGGTAGACAATATCTGTTAAACGGAAATTCGCTTTCTCCACCAGAAAGAACGAACGGCTCCCGCAATGTCGGAGCCGTCCGAAAGAGTGCCTCGGTCGAAGATCAGCCAATAAATCAAGAGTTGACTTACTTTTTCTCCGCTGCGCCCTTGGGCTTCCAGAAACCTGCGTCCTTCTTGATCCAGTCTTCGCTGACATAGCTTTGTTTTGGATTGACGGCGAAGAGCTCGGAGTGTGAGGTATCGACTGCGGCGCCAAAGAGTGCGTCGAGTTTGGCCATTCCCTCTTCGCCACCGAGAGCTTCGAGGTATTTCTTTTGTCCTGTGAAGCCGTCGTCAATTGCGGACATGGATGGATCGCCACTGAGAGCGACGTAGGTGCCGCCTTCGCCCCCGAACATGAGGCTATACATGCCCCAATGGGCGCCGTCACCAGCCTTTTCGTGCGCGTCCCTGACCATCTTTACAACTTCACGCCACTCCTTCTCGTGTCCGGAGCGGACATGGAAGGCGAAGACCTGATAGAAGTGGTGGTTTTCAAGGTCGTTGTGGGGATGGAAGCTGAGGTCTTCGTCGAAGGTATAGACGGCTGAGTCAACCTCCTCAAGGAGTTCGCCATCGGCGATGCTTGCGTGCTCGATGTCGGCGGAAAGGGAGGGGTTCTTAGCCTGGATGGCGTTGTCTTTTTCCCACTCCGCGAAGGACGAATACCGCGTCATGTACAAGGCGCGCGCTTTGCCGGACATTGAATTCATTCCTACGTAGTAGGCAGGGAATTTGGCGCGACTATTTGCGGTAACGAACGCGCTCTCAGTTTTGTCGTGGGCGTCCCCACCTTTGTAGGGCTTGGTGTATTCGCGAGTGATTTGCAGGATCCGAGGTATTGAAGATGTTGATGCTGCATCTTGCGCCGCGGCCAGCGAACTGCCAACAACCGCGAGGGACAATCCCAACAGAATGGGGTTGAGTTTCTTTATGTTCACAAAACCTCCTGGACTTGCTCGGAGATCACTCGCGATGGTGCAGGGGGGAGCGGAGCAGGACGCGTGCGTTCCTAAGCTGACCGATTATCGGCCCTGAACCGCCGATGTGTATAGTCGTCACTTAAATTCCCAGTCCCGGGTGGGTTGTCGGGCTACCCGGAAGTTTCGCAGAGGCCGCCCCGGTGGACTGACCCCACAAAATGAGACAGAATTCGTTGCGACACTTGGCAGGGAAAGGGACTGCAGGTGGCGAAGAAACGAGTCGGAAAATACCCGGAGTCGTTCCGGCGGATGGCGATGGAGCGGAT
>Ga0224555_1000471_pt1 | contig 61218 bp, 55 predicted proteins | sample 714S23034metaG_FD_180687 | JGI IMG/M metagenome (GOLD analysis project Ga0224555, IMG submission 180687) | Peat soil microbial communities from Stordalen Mire, Sweden - 717 S2 30-34 | ecosystem: Environmental > Terrestrial > Soil > Wetlands > Peat | place: Sweden: Norrbotten County, Stordalen... | reverse complement strand
TTCCGGCGCTGGCGGGAAAGTGAAGGCCGGGTGGCGGAAGCGATGGCTGGACTGGGCGACGAACTCGCCGCCGCACGCGATGCCTATGGCGAAGTGAAGCAGCTCGACGCAACCCTTTTCGCGAAGGACTACGAATCATTATGACTATTCACACCCATGCGAACGGGAGACAAGGTTATCTGACCTTTATTGACCGGTTCCGGCTATGAAACTGAACCGCGCCACCCACGATCCCGGCCAATTGTTGGAATTCTACGAAGAAGGCTTGTCCGCGCTCGGCGCGTTATGTGAGCGCACCTGGCACGACCGTTTGCAAGTCGTCGCCGAAGGCCGCGCTGCCACACTCTGGAATCCCCAAGGGGCACTCCACGAAGTTGAGTTGCACTTCACGCCGTCCGACACCACGTCAGCCCGCGACGCCGCCCGCGAAGTGTTTCCCGGCTGTCCCCTTACCTTTCAATTGGCCGAGGCATTGCGACCGATGCCTTTGGCGCTCGAACGCTTCGTTCTGGCGGATGACGCAGCTTCGCGCCCGCCTGACTCCGCAGTAGTCGAAAAACTGTGGCGATCCCAGTTTGCCAACACCTCGCGCTGGCAGTTGGCCACGCCGTTCAAGGCTGACTTTCACTTTACACTGATCGCCGTCGCGCGCTGCGAAATCCAGGCCATGGACCAGCATTGGTCTTTGCATCGCCTGGCGATATCACTGCCCGGCGGAGAATCCGACGAAGTCCTGGCACGAGATATAGGCTTCCACCAGGAAACTGCCGAATCCACCGCTGAGATCATCTGGCCGGCACTCCATCCGGCGCGATGGCGCGAACTGCTTCAACTGGCTCTTGAAAACGAAGTGGCTGGCGAAGTGGACCGAGTGCGTGCCCGGCAGGAAAACAGCCTGCGCCGCGAACTGGAACGTATTGATGATTATTTTGAGAACTATGAACAGGAGTTGATGGCCCGCACGAAACGAAGTTCGAATGAGACCGCCAGGACGAAAACGGCGGATCGTCTCGCCGCCGCGAAGGCCGAACATGGCCGGCGTCGCGCCGACCAGTTGGCACGCCATGAAATTCACGTTCATCCCCATGTGGGTGCGCTGCTCCTGGTCGCCGAAAAGGCATGGCGCGCGCAACTGCAAGTTCAGCAGGCACACCAGCCACAGACCATTGATGCGCTTTTTGTTCCCCGCTCACGCCGGTGGGAATTGGACCCGCAAAAGCCAAAATAAACTCGCGCAAAATCGCGGCACACCCGACCGATTCATGAATAGGCCTTCTAAATTACGGAAAAACTTGGCGTTGTGGGACTGAGTCGGGCCTTGTGCGGCCACGATCACGATATCCCAAATTAAACTTCCTCGTGGTGCTATCAACACCAAAGGCCGCAACAAAGCGCAGCGTGAAGTGCGTTCGGTCGCACAGGGCATTGCCAAAACGGATTCGGACTATTCTCTTCGAGCACGAAAAAGTTCTCTCCCACCACGCGAGCTGCCGCATTGAGCTTCTCCGCGTCCAAGGTCAGGTCCAGATCTGCCGTTTTAAGGACGCGACCGCGGCGGCTGAAAATCTGCGCATTGAACACAACAAAGTGGCCGCGGTAGTATTTGCGGTAGCCGCTTTTTGAAAATGCGATCAAGCGACCCTCGGCAAAACCATGTTGCCGAAGGACAGCTAAAATTTGGTTGTGGTGCATGGATTGGCCCGGAGCGGTCATAAATCCGTCCTCGAGAAGTTTTGTTTTCCGAGTTTGCTTGTTCATGCCGTTTGGTTTGCCAGCAAACTCGCGGCGGCAACTTTTGTTCTCACACACAACGGCAAGCTGATCATCAACGTCGCGGTGTTTTGCAAATGCGCGGATGTAGAAGCCATCAACGATTATCTCTGCGTCTGGCTCAGCCTCCCCGCTGTGCCGCTTGTCGTGCGGCTTCACGTTCGGGGTGCTCAAAGGCGTCGGCGAATTGATCCAATTCCTGGTTCGTCATGCCAAGAGCCAAGCCTGTTTCACGCCATTGGGAGAGGGCGCGCTCAATCCGGCTCAGAATCTCGTTCGCCCGCACCCGTGAAATCCGGAAATATGGCAGGACTGATAGGAGCGCCTCAATGGTGGCCTCGGGGCCGGTGTCCTCGGAAATCCAAGTCTTAAGCTCACGCACACGATCTGGGAAAGGGTTGAGGTCAAAGGCGGGAGCCAACCGCCATTGTCCGCGGCTCACATGGAGAAATCCATGGTTGTGCAGATGATCATCCACATTGGTGATCAAGACAAAATAAACCATGCGTCGCCAAAGCTCCTCAATGTCAAGCCGGACGTCAGCGCCGTGGATCCGCAGGGCATCGACAATCTCCGTGTAAAAATGTTCCTGCGAGTCGGCAGGATCAGCCCCTAGAAGCGTTGCCGCTGACACATACGGAATTCGCCCGCCACCACCCGTCCGGTCAAAGCGCCGGATCAGCGCGACCGGCACCCCGTCGCTGTCCACCAGCCGGGCTTCCGCCACCTGCAACCCGGATGCGCTGGCAAGCTGCATGGCCAGCACCTCACCTTTGGTCACGGGAATTTCGTCCTTCACGCTGGGAAACTTGCCGACGGCCAATCGTCCGTCATCATCGACCACGGTGCATTTGGGACGCATGCCGCCTAATGACGTGCCGCGCCCGCGAAGATAGGCGAGATCGGCGGCTGTTTCGTTTTCGGTCTCGACCGCACGCGTCGCGCTCAGTAGTTGCTTCAGTTCGATGAGCGGAGGAGCCGTGCGGCGGCCGGCTTCTGTCGCACGGCAAAAGACCCCCGCCTCGTTCTGAAAACGCAGCGCGCCGACACGGCTGGCATCGTCCGCTGCGAGCAGGAAGTCGATTGCCTGGAGCTGAACGGCCTCCTGTTCCTGACCCGCCCGGCGGGCTGCCTGGCGGCGCTTGGCATGGTCGCGCAGGATGACCCGTCTAGCCCAACCATCAGGCTCCGTGTCAGCAAATGCCCCATGAAAAACCGAACCATTTTGGACTTTGCGATGAAATTGTGGACCTGCTACGAGTGGAAGCGCCGGCTCAATGGCAAATCGGTCCGCTGTGCCCAGCCACATCTCCGCATACGCAAAAGCCGAGCGCTCACGGGAGCCGACGGCATCATAATGCAAGGTTCCTACCCATCTTGCCTCATCGCCCACAAAAACCTTGATCGTTCGTTTCATAATGGCATGGGGGATTTCTTGATGCGCACCCGTTTGGGCAGACGTTCTTCGTCTAACAATAGCCCCTCTTCATCGCGACGAGCGTCCGTCAAATTGCCCAGAGCCTCGCCGAAACCCAAAACGAATAGCGCCATGGCATAGGCACCCATGCCCACAGCCGGATCGCCTTTCTCGATGCGTGCATACGTGCTTATTGCCAGGCCGGTTCGCTCTGCCATCATCCCGACCGTGAGCTGGCGCTTACGCCGAGCCACCGCCAGATCGTGGCCGAATTTGGACAATGAACGGCGTAGTCCCGTTGGTAGAACATCATGTATCGCTGATCGCATATAACAACTATATATCGACTTTTATATAGTGTAAAGAATTATATATTAGTTGTTATATTCTTCAATCTAAACTTCACAGACCTCGGCCTCTGACGTGGCAGATTTCCTTGTCCCATCCATAACGCCAGTCAGGTTCACGCCGTCTTGGGCGGTACGGAGAGCCTTACTCGGTTTTTGATACTGTTAGTTATATCAGACGTCCAGTTGGATGTGATTTAAGGTATCACTTGCGGTTCATTCAGATATATTATATGGTATCATTCATGGATGATGATACAAAAAAGGACATCAGAGCGCTTCGTCTGAATGGCCTCCCGGTCGAGATGCGCCTCTCTTTGAAGGAGGCGCGCAAGAAGCGCGGCTGGACCCAGCGAGACCTGGTCAGTCGCATCGGTCTTACCCAGAGGCACATCTCCGGCATCGAGTCCGGCAAGATCGTGCCGCGCTACGACACGATTCTGGAACTGGTCCGCATTCTCGACCACGATCTCCTCATGGTTCCGCGCGCCCTCGTCCCCGTGGTGCAGTCCCTGATTCGCGATCATCTAAAAGACCAATCCGGCGAGGGCGAAGAGCGCTCCCTCTATGCCGACGACCCTGGCGAGGATACAACCGAGGAGCCGCACGATGAAGTTTGACCCAAAAAAACTGAATGCGCTTTACGTCCAGTTGCACGGTCGCCAAATCGGCGTCATCACTCGCCTCGCGGGCGACCGCCAGCTCTTTGCCTTCGAGCAGGACTACATCGACGATCCGCAGCGCCCGACCTTGAGCCTCTCTTTCAAGGGCCGCACCGGCGGGCTTGTGACAACTCTGCGCCCAGTGCCCCGCCGCGTGCTGCCGTTCTTCTCGAACTTGCTGCCCGAGGGAAACCTGCGTGAATACCTCGCGAAACTCGCGGAGGTGAACACGGAGCGAGAATTCTTCCTGCTGGCCATCCTGGGCGCCGATCTTCCTGGCGCGCTCGTTGTCACACCGCTTGACGGCGAGGGCCAGCAAGTCGGACAGAACCAGCACGAAAAAGATGATCATCGCGACAACGCTCATCCCCGCGAAGGAGTGCTGCGCTTTTCCTTGGCTGGTGTGCAGTTGAAGTTCTCTGCGGTCATGGAAGCCTCTGGCGGACTGACCATTCCCGCGGGTGGCATGGGTGGATCATGGATCGTCAAGCTGCCATCCCACCGTTTCCCGGCTGTCCCCGAGAATGAATTCGCCATGCTCGAACTGGCGCGCCGCGTCGGCATTGCCGTGCCCGAGAACCGCCTCGTATCGATGGCGGACATCAAGGGCCTCCCGGAAGAGGCGCGCGCGCCCGGGGGCAAGGCACTCGCCGTCCGGCGCTTCGACCGCCTGCCGGGCGGGGAGTCCGTTCATATGGAAGATTTTGCGCAGGTCTTCGGACAGTTTCCCGACAACAAGTATAAATTCCACAGTTATGCGAATATCGCCTCCGTCCTCTGGGCCGAAGCGGGTGACGACGCCGTCTGGGAATTCGTCCGCCGTCTCGTTTTCTCGGTGCTGATTGGCAATGCCGACATGCACTTGAAAAACTGGTCGATCCTCTACCCGGACCGGCGAACGCCCCAGCTCTCGCCGGGCTACGATTTTGTCGCAACGCTCCCGTACATTGCGAACGACACACTGGCACTGAGCTTCGGCGGCAGTCGCAGCCTCTCCGAAATCACCCCCGACCAGATGCGGCGCTTTGCCGACACGGCGCGGATTCCGGCAAGTCCGCTGTGGCGGATCGCAGTCGAGACAGCCGAGCGCACCGTTGCCGCATGGAAGACCCTTGAACAAAGGGACGTTGTGCCTAAAGAGTTGAGGGATTCGATCGGCAAGCAGATTCTCGGCGTGGCAGCCGCGATCAAGTGACCTGAGCAAAACGCCGGAGTCCCTCACGAATCTTCGTTTGAAGCTTCCCCCCTCCTTGTTGCTCTATCAAAACGCGTTAGTGAGCAAGATTTCTGACGGGGAGCACTTCTCCGAAAGCAAATGACCGCGGTGTCGCCTGTTCCAAGTGCCAGAATTCTTAGTAGTCCCAGGTCGGCCAACCAACCAACATAAAACCATGAAAGGGTGGACCGAAGATCAGCCGTTTCCACGGGACGAGCGGCATCACAAGCGAATGGGGTTGTTCTAAGCTGTTATAGGTAATCCAAGTCAACAGATTGTGGAGTCAGAGATGGGGCGACCGAGGAGATGCACGCTGGCAATCGCTTCACGCCGTGACCTGGGCTTCGGGCCGGCCTCGGTCTTCCGCGCATTCATGCGCACCGCAGGCTTAAAAAATTCACTGAATCGTAATCGGTGCGTTTCCAGCACCTTCAGAACGGCGGGTCCTGCCTTACCACGCACACAAAGGGGTGGCTGCCGTCGCACGGGCCAAGGACAGCCCGCAGGTTCAGAACTTCCTCACTTGATGTCCGGCGGCGTTGCGCCAGGAATGCGAAATCAATGGCAAGGAACTTGCCGTAGCTCACAAGCCGGCTCGGTCTTCGGCCGTCAAGTGCAGCATCGATCTCCTGCACCAAAGCGCCCACCAGATAATATCCCTCCTCATCATCGGCAATGTCCGGCGCAGTATATTTTCCCAGCAGTTCCGGATGAACCCGCATGGCGAAGACGGCGTCCCACTGCCGGGCGGTTTTAGTGACGTCTGTTGATGATGCTTTTAAAGAACGCCGTCGACATTCCAGGCGCTCGAAGATTCGATTTTTGGGCATAAACTCGGGAATCGTTATTGAGAGATCCTGTTGAAGGCTGGTGGGTTTCTCCAAACCCCGTTTTTGTACTGCTGGTCAGATTGGCAAGCGGAACAAGTCACCGCGCAAATCCGGCCGTGCGTGTCAGATTTTGCGCTCCAGGTCAGAGGGTTCCATCCCTTTGTTTTTCTAGTTGTGGTTAAAGCTTGGGCAGAGACTCGGTCAGGAATTTCTGGTCCAAATCCGTCCAGCCCGGATGAAAATTCGGCCAGTAGGACACACGCTTCAGCGGCCTCGGAAACAAGTGCGAATCGAACCGGAGCAGCCGATGCATCTGATGAAAAGCCAGCCCATCCAGGCTGAGTTGTCTCTCGATGTCGCGGCCTGTGAGTGAAGCCAGCCCCGCGCGATCGCTTTTGGTTCGGAAAGAAGCGTGATTCATCAGGTTGACAATGCCCGCCTGCCAGTCCAGTTGCTGGTGGTAGTAAGCGCGCATGATCTCCGGCCCCAAATCAGCCTCGGATTGGCTCAATTGGTTGGCCAACCGAAGGTTGCCACCCAACCAGGAGTTCGTCAGGTGGGTGGAGAGCGGGTAAGTCCGGAAATGCGGGTCCTTGGACAACTCCAGAATGAGCCGCATGAAGTTGGTGTAGTAAGGCTCGACGTGCTGGAAGTAGTTGAAGCCGCGGATGGCGGCGTGCTCTGTGGATAAGGTGTAGGACGACAGGTCCCCGGGCTTATCCAGCTCCATCCGCCAGTGGGTCAGCACGATGGCAAACACCATCGACCGCAGTTCCACCGGAAGCTGAAAAGGCAGGCCATCGTGCGTAACAGCGCCACGCAATAAACAGGTGGCACTTTCAAACTCGTCCCGGTCCATCATCAGTTCCTCCTTAAGCTTCGCATCCAGAGTGGCGTAGACGTGGCTTTGGCTCTGACGGGCAGTGACCCGTTGTCCATTGGGCAGCAGCATCGTCCCATTCTCGTGGCCTTGCAGGGTGAAGTCCTCCATCGAATCCTTGGCCTGACGAAACGGATACCCGTAAAAGCGGTCTCCGTTTCCGAACCGTGCCAAGACCCTCCAAGGGTCCGGCTCACAGTCAACGGTGGGATAGGAAAACCCGCCGGTCAGCGGCAGGATGTCGGCAAAGACAGGTGCGGGAACGTCAGCCAAGCCGCCCAGTTGAGCATCTGGATAAATATAACGCGCGGGAAACAATTGCACCGGGCACAGGCCGCGAGCAAGCGAGCCCAGGAACAAAAACCCCTTTTCAAGTTGAATGTGGGGCGCCAAAGCAAAGCCGATCTGGGGCAATGCGAGAACCAGCGTCGTATTAACCCCCTGTAGTACCTTGGGCTTCAGGTCCTGCCAAAGCTGGTGGTGGTAGCGCAGGTGGCGGGCGTTGATGCCAAGCCAAGTGGCCTGCGATGGCGATTGGAACCAGGGTGCCTTGATCAGGGACGCGTGCTCCGCTGGCAGCTCCGCCATCTGTGGGAGTTGTGTTTCAGCCTTGATTACCGGCTGGTATTTCCAGTCCCGGAGCGCGTTGGGGAAATGGCCAGTCACCGAGGCTTCGATGCAGGCTGGGATATCCACTTCCTCGGGCAGTTGAAAATCAGTGAGGGTTTTGGCGCGAGCGAGGGGAATGGCGCAATTCAGCACCTGCCGCTGTTTGCCAAAGACTTGGAGATATTTGGAAAAAGCGTTTTCGGTGTGCTCATCGCCTGGGAGCGCGATGGTATCCCAGCGCTCCAGCAACGGCTTATCCTGCTCTAAATCAGTATGATTCACTTGTTGTCAGGTGTTGTTAAGCGGAGCTTTTGGCGAAATTGGCTTCAGGGGCTTCTTGTCGTACCGGGTCCATGGGAAATTTGAACCCGGAATTGGTCAGTGCCGTGCTCACGCAGTCGCGCGATTCCTTCACCGCCGCATCCGGTAGTCCGTCAGGTGTCAGCGGGCTTCTCGTGATTAAAGGCTTGATTCTGGGTGCTGGCGGCGACAGCGTTGAACCGTGAGCGTGACTGCCTCAATTCTTCGCTACGTCCAGACGACGGCGGATGAGTTTCCTGACTTGTTTCGCCACAAGGGTCCTGGGAAAGGAAACCAATCGACGAGAAACTTTATGCACGCTCTGAACCAAAAGGTGATCGAGCGATTCGGTGAAAATTATGTGGAGCAGTACATCTGCGGAGAGACCAGGCAAAATGTTGACTTCTACATCTCCGAGGAAAAGACGATTATCGAGGTGGAATTGAGTTTGTACAATATTCACCCCAATCTTGAGCGAGACATTTTCAAAACTCTTTTGGCGATCGACGCTGGGCACAAAGTGAAAACCCTTGTCCTCATAGGCAAGGAGGGCGCTGTTGATCGCCATAAGGGTGGTGCATCCCGCGCTTTCATCAACTGGGTTTTCAAGCATCATCGACTTGAAGTTGTAATCAGTGATATTTGCAAGAGGAGAAACAGCTAAGCACATGCAACCCTTCACAGAATACATTGCAGGGCAGATTGACGCGTGAAACATTATAGCCCTAAACGCGTAAGGGCGGAATCAAGTGCCCCGCTGCTGCGATTAAGATTGTGGAAAAGCGCCTTGTCGAACTCAGCCTCAATGGCAGGCACAGTGCGGTTCTTTGAAATTTCTATGGCAAACTCTCGACATCTGTATGCAAGCATGTCAGCAGCCTGTAGCGGCAAATGTAGAATTTCTTTTTTATCCACGAAAGAGTATTCCTTGAGCCTTAAATCTAGCTTTTTAAAGCGCATGAATGCATCTGAAACCCCCGCCGCCCATACTGGATCATTGTTTTGATCAAAGAACACCGTAATGCCACCTTTATCTTTAAAACGTGGCCATTGCAGATTTATTTCAGTTAAACATGACTTGAAAAAGCCATTAATGCAGTGTGCATAAGGGTTTTCATCATATAGATTTGGCTGTCGTCTTTTAAGCTCATCATAGCCGCGCACATTCAATCCGCCGCAAATCGGCAAAGTGTTCCCTTCGCCCGCTATTTTAGCCAATTCCAGACGGAATCGGGATAACTTTTCCTGGCTCCATCCATAATATGGATTCCCTCGGTATTTTTTGGTCTTTACCGAATCATCCCATCCATATGAAGCGCAACTGTTGGCGTAGGTCCATTCCGAATGGTGAAAATAGGGCGCTTTATATTTGTTCAACACTTTCTGCCATTGAACGCAGAAATGTTTCCAATTATCGCGCGGTGCTGCAAACCCAGCCACGGTGGCAGCCCTGCAACTGGGCTTTTGGCCGGTTCTGTCATCCGTCCCAGATTCGTCGGCATAAATCGAAACCTTCACAAATAATTCTCCAGAAAACAACGACGCCCATTCCATGAACTCGTGTCCTGCTTTTTCGGGGCGTTGATATTTATATCGGGTAATCATGTGAAATCTCCTGGCATTCGGCAACGATCTAATGCAGCACTACCCGAATATTTGCACCTAGACAGCATTTGTCCAACCCCTCCGGCTATGTTCCAGGAATATGAAAAATAGACAAAATTCTTTGCTCCGGCATTTGTTGAAACCAGACCTCCCTCCCAATAAGTTTCCCTCCGAAACCTTGCTCTATTGGACAGCCAGGCCCCGCAATCCTGTCCTCGCCTGCAATGACGACCTAGCCAATATGTTCATCCAGGCAATGGTGACGGGTGAACTGGTCCAATTCGTTTATGTTGGGGGATCAGAGCCAGGATCGACCAGAAGCATTAAATTTTCCCTCGTTTTCCAGCATGAACCGGAGGGACGGGTTTACGTTTCAGGATATTGCCCCGAACGCTCGGCTAATCGGGTTTTCGACTTGGATTTGATCATGGTCGTGCATGTATGGAATTGAGTCCTTTATCTCATCTATCGACCCACGACGGTTCGTGATGCTTGTCAGGAAATGGTGATGAATCTGAAACCCCAAGAAACCAAATTTGGAAATGTAACTTCTACAAAGTCAGCTTGCTGGAACGCCGGACACATCACCTCGTACAACCCCGGCGTCTTAATTTGAGAAAGGCGAACACAATGATGGGTTTGTTTCTGCCAAAACGCTAAAATCAAAACCCCGTAATTCTTTGCAAGAGCGTCGGCGAAGGCTTTCTCGACCTCTGCCTGACGAAAATCCTGATAGAGTCCGGCCTTAAAACCAAGATGGGTGCAAAGGCCGATAATTCTGGGATCATCCAAAGCTCCGTATTCATGGATTTTGCCCGGGTCAGGACTTTCCAAGAATCGTCGACAGGACTTTAACATTTCCGCTTGCGGCAGGGGACGACTTATGTCTGCAAAAAAAGACTCCAGGCAGGCCAAGCAGCAAGTATAGGGTGTTAGTTGGGGGACAAGTGTCATCGGCACCCCAGCCATTATTTCCTCACATGCCCGGAAACCAGCTTGGTCATCTCGAACATGGAGACCTGCTCCTTGCCGTCAAACACCGCCTTCAGGTTCTCGTCGGCGTTGATGAGGGTCTTCTTTGTAGCGTCCTGCAACCCGTGCTCGCGGATGTAAACCCAAAGCTGTTTCGTCAGCTCGGTGCGGGGCAGCGGTTTGTCGCCGACAACTTTTGCGAGCATCTCGTCCGGCGTGACCGGCTTCATGAATGCTGCACTCGGTGTCCGTTTTGCCTTTTCTGGTGTTTCAGCCATTGCCTTCATGTGCCTGCTTACACGGAGGAAGGCAATATAAAGATTCCGGGGTGGTGTTCGTAATGGGGCCTGGAGGTGTTGTGGTGGCACTGGGTGTGCTGATGCCGGTTGTTTGATCGAACTTGCCTGCATCCCATTTCGTAACCAGAATCCTCGCAGAAGTGAAACCGCCGGACAAACTCGAATCGCTCGATGACCTTCTCGCGCAGGCCGAGCACTACGCCGAACACTCCATGCGCAACATCGGCCGCTTGCCGACAACGCTGTTTCTGATCGGCTCAAACGGTCCGCTCATGTTCATGCCCGATTCGCTCGCTGATGAGAGGGCCAAGGACGACTTCGCCACCAGTGCCCGGCTTATGTGCATTGCCCACGCCGCCACCGTGTGCGTGATGGCGTTGGAGGCCTGGGCCAAGTTCGCCAAGCCCGGCGAAAAGTTCGATGAAACTGAACGACCCTCAGAGGCCTTTGACCGGCGCGAGTTCGTGATTCTCATGGGCGAGTCCCAAAGCGATGGGCAAAAACAAAGGTTCCTGCCCATCATCCGCAGCGACAACGGAAAGTTCTTCGGTTTGGGCGAATCCGAAGCTCCCGGCATGGACGAAATGAAAGGCCGCTTCGCGCAACTGCTTCCGACGAAAGTGCCGGACGACGGAATCCGGCAGGTTGCCAAGGCCATGCTGAAAGTCAAAGGTGCCGGTCGTGCCATGCCGGGTGCAACTTCGCGCCTGCCATGCTCTCGGTGCTGACCGCCCGCCATATCTTTTTTGATGCAAGTTCACGCATGAACTTCTATTATCCGTTACCCAAAGAACGGGCAAACAATGCAAAAGTCCCAAAAGTGCTCGGCACATTTCAATAAATCAGCATGAAAACAGTTCGCGACGCCTGCAAACTTCAGCCCAATGCGCTGACCTTAAAGCTCAGCGACCAGATCGAACAACTCGATGAACTGATTCATACCGAGGGCGACGGCACTGCGTTTTTTGAGAAGACCTTCATCACGCAGGGCATGCAGGATCTCATGACCGAGGGCATTGCCCGCCTTGCCAGCGTCTCGAACCAGGCCGTGTTCCATCTCAAGCAGGCGATGGGTGGCGGCAAAACCCATTTACTCGTCGGCTTCGGCTTGCTCGCCAAACATCCGGCCCTCCGCAAGAAATACTGTGGCGGTGATGCAAACTCGCAAATGTTCGGCACTGCCCGCGTGGCCGCATTTAACGGCCGCAACAGTCCCCCGCATTTTTTCTGGGGAGAAATCGCCCAGCAACTTGACAGGGCCGACATGTTCCAGGAGTACTGGGCCTCCGGTCCGAAGGCACCCGACGAAAAAGCCTGGTTAAAGCTGTTCGATGGCAAAGACCCCATTCTCATCCTGCTGGATGAAATGTCGCCCTACTTCGAAGATCTCGCCACGCGACCGGTCGGCGCGGGCACTGTGGCCGACATCGCCACCCGTGCGTTCGCCAACCTTCTGACCGCCGCTGGCAAAAAGGCCAACGTCTGCGTTGTCATCTCCGACCTCTTCGCGGCTTATCAGTCCGGCGGTGCGCTCATCAATCGTGCCCTCGACAATGCCCGGCAGGAGTTGGGCCGTGCCGAGCGCAACATCACCCCCGTTGATCTCGCCGCCAACGAAATCTACGACATCTTGCGCAAGCGTTTATTCACGCAGCTTCCCGACAAGGCCGAGATCGACGACATTGCCGATGCCTACGGCAAGAAATTGGAGGAAGCCTCCAAATCCAAGGTTGCGAATCGCGGCGCGGAGGCTATCGCCGACGAAATCGTTGCGACTTACCCGTTCCACCCACGCCTGAAGAACGTCATCGCGCTTTTCAAGGAGAACGAACAGTTCAAGCAGACCCGCGGCCTCATTGAGCTTGTCTCGCGCCTGCTGCGCTCCGTCTGGGATCGCAAGGCAAACGACATCTTTCTTATCGGCCCGCAACACTTCGATCTGTCCATCGCGGAGGTGCGCGACAAGCTTACAGAAATATCCGGTATGCGCGACGTGATCGCCAAGGATCTCTGGGATGTCCAGCAGTCCGCCCACGCACAGGTCATTGACCTCAGCACGGGTAAAGAAGCCGCCACCCAAGCCGGCTCGCTTCTGCTCACCGCTAGTCTTTCCACCGCGGTCATGCGCTTCGGCCATTGTCCTCGTGTGGCCGACACATTTTGCGGTTCGGGCCAGATCCCATTCGAGGCTGCCCGTCTCGGGTGCGACGTGGATGCCTCCGACCTCAACCCTATCGCTTGCCTATTGACATGGGGAGCACTAAACATCGTTGGTGGCTCGCAGCAAAGCCGTGAGAAGCTGGCGGTGGAACAGTCAAAACTGGTTCGCCGCGTCCAGGCGGAGGTTGACAGCTTGGGCGCCGAAAACGACGGAAACGGTTGGGTGGCCAGGGTCTTCCTCTACTGCGCAGAGGTTCGATGCCCCCAGAGCGGCTGGCTCGTGCCGCTTTTGCCATCAAGAGTACTGAGTACAAGTCGCGGGGCGATTGCCGAGCTTGTGCCGGACGAGGCTCGCAAGCGATACGATATACGCGTTCGCAGCGGAGTCAGCGCCTCACAATTAGGCTGCGCGGAAAATGGCACCATTGGTCGCGATGGCAAATACGGCGAAGCGTTCTTGATACATCAAGTAGATGGCATCACCTACAAAACTAAACTTTCAACTCTGCGCGGAGATCGCCAGAATCCCGACGGCACCATTAGCAACCGTTTGCGCCTATGGGAAAAGCAAGACTACAGGCCGAAGCAGGAAGATTTGTTTCAGGAGCGACTCTACTGCGTTCAGTGGATGCGCCCAAAACCCAAAGGCAAGGGCTTTGACTACGAGTTTCGCGCTGCCACTCCGGCTGATCTGGAGCGCGAGCGGATTCTTGAAGATTTCGTCGGAGAGCACATCTCGGAGTGGCAAGCCAAAGGATGGGTTCCAGACATGCGAATTGAGGTGGGTGGACCACCAAGATACCAAGGTCTCGACTTGATCCGAGCGCGGGGTTGGACGCATTGGAATCATGTTTTTACGCCTCGGATGCTATTCATTGGTGGACTCATAAGGCGCGAAATTACTGCGCAGACCGCCCTAGGTTTGACCGCGCTCCTCAACTGCAATTCCAAAATGAGCCGATGGAATCCGGCTCGGGACTGTGTCGCCGAAACCTTTGATAATCAGGCGCTCAACACACTGTTTAATTATGCTTGTCAGAGTTTCGCCTACGCCGCGCGCTATTTCAGCGACAGATTCTCTTCGTATCCTGTCACCGGGGCGATGAAGCTCACTTCCCGACCGGCGACGGAGAGAGGTTTAAATGCTGATATCTACATCACTGATCCACCCTACGGGGATGCAGTGAAATACGAAGAAATTCTCGATTTTTTTATAGCGTGGCTGCGCAAAAGTCCTCCGCCCGAGTTTTCTGGATGGGTTTGGGATAGCCGACGCTCCCTTGCCATCAAAGGTGAGGACGAGGATTTCCGTCGCGGCATGGTGGCCACCTACAAGAAAATGACCGAATGCATGCCCAACAACGGCATCCAGGTTATAATGTTCACACACCAGTCGCCGAGTATCTGGTCCGACATGGCCAACATCATTTGGGCATCAGGGCTACGAGCCACGGCAGTATGGTATGTAGTGACTGAAACGGACAGCGCCCTTCGCGAGGCCAGCAATGTGAAAGGCACTTGGCTGCTTGTTTTACGCAAGAGGCAGGGCACGCACAAAACCACACGCGATGACCTCGCGTGGGAAATTCAGGAAGAGGTAGAAAGGCAGATTCATGCCCTGACAGGTCTCAACCAGGATGCCAAGGGTCTTTATCGTGACGAGAATGTCTTCGAAGACGCCGACATCCAGATGGCCGGTTACGCCGCGGCACTCCGCGTACTCACCCGATACGCCACTATTGACGGCCGCGACATGACCGCCGAGGCCATCCGCCCCCGTGTCAAAGGCGAGACAACTTTTGTGGATGGCCTCATCACGTTCGCTCGCGAAACGGCAAATAAATGCCTTGTGCCGCATGGCATTCCCGAGGGCCATTGGAAGGAATTCACCGGCGCCGAACAGTTTTACCTCAAGTTGATTGAGATGGAAGCCAAAGGGCTCAAAACACTGGACAACTACCAGAACTTCGCCAAGGCGTTCAAAGTCCGCGATTTTCGCGCCCTCATGGGCAGCCAGAAGGCCAACGAGGCGCGATTGCGCAGCGCCGTCGAGTTCGGCAAAAACGAGATGAGCGAAGGATCGGAACTCTACCAATCCATTCTCCGCGCCGTCCTCTACGCCGTCATGGAACTGGCGAAGAACGTGGACGGCAACGATGTCCTCGCCCATCTTACGCTCAACGTGCCGGATTATTACTCGAACCAAACCCAGCGCGAGCGCGTCATCGAACTTGCCGACTACCTCGCCAAAAAACTCGAAACCCTCCGCCCCGAAGAAGCCAGCGCCGCCCGCGTCCTGCGCGAGATGGTAAAAAACCAACGGCTGGGGTAATCCATGGAAACGATTAACCGCTTCTCTTCCCGCCGCCAGCGGCTCGATCACGCGTTCCTGTCCAAGAAACTCGCGGGTGCCAAATCCTACCGCCGTATCGCGGGCTACTTCCGCAGTTCCATTTTTGAACTCGTCGGTGAGGAGATCGCCAGCATTCCGAAAGTCCAGATCGTATGCAACAGCGAACTTGATGCCGCCGACGTCGCTGTTTCCAAGCACGTCCGCGAAACCGCCCTCAAGGAGCGCTGGAACGAAGCCCCCGCCGAGGTCGAGGCCCTATTGCACAAAGATCGTTATCGGAAGCTCCATGATTTGCTGACCAGCGGCCGAGTCGAAATACGTGTCGTCCCGAAAGACCGTGTTTTCATCCATGGCAAAGCCGGCATCATTGAGGCGGCGGACGGCACCAAGACCTGCTTCCTCGGCTCCATCAACGAAACCAAAAGCGCCTTCGCGCAGAACTACGAAATCCTCTGGGAAGACCAATCGCCCGAAGGCGTCGCCTGGGTCGAGGAGGAGTTTGACGCGCTCTGGGAACATTCCTACCCACTGCCCGACGCCATCGTCGAGGAAATCAAGCGTGTCGCCGACCGCGTCGAGATTCGCTTCGCTGAAGTTCGGCCAGACGAACTGCCCGGCGCGGCCCTGGCCGAAACGCCCATCTATCGCGGCGGCGAACAACTCCAACCATGGCAGCGGGCATTCGTCACCATGTTCCTAAAGCACCGCGAGACTTACGGGAAGGCGCGCCTCCTTTTGGCCGATGAAGTCGGCGTTGGCAAGACTCTGTCACTCGCGGCCAGCGCCATGATCTCCGCATTGCTGGATGATGGCCCGGTTCTCATTCTGTGCCCCTCGACGCTCACGTTTCAGTGGCAGGTTGAGTTAAAGGACCGACTCGGCATCCCCAGCGCCGTCTGGTTGTCCGGGCAGAAGGTCTGGATTGATCCCCAAGGCCATACCATCAAAACCCAGGGTGCCGAGGACATTACCCGTTGCCCGTTCCGCATCGCCATCGTCTCCACCGGCTTGATCGTCCATGAATCACAGGAGGCTCGTTTTCTGCTGGGCCGCAAATTTGGCACTGTCGTTCTGGACGAAGCCCACAAAGCCCGGCGTCGCGGTGGTCTCGGCGAAAACAAGGACGAGTCGAACAACCTTCTCGACTTCATGCTGCGCATCGGCCCGCGCACCAAGAATCTCCTGCTCGGCACCGCCACCCCTATCCAGACCGATGTGCGCGAGCTTTGGGATCTGATGCGCATCCTGAACGCCGGCGCGGATTTCGTCTTGGGCCGGGAAGCCATGAGCATGTGGGTGAACATGCAGCGGGCTTTGCCGGTGGTGAAAGGCGATGAAGTCCCGCTCGACGAGCGCGACGCCTGGGAATGGCTGCGCAACCCGCTCCCGCCCGGCGACGAGGAATCGCTGGTCGCCAACTTGCGCCTCCAGCTTGGGATTCCCAACAACGCCTTCTTCACTGATAAGGGCTTCGGCTCGCTCGAATTTTTCGCCCAGCAATCGATCCTCCAGACGTTGTCGCCCGGCTTCTATCAGCAACACAACCCCTTCGTCCGCCACACCGTCCTGCGTCGTCGTCGGACGTTGGAAGAAGCGGGCCTGCTCGAACGTGTCGCCGTCGAAGTGCATCCGGTTCCCGATGCGCCATCGACCGCGTATCCCGGCGTTCACTTTGACGGCCTCGGCTTGCTCACAAACCACCCGTTCGACCTCGCCTACAAAGCAGCGGAAGATTTCACGACCGCCTTGCTACAGCGCACCAAGGCCGCTGGCTTCATGAAGTCGCTTTTGCTACAGCGCATCTGCTCCAGCTTTGCTTCCGGTCGCAGCACGGCCACCAAAATGTTGCGCCGCGAACTGCTTGAAGATGAAGAGCAGGCCGCCTTGCTGCTGGAACCGCTCAGTTCCCTCACCCCCTCAGAGGCTGGCCACCTCCAAACTATTATCGAGGAATTGTCCCGCCCGGAGGCGCACGATCCCAAACTCGCCGCCGTCCGGTACTTCCTGACGGAACATCGCACCGAGGGCAAAACTTGGCTCGAGCACGGCTGTATCGTCTTCAGCCAGTATTACGACACCGCGCATTGGATTGCCTCCGAATTGGCAAAGACTCTGCCCAGTGAGCCGGTTGCCGTTTATGCCGGCACCGGCAAGAGCGGCATGTTCCGCGCCGACGAGTTCGCGTCCATTGAGCGTGAGGAGATTAAGAAGGCCGTCAAGAAACGCAGCGTGCGGCTCGTGGTCGCCACCGACGCCGCCTGTGAGGGGTTGAACCTGCAAACCCTTGGCACGCTCATCAACGTGGACCTCCCGTGGAATCCATCGCGGTTGGAACAGCGACTCGGCCGCATCAAACGCTTCGGCCAGGCACGGCGCACGGTGGACATGCTGAATTTGGTTTATCACGACACCCAGGACGAAAAGGTCTATCGTGTTCTGTCGCGTCGTTTGAAGGACAAGTTCGACATCTTCGGCGGCTTGCCCGACACGATTGAAGACGAGTGGATTGAAACGGAAGAACGACTGGAAACGATGATGGACGAATACATCCATCTCCGTCAAAAAGCCCGCGACGTGTTCGAACTCCGCTACAAAGAGACCATCGATCCCGACAAGAACCGATGGGAACTCTGCTCCCGCGTCCTGGCGAGGAAAGATGTGGTCGAGAAACTCTCGGAATCGTGGTGAGTCCAGACAAATCAACCCCTGTTACGGATATTGTTTTCATTGCGCTTGCAAAAGCTGGACGGTATTTGCACATTGCCTTGGGCCAGCCGTGCGCTGAGACGCCTTTTTTTGTTGCTCAGCCGTGAAATGGACTAATCTCCCTGACGCTGGAACCCAAAGGCCTTGTGCTATTGAGCGAAGAACTTATTGCGGGCAAGATCCTATTCATCGGCGCACACCCCGATGACATAGAGATCGGGTGTGGTGGGACCGCGGCCAAATATGCTGACCGCGGTGATACAATTGCCTTTGCGATTGCGAGCCGAGAAAGTGACGATGTTAAAGCGAAGCAGCGTGTGGGTGAGGCCAGGAAGGCGGCTAGAATTCTCGGCCTATCGCAAGTCAAGGGCAACCTGTTCTTCGGCGATCTACCAGACACACGGCTAGACCAAAAGAAGAAGGAGGTAAGAGAATGGTTGAAGAAAATTTGCAGGCAGTTTGAGCCTGATACAGTCTTCTTCCATCGGAAGGACGACCATACGGACCATCAAGCAATTTACAAAGTTTCAATCGGCGTTTTTCAGAACCATAATGTTCTTCTTTACTATATTCCGCGGCCTTTCCCGGAGACTCCATTTAAGCCCAATTATGCCGTGGATATTTCGAATTTTATTAAGCAGAAAGTCGCGATGTGCAAATGTCACGCGTCGCAGTCGCCCGAGTACATTAGCAAAGACAGTGTAACGACGAATAGCCACTACTTCTATCAGCGCTCGTACGGAAGGACGCATTGGAGGATAGATGGTTACGCCGAGGGGTTCGCCCTGTACGCGTCGCGGTCGCCCGTCGGTGGGCATGATTCAGATGATCCATCGGTGCCCTATGAACTTCGCCTAGTTAAGAAAGCCGATGGAACCCTTCGTTGGGAGGACTGAGGGGGCCCGACATTCTCGCGTGGACGCCATTCGGGAATCCTAATCCTCCGCATCGCGTATCGTCTTTGATTGAAGGATTGGCACGTTGTTTGTAGACTCTGTTACATCTTTCATCGTTTCAAGGACCCCTAAAAGCTCAAACAAGCGGATCAATCGTCGCAAACCCGGGGCAATCCAAATCTTAAAGTTCCCGTGTCGGTCAGTAGTGGCGCTCGATTTCCTCACCCCATTTGCTGAATGAGCAAATCCAAGAATGATGGGTGTTACAGTCAAAGTGGAATCGTGAGGGTTAAGAACGGGGGCAACAAGAGATCTATACTCCTTGGATGCACCGAGATTCGCCCCAGTCATGCGTATTTGCTGAAGATTCGATGTACGGCCATCCTGATCAGCATAAGCGAGGTGGCAACGCGTGAGAGATAGCCCGATTTGGTCTCCGGAGGGGCGGGTTAATACCTTAGTAGCTCCAGACGCACCCAACCTCATAACCAATGCTGTGATATTAAGTTTCTCGTAGCAAGTATTCGTACCACCTAAACTGTCATCTACCCGCGGAAAAAATTCCTCTGCCAAATCGTGGAACGGCACAGCGACAACAGTATGATGACGACACTGCGCAATAAACACATCGTAAAGATTGCATTGTTGTCCGCGTATCGTTATTGGCCGAGGAATTGTAATCTCTTTGCCATCTGCTAAAGTGATGGTCCTGGCGAAGCGATGGTACTCAAGTTTTGATGACAAAAAGCCATGAGAGATTTTGACGATTGAACCAGTTGATGGGTCGGTCTGACTTTCGGTCTCGGCTTTCAACGTAAGCCTTAAGATGCCCTTGAACGCCTCGATTCCATCCATCTCGGTTTTCATTACCTCTGCAGTATATGTTCGGTCCGAAAAATCAGCGTTTAGCATATCTTCGCCTCCTAGCTGGATATTACCATGTAATTCCATGCGGTTAACCATTGCGGATCATCAAACGGAAGCCGACCCGACAAGGTCTTAAATAGTGTCGCCAGCGAATATCGAATCGGACTGAGCGTTTGACCCTCACCAAATACATAAATGTTTGCCGTGTAATCATCAACGAAGGTCGATCCCTCCGCGAAGGGGTCGCAGTCGAGGCGGTCTATCTTCGATGCAATCGTACGCGATGCAAAAAAACGGCGCACTGTATCAATTAAATAGTAACAAGGCTGAAAGTCAGCCCGCGCTGCGCTCTCTGCAACTGTTGATGTGAGACGACGCAATTCGCTGAATAAAGGCGATCTAATACCTACACCTTCCAATGAAGCCAGGCCATCCAAAAGAATCTCCTTAGCGTGGTCAAAGGCCGCAATTGAATTTAGGCCGCTGCCGCAGGCAACTGTGGCAAGAGATCGCATGAGATATTCAGGTGTTCGAGCGTATGGTGCAGCAACTTTAATCCAAGACGCCCAAAGGGACATCATATACATCTTTGGCTGGCACGCATATACAAAATAATAGTCGTGAAAATGCACGAGAATCTCAATCGCAAGATGCTTATGCCGAGAATACAATTCGTTCACTTTATCCATTGAAAGTGGAAGGCCTGGGCGACGTTTGTTCGCTGGAATAGGATGCTGACACTGTTCAACTGCGCAACAAAAGTTGAGAATAACATTCCTAAGACTGGTGACAACTCTCACCTTTCGAGGATTCTTCCGGGCCTGTATCCAGGCACAAAACTCTTTAAACTGGCTTTTGGAAATAAGATTATTATCGTCCTTCTCCCATGTCTTCCCAAAGAGTGCCTGAAAAATTGTTCTAACTCGGGAGTGCATGATCTCGTGGGAGAGGGTCATTAACGTCCATTGAGGCAATGTTTCCGCTGTTAGTGCCTGCGAGGCGGCGGTGACGGAGAATTTCGACTCCATAAACCCATATCTGAGGCTGAAGTGAGCAATCAGTGGGACCTGATCTTCCTGGTAAGAATTTCCCCCTCTGTCAAAATGTTCATCTGGGCTGCCTGGAGAATCAGTAAATTTGTACTCAGGACCGGAGTTATACGCTGGGATGCTCGCCGGCACTATTTGTTTAACTCGTGAGTATTGAGCACTAATTACCTTGCCGGCACTTCGCGCCATAAAGGCCGATTCAAGATACCGGGTATATTTAGTAAGGGCGCGGACAGCTCCGCCTATCCCAAGCAACGAGTGGTGTGGAAAAGGGGACCGGTTTGATAGGACAGGTAACGAACCTGTCGTGCCTTGAGTAACTGCATAAGACAGGGCAGCGCTAATCTCTACAAGTGCGGAAATTATAGCGTTAGCCTTCTTTTGACAGGCAATGCCGCCATCAGTGCGTCCAACGCCTCCTTGGAGGCGTCCGTGCTGCTGAACCAAATTGTCGGCTAGAATGACAATTTGTCGAAGTGTGTCTCTTTCATCGGGAAAATAAATTCCATAGCTGGCCCAGAGCGACTGTAAGCTGGAGGAAATCTGCTCCACGTATACTTTTAATTCAGCATTGTCGGTGGAGGGCAGAATTATGTCATTTGGCGCGCCGGCTTGTTTAGAAGGAAGCAGTTCAAAAATTATTCTGCGAGCATCGAGTTTCCCATCCTTCAGAGGCCAATACTCAAGAGGGCAGCCACCACCGATTTTGTGGAGCTGTTTTGTTCGTTTAATGGTGAAATTGAGAAAAATGATCGAGGCAAGACCTTCTGTGAAATAAATTCCGGAACGCTCATTAGCGAATAAATGCGTTTTCAGAATTCCGAGCGTTTTGTAAGGGGAGTTGGCAAAAAGGAGTGCTACTGATTCGAGTTTGGTTGGGACAGGAGGCGGCCCTTCCTGAGGCGTGAGGATGGCCGGCATAATTGGGCTATATTTTACTTCACAAGAATTACGAATCGCGTCTTGGGCGATGGCGATTGGCGATGAATCGGAAATTTGCACGGTGAACTCATTAACAGCTTTAGCGGTTGTCGTGAGATAGCGCGTGTATGAGGCCATTCGGTTTCCTAACCATCTGTTTTTTCAATCTTTCCATTGAAGAATTCCATTAGTTTTCCTGATCAGCCGGAGATCGTATTGCACTGTTGAGGAATCAGATTCAGGACGAGATCCATTAATTTCTTCAGGTCCACGGGATTCGCGTTTGGCGGAGTGGAACGAGGTTTTGCCTCCGTGCTGTTGCCCCGGTAATTCTTGAAGCCCGCCGTATTCAATTGCCTCGGTGCAAATGATGTTGAGCATTTCTTTTTGGCTAATCATGGTGCGTCAAATTAATTGGTCGAGGCATCCTCGCAAGCAATTCATATTCACAGGTTATTCACAAAATGATCATTTGCAAGTGCATTTGTCCCACAATATGCGGCTCGCCCGGAAACCAAAGTTCCTTGCCAGTCCACATGATCCCAAAGGAGAGCCTCGACGATTTGGGCGCCTCAAACCGACTGGCGCTCCAAAGCGCAGAGGGTTATTCTGACCACAACATTTTAATGAAACGCGGCCTCCAACCACCCGACAGCCACCACCTTTCCGCCGCCCAAGGCTGGCTGGGCCTGGGCAACCACACCGAGGCAAACGCAGAATTGGAGAAGATCGCGCTCACACTCCGCACCCATCCATCCGTGCTGGCGACGAGACTTGAGATTTACGCTCACGCGAAGCGGTGGAACATGGCAGCTGAAATTGCCGCTGCGCTCGTTAAGGTGCAGCCGAAGGAACCGATGGCATGGATCACCTTGGCCTATGCCACACGACGAAAACTGGGAGGTGGGATTCCTCAAGCGAAGGAGGTTTTGACCCCGGCCCAAAAGCGGTTCCCAAAAGTCTGGCTGATCCCTTACAACCTGGCGTGTTACGAATGCGTCTTGGGGAACATGGGCCAGGCGAAACTGCGGTTGGCGGAGGCGTTCACCCTGGCTCAAAACCAAAAGTGCTTTGATGAATACAAATTGATGGCGTTGGAAGATCCCGATTTGGAGCCGCTGTGGGGGTATTTGGACGAGCTGGAAATCTGACTCCTGCCTCCACGCATGAAAATACAATTCCAGACCAACTCGCTGAGCAGGGCCATTCTGACGACTCTGACCGCCATGACCTGCCTGGTTGTTGCGTCAGCGGCGGCTCCAATCACACCCCAAGTCGTGATTTATCCCACGCCAGCCGGTGAGAAACCGTCCGAAGATTTCGCCGTCAAGGTCAATGGCCTCCCCATTTTTATTTATACGGTCGCCACTTTGCACGGCGGCTCAGCTTCGTTCGGTAGTTTCGATTTCGCCGGACAAATCGCTGTAACAATCACCTCGACCAGACCCGTGACCTCCGTGAAAGTTCTTCCCGCTTCGTACGGCATCACGCCGGTGGTCTCGAAAGCGCAAATCGCATTCAAACTTGCCACGCCCGCTAATCTGACCATCGAGCTCAATGGCAGAATTGACCGCGCTCTCCACCTGTTTGCCAATCCCCCGGAAAGGGACCCTCCGAAGCAGGATGACCCGAACATTGTGTACTTCGGTCCCGGCGTTCATGACCTGGGCCCTACGCGGCTCAAGAACAACCAGACCTTGTATCTTGCCGGCGGCGCGATCGTCAGGCCGAGGATTCCCCAGGACGAAAAGCCCACCGTAGAGAAGGACTGGTCGGGCTGCAAATGTTACCGGAACCTCATCGAAGCCAACGGCGTCACCCATGTGACTATCTGCGGGCGAGGCATCCTTGACCTAAGCCAACTACCGTGGCACGCACGTACCACCATCGTCCTGAGCCACTGCGATGACGCGCTGGTCGAGGGGATCACCTTGCTCGATGCGCCCTGCTGGGGTGTCGCCATGTTCGGCTCCCGCCATGTGGCCGTGCGCAACGTGAAGGAGATCTGCCGGCGCGAGAACAGCGACGGCATTGACATCTGCAACAGCCAGGATGTGCTTGTCGCCGATTGTTTCCTGCGTAACAACGATGACGAGGTCTGCGTCAAGACCACCTCGCCGGCACCCGCGCCGGACTCGCAAAACATCGTCGTCAGGAACTGTGTGGTCTGGAACGAACGGGCGCGTGGTTTGGGCATAACCAGCGAGACGCGGCGAAACATAGCCCATGTTCTTTTCCAGAACTGTGACATCATCCACGACCTTTCCAACGGCGGTGATTGCGCGGCACTCGCCATCCTTGTCTCGGACTCGGGCACGATGAGCGATATTCGCTTCGAAGATATCCGGGTCGAGCAGGCCAACCACACGCTGGTAAACTGCTGGATTGGCGCTGATATGTGGGGTCATGACCAGGAACGTGGCCGAATCAACGGCATCCGGTTCAAGAACATCGCGGTGACCGGCGGAAATTTCCCGGCTTCAACATTCACCGGCTGCGATTCCACCCACCTTATCGAAAACGTGACCTTCGAGAATCTACGAATCAACGGCAAACTGATCACAGACTTGGCCGGGGGCAAAATCTCCAGCAACCTTTTCACCCGAAATCTCCGGGTGATCTCCGACGACAAACCGCAGCCAATCGCCCAATAATGTGCAGCGGCGAGAGGACAGCGCAGCGTGGTTCAAAAAGGCGATGGCCATTGATGAACACACGGTTCGGAGTGCTGCCATTGATGATCCTGATCTTCAGCCTTTATAGGACAGCCTGGGCGGGACGACGTGGAAGCGGATATAGGCTTGCTCATTGATTAAAAGAAAATGGGCGGTCATTATGGCCGCCCATTGTGGGTCAACTTTCGGTTGACGGTTCATTTTCCATTTCAGGAACAATGATTACACGCTCAGGCGTTGTCCCCCTGAGCCAACGTTCACGTTCCATCCACTCAAGGACGGATGGGTGAACTCCAGCGGGCGGAATGTTTACATCCAACCCGATGTTGTTTTCGAATAATATGTCCATTTCTTTCACCTCCACACTGGGCTAATTTCTGTCCGCTACCGTTCACAGCGCACAAAGGCCCAATCTATTATATGAATTGGTAAGCATTTATTACATAAAATCTTATGCCCTTCACATCCGACGCTGGGTTATTGGGCTATCCGCCCAAGTATGGAGTCTATGATTTGGCCTGACGGTCGAAAATTAACCACCCCTTTGCAATGGAGTCTCGTAAATCTGGCTCGTAGCAATCAGAGTAAAATTGGGAGACATGCACCGTGAAGGGTATCAATGGTTGCATTTCTATTTTGAACCGCTCATTCTCTGGTGGCCAATTCTTAGGGTAGGAATATCCTTGCGGCCTATGTTTCGGATCAAGCTCAATGGCAATATCCAAATCACTGCTTTCGCCCGGTTTACCATGAATTCTGCTGCCAAAAAGCCAAATTCTTAGGACTGCTGGTTTCGTCCCGGCAAACACATCCAAAGAATGCTTCACCTGAGCAATTTCATGTTCCAAACTGTCCTCGTCCATGGTTACACCTCTTTTGCCGGCTAATGCATCTTATCCTGAATTGGACTCTTGGGCCAAAAGCCCCTTCAGCTTCTTAAACTTACTTTCAAAGAATTCAACAGCGCCCTGTTGTGTAACAATGCGTTTGCCAATGTAGATTACCGAGTCAAAATCTGGGGGTGGGTGGCGATGGCATGGAATGAGTGCCAATGCCTGCCGCTTGAACATATCTTGTCTTACTTTTTGCCTGTCAATTTCGGCCACAATTTCAATTTGGAAGCCGGACATTTTGAGGCAAGCTTCGTAAGTTCCAGCCTGGTTCATAATCTCAAAAAGGCTTGTCACTTGCATTTGCTTCATTATATCTCCGAGCTTCCGAAATTCCTGGCGCATAAGCAGTCGTTGCAGTTTTTGCTCAGGTGTTTCTGGATTCCAATACTGCGTGGATGCTATTCTTGTAATTCTGACCCCATCTTTGATCTCTTCCATTCCACGACCGAATGGTGCGCCAATTTCAAATGAAGGGTTTATGCCGTGCTTTTCTTTCCAAACAGCAAGGATGGGTCTGGCTATACACCTTAACAGGTTGCGATAGCACAGGCCGAGCTCCCAAACAGCAATTCTAAATGAATATTCAAAAAAAGCATATCCATAATCTTTCGCATAACGCTCAAAATCTACACGATCCAGGCGCTTGGGTTGTCGGCTCTTCTGAGCAATATTATTGTGAGCAAAGACGGCGTTTAGCCATAGGTCAACAATGGCTTTATTATTCAAACCATTGGCCCGCATGGCACGCGTTTCCTCAGTCCGCTTATGCTGGTCAAGAATAGACGACATCCAGAACTTGACGCACAGTTCTTCACGACAATGCTTGTTAATGATGTTGCAGATTCTGTGGAAGTTTGATGCTTCGCCAGTAAGCCAAATTCGACGGAAACTTACCAATGCAGACCGAAAATGGAACCGATCCCCGACTGAAACGTATTCTTGCTTTCCATCATGACCAAGTGTTCTTTTCTCGTCCGGGCCGAAAAATGGTTCGTGTTGAAGTTCTTCCACCGCCTCAATAAACGCGGCCAACGAATCAACTTCGTGCTGTGTCGGTTTGGACGGTTTATCGCTCATGGTCCGATTTTAGGGCCGGTGTTATGGAAGGTCAGAATCGCGGTTTTATCATGGATTCGTCGGGTCCGCCAGACGCCGGACGGTCAATCTTGATCAAATTAAGTTCCTTCGGTATTTCGTTATTCTGTGGTTTCGGGTTTTCAAATCTGGCCAGAGGTGTTTCAGCACGGCTCAGAAACTGAATCAAAAAATCAGCCATAAACTTGGATTGCAGATCGAGCATATCCTCGTCAAATGCCCCCTTTGAATTCCGATGTCCGTCAATTTCAAGATAAAGACACCGTTTGGCACCCGGAGATTTGCGCTGGGCATCATTTAGCAACTGAAGGAGAATACGGGCTGTGTCATCAAAATCTTCATGGGCGAGAACTCGGTGGACAATCGCAATTGCATCATCTGGCGTTTTCATATTGCAGCCTTGATCAGGTTGGTCGCAATTATACGTGATAATTCTCGTTCAGCAACTATTGTATGCTCACAGGTAAAGAAAAGGGAATCAGCCGAAGCCAATTCCCTTTGTGAACCCGTCAATTCCAGACCATCACGCAGCAATTCTCCTCAGACTTCCCTCGCCCTGGCCTGCTTGTTGCTGGCGGCGGAATGGTGCGGTTGCGCACCAGCGACGACGGCAGATGAATTAGCCGCGTGCGTGGAGAAAATGTCGGGCTGTTTTTGGGGCGACGTGCTTCCGTGGCAGCTTGCGCTGGTGATTTTTCGCAGAGACGAGGACGCCGTCGCGTCCCGGCTGGAACAATTGACGGCGAATCTGGATCATGGCTGTCAGCGGGCAGTGAAAACCAGCCAGGGATGGGCACTTGAAAACCAGCCACTTTGAGGGACGCATTGCGCATTGGGCAGCCAAGGCTGCACATGAGCGCGATGAACGAACTCAATGTGAGCATACAGCATTCGATATTAACTTTGGCGGCCACTGGTTGGTCCCAGCGGCGGATTGCGCGAGAACTGGCTATAGACCGGGAGACGGTGAGCCGACATCTGCGACTGGCCGCTTCAAAACCGGCCAAAGTGCCCACCGGCTCGTATGGTGAGGCAGAGCCAAAACCAGCCAAAGTGCCCGCCGGCATTTTTCCACAGTCCCGCAGCCAGTGTGAACCGTGGCGAGAGTTCATTGAGAAGGGATGTCAGGCAGGTTTATCAGCCCAACGTCTCTATCAGGACCTGGTGGCTGAACATCAATTTACGGGCAGTTATGATGCGGTGAAGCGCTTTGTGCGGCAGTGGCACCAAACGCAGCCAATGCCATTTGTGAGGATGGAGGTGGAGCCGGGAGCCGAAGCACAGGTAGATTTTGGTCAAGGCGCGTGGGTGATGGTGGATGGCAAGCGGAAGCGGCCCCATCTGTTTCGGATTGTTTTGAGCCATTCCCGCAAAGGCTACAGCGAAGTGGTCTGGCGGCAGACCACCGAGAGTTTCATCCGGTGTCTGGAAAATGCGTTCCGTTACTTTGGGGGTGTTCCTCGCACTCTGGTCATCGACAACCTGCGTGCTGCTGTGACACGGGCCGACTGGTTTGATCCCGAACTCAACCCGAAAGTGGAAGAGTTCTGCCGCCACTACGGCACGGTGATGTTGCCGACGCGCCCGGCCATGCCGCAACACAAGGGGAAGATTGAGGCGGGAGTGAAGTTTGCCCAGAACAACGCGCTCAAGGGCCGCTGCTTTGAAAGTCTGTCAGCGCAAAATCTCTTTCTCTTGGATTGGGAAAGTGGTGTGGCCGACACCCGCATCCACGGCACGACCCGGCAGCAAGTCATTAAAGTGTTCAATGAGGTTGAGCGGCCCAAACTATTGCCGTTGCCGTCAAGTTTGTTTCCGGTCTTTGAAGAAGCGCCACGCAGTGTCCACCGGGATGGTTACGTTGAGTTCCAACGGGCGTATTACTCGGTGCCACCAGAGTACGTCGGACGACAGGTCTGGGTGCGCTGGGAGTCCCGATTGATCCGCGTCTTCAATCAGCGCCGGGAACAAGTCGCACTGCACGCACTGGCTGAACCAGGAAAATTTACCACCGACCCGCAGCACCTGCATTCACCGTATCGGCGCGTCGTTCAACACAATCTGGATTACCTGTTGGATCGTGCCCGGCTGATTGGCAAACATACCGGGAGTTGGGCTGAAGCGATGGTGCAACAACGCGGCCCAATCGGCACACGGGTCTTACATGGCCTGTTGTCCCTGGCTGGCAAACATCCCGTGGCCGCACTGGAAGCCGCTACCGAGAAGGCACTGCATCATGGCGCGTGGCGATTAAAGGATTTACGCACGTTGCTGGAACGGGCCGGCCCATCACCGCAACTGGATTTTCTGGACACTCACCCCTTGATCCGGTCGTTGGATGCTTATGAAGCACTGACGCCGGATTGTTTTAACCCTCAACCCAATACTGTATATGAGCACACTTGAAAATACCCTGAAACAACTCCGTCTCTCCGGTCTGATGCAAACCCTGGATGTGCGGCTGCAAGAAGCAGTCGCCAACCGGCTCGGCCATGCCGAGTTCTTGGAACTGATCTGCCAGGACGAAATTAATGTGCGCCAACAGCGGCTGATGGAACGCCGCACCAAGGCCGCTGACTTCCGTGGTCTTAAAACGCTGGAAGACTTCGACTGGAGCTTTAATCCGGCCATCCACCGCAAAGACATATATGATCTGGCCACCGGCAACTTCATCCGCCAAGCCAAGGATGTACTTTTCCTTGGCCCGCCCGGTGTCGGCAAAACGCATCTGGCCCAGGCAATCGGCTACGAAGCCATCAAAATGAACTTCCAAGTGCTCTACCGCTCCATCTTCGACCTGGTGCGCGACTTCATGAAGGACGAAGCCTTCAACCAGCAGGATAAAACCCTGCGTCGTTATCTCCACCCAGAACTTTTAATAATTGACGATTTTGGCCTGAAGCAGTTGCCCAAGAATTCTGGCGAGCATCTTTTTGAAGTAATCATGCGCCGGTATGAAAACCGATCCACCATCATGACCAGCAACCGGCCACTGGAGGAATGGGGCAAACTTCTTGGCGACGTGCCCACGGCTGGCGCGATCTTGGATCGTTTCCTGCACCACGCCCAGACCATTGCCATTACCGGGCGGAGTTATCGGCTTAAAGACCATGCCACCATCGCCGGAAAGGAAGACAAAAACAAAAAGATCAAATCCAAGTCCAACGAACCTTCGACCGCAGAACCGGCGAGCTGAATGGCTCGCTTCCGGTTCTGCTCGTTTTACCTCGCTGCTTTACGCTTATGGAACACGCTCGATTTTCGATCCGAACCGGATATACTGGCCGCATGGTGTTATGAACAACTTGCGACTTTTGAATTCGGTCGAAGGCTCGTTCCATAGACCGCTTAATGCGTATGTATTCGATGGATGATCTTCTTCAGCTTGTTTATTCCGAGAGGGCAGATGGGTTGAGGCTTCACGTCGGTCTGCCTGTGGTCATCGTGGTGCGAGGCGATCATCACTCGATTGACGGGCCGTCGATTACGCCTGAGAACGCAGAGCAGCTTTTGCAGAGCATCTCAGACACAAGACAGAGGAGAGAACTTGGAGAGCGTGGCGTGGTGCAGTTCATCTACAGACGCGGCTTTCCAAAACGAAACCGAAAGCTCACCGAATTTGTAGTCTGTGCCAGGATGGAGAACGCGCAAGTTGGAATTGATATACAAGTGCCACCCCGGATATGAGAAAATTGAAAAGCCCCTTGCTTGAATCAAAAAATCTGATATGAATAAAGCACCTTAGAGTGGCTGGTTTTGAAGTGCCCGCAAGTGGCCGGTTTTCAACCGCCCGGTGACATCATGGCAATTCGTCCATCCGGCTCTGGATGCATGACGTGGCCTGGTGTGTGCGGGGCTTAACCCGGTGGAAGCGCATCTCCGGCTCTTGAGGAACGTGGCGGGCAAACTGGCCTAATCGTAGTGTGCCGAACCTGACTGACCGCTGGGAACAAACGGAGCATAAAGTATAAAATCCTTGTTGTACGGGTTCTCCGCTTCAAATTTTATCCTCGCATGTTTGTATAACAATTCCATCATTTCCTCAACGCGCTCTATGCAGAGCTTTGCGTTTGCCTCGGAACAATACTTCTCCTCATCAGATTTGGCATTCTCGTACATGGCCAACGGGAGGGCCTCCATCTTCTCAGGGCTTGTTACATATTCTTCGGTAAACTCGCGTGGTTTGGGATGAGCAACCTGATTTCGAAACTGAAACAGCAGATTTACTGTCAGAAAAGGTTCGCGTCCCTCATCGACCAGGAAGCCAAGGCGGTCTTCAATCTTTTTGACTTTGCGCCGCCACGATGACCTCCGTTCAGACGATTCCCAGGATGGGAAAAAGACCTTGCCCAGGAAATTCAAGTAGCCTTCAAATGCGAACGCGCTGAGAAGCAGCGACCCCATCCACTGATAATAGCAACCCTTTGGTTGTTCAGCCGACAAGTGCAGCAAGACCCGTGCTCCATGCAGGACTTCCCAATGAGGTCTGTAATCCCGTTTCTTTTTAATTTTGATCGACATTCGGCTATGGAAACAAATCAAAATAGATTGTCAACACAATTTCCATTCGCAAAGTCTAGTCAAAGCAAGGGAGTCTGTTTGGCCAGCCCTTCCGGCATCTGGCTGACCGGCAAATACTTTTCTGCCAGTTTCGCCAAGCCCTCATCATGCGTGTACAGCTTCCCGACTTTTCGAGTCACGGCGGTCGCCAGGATTTGAATGTCAGCCTTCAGAATGTCACGGGAGATGATTCCCCTGCTCGAACCAGAGTTCTTATGCTCCTGAAAAATCTTCGCGGCACACGCAGCAGCGGCCGCGTCATACGGCACGATCTGGAAACGCTTTTCCAAGACCGCTTGAACCTCCTGATGCTTTCCCTCCGGTACCTTGACCAGAAATTCGCCAATGACCACGGCAGGCACGAACACGGTTATTTTAGACTCATCCAGACACTTCAAAAAAAGCTCTGCCCGCAAGATCATCGGCTCCTGCCCCGGAGTTGCTTCCTTCCGAATCCCCCAAATCAGGATGTGATTGTCGATGCAAACCGAACTCATGCACCCTCCCCGTAACGAGCCTCGCGCACGAAAGCCTCGACATCCTTAACGTCTGCAAAATGGGAAGCCGCTACCCCCGCCAACTCGGAAAAAGCGCGCGCCAATCCTGCCGACTGATACGGCGTAACCTCCTTGGCATGGAAATAGAGAAGGGAATAATCCCCCGCATCCCACGTCGCGTCGCCCTTCAGGCCAACTTCCTCGTAAAGTCGCCCGCCCACTTGGCGCGCAAGCGTCTCCGACAGATGACATGAAATCGACTCGCGGCTGGAGAGCCGCACGACCACCTTTGGCTCAACCCCGCCAACACGCTCCACCTTTCCATAAATTACCGTCTCGCCCCGGACCTTTGGTCTCTCTGGCAACCCCTCAGCAAAAGTCTCATCCATCACCGCTAGTGGCTCGCCGATAGTCTGCCCGCCCTTCCTAAATTCTGCCCTGCACTTTCGGCGCGCAGTAAAGCTCGCGATCACCTCCAGCCCGGCAATGCCGCGTGACGGGAACCCCTCGCAAGACCGGGTCTTCACGCCCATCGCTAAACGGTGAAAGGCTGGTGCCACCACATCCGGTCGATTGCTTGCAAACTCCAAACCAAGGCTCGCATCCCGGATACCGACCAGACCCACGAGAACGCTGGACGGGTCGAGATCGGGAAAGTTTTGCGCGGCCAAACTTGTGACCGCCTGTTCTGCGGCATTAAGTAAGTCTGCCAATTCATGGGCTGGCACCGTGCTCGGATGCACGTCGCCGCCAGTAAACCGAATTTGAAACGAAGCAGGCACAATGACCCCATCAACCTACCTGAACCACGCCCACGATGCCAAGCGGGATCGCTGACAGCCGAACCATTCTTGCATCAGAAGCTCTTTCGATGCTGGCGCAAGCAGGATGGATTCGCGTTGTCAGCGCAAAACTTTCCAAAAATTTCCGTTCGCGTAATCGGGGGATATACGCAATGACGGGGGGTCTGATTTCCCTCCCCACCCACCACCCCGCCTGGACGGTCTGGCCGGAAATAAGAGATTCCTTACGAAACCTTGCGCGGCCTGCCCTTCGGCCAACCGCCCTTCTTCGCGTTCTTGGCGCTGGCCGCGAGCTTGGCCGGGCTTTTTGATGCGCCGCCAATCTTGCCAATCTGCGAGTACCATTTTCGCACGGCGGGCGGTGGTGTTAGTTTTTTCTTCATCGTTTCGCCTCTCGTTTGCCCGCGCCATCTGGACGACAGCGCGGGCTTCCTGCCTCATTCGGTTCAATCTTCGCCTTCAAGCATCATGGTCACAACCGGAGCGCCGTCATCCCCCGGCCCGCACGACGCCCACAGCTTAACCTCTTCCCGCCGCCTGCCGTCCCACACACTAACGCGGAACTTTACGCGGTCGGTGCTGCCTGCGCTTTTTATGGCACAAGCCAGCATCCAAAGCACGTCCCAAAGCCTGCCTTGGATGTCTTGCCCTTCCGGCAACGGTTCGCCAATTGCGGCAACCGTCGCGGCGAACGCGCCCGCCGTCATGGCAACCGGGAACTTGAAACCGGCTTCCCGGACAAGGCCAACCGTTTCCGGCTGCATCAAGTCCACAAGCACGCCGTCTTCAATGGCCTGTCTGCGCGAATAAACGGCGATGGGTTTGCCGAAAATGTCCCCAAGGTCTTGATCGTTTGGGTTCATTGTGTCGGCCTTTCCACCCTGAGAACAATTTCCCCTTCCGCCATTGGAACAACCGCAACGCGGCTTCCGGGTGGGAATCCGAGCTTGGCCAACCATTGGCCTTCCAATCTGATCTTTGGATGAGTTTTGCCCTGGAAGAAATCCCCGGCAATTTCGATCTTTAATTTTCGTGAGTTCATCTGTTACCCTTCGTTGGGCCGTGCCGCCCGCTACAACGGGTTGCCATTGGTGAGTTACCCTTTCCAAATGGCTTGGCACGGCCTTTTTGTTTTGTTTTGGAAAGGGCATTTTCGTTTTCACGCTCGCATAATACCCAAGCAGTTTGGGTTTGCAAGAAAAATCTTCAAAAATCTTTTCACCGGGGCGATGGTGAACGGCAACCGCACTGGCCGACAACCAGCCAGCCGCAATCAAAAGCGGATTGTTTCCTGATCGTCTGGACTGCCATCCCGCCCGCGCCCGACGACCAAACCCGCCACGAGCCGCGCCAATCGCGCACAGTGGCCCGCTACTGCGCATTTGCAGTGCTGGCCGGGGGGAAACATGCACCCGCACAGTTCCCGCACAGGATTTGACCGCCGCACAGTTCCCGCACAGCCGCACAAGCCCGCACAAGTTTTTCTGCCGATTGTTGCCCAAAGATGCAAAATAATGCTTGCACTACGAGGGAAACACTTGTATCTTCGGGTGTAGGTTAGCGCACAGAAAGGCAAATATGAGCAGCAATGAAAACATGAAAAACACCCAAAATGTGGGTTCGAATCCCACCCCTTCCGCCACTTCTTTGCAACGCGACATGCAGCAAATTGCCAGTTCCTGTGTCTGTTTTTATCCACGGCGGCTGGTTTGAAACAGCCATTTCGCGCATGATCCGGCCACCCAACGATTTTTAAGCGTATTTTAAGCACATATCAAGCAGATCTAATTTTGTGGCATCGTGCCTGCTTGAGTTTCCGCCATGATTGCAGTGGAAATGCCATGAAAAAAATCGAGGCCATCATCAAGCCTTCCAAGTTGGAAGAGGTGCGGGACGCCCTGACAGATCTTGGAATCAGCGACTTGACCATCAGCGAAGTGAAAGGCTGCGGACGGAGGAGCGGCCTGTTCGAGACCCTCCGCGGCAGGGCATTTCCGCCGGATTATCGCGCTGAAATTAAATTGGAAGTGGTGGTGGATGGCGCTTTGGCTGGAGCCGTCTGTACGGCGATTGTGGAAAGGGCCAAAACCGGCTCGATGGGCGATGGCAAGATTCTCATTACCCAAGTGGACGAGGCCATTCGGATCAATATTCCAGGAATACAACAAATGGCGGTGTGTTAACCCGAGCTTTTACGGCCTGACTTGCATCCCGTTGCCCTGGTCAAGATAGGTCACACCGTTGATTTCGGTTGAGTCCAGGTACTGCCGCCATAGGAAACCGTTGCCCTTCCATTCCGTCTCGCGGTGCCGGGGGATGGAGGTTCGGATCTTCGGCCCAGCTACAGTCAAGGCTTCGCTCAGGACGCGGCCGGACATTTTTTCCTTCGGCTCGATTCCCAGAATCCAAAGTATGGTGGGCGCAATGTCGATGTTGCCGCTCGGCAGGGGGGCCTTCATGCCTTTGGCAAAATCAGGGCCGAAAGCGATGCACGTGTTGTGCATGTCCCAGGCGCTCAAGGAGCCATGCATGCCCTGGCCGGCACCGAGGGAATAGCCGTCGCAATACATTTCGCCTGGCGCGCCGTTTTTGTTGGTCCCAGAGGTCCAGCGCATAGTGACGACGACGTCCGGCCCGGCGGGCGATTCAAGCTCCGAATCCGACATGGAAAACGTGCCGTCCACCGGTTGCCGGCTGAAAATGACCCCGCTGTAGGGCTGCGCTTGCAGGCAATGAACAATACGCGCGATTAACGCGGGATCGTGTCCAGCGACATAACAAAACACCGCCCCGCCATTGCCGACCACGACGATGTCTCCGTCCTTTCTCTCTGGTTGGGCCAGTTTGCGAAAGGCCTGGAAGCCCTGCTCCTTCAGAGTCGCCGCGACATCAATGTTCTCCAGGATCGTCGAAAAGCCGTGGTCGGAAACGACAATGACGTCGGTTGCATCCTGCAAATTTCTTTCCCGGAGCGCCGCGAGCACCCGGGCCAGATTGCGATCGGAGCTATGAATCGCGGCCAGGGAAGCCTTGGATCCCGGGCCGGTTTGATGCTGCGAGAAATCCGGTTCGGCCAGCCACAACACCGAGAATGCCGGCACCTCCTTCTGCCACAACGTCCCGATCAGCGCCTGCGTGGTCCATCCGTCCTCCTCGATCTTATCGCGTCCCGCTTCAGGGAATTTTCCCAGGGCCTGCACGAGGTTGTCTTCCATCAGAGCGGGCAGGACGCTCCCCGCGAAGAGATCAACGCCCAGGGAACCCGCAGAGCGCAGGGCGCGATCGTGAAGCAGCGCGACCGGCTTGCTTCCGGCCACGGCGGTGCCCCGCGCGTGTTCGTGCAGGATTTCCGCCACGGTTGGATACGCCAGATAATGATTGCCGGTCAACTCGTCGCCCAGGCGCACCACATCCAGCGATTCGGTGTTGATGGCTTTCATTGCGTCCAAGCCGGGGCGAAACTCGTGATTGCCGATGAGACCGCTTTGCCACGGATAAACGCCGGTGGCCAGCGCGGTCGCATTAACCTCCGTTGAGCTGACATAGACCGGATGATGATGCAGAAAAGTCACGCCATCCCGCGCCCGGGCGTAGAGGGTGGGCGTTGCCGCCTCCGAAACAAAATCCGGCCTCATGCCATCCCAAACGATCAAAACCACGTGCGAGGCCCGGCCCGCCGCCCAGGCTTCCCCTCCCGCCGCCAGCAACATCAAGCATGTCAATACTTTATTTATAAGCCGCATGGGAAAGTATTCAAAACCCGCGCGGCGGGCGCAAGCCAAAGCGCGCAAAAATCGCAAATCGGTTTTTGCCGGCCCCCGGCAAAGGCGTTTTTGCGTGCATGAGCGCGGAAATGCGGTTACACCAGCGGGAACATTGTCATGAGCATTGCCAACAGCCAACGGTTGTATCTTTTGTTTTTCGTGTCGGGCTTTTGCAGTCTTGTCTATCAGATGGTTTGGACGCGCCTGGCTTTCGCCTCTTTCGGAATCATCACTCCCGTCCTCTCGGTGGTGCTCTCGGTTTTCATGCTGGGGCTGTCTGTCGGGGCCTGGGCCGGCGGACGGATGATTCCCTGGCTGACGCGCCAGTCCGGCCTTTCGGCGATTTTCTTTTATGGCGGGTCGGAATTGACCATCGGACTGGGGGCGTTTGCAACGCCCGCCTTGTTTGCCGCCGGACAGCATTGTCTGCTGGCGGCGGGGCAGATGGATTCTTTCCGCTATCTTTTCCTGTCGGCCCTGGTGCTGGCGGCTTCGATCCTGCCCTGGTGTATCTGCATGGGGGCGACCTTCCCCTTCATGATGGCTTACGTGCGGGAGGAGGAATCGCGCAATTCGGACAGCTTCAGCTATCTCTACTTTGCCAACGTGTTGGGCGCCATGACGGGAACAATTGTGACGGCGTTTGTCCTGGTGGAAACGATGGGTTTCCATCGCACCCTGGCCCTGGCCGCGGGTGGGAACTTCGCCATCGCCGCCCTCAGCGCGGAGATCGGATGGCAGGGGCGCAGGACGGCGCGTGCGCGGGCAACCGCCGCCCCGGAACCGGAGGCTTCTTCCCCCGGCCCCGCCCGCAGCGGGCTGATCCGGTGGATATTATTTACGACAGGATTCAGCGCCATGGCCATGGAAGTGGTTTGGACGCGGGCGTTCACCCCCATTCTGAAAACGCAGGTGTATTCCTTTGCGCTGATTGTCTTCACCTACTTGGGGGCGACATTCCTGGGGTCGATGCTTTACCGGCGCCATTTGCGGCGGAAGGCGCGGCGCACGCTCGGGGAATTGATGGCGCTGCTGCCCCTGGCGGCCTTTTTGCCCATCATCGCGGTGGATCCGCGGCTGTTGCCGGTGCAGTTGAACCTGGCGGACGGAAATTATGTTGACAGCAATATGGCCACAGTCCTGGTGCTGGCCGGCATCTGCCCGATGTGCGCCGTCTTGGGGTACCTGACGCCCGGCCTCATCGACCAATACGCCGGCGGCCATCCCGCGGCCGCGGGCAAAGCCTATGGCATCAACGTCGTGGGTTGCATCCTGGGGCCGCTGTGCGCGTCGTATCTTCTGCTGCCGCATATGAGCGAGCGAAGCGCCCTGGTCATTCTGGCCGCGCCGTTGCTGTGTCTTGGGTTTCTTTGCTGCAAAACCCTGCCGGCCTGGCAGCGCATGGCCGCGGCGGTTGGGGCGGGCGCGGCGCTGCTCTGGAGCCTGTTTTTTGCGAATGATTTCGAAGGGCTGCTCAAAAAACGCGAGGTGCGCACCGTTGTGCGGCGGGATTATGCCGCCTCGGTCATTTCCTTTGGCGAAGGATTCAACCGGATGCTGCTGGTCAACGGGGTGGGGATGACCCAGTTGACGCCGGAGCCAAAGTTCATGGTGCATCTGCCGATGGCCTTTCACAAAGGGCGTCCGGAATCGGTGTTGGTCATCTGCTTTGGCATGGGAACCAGCTTTCGCTCGGCCCTGAGCTGGGATGCGCGGACGACGGCGGTGGAATTGGTGCCCAGCGTGGTGGATGCGTTCGGCTTTTATCATAAGGACGCCGCCAGTGTGCTGGCCAACACCAAAGGCCGGATCGTCATCGACGATGGGCGGCGTTATCTCAAACGCACACGCGAGAAATACGACGTCATCGTGGTCGATCCGCCGCCGCCGCCGGAAGCGGCGGGTTCGAGCCTGCTTTATTCCCGCGAATTCTGCGAACTGGCCAGGGAACATCTCAATCCCAACGGCATCCTGCAAATCTGGCATCCCGGCGGGATGCTGGCCACGGTGCAAGCGGCGGTGCGTTCATTTGATGAATCGTTTCCTTATGTGCGCTGTTTTGACGGGGTGCAGGGCTGGGGCGCGCATCTTCTTGGATCCATGCAACCCATCGAGCCCGCCACGGACGCGGAATTGATCGCCCGCATGCCGGCCAAAGCGCGGCAGGACCTGACGGAATGGATGCCGGTAAAACGATACCCGGCTCTTTCGGCCTATCTGAAGGAAGTCACCTCCATGGAGGAGCCGGTTCCCCGCGTTTTGAACCCCAATCTCCAATTTCAAATCACCGATGACCAACCATTCAACGAGTACTACCTGCTGCGCCGATGGCGGGTTTATGCGCCCTGATGCCGCCAGTCCTGGCTTGAACCGATCGCGCACACCGGGCAAGATGCCCGCGATAATGAAAGTGCTCGCCGTGTCACTGTTTCTGACGGCCGTCCTGGCGGCTGAAGCGCGCGTTCCCCTCCAGAACATGAACCACATCTTCATCTCCGGCAACGAATACATCCGCCTGGAAGATTGGGCCCGCGGCGCCGGGTTCGGCATGAAATGGGTGAAAACAGCGGGAACCATCAGGCTGGCCAATGCATACGCCAGAATGGACCTGACCGTGGATACGCGCCGGGCGGAAATCGGCGGGGTCAATATCTGGCTTTCGTTGCCGGTGGTCAACCGCAACGGGACACTGCTGCTTTCGGTGGTGGATGCCGGCACGACCATTGAGCCGATCCTGTTTCCGCAGAAATCCGACGCGCGCCTCAAAACCATCTGCCTTGATCCGGGGCACGGCGGCAAGGACAAGGGCGAGGTGGATGGACGCCATTACGAAAAGAAATACGCTCTTCTCCTGGCCCGGGAAGTGGAGACATTGTTGAAGCAGGAAGGATTGCAGGTATTGTTGACACGGGACAGCGACGACTTTGTCCAACTGCCCGATCGCCAACTCATGGCCAAGCGCCAGGGGGCGGACCTGTTCGTCAGCCTGCACTACAACTCGGCGCCGGAACACGCCGTGGGCGGCCTGGAGGTGTACTGCGAGACGCCGGCCGGCATGAACTCCAGCAGTGAAGGCGGCGGCAGGGGCCTGCACCCGGCCGAGCCGGGCAACGCGCATGACGGCCAAAACGCCCTGCTCGCTTATGAAACACTCAATTCTCTCATCACCGCCGGCGTGCCTTTCGAGGACCGCGGCCTGAAGCGGTCGCGCTTCGAAGTCCTGCGCGAGGCCAGCATGCCGGCCATTTTGATTGAAGGAGGATTCATGAGCAACCCGGCGGATGCAAAAAATATTTATGACACGGCTTCCCGCAAACGGATGGCGCAAGCCATCGCGGACGGCATCCTGGCTTACAAGAAAGCGGTGGAACGGCCCGAAAAAGAACCCCCCGTCCGCGCGGTCTCAGGCCTGGACCCGGTTGGATTTGCCGCCGCCCCGCTTGCCGCCGGCCATGAGCAGGGTGCCGGACAAAAAGCCGATGCCGAAAAATGCAAAATACATTAAGGCGGCCGGCTGTTGCTGCGGCCTGGGCAGGACATGGGGCATACTCAACTGCACAACCTGGCGATTGTTCATGCCCATGATGACCAGCAGGGCCAGCAGGGCGATGATCAAGAGTGTTTTGAAAAGCAATTTAAAATTCATGGCGCCTCATCTTTTTGCGACAATAGGCAGGATCACGCCCAGCGTCAACATCCGTCAATCCCGCCTTTCCACTTTGAACCGCGCGCCTTAAACTCCACCCGCCATGAGCATTGCCACAAAAAAAGGGGACGGCGGCACAACCGGCTTGATGTACAACCGCCGCGTTTCCAAATGTCATCCGCGCGTGGAAGCGTACGGCAGCGTCGATGAATTGAACGCCGCCCTCGGTTCGGCCCGGGCCGCCGCCGTGGCCCCTTCTCTACGCGACCGGCTGCTGGAAATTCAAAAAGACCTGATCGTTGTCATGGGCGAACTGGCCACCCAGACCGAAGATTTGCCGCGTTACGTCAAAGATGGTTTCCCGGTGGTGACTCCCGCGTTGACCGCCAGGCTCGACCGCATCGTGAAGGACATCGAATCGCAAAACCTTTCGTTGACAGGCTGGTCCACTCCGGGCGGGAATGCTGTTGCGGCCGCGCTGGACGTCGCCCGCGCCACCTGTCGCCGGGCGGAAAGGCGCGTTTGCGCGCTGCAAGAAAGCGGCCAGCTCGGCAACGTTGAAATCATTGTTTTTCTGAACCGTTTGTCCGACGCGCTCTGGCTGATGGCGTGCCGGGCTGAAACGGACGCCAAATGATCAACGCCGCTTCGCGTTCATCCATGAATCCGGCCTTCAGCCTCGCATCGAGATCCATCGTGGCGGGGGCGGCCATGTGGTTGCTCCTGGCCAATGCGGGTTGCGTCCATCAACGCGCGCAGCCGGCCACCGTGAGAATTCTCAGTGAGGCCGACAACAACCAACTCAGGCATTGCGAAAGTATTTTGATCACGGGAATTGAATCCCATCAGCTTCTCAAGCCTGCCTGCTATCCGCGGCATTCGCCGCCAGGCGGGAATATTGGAAAGAAGCTTGAATTCAGGGACCCATATTGGCTTGAGCAATCGGACCAGCCCACAGTCGATGACCCGGACCTGACCATAGTCGTGTCGGATTACCGGGAAGAATATGGCAGCGGAATCGAGGTCGGGCCGGGGTTTACAGGCAATGCATACGTGGGAGCTTCAGTTCGAGTCACGGTGACGCACAAGGTCCTGGGGGTATTATATAATGGCCGTTTTAAGGCGGGGCCGCCTCTTGGGCATGTGGCCTCACCGAAGGCCACCTCCCTGGCCACCCTGGCGCGCCGCATCAAAGCGTCGCCCGTTGGAAAGATCATCTTGACTGCGCTGTCCGACGGCGGTTGACCCAAGCCGCCGGTCGCATTGGCGCAACGCAAGGAACTTATGATTACTCCCAACCCGGCGGATTTTTCATTTCATGTTCAACGCCGCAACTGAAGAGCCCTCCCGGGACGACGCTCAGGAATGGCTTTGTGGCCGGTGGCTTGAAGATGGGCCAAGGCGGGACGCGGAAAATTCCCGTCGAGAAAAAACATCATGTTGCGGCGGATTCAGCCTCAAGGCCTTCCATGGCCGTCAGCCGGCCGGCAAACTCCAGGCATGCTCGAATATCCGCTTCTGTCATCGAGGGATAATCCTCCAGGATGTCCGCGGTGGATTCTCCGGCGGCGACTGCGCCGACAACGTTGGCAACCGGAACGCGCGTTCCGCGCACGACGGGCTTGCCGTGACACACGGCGGGATCGAAAACGATTCTCTCGGACAACCAAGTCTGCATGCTTGCACCTTAACCTTGCAACCCCTGGTTGACGGGCAAAAGTTGCCGCAGCTTCGGATCAGTCAACATTCAATTCCTTCCGTCTTTGCAAGTTTTCCGGCTAGAGGATCAACATCGCGTCGCCGTAACTAAAAAATCTGTAACGCCGGGCAACCGCCTCCTCATAAGCTTGCAGCATAAGTTCCCGGCCCCGTGTTTCACCGGGCGCGGCAAAGGCGCTGACCAGCATGAGCAGGGTCGAGCGGGCCAAATGAAAATTCGTCAGCAGGCCATCCACGATTTTGAATTGGCACGGAGGATATATGAAAATGCGGGTCCGCCCCGTGCCGGCCACGATGCGGCCCCCATTGTCACGCGCCAGACTTTCCAGGACGCGCATCGTGGTTGTGCCAACCGCAATGACTCTTGAGGTCCCGGTCGCATTGATCAGGCGCGCCGTCTCGGCCCCCACTTCATAGCGTTCCTCATGCATGATGTGGTCCGCAATCGTCGCCGCCTTGACCGGCGCGAAGGTCCCCACACCCACATGCAGGGTGATAAAACAAACTTTCACCCCGCGCCCGCGGATTTTTTCCAGGAACTCCGGCGTGAAATGCAGCCCGGCGGTGGGCGCGGCCACCGAACCGGCCACACGCGCGAAGACCGTCTGGTAACGCTCCCGATCCTCCGCCCGTGGACTGGGGCGGTTGATGTAGGGCGGCAGCGGTACCTCGCCCAGCGCCTCCAGTTCCGCCAGAATGTTTTGGGTGCCGGAGAAGAGCAGGCGGCGGTGCCCTTCCGCGTTAATTTCCAGGACGGAGGCCGCGATGGATGCAGGCCTGCCGTTTTTGTCAATAATTACGATTTTTGCGCCAAGCCCGGCCCGCTTGCCGGGCCTGAGCATGGCCCACCAGTCGTTGGCGGCGTTTTCCTCCAGGAGCAGCACTTCGAAATTCCCTCCGGTGCGGACATTGCGGCCGCGCAGGCGCGCCGGAATGACCCGCGAATCATTCAGGACCAGCAGATCATCGGACCGCAAATACTCGAGCAAATCAACAAAACGGCGATGGGCCGTTTTGCCCGAGCTTCGTTCCAACACCAGTAAACGCGATTGATCGCGTGCGGAAGCGGGGGTTTGCGCGATCAATTCGTCTGGCAACGTGAAATCAAATTCGGCGGTGCGCATGGCGCCCAAGATTGGCAGTTGTGAATAACTTGTCAATAAGTACGGGAAAAAAAGCCCTTGACCGGTGGGAAGAAATGGGGCAAAGTGTCGAACAGTTATTAAATGTGGGAGAATAATCCCGTGTTTAATACATTCGCGACGGAGTTTATGCCAGAAGCGGTTCTCAAAGAGCGGACGTACAACGGGTGCTATCGTCACAAAGTGGACGGCAAGCGCCGTGTGCCCATTCCGTTTCGCTGGAGACCGGAAGAATCGGAAGGGTCGGTGGAGTTTACGTTGATAATCTGGCCCAAACACCAGGCAGGAATCTGCCTGCGAGTGCTGCCCCCGGATCAGTTGGCCAAACTTCGCGCCGACATTGATGTCATGCCGAACAGCGACCCAAACAAATCAGTATTGAAACGACGGATCGGCACGGCTTCGGCCCAAGCCAAATTGGACAGCGTCGGCCGAATAACCATACCGGACGACATGGCCGAGGCGGCGGAGATCACAAATGAGGCGGTTCTGGCAGGCATGATGGATCGATTTGAGATTTGGAATACCAAACGCTACGCGCAAGTCCAACTCTTGGATAATGCGCTTTTGGGCAAGGCTCTCGAAATGATGGAGTAAGTATTATGAACGCACTCTGTTTATTGACCAAAGGACACACTTTTAGAGAAATGGCAGACCGGCCGGGGGCATATAAGTTGCTTTCCAGCAGGGCCTTGCCGAAATTCATGGCCGGCGGGAGGCGATTGGCTCCAGAGCCTCAAACAGCCCAAACGACGCTTTTTGAGCAGCCGGCGAAAGTTGTGAAAATCGCTCCGCCCGAACCTGTTGTGTCAAAAAGTCCCTTCGCGCCGGTTGCGCCTTGCACGGGCAGCACTTGGACGCAAATGGTCAGCACCTGCACAAGCATGGTGGAACGGCTTGTTTTCGGGGGCAAGGGCCGCCCGGTTCACAGAGCGACTGTCCAGACGGAATTGGCTTTGGAGAAGGTGACTGTGCTGAGAAATGATTTGAACGAAGACGACCTGGAGGTGGTGCTGGTTGAAAGGAAGGTGGGGACGGGCGAGAAGCCTTTGGCCAGATTGAGCAGGCTGGAAATGACCGGCGAGGCCTGGATCAGGCTCACCGCGCCATTCCGCAAGAAGGACAATGAGAACGCGTTCAGCCCCAAAGCGACGGCCAAGGGGCCGCCAGAGCTGAGCGCACAGAGTTGACAGCGTGGCCCATGACAAGTGGCGGTGTTCATTCACAAACCAGTGCTGGTGGCGGAGGTGTTGGAAAGCCTCAAAATCAGGCCGGGCAGCGTGTGCCTGGACGGAACCGTCGGTGGCGGTGGGCACGCCGAGGCCATGCTGAAGGCCAGCGCGCCGAATGGCCGAATTCTGGGGTGCGATCGGGATGGCAGGGCAGTGGCGGCAGCCAGGGCACGATTGTCCGGGTTTCACGGCCGTTTTGAGATTCGACAGGGCAATTACGCGGACATGGGCGAATGGGTGGCGCCGGAAAGTTGCGACGCGGTTCTCCTGGATTTGGGGGTCAGTTCACCGCAACTGGACGAAGCGGGACGGGGGTTCAGCTTCCAACAGGACGGCCCGCTGGACATGCGGATGGACCAGAGCCTGGGGCCGACCGCGGCGGACCTGTTGAGCCGGCTGGACGCGGATGAATTGGCGAAGATTTTTTGGGAATTCGGCGGCGAGAGGGATTCGCGCCGCCTGGCGCGGGCGATCGCGCTGGACAGACAGTCGAGCGCTTTTGAGCGGACGCGGCAGTTGGCCGGGCTGATCGAGAGGATTTCGCCCAGGGCCGGCGGGAAAACGCATCCTGCGACGAAGGTGTTTCAGGCGCTGCGGATCGCAGTCAATGATGAACTTGGTTCTTTGAGCAGGGGATTGGAGGCGGCGGTGAAGGTCTTAAAACCCGGCGGCCGCCTGGCTGTAATTACTTTCCATTCGTTGGAGGACCGAATGGTCAAGGAATTCGGCCGGCGGCTGTCGCGGGATTACGAAGCGGCGGCGGGTGTGGACGCGCCGGAATTGCGGCGTCCGCGCCCGCCGCAACTCAAGCTGCTGCAGCGCAAGGCGATTGTGCCGGGGGCGGAGGAAATGCGGGACAACCCGCGCAGCCGCAGCGCGCAATGCCGCGTGTTTGAAAAGTTGGAGACGCCGGCCGTGCGGCCGGCAGGTCAGTAAGAGAGATTTGAACCATCATGGCCCGAAATAAACGAAATGAATCGGCGGTCCGCCCAGGGTCCATTCTGACGGCGCTGGCGGTGTGCGTGCTGTTCGTGACGTTGAGCGTGGGCTATCTTTGGTATAAGGACCAGATTGATCTTTTGGGCCATCAGATCAAGGACCGCGAAAACCGGCTGGCCGAATTGCAGCGCCAGAACAAGATGCGGCGCGATCAACTTGCCACCCTTTGTTCCCCCGTCGCCCTGGACGCGCGGGTCAAGAAATTGAATCTTGGCCTGGGGCCGCCGGCCAAGTCCCAGGTGATCTGGATGGCCGAGGCGCCGCTGGTTGAACAAACCGCCGGCCAGCCGTTCCAGGACCAGCGCCAGGCGCAGGCGGGCTCGGCGGAACGCAAAAACTGATTTGGCCGTCGCTCGCGTTGTTCGGAAGGAGGAACCGAACGGCGCGAGTGCGCGGCTGAAAGATTTACAGGATCGTGGCGATGCAATATCGGAGGCTTTATTTGTTGATGTTCGGGTTGAGCGCGGCGCTGGCGGTGCTGGGAGGCCGGCTGGTGGATTTGCAAGTGGTGCGCCATGACGAGCTGCGGGCGCTGGCTGAAACCAACACCATCCGCACCATTGCGCGCCAGCCCATGCGCGGACAAATCCTGGACATCCGCGGCAATCCCCTGGCCACCAGTCGTGCGGCCAAAACCGTGTGCGCGAACCCGTCTTTGCTGGGCGCCCGGCGCGAAGCCGTGGCCGAGGCGCTGGCCCCGCTCTTGGAGGTGGATGTGAACTGGCTGGCAGCGCGCCTGACCCCGCGCGCGACCGAACTCAATGGCAAACCCGCCACCAACCAATACGTCGTTTTAAGGCACAAAGTGCCGATGGAAACGTGGGAAAAGATCAGACAAACCATGGCCGCGATTTCCTTCAGCCCGGACGAAATCAAACCCAAAGCCCGCGGAAGCGCCTCGATTCGCAACGCGGCGAGCGGGGCCATTTTTGCAGAGGAGGACCAGATGCGGTTCTATCCCAGCCAGCGCCTGGCTGCGCACGTTCTGGGCTTCGTTTCCAGCGGCGAGGAACAGACCGGGTTGAGCGGGGTTGAATTCGCGTTCAACACCGATTTGAGCGGCATTCCCGGCTGGCGGAAGACCGAAATGGACAAACACCAGCGCGAATTGGTGGCCTACCGCGATCAGGACGTGGAACCGCGCGACGGTTTGAACCTGATCCTGACCCTGGACGCCGGCTTGCAGAACATTGTTGAAAGCGAATTGGCCGAGGCGATGGAGAAACATTCTCCGATCAGCGCCTCCTGCATCATGGTTCGCCCGCGCACGGGGGAGATTCTGGCCATGGCGACCCTGCCAAATTTCGACCCGAACCAGCCCGGCCATTCGCCGATGGACGCCTTGCGCAACCGGGTGATCTCCGACACCGCGGAACCGGGGTCCACCTTCAAGATCGTGGTGGTCACAGCCGGATTGGATCAGCGGGCGGTGTCGTTCAATGAGCCGATCGATTGCGAGCACGGGCATTTTTACTTTGCCGGGCGGCTGCTGCACGATCATGAGCCTTTCGGGCTGCTGACGGTGGAGAACGTCATCACCAAATCCTCCAACATTGGCGCGGCCAAAATTGGCATCCGTCTCGGCGACCAAAAACTGATCGAGTACATCCAGAAATTCGGTTTTGGCAAACGGACGGACATTCCCCTGCCCGGCGAAGTGCCCGGGACGGTGCATCCGCTCAAAGACTGGAGCAAGGTGTCCATCGCGCAAATCCCGATGGGCCAGGGCGTGACCGTGACCCCCCTGCAAATGGTCATCGCCATGAGCGCCATCGCCAACAAGGGGCTGTTGATGCGCCCGATGCTGGCGGACCGCCTGGAGGACCCGTCCGGGAAGTTGGTGGCCAAATATGAGCCGCAGGCGGTGCGGCAGATCGCCAGCCCGAAGACCATCAAGGAAATGGTCGCGGCGTTGAAAACTGTCGCGACCCGCGACGGCACCGCCGAGCAAGCCGGCCTGGACCATTACACCGTGGCCGGCAAAACCGGCACGGCCGAAAAAGTCGAGCACGGACAGTACGTGCGCAAGTATTTCTCCTCCTTCATCGGCTTTTTCCCGGCGGACAATCCGGAGGTTTGCATCTCCGTTGTGATGGACGAACCGAAGGAAGGCTATTACGGCGGCAAGGTGGCGGCGCCGGTGTTTCATGACATCGCCGAACGGGCCGCGAACTATCTGGATTTGAAACCCGAATTTGACACGGCGCCTTCCGAAAATAAAGTGTTGACAGCCGGCGGCGGGCCGGGCGGCCCCGCGCGCATCGCGGCCAAATGAACCATGGAGCCGCGTTCGCTTAAATACATTGCCGGGGCCGCCGCCGGAGAACTGCGCCACGGTTCGCCGGAGACCGCGGTGGCGCGCCTTTGCGTCGATTCGCGCCAGGCCGCGGCGGGCGATTTGTTTTTCGCCCTGGCTGGCGGGCGGTTCGACGGCCACGCCTTCCTGCCCGAAGCGGCGCGCCGCGGCGTGGCGGCCGTGGTGGCGCAGCGCGCCAAACTGCCGCCTCATTTTCAGGGATGCGCCGTCATCGCCGTGGACGATACGCGCGCGGCGCTGGGACGGCTGGGGGAGCGTTACCGCCGTGATTTCACGCTGCCAGTGACGGCCGTGGGCGGTTCCAACGGCAAGACCACCACCAAGGAATTAATAGCCTCGGTGCTGCGGCAGAAACTGGCCGTTCTCTGGAGCGAAGCCAGTTTCAACAATGAGATCGGGGTGCCGTTGACCCTGCTTAAATTGGAGGAGGCCCATCAGGCCGCGGTGCTCGAAGCCGGCACAAACCATCCCGGCGAACTGGCGCCGTTGCTGCGGATGATGGCGCCTCGTTTTGGGGTGATTACAAATATTGGCCGCGAGCACCTGCAATATTTTGGCGACCTCGAGGGCGTGGCCCGCGAGGAAGGAACCCTGGCCGAAGCCCTGCCGCCCGAAGGAATGCTCTTCATCAACGGCGATGATGTCTGGAGCGAATCCATCGCCCGGCGGTGCCGGGCGCGGACGGTGCGCGTCGGCTTCGGCGACAGCAACGATTGGGTGGCGCGGGACATCCGTGTGGACGACAGGGGCGCGACATTTTCAGTGCAATGCCACCGGGCCGATTTGAATGGCGATTACCGCATCCAGCTCCTCGGACGGCACCAAGCCGCCAACGCCTTGTTCGCGCTTGCCCTGGGCGCGGAGCTCGGCCTGGACCGCGCAGCCATCGAGCATGGCCTCGCCCTCTGCGCCCCGTCCAAAATGCGCCTGCAACTGTGCCGTCCCGGGGGCATCCGGGTGCTGGACGATGCCTACAATGCCAATGCCGATTCCATGCTGGCGGCGTTGCAAACGCTGCGGGATTTGCCCTGCGCCGGGCGCCGGGTGGCGGTGCTGGGGGACATGGCGGAATTGGGCGAGTCCTCGCAAGCGGCGCATGCCGAGGTGGGCCGGCGCGCGGCGGAATTCCACGTGGACCAATTATTCACCGTCGGCCGGCAGGCCGCGGAAATTGCCAGCGCGGCGCGGCGCGGCGGTTTGCGGGGCGTGGTCGAGACTCCGGAAGTGGAAACGGCTGTCCGCGCCGTGCGGGATTTTGCCCGGCCCGGCGACGTGGTGCTGGTCAAAGCCTCGCGGGCCATGCGCTTGGAACGGATCGCGGAAGCCTTGCGAACGAACAACAACCCCTGCGATTGACATGCTGTTTTACGCCGCACAAAAAATTCTCGAAATGGCGAAACACACCTCCTTTGAGACGCAGGTTTCGCCGCTGCGCCTTCTGAGTTACATCACATTTCGCAGCGCGGGGGCGGCGGTGACTGCCCTGTTGTTGAGCTGGTGGCTCGGGCCCTCCTGCATTGTCTGGCTCAAACGGCTGAAGTTCGGCCAGGATTACACCGACCGGGCGGAGGAAAAGGGCGGGTTTCAGGCGCGCCTGCTCGACAAGCGCGGCACCCCGACCATGGGCGGTCTGATGATGGTGCTGGTGCTCGACATCACGGTGCTGCTCTGGGCGCAATGGAACACGCTGATTCTACTCACACTGCTCTCCGCCGTGGTGCTGTGCGGCCTGGGATTCCTGGATGACTACGCAAAAATCACCCGGCAGGACAGCAAGGGGGTGCGGGAATTCATCAAACTCTGGGTGCAGGGGGCGCTGGCGATTTTTGTGGCGGTTTATTTGTGGCGCGTGCCGGCCACCAGCACCCTGATCAGCCAGGTGATGGTCCCCTTCTTCAAGCATCCCGTTCTGACCGGAACGACCGGGGCCATGGCCGGGATTCTGCTGACCGCCCTGGCCATCGTCGGCAGCTCCAACGCCGTCAACCTGACCGACGGCCTGGATGGCCTGGCCATTGGCTGCACGGCGATTGTTTCCTTTGTCTTTCTCGTCTTGACGTATCTGGCGGGCAACGTCAAGGCCGCGGCCTACCTGCAAATTCCCCATGTCCCGGGCGCGGGCGAGCTGACGGTGTTTTGCGCCGCCATGATCGGCACCAGTCTGGGTTTTCTCTGGTTTAATTGCCATCCGGCGCAGGTCTTCATGGGCGACACCGGCTCGCTGGCCCTGGGCGGGGTTTTGGGCATGATAGCGGTCCTGATCCACCAACCGCTGGTGTTGGTGATTGCTGGCGGGGTGTTTGTGGCGGAGGCGGCCTCGGTCATCCTGCAAAGAAGCTGGTTCAAGTACACCAAATTCCGCTTCGGCGAGGGGCGGCGGGTGTTCTTAATGGCGCCGCTGCATCATCATTTTGAAAAGATGGGCTGGTACGAGTCGCAAATTGTGACCCGGTTTTACATTCTTTGTGTGCTCTGCGCGGTGGTCGCGTTGAGCACCCTGAAGATCAGATGACCGCGAAACCGCGAAACCATGAAACACCACCACCGATTTTTTCCCGCGCCGGGACATTTTACCGCTTGCATGCCGGGGATTTCATTGTTAAATACGGGGTTGGAAGGGATTATACATTTTCAGACTTTGCGGCGGGGTTTTTTGAGGGAAAACCCCGCTGCAAAACAAACGAACAAAAATACCTCAGATTAGATTAAGCGAACTTATTATGAATACTCCAAGCCCGTTGGTACCCCAAGGCACGATGCCTTCGCGGGGCAAATCCACTTTTTTCTTCAAAGTATTAATGATTTTGACAGTGCATGTGGTGCTGATTGGCGGCATGCTGTTGCAAGGTTGCAAGGACACCAACAAAACGGACACGACGGGCACGCCCCCGCCGGACACCAACACGGCCGGCGCCGACACCTCCAATCTTCCGCCCGTGAACCCCGCGGGGATGTCAAACACGGCGGTCAATCCGCAGCAGCCCGGGGCGCAGCAGCCGGTGGTGACGCAGCCGCTGCCGCCGGCGCAGCCGCCGGTCCCGCCGACAGTCGTGGCTCCCGTTGCGCCTCCCGCCGGCACGGGGACCGAGTATGTGATCGCGTCCGGCGATACGCTGGGATCCATTGCCCACAGGAACGGCCTTTCCCTCAAGGCCTTGTTGGAAGCCAATCCCGGAATTAACCCGAAGAAACTCAAAGTCGGCCAGAAAGTGCAGCTACCAGCCGGCGCAGCCCCGGTTGCCTCGGCTGCCAGCCCCGGCGCGGCAAGCGCGGACATGGCGGCGGCTACGGGTGATACCACGACCTACACCGTCAAGACCGGCGATACTCTGAGCAAGATTGCCAAAGCGAACCACACCTCATTCAAAAAAATCATGGCGCTGAACGACCTGAAGACGACCTCCATCAAGGTTGGCCAGAAACTGAAACTGCCGGTCAAAGCGGCGGCGACTGAAGCCCCGGCGACCCCGACCGCGGTTGCGCCAATGCCGCAGCCGGCCCCGGCGCCCGCGGCGGCAACGACCCCCACTGCGGCGAATTGATCGAAGAAAGTTGTGGGCGCCGGGTTCTCCTCCAGCCCGGCGTTCACCCTCTTTCTACGTTGCGATGAAGTGGGCCACAACAACTTTGATTTTTTGCGTAACGGTCCTGGTTGGTTTGGGGTTGGTCATGCTCTACAGCGCGAGCATGAACATGGAGGTAACGCAAAAGTCCGCGGTGAAGACATCACCGCCGCCGCTGGCTGCGGCCATGCCGGCCAGCCCGGCCCCAAAACCGGCTGCGACGGCGGGGCCTTCTTATCTCCTCTCACAACTTGTCTGGCTCGCTTTCGGGCTGGCGGGGTGCGTCGTGGCGGCCCGAATTGATTACCGGCGTTGGAAGAAAGTGTCCCCCTGGCTGCTGGCCGTCTCCGTCATCCTCTTGCTCATGGTCTTTGCTCCGGTGGTCGGGATCGGACGCAAGGGGGCGCATCGATGGATTGGCCTTCCCGGCCTGCCGCACTTTCAACCGTCCGAACTGGCGCGGCTCAGTCTGATTCTCTTTCTGGCAGCCTACGGCGAGTGGTTTCAGAGGCAAATGTCCGGCTTGCGCCAAGGCCTGGTCATTCCCGGTTGCGTCATTGCGGTTGTGCTGGGCTTGATATTTGTCGAACCGGACCGCGGCTGCGCGATTCTGCTGGCTCTGGTGGCCGGGACGGTATTGATCGTGGCCGGAGTGCGGTTGCGTTTTCTGTTTGTGCCGGCGCTGGCGCTGCTGGCGGGCCTTGGCATTTCCATTTGGCATGATCCCATGCGCCTGCGTCGCATCATGGCCTGGATCCATCCCGAGGCGAACAAGGAAGGCGCGGGGTATCAGGCCTATCAGGCCATGATTGCCCTGGGTTCGGGCGGATGGAGCGGCTTGGGCTTGGGCAACGGGCGGCAAAAGCTGGGCTTTGTGCCGGAACATCACACCGATTTTATTTTTTCGATCATTGGCGAAGAATTGGGAATGATCGCCACGCTGGGGGTGGTGCTGCTCTTCATCGCCCTGGTGTTCTGCGGCGTTTACATCGCGCGCCGGAGCAACGACACTTTCGGACTCCTGCTCGGCACCGGCATCACGTTTATGATTGGCCTCCAAGCCTTCATCAACATGGGGGTTGTCACCAGTTTGCTCCCCAACAAGGGCATGCCGCTGCCTTTCATCAGCTACGGCGGTTCGAACCTGCTGCTCACGCTCATCGCCGTTGGACTTTTGATCAGCATATCGCGTTTTGCCATTGAGCCGCCGAAGAAGAAAAGAAACCCGTTCGAGTCCACGCCAGAATTGGCCGATGCCGGTGCCTGAAGATACATACATAAACAGTCCGCTGGGAAATGTCGTCATAGCCTGTGGCGGCACAGGCGGCCATTTGTTTCCCGGACTGGCGGTCGGCCAGGAATTGAGGCAGCGCGGCTGCTCCGTGACATTGATGGTTTCCCCCAAGGACGTCGATCAACAGGCCATCCAGTCGATTGCCGGAATGGGGATCGTGACTCTGCCGGCGGTGGGGTTGAGCCGGGCTGGATTTTTCCGGTTTTTGAGCGGCCTGTGGCGCTCCTATCGCCTGGCCAGGGCCTGTTTTGCTCAAAGCCCGCCCCGGTTCGTCCTGGCCATGGGCGGTTATATCAGCGCCCCGCCCGTCATCGCCGCGCGGCACTCCGGCGCAATAACGTTCCTGCATGAATCCAATTCAATTCCCGGCCGGGCCAATCGATGGCTGGCTCGCTGGGTGGACGGGGCGTTTGTCTATTTCCCGCCCGCGGCGGAAAAACTGGCGGCGCGCCGGGTGGAAGTGGTCGGGATGCCAGTGCGCCCGCAGTTTCTGGAACCGATGACTCCCGCAGCGGCGCGCGCGGCAATGGGGCTGGCGCCGGATGCGCCGGTGTTGCTGGTCATGGGCGGCAGCCAGGGCGCAAGGAAGGTCAACGAGTTGATGGTCCGCCTCGCCCCCCAGTTGCGCCAGGCCATACCGAACCTTCAAGTTGTTCATCTGACGGGTGAACACGATTTGGATACCGTCCGCGCCCGATACAAAGCCCTCGAAATTCCGGCCGTGGTCCACGCCTTTTGGAACGAGATGGCCCTGGCATTGGCGGCGGCGGACGTCGCTGTCAGCCGGGCCGGGGCGTCTTCGCTGGCGGAGTTGGCCGCGCGCCAATTGCCCGCCGTCTTGATCCCCTTGCCTTCGGCCGCGAACAATCATCAATTCTTCAATGCCCGCGCCTTTGTGCAAAGCGGCGCCGCGCGCATGCTGCCGCAAGACAGCGCGACGCCCGACCACCTGGTCCATGAGATTCTGGAACTGATCCGCAACCCGCTGAAGCGTTCGGCCATGCAAAGCGCCCTGGCCCGCTGGCACGTCCCGGCGGCGGCGGGGGACATGGCCGAAAGGATCCTCCACTGGCCGGCGGCGGCGGACCGGGCCAGCCACGTCCCCGGCCCAAAATTTAAACCTCAAAAACTGGGGCCAGCCAATGTTTGACACCATGGCGCGGCCAACCCGGATATTCGACGAACTCAAAGCCCTGCTCCCGCGTTCCGCCGTGCGCCAGGATGAGCCGCTGGCAAAAAGGACCACCTTGCGGGTCGGCGGCTGCGCCGACCTTTGGGTGGAACCAGCTTCCGAGGAGGATTTGGCCGCCGCGATTCAATTTTGCCGCCGGGAGAATATCCCCGTCCTGCTCCTGGGACGCGGCTCGAATCTCCTGGTGCGCGACGGCGGGGTCCGCGGCGTGGTGATCAGCCTGTCCCATCCGGACTTCTCCCGCATTGAAGCGGAGGGAACGCAGTTGCATTGCGGCGCGGGCGCAAGGCTCAAAGCTGTTTCCGCCAGGGCCCGCGAGTTGGACCTGGCCGGTTTGGAATTTCTGGATGGCATTCCGGGGAGCGTCGGCGGCGCGTTGCGCATGAATGCCGGCGCGATGGGCAGCTCGATGCTGGAGGTGTTGACGCGGGTCCGCTTCATGGATGGCGCGGGGAAAGTGCATGAATTGGACGCCGCCCAGGTGCCGGGCGAATATCGGTCCTGTCCGTTTTTCCAGGAGAATATCGCGCTGCGCGCCACTTTTCTCGGCCGGCCCGGAGACCGCGAGGCGATTGCGAAACGCACCGCCGAATTCAACGCCAAACGCTGGAGTTCCCAACCCAGGGAACCGAGCGCGGGCTGCATCTTCAAGAATCCATCGCCGATATTGTCCGCCGGCAAACTCATCGAGGAACTGGGTTTGAAAGGCACGCGCTGCGGCGGGGCGGTTGTCTCGACGGTGCATGGGAACTTTATCATCAACGAGGGCGGGGCCACGGCCCGCGACGTTTTGCAATTAATCGACATCATCCAAACCCGGGCCAGGAAAGATAGGGCCGTGGAACTGCGCACCGAGGTTGAAATCATTGGTGAAGACATTGACTGAGAAACTGAACATCACCGTCATGCTGGGCGGCCCCTCCGCCGAACGCGAAGTGTCGCTGCGCTCCGGCGCCGCCGTTGCCAAAGCCTTGCGCTCGCTCGGCCACTCTGTCCACGAGCTGGATCCGCGGCAGCCGTCCTGGATCCTGCCGCCGGGCACCGATGTTGTCTTTCTGGCCCTGCACGGCTCCTACGGCGAGGACGGGACGGTGCAGGAACAATTGGAAATTTTGCGCGTGCCCTACACCGGTTGCGGCCCGGAAGCCAGCCGCGTGGCCTTCGACAAAGTGCTCGCCAAAAAACACTTCTTCAAGGGCGGCGTTCCGACGGCGCGCTTCGCGGTGATTGACTCGCCCCAAGCCGGCTGGCCCAATGGCTGGCAGCCGCCCGTGGTGCTAAAGCCCTCGAGGCAGGGCTCCAGCGTCGGCCTGCAATTCGTGGAGGAAAAAGGGCAGTGGCAAACCGCCCTGGCCGCGGCCTTCCGCCATGACACGCAGGTCTTGATGGAGGAAAAAATCGCGGGACGCGAAACGACAGTCGGCATCCTGGCGGGCCGCGCGCTGCCCGTGGCCGAGATCTGCGTCAAAAAGGGCCACTTCGATTACAGCAACAAATACACCCCCGGCGCGGCCCAACACTTTTGCCCGGCGGATTTTACGCCGGCGGTGACGGCGCGGATTCAGGGGGCGGCCCTGGACGCTTTCCACGCCATTGGAGGCCGCGATTATGCGCGGGTGGACGTGATGGTGCGCGACAACGGCGATCCCGTCGTGCTCGAGGTCAACACCCTGCCCGGCATGACGGATGTCAGCATCCTGCCCGAAGCCGCCGCCGCCGCGGGTGTGGGTTACGCTGCGTTGTGCCAGCAATTTGTCGATATGGCCCTGCAGAGGTCGGAAACGCAACAATATGTTTGACTGGATGACAGGCAGGCGGCGCAACCGCCGCTTCGTGGAGCGCGCCCATCTGCTCGACGTCAAGCTGCGCACCAGCCAGGCCCGGGCCGCGCGCTGGCGCGTGCTCGGCATCGGCCTGGCCGTGGTGCTTGCCCTGGCGGGCGCGTGGCGCGGCGGGGTGTGGCTGCTGGATTTTCTGATTTACAAGAACGACGCCTTTGCCATTGAACAAATCGAGGTGCAAACCGACGGCGTCCTGACCTCCGACACCATCCGGCACTGGGCCATGGTCCGGACCGGCCAGAACCTGATGGCGCTGGATCTGGCGCGGGTGCGGCGCGACCTGGAAATGCAGCCGCCGGTCCAGTTTGCCGCCGTGGAGCGCGTCCTGCCGCGCACCTTGAAGCTCAACATCACGGAGCGCGAGCCGGTCGCTCAAACCCTCCTCACCTTTGGCCGGGCCGGCGGCGGGGTGGAACAGGCCGTTTTTGATTTTGACGCGGATGGCTACGCCCTGCAGCCGCTGGATCCGCGCTGGCGCGCCGCGCCGCCGTTGCCCGGGGAAAAGCTGCCCATTCTTCTTGACGTTCTGCCGGGCGAGGTCCAGTTGGGCCGGCAGACCGAGTCGCCGCAAATTCGCGGGGCCTTGCAGTTGATTTCCGAGCTGGATCATTCGCCCATGGCCGGAATGGCGGAGCTGCACAGCATCAACGTCGGGGTGCCGGACATCCTCCAGGCCACCACCAGCCAGGGGGCCCAGATCACATTCTCGCTCAATCACCTCGACGCGCAATTGCGCCGCTGGCGGCTCATTCAGGACCAATTCCAGAAATGGGGCCGGAGCATCACCTCGCTCGATCTGTCCATTGCCAATAATCTGCCGGTGTGCTCGACCGCGCTCAATGGCGCGGCGCCGCCCCAGCCGCCCCTGCCCGCCAAACCACCCCGAACCACCAAAAAACATGTTTGATTCCTCTTCCATCATTGTCGGCCTGGAAATCGGCACCTCCAAGATTTGCGCCGTGGTGGGCGATATCAACGCCTCCAACAACTTGAACATCATCGGTGTCGGGCAGGCCCGTTCGCGCGGCGTGCGCAAGGGGGAAATCGCCGACCCCGACGCCGCCGGGGAGGACGTGCGCAACGCCATTGTCGAAGCGGAGCAGATGGCCAACGTCGAGATCCGCAGTGTCTATCTGGGAGTCACCGGCAACCATGTTCGCGGCTTCAACAATCATGGCGTCCATCCCGTGGTTTCGGCTGATCGCGAAATCACCGAGGAAGACGTGCAGGACGTGATCAAGAACGCCAAGGCCATCAATCTTCCCGCCGACAACAGCGTGGTCCACGCCATCCGCCAGCATTTCCAGGTCGATGAACAAAATGGCATTTTGAAACCGGTCGGCATGTATGGCGCGCGACTGGAAGTGGACGTGCATGTGGTGCATGGCCACGTCAACCGGCTCAAGAATTCCATCGCCGTGGTCAAGGGCCTGCAACTCGAAGTGGATGACATCGTTTTCACCGGGCTGGCTTCCGCCCTGGCCCTCCTTTCCAACGAGCAAAAGGAACTCGGCTCGCTCGTCATCGACCTGGGCGGCGGCACGACCGAATACGTGGTTTATTGCGACGGCATCATCAAACACACCGGCGTCCTCGCGGTGGGCGGCGATCACATTACCAACGACCTCGCTTATGGCCTGAAAACCCCGATGAACCGCGCCGAACAATTGAAGCGCGACCACGGTTCCGCGCTGTTCGAGCCTGGCGACAAGGGACAATCCATCACCGCCCCCGGTGAATTGGGCGTGGCGCCCAAGACCGTCAACCTCGAACATCTGCGCCGCATCATGTCGCTGCGGCTGGAGGAAACTTTTGCGCTGATTGAGCGCGAGCTGGCCCATCTCAATTTTCTGGATCGTCTGCGCGGAGGAGTGTTTATCTGCGGCGGCGGCGCCCGCATCCCGCGCATCGAGACGCTGGCTGAGAACATTTTCGAGTTGCCCGTCTGTCCCGCCAAAACAAATTCCATCAGCGGTTTGAAATCCGCCCTCGATCAGCCTGAGTTTGCCACCGCCATCGGACTCGTCAAATTTGGCTCCCTCCAACAAAAGCGCAAACCCGGCAACGGCCTGGCCGGCGGTTTGAAACGCACCCTGGCCGATCTCTTCAAGGCATGATTATGAATCCGCCCATTGAAAAAACGGACGAGCCTGCGCTCCAGAAAACAATCTCCATCAAGGTCTGGGGCATCGGCGGCGCGGGCTGCAACGCCGTCAGCGCCTTGAACGCTTCCGTCCTCCAGGGCGTGGACATTCTGGCTGTCAATACGGATTCCCAGGCCCTCGCGGCCTGTGCCGCCGCTCATAAACTGGTCCTCGGCGCTCAGCGCACCCGCGGCCTGGGAGCCGGCGGCGATCCCGAACTGGGCCGGGCCGCGGCGGAGGATGATTTGGACAAAATGGCCCCCTTCTGCGCGGGCGCGGATGTTGTTTTCATCATGGCGGGACTGGGCGGCGGCACCGGCACCGGAGCGGCCCCGATTCTGGCGCGCCTGGCCCGCGAACGCGGCGCGCTCGTCCTGGCCATCGTCACCATGCCCTTTGAATTTGAAGGCAAGCGCCGCCAGCAACAGGCCCAATCCGGCCTCCAATTCCTGCAATCCGCCGCCGACGCCGTCATCTGCCTGCCCAATCAGAAGCTCTTCAAGTTGCTCGATGAAAAGACCAGCGTCGTGGACGGATTCAAAATCAGCAATGCCCTGCTGGCGGAAGGTTTGCAGGGCATCTGGCGGCTGCTGACCCGGACTGGTTTGATCAACGTGGATTTTGCCGATCTCGCCTCCGTTACGCGCGGCCGTCATGCCGCCAGTTCCTTCGCCACCGCCGAGGCTGCCGGCGAAAGGCGCGCCGAGCAAATCGTCGAGAAACTCATGGCCCACCCACTGCTGGATGGCGGCCAGGTCCTGACCGAAGCCGACGCCGTTTTAGTCAGCCTCGTTGGCGGACCCGACCTGACGCTGGTCGAGATCGACAAAACGATGGAGCCGCTCAAGCGCCAATGCGAGAACGCCCACATCATTTTCGGCGCGGCCATTGACGAACAATTCACCCACCGGCTTTCCGTCACTCTCATCGCCTCCCGTCGGCAGCCGGAGGAAACTGGAGCCAGAACCAGCCAGCCCGCCCACAGTGCTTCGGGCGACAAAGCGTCTTCCCTGCACTTTCTCGACACAGATGCTCCCGACGATTTCCGCCATCCGCCGCGCCTGGCGCCGCCTCCGCCGGAAATGACCGCCGAGCAAAAAGAACAATTGTTCAAGACCCAAAACGTGCGGAACCGCAAGAAGCTCTCGCGCCTGCAAAAGGAGTTGCCCCTTGAAATCGTCTTCAAAGGCCGTTTCGAAAAAAGCGAACCAACCATCCGTCACGGCGAAGACCTGGACTTGCCCACCTACATCCGCCGCGGCGTGCCGTTGAATTAAATCTCTTTCACAGCCGTAAGAGTCGCACAAGCTGGACGGGCGTCACGATGGTGATGCCGTAGGGCTTCCCCAACACGAGCAGGTCGCGGTCCTGCCCGGCGTTTGCCTCTACCGTTCGTTCAGGGTTTCGGCGCAAATAAAGCCTCGAGGGTGCCGGGGACGGTGTTGGTCTTCTCCAGCTTGGGATAACGCAAACCGCCGTTGTAGTTCAGCTCGATGGTGCGGTAGATTTCCCCGGTCTTGACCAGCAGGCTGAGGGGTGGTTTTTTGGCCTTGATCGCGTCCTTCAGCCGGTCGGTGTCCAAGGCGCGGCCGTTTACGGCAATCACTTTTGTGCCAGCGGTCAGGCCGGCGTTGAAGGCGGGACTGTCCCACGTAACGTCGGCGATCTCGCCTTCCGTGCCCAGAACGAAACCGCCCGAGTAAGTCAAGTCGGTCACCTTGCGCAGTTTCTCGACGGATTTGAACCATTCACTCGGCGTGTTGGTATAGACAAGCCGATAGCCGCCGCGGGTGATTCCGTCGAGCGGGGCGTGATTGTTAACGCGGTCCAGACGGGTTTGGAGAAAGCCGGCCCAGTCATTGGTCTGGACTTGGTTGAGTGTGCGGACGATGTCGTCGAAGGTGTAAGTCAATTCACCCCAATCGCGGTCGTTCACCCCGAAAAAAGCGCGGGCAAAATCGTCGAGCGAACGGGCGCCGTGGGAGAGCTGGCGGATCAAGCTGTCCGCATCGAGCCAGATGAGAAGACCCTCGTTGTAATAATCCTCGGCGCGCTGCCAGCTTCTCCAGGGCCTGGGCCGTCGTTGGGAGATAATCGGCTCATCGGTCGTGTCTTCGAGCGGTCGCCATCTCCGGCCTTCTTCCGTGTCGAGCCGGGCCGCGATGCCGGCAAGGGCGTCGAGCGTCTCCTCCGTCGAAAGCAGTCCCGAGCGCGCATCCAGCACATAGCCCCAAAACTGCGTCTGCCCCTCATAAACCCACAGCAGGCTGTCCTGCATCGGCGTGCGGTAGTCGGGCGTCCAGAGATCGGCCGGGCGGCGGAACTTGCCGTTCCAACTGTGGGTGTATTCGTGCGGCAACAGATTGCGCCCGGGCAGATTGTTCTTCCAATCCGTAAAAAAGTCGCCGCGCAATCCATTCTCGGAACTGCGATGGTGCTCCAGCCCAATCCCGCCCTGGCGGTCGCTCAATGCCAGCAAAAAATCATAATGGTCGTAGTGTTGCGCGCCGAATAGTTTCACGGCCTGCGTCACCAGGTTGCGGTGGAGTTGGAGCTGGTCGCCAGTCATGGCAAGCTGCTCCGGTTGGTCCGCGACGAGGTTGAGACGCACACCCGGGGCCAGAGTTTCAACCCGGACGTTGGCGCCGGCGAAAATGGGGCTGTCCACAAGCGTATCCAGCGTGGTTTGCTTGAAACGGACAGTCGCGCCTTTCCGCGAGGCGGCCTCGAGCGCCGACGCGGCCTTCCAGCCGTCGGGAAGTTTCACCGAGGCCGATACCATCAGTCGGCGGACATAATAGCCGGCTGGATAAAGCGCGACGGCGTTCCATTCCAGATTGAGCATTTCAGGGGTCGTGACGATGCGGCCCTGTTTTTCATCCGTCGCCGCCAGAAATTGGAACTGCGCCTCCACGCTGGAAACTCCCTTCGGAACGTCGAGATGGAACGCAAACACATCCACCGGATCCCGCCGCCACGAGAGCGGATGCCCGCCGGCGTTGATCTTCAGCCCGGCAACTCCCGAGACGTCGCCCGTGTCCGAATGGGTGCCCGGAAGCCATTTCGGGTAAAGCAGGGTGAGCGGGCCGGGCGCGGCGACGGGAATGGTCTCGCTGACATGGAAAATGCCGCGAGTGATGTCCGTGGCGTCCACTGAAATCGTGATGACACCCGGCCGGGCCACGTCGCGAGCCGGTGGAATATCATCGACGATGGGCAAGGCCTCGGGCGCGCTGTTTTGGGCCTGAGTCAAGAATGGCCAAAGGGCCAGGAAGATCGGAAGGGCGCGATGGTTCATGGAATAAAATTAGTTTCGTTGACAGCACTCATTTCCGGGACTTTAGAATTTCCTTCGCGCGCCGACAAGCAGATTTAATTGCAGGTGTGCAGGTGTCATGCATGCCTGCATGACACCTGCACCTGCATGGACCGTCAACCCTGGGTTGAATGATGGAATTCTGGTGAGATTCGGAACTGAACCAAGCTCACGTCTTCGGCGGCCATTTGACGCCGGCCAATTCCTTGGGCAATTGCGTCGGCTCAACAGGATAAATCAGCGACAGGTCCATCTTGGATTTTGCGCCTTGCAGCAATTCCAGCTCCTCCGGCGCGCCCACGATCAGCCAGAGCACCTCGGCGTCTGTGTCGTTGAAGACCTGGCGCAACTGCTCCGGCCCCACCAGCACGCCGCCGTATTTCGGCACGGTCAACGTCTGGTCACCCACGCGAATACGTCCCGCGCCTTCGAGCAGGAAATAAAACTCCTCCTGGCGGATGTGCTTGTGCAGCGTGCTGGCGCTCTTTGGCGGCAGCCGCCACAGCCGCGCTGCCAAGTTTTCGCTCCCGGTGCGCTCCAAAAAGTCCGCGTTCGGAATCTTCATCAGGTTCGACGGCCGCCAATGCAGGTCGTCGGGCGCAATCAGGACATAACCTTGGATGGGTTTCATATTAACCGGGATTTCCCATTTGGCTTGTTGTTCATG
>Ga0224555_1000469_pt1 | contig 61235 bp, 57 predicted proteins | sample 714S23034metaG_FD_180687 | JGI IMG/M metagenome (GOLD analysis project Ga0224555, IMG submission 180687) | Peat soil microbial communities from Stordalen Mire, Sweden - 717 S2 30-34 | ecosystem: Environmental > Terrestrial > Soil > Wetlands > Peat | place: Sweden: Norrbotten County, Stordalen... | reverse complement strand
TCACCTGGGGGCACGCTCGCCAACTCGACGCCGTCAGCGGTGAGCTGCTGGCCCGCGCCTGGAAGGCCGGTGCCGGACCGGGCGATGCGCCCTTCACCTTCGACATCGACTCCACCATCTGCGAGACCTACGGAATCCAGAAGCAGGGCGGCTCGAATTTCACGTATACCAAGACCCGGGGGTATCACCCCCTGCTCGCGGTCGGTGCCGCCAGCCCCACCGGAGCCGGCACCGGCGACATCCTGCACGACTGGCTCCGGGGCGGCCCGGCCAACAGCGGCCGCGGCGCCGGCAGCTTCGTCACCGAGACCATCTCCCGGATCCGGGCGGCGGGTGCCACCGGCCAGCTCACCCTGCGGGCCGATTCCGGCTTCTACTCGACCGCCGTCGTCGATGCCTGCCGCCGTGATGACGTCCGCTTCTCGATCACCGCGCGGCTCCACCGCAGCCTCCACGAGATCATCGGCGCCCTCCCCGAGCAGGGCTGGACCGAGATCCTCTACTGGCTGGAGGGGAGCGCCGACGTGGCCGAGACCACCTACATGCCCTTCACCAGCCGCAGGCGCAAGCAGGCGTACCGGCTCATCATCCGGCGGGTGATGCCCACCCCCGGGAGCCAGCTGGCGCTCCAGGGCATCGGCTACACCTACCACGCCTTCCTCACCGATCGCGAGGGCACCACCCTGGAGCTCGAGGCAGACCACCGCCGCCACGCGGAGATCGAGAACACGATTCGAGACGTCAAGTACGGCATGGCGCTCAACCACATGCCCTCGGGCCGCTTCGCCGCCAACGCTGCCTGGTTGGGGTTCAACGCGATCGCCCACAACCTCGCCCGGTGGATCACGCGGCTGGGTCTGAAGGAGACCCTGCTCACCACCAAGACCGTCCGCACTCGCTTCATCGCCCTGCCCGGCAGGCTGGCCCGAAGGGGGCGGAGTCTGCATCTGCACCTCCCCGCGAACTGGCCGTGGCAGGACGCCTTCCTCGCCGCGCGGGAGAACCTGGCCTCACTCGTGATGCCGGCGGCCGCGTCCGCGTAACCGTCGCTGCGCTCCGGGGCGCGGAGCCCCTGCTTCAGCTCGCCCTGCCGGTCGGGCGCAACCCATCAGCCCACTCGATCACTTGCGGCTGGAGCCAGCCCCCACCGCTCTGACCGTTGTCCGGCTCGATGCAACCGTTCGCGCGCTCTCAGTACATCGCTTGGCTGCAGATCGGTGGATCTGGGCTTAGGCGCCATCTTCGCAGTAGCCGGAGCTTAGCCGTCACCCGCGCCTCTCAAGGGCCTCCCCCATTCGGGTGATTTTCACCCGAAGAGGTTGAAGAACCCCCGTGGCATCTGGTACAGTCCCCGCCATGCAAACGTTAGCAGCATACGATCCCGCGCCAGCGAGCGTCCGCCGAGCGGCCGTGGTCCTCTTACCCCGCGGCCTGGCAAGACACCCGAGCGGACGCCTCCAGGACGTCCACGGGGTTGCGGGGGGCGTTTCACATGTTGCTAGGCAAGGACAAGCGCTTGCAGCATGCGATTCTAGGCAGTACCCTGAACGCATCGGCCGTCTTGAGAGTTGGCTCCTTACCCTCACGCGCGACCTCGGCCGGGACGGCGTGGTTGCCGCGGCCGAAAAGCGCGGCCGGCGCCTCGGGACTGCGTTTGACGCAGCGCGGAGCAAGCCTAGCCACACCACAGGGGAATGGCGCCTTGTGAACCAAATGCGAGCAGTCGAACCAGCAAGCTGAAGGATAGAGACGGAGGAGATCAATGAAGACACATCGATGGCTTGCGGGGCCCAGTGCCACTGTGGTAGCTTGCTGCCACTATTCCTGGGTTTGGGAGGTGTGACCATGGATGAGGTCGAGTTGGACAAGGCCAAGGCCACTCCCGGTCTGAGCCGCAGACAGTTCCTGACTCGGACGGCGATGGGAGGGGCCGGTCTGGCCGGAGTTGGGCTGCTGGCGACCCCCGCCAACGTGATCAAGGCGGCCACGGGAGGCGGTGGGAACTTTCCCACGCATCCCAACTGGAAGTTCACCTTCGTCAACCATGTCACCACTAACCCCTTCTTTGTCCCCACCACCTACGCACTCCAGGACGCCTGCTCCGTGCTCAAGGTGAGCTACCAGTGGACGGGGTCGACGAGCTCCAACGTGACCAACATGGTGGACTCCATCAACACCGCGGTCAGCGCCGGGGTGGACGGGATCGCCACCTCGATAGTCGATCCCACCGCCTTCGACGCCCCCATCGCCAACGCCCTAAAGGCGGGCATCCCGGTGGTGTCCTACAACGCTGACGCCCCTACCCCCCTCGTCAACCAGCGCATGGCCTACATCGGCCAGGACCTCTACGCCAGTGGGCAGGCGATGGGCGATCAGATCCTGAAGGTCGTGAAGGAAGGGCTGGTGGCGATCGGCATCGCCACCCCGGGGCAGCTCAACATCCAGCCCCGTTTCGACGGCGCCCAAGCTCAGATCAAGGCCTCCGGGCTGCCAATCACGGTGGAGCTGGTCAACACCTCCGCGTCGGTGCCCAATGAACTCTCCATTGTGGAGGCCTACTACCTGGGCCACACCACCATGAAGGGCTTCTACGCGGTGGACGCGGGCAGCGGCGAGGGGATCGCCGAGACCTCCAGGAAGTACAACTTCCCGAGCAAAGGGATCCACACTGGCGGCTTCGACCTGCTCCCGGTAACTCTCACAGCCATCAAGGACGGGTTCTTCGGCTTCACCATCGACCAGCAGCCCTACCTCCAGGGCTTCTACCCGCTGGTGCAGCTCTTCCTCTACAAGCTCTCAGGGGGGCTCATGTTCCCCTGCGACACTAGCACCGGGCTTAAGTTCGTGACCAAGTCCAACGTGGGGCTCTACCTCAAGGGCAAGAGCCGCTTCGAGGGCTCCACCTCCAAGGAACTGCTTATCAAGTAGGGACGTTGGGCAGGAGCACTAAGCAGTGAGCAGCGAGCCCGTTACAACCACCCGGCTCCAGCGGGGAACCGGGTGGGCGCGGCTGAGGAAGCTGGTCGGAAGCGTGGTTGGCCGCCGCGAGGCGGGCATTTTGGTGGTGGCGGTGGCGCTGACCATCTACTTCCAGATCATCACCGGGAGGTTCATCAGCGGTTCCAACTTCATCACCGTCACCCAGCTGACGGCGGCGACCGCGATCATTGCCTGCGGCGAGGTGTTGCTGCTCATCTGTGGGGAGATCGACCTCTCGGTCGGCAACACGTTCGCCCTCGTCCCCTTCATCCTGCTGTTCTGCACCCAGGCCGACATGCCTCTGCCGCTGGCGATGATCGTGTCGCTGGCAGTGGGGGGTGTGATCGGGTTCATTAACGGTTGTGTCACGGTGTTCCTCAAGGTGCCGTCCTTTGTCGCCACCCTGGGGATGCTCTTCCTCCTCAACGGCCTCACCCTAACTATCACCAACGGCTATCCATCCGCCGCCCCCACCGTGGGCCAAGCTAGCGTCGTCCTGGGCAGCGCTCCGGCCAGCGAGATCCTCTGGGCGGTGGGCATTCTGATACTGATGCAGCTGCTGCTGACCAGGACCCGCTTCGGCCCCCACGTCATCGCCGTGGGGGGGAACATGATGGGGGCCAGGGAATCCGGGGTCAGCGTGCCCTTCGTGAAGATCGCCAGCTTCGTCATGGCCGGGGTGCTGGCGGGATTCGCCGGCATCCTCGACTCCTTCCGGGTTGGCTCCATCGATCCCCTCCAGGGCGGCACCGAAATCATGTTCATGGCGGTGGCAGGTGCGGTGATCGGGGGCACCGCCCTGACGGGCGGCTCCGGCACCGTCGTGGGCGCCTTCCTGGGGGTGGTGGTGCTCTCCCTGCTCAACGACGGCTTTACCTTCATTGGCATCTCCGCCTTCGCCTTCGACATCATCCTGGGCGGGGCGATCCTGGTGGTGATGGTGGTCAACGTGTACCTGGGCCGGCTCCGCATCCGCCGGCTTTCCCAATGACCGCGGCGGTGGATGCGTTGCCCCCGGCGGCGATCGGGGCGCCGGTGCTGGAGGTCTTCGGGGTGTCCAGGTCGTTCGGCCCGGTGCAGGCGCTATCGGACATCAACCTGAAGCTGAACGCCGGGGAGGTGCTGGGGTTGATCGGCGACAACGGGGCGGGCAAGTCCACCCTGCTCAAGATTCTGAGTGGATTCCAGTCGCCGGACGCCGGAACCATCAAGGTGAACGGGGAGGAGGTCCAGATGCGCTCGGTGTCCTCCGCGAGGGCGCTCCGGATCGAGTGCGTCTACCAGGACCTGGCTCTGATCCCCCAGCTGACGGTGTGGGAGAACATGTTCCTAGGCCGGGAACAGGCGCGGCGCTGGCCGCCCTTCATCCTCAACGGCCGGGCCATGCGGAATGAGGCCAGGCGCAGCCTGGAGGCGATGCAGGTCAAGATCCCCTCGGTGGGGACGGAGGTGGGCTTCCTCTCGGGGGGCCAGCGCCAAGCGGTCGCCATCGCCCGGGCCGTCTACTCCGACGCCAAGATCCTGCTCCTGGACGAGCCCCTGGCGGCGATGGGCGTCAAGGAGTCATCCCAGGTGCTCGGGCTGCTCCACCGGCTGCGGAGTGCGCGCCAAGTCTCGGTCCTGATCGTGGCCCACAACTACATGCAGCTGGTCGGTATCTGCGACCGCATCAACCTGCTGCGCCACGGTGAGATCGTCATGGACGTGCCCGTCACCGAGACCTCGGTGGAGAAGCTCACCCAGTTCATGGTGGACGAGTACCAGGAAGCCACTGTGGCCGCTACCGGATCCCCAGGCCCTGCGCCGCAACCCAAGTAAGGGCTCGTCGCCCGGGCGGCGAGCCCCGGTACTGGCCGGAAGGTCAGCTCGCCTGGGACACCGGGTAGATGGTCCAGAGGCTGGTCCTCAGCCGGCGAGGCTGGCGCGGTGCGGTGACGGCGGCGGCAGCCACGTCCTCGGGCCGGGGCATCTCGTTCAGCTTCGGATCTCCCTCGGTCCCCCTGGCTCCGCTGGGGGCCGCCCCTGGTCTCCGCCGCGGGGAGGGGGGTACGGTGCTGGGAGTCCTGCTTGCTGAGTCATCGGGCCCAGGTCGCCGGCATCGACTCCTCGACCCAGGGCACCAAGGTGCTGGTGGTTGACGCCGATCGAGGCAGCGTCGCCTGCTGCGGCCAGGCCGTCCACGCCGTCAGCGCCGGGATGGGGCGGAGCGAGAGTGATCCCGCCGACTGGCTGCGCTCCCTCGAGGAGGCGCTGGCGCAGACCGGCCGGGCGGGGGAGCTGGCTGCGGTGTCGGTGGCGGGGCAGCAGCACGGGCTGGTCTGCCTGTCCGCCGACCGGCTGCCGCTGCGTCCCACTGTCCTCTGGAATGACGTCCGCTCCGGGCCGTGGCGGGGAGCGGCTGGTGGAGCGTCTGGGAGGGCCCAGCTGGTGGGCGGCTCAGGTGGGGTCGGTCCCCGCCACCTCCTTCACCGTCTCCCACTGGGCCCGGCTGCGGGAGGTGGAGCCGGAGATAGTCTCGGCCACCCGGGCGATTCGCCTGCCCCACGAGTTCATCACCGAGGTGCTCAGTGGCCGGTCGGTGGGTGATCGAGGCGACGCCTCCGGAACGGGATGGTGGTCTCCCATCTCCAACGCGTACGTGCCCTCGGTGCTGGAGTCGGCCGAGGTGGGGCTGGACTCTGGGTTCCTGGCCGAGGTGCTGGCGGAGGGGAGGTAGCTGGGCCGGTGACAACCTCGAGCGCCGGCCGCTTCGGGCTCGATGCTGACGGCCTGGTGGCCCAGGGCACCGGGGACAACATGGCCGCGGCCCTGGGACTGGCCCTGCACCCGGGTCAGGTGGCCATGAGCCTGGGCACCTCAGGCACCGCCTTCACCGTGTCCAGAACCCTGGCTCCGGACGCCAGCGGCGTGCCGCCTGGGGGGGGGCCAGCGTCGCCGAGGTTCTGCAGAGCTGGCCCCCGCTGCGGGTGGAAACCATAGAGCCGATGGAGAGCGCTGGCGAGCGGCTGGAAGAGCTCCGGGAGGCCCGCTCCAGGCTGCTGGAGGCGAGCCTGACGCAGCTCTCCGGCTGACCCCGGGGCGCTCCCCGGCTGCGCCCGGACCCGCCCGGAATGGGCCTTAACCCTGTGCTATACTCCCGCCAACATCACCTGGGAGGGTCCAGCCGATGATTTCACCCACGCATCTTGTTTTGCTGGCATTTCTGTTCATGTTGGCGTTGGTGGTGTTCGGTCCCAAGCGGCTTCCCGAGCTGGGTAACAGTTTGGGACGGGCCATCCAGGAGTTCAAGAAGGCTTCTTCCTCGACCGTGGAGGAGCTCAAGTCGATGGCAGCTGACGTGGGCACTACCACGCCTCCGCAGCAGGTCGCTGCCAGCCCCGACGGTCCAGCGCCAACGGCACCGGGGACAGCACCGCCCCCGCCCCGCTGAGTGAGATCAAGTCCGGCTGAGCCGTCGTTTAGTGGCTGAGTCGGAGTCCCTCCGGCCGCCAGAAAAGAGACCCCGCCGATTCGGCCGCTCGCAGCGGCGGAATCCCCAGCTCCCGATCGGGGACGAGTCCGGCGAACGGCGTCTGTCTTTGGTCGGCCACCTCAGCGAACTGCGGCGGGTGATCATCATCTGCCTGATCGCGTGGGTGGCCACCACTGCTCTGGCTTTCGTCTTCAACCACCTGATCATCAAGGTCCTGGAGCATCCTCTGTTGCTTGCTCTGGGCCATACCCACAGCCCCTTCGGCGCCCACATCGTCTACACCGGCCCCATTGAGGGCCTTTCGATCCCGTTCGAGGTGGCAGCCCTGGCGGGTATCGTCCTGGCCCTGCCGGTGTGCCTGTGGCAGGCCTGGACCTTCATCGCCCCCGCGCTGCTGCCGCGAGAGAGGCGGCTGGCGGGCCCCTTCGTGCTCAGCAGCCTGGTCCTGTTCGTGGCGGGGTCGGCCTTCGCCTACCTTGTGATGCCCATCGGGCTCACTTTCCTGGCCACCTTTCTGGGCAGCGACGCGGTCTACCTGCCCGACCTCAGCTCCTATCTCAGCTTCTTCGAGATCCTGATCGTGATCTTTGGGGTCACCTTCGAGATGCCGGTGGTGCTCTGCCTGCTGGGGGCGGTCGGCATCCTCAGCAGCCGGAAGCTGCGGCGCTGGCGCCGCGCGGCCATCTTCACCATCATTGCGGTGGCTTTGATCATCACCCCTGGGGCAGACCCATTCACCCCGACCTTCCTCTCTATCCCCCTGATCCTGCTCTACGAGGTCAGCATCGTGGTGATCTCCCGGGTCTTCCACAACTGAAGCGCCTGGCCTCGACCCTGCCCGTCCACCGGGGTCTGGGACGGCCGGGCTGAGACGGTGAAAGCGCCGCCGTCGAGCTCACCGGGGCGCGGAACACCGGCTCGAAGTCGCGGCTGGACAGTCCCTCCAGGTACAAGCGGGCCAGCAGTCGGGCCTGGATCTGGGAACGGCGCTCATAGCAGCGCACGATCGCCGAGTCGAACCCGCCCGGGGCAACCGTCTGGGGAAGGTCCCGGACTGGGGGCATCCGGACCACTGCGGCGCCCATGCCCACCCCGAAGGTGTTGGCGGGACCCCGTTTAGTAATCCGCGTGACATGGACCCTGTCTGGTGGAACCGCTGATATGGACCCCGTCGAGGCAGTAGGCCCAGAGATCCTCAGTTGCCTTGCCGCTCCCGGGGATATCGTGGACTGCCTCTGCACCCCTCCGGCTGGTCAGAGGCATGTACTTGTGCCCATCTAGATTGACCTGGGGCGGGCACGCCTCATCGACGCCGATCGTCGGGACGCCAACCCTCCATTCCAGAACCACTCGCCAGCCGACCACTGGAAGACGCGTGTCCTTATCGCTGGTCCCCTCCCGATGTTCCTGAGAAACACTACCGGGATCGGCCCACCTTCGGGCGTCACTTTTTGTATGTGCCCGTCCAGGTACGTCAGTACCGGCTGAACCGCCAGCTCACGGTCTCGAAGTGCGCCGTCGGCCAGAGCGATCGTCGCTTCCGCCTCCTTCTTGGCGACCTTTCCGAGCCGGAACGTCGCTACGGCCATACCAGCCGTGACAAGGGCAAGGGCGCCAGTGATCCAGTCGAGGACCGCATCGCTGCTTACATGAACCTGGATCGTCTCCGCGAGCACAGCCCCGGAGCTTACGCTAGGTGGGAAGCGAGTTCCTGGCCGACTCGCTTGCGGGCTGATCTTCGCGACCGCCTCGCACTTCTCAACTCGTGGGGGTCAACTTGGGGGTCAACCCTCACAGCGGCCATCGTCCCTGGAGGCTTGGGCGGGCCATTCTGTATTCGGATTCGACGTGCCGACGGTGGGAGTCGAACCCACACGGGGTTGCCCCCGGCGGTTTTTGAGTTGACTGCCCGCGAGTTGGGAACCTCTCGGCCGGCTGATTCTGAATACCGCAGCGTACCTCCGCGTCTCACCCCGTGCTCCCGTTGACCATCGCCGTGGCTGTCAACCGTGGCTGTCAAGACCTAGGATCGAGCAAACGTGAAGCGGTAGCCGCAGCAGATACCGTGGCCAACTCAACGCGCCGTCCTGTAGTGGTCAGTCGATCGCCTCAGGCTCGACCTCGCTGAGCAGAGTCCCGACTGGCCGCTCTCCCTGAAGGTAGCCATCAGGGGGCGAGGATGACCGCTCCCGCGGTTTGGCCATCGTCTCGTCAGCGTGATCGTCCTCGACGGCCGATAGCACCCGAGGAAGAGCCGCCACCGCGTGAGCCATCTCTCCTCTTGGCAGGCCGCGGCGTCGCAAGTCGTTTATGAAGTCGACGGCATCTCCTTTCTCCGGCGCATCGGGCCAGGTCACCAGGTCGATCCGAGGACAGGCGAGGGCGGCCAGACGAGTGGCGATCTTATGCATGTGCGCCTGGCCCCGGCCGTCCGCGTCGGCCCACAGCTGTGGATGCAGCCGGACCAGGGGTTGCAGGGAGACATCTGTGGGGATCGCCGAGGTCCCGGTGATCGTGGCCACCGCAGCTGCGCCCGCCCAGATCAGCGCATCGGCAGCCCGCTCGCCCTCGACCAAGTACACGGGTTCACCGTCGGGGAGGTCGCGGAGGCTGTCAGCGCGGTAGAGCGGCAGATCGCTCGCCAGGTGGCCGACGAGACCAAAGCTGCCGTCAGGCTGTTCCCAGGTGAAGTGCTCGGTCTCCTGCTGGAGGCCCCACCTCCGGCGGACCTCCTCCTCGGCCAGGTAGACGACCGGGATCATGATTAGCACCACGAAGGTGAGCGGTTGGTGCAGCGTGGAGAGCACGTACGCAGCGAAGGGAACCCGCGCCGCGTAGACGCCCATGACTTGGCTCGGCGCCACCGTGCCCAGGTCGGGAGCGTTGTTTGCGTCCCCCTTGGTTCGGTAGAGGACGGACGCACGGGCCGAACCGGGAAGGACGGCGACGATGCGGTGGGTGATGATCTGCGCGCTCGCGCCGGAGGACGACTCCCGGAAGCTGATGATCTGGCCGACGTGGAGGTCTGCGGCTTGATTCGGGGTGACCCGGTTGTCGACGATCAGGTCTCCGGTGTGGATGGCCGGGGTCATCGATCCCGAGGCCACACTGAAGATGGGATGGCCGAAGATCGTGTCGACGCCCTCGCCGTTAGGGCGTACCAGGAGGGCGAGGGACAGGGCCAGAAAGGCCAGGACCACGACCAGCGCGACCAGCACGCGTCGGATCACGCGGGGGGCGAGGCGGCCTCGGCGGCGAGGTGGGCTTTGGTGAACCACGGTGGCCATCAGCCGGCTCCGCGCTAGGAGTCGACCGGGTCGCCGGACGGCGAGGCGGTGGGCGTTGGCGTCGAAGCCGGCGTGGATGTGGGGGTGGGTGTGGGTGCGGGTGTGGGCGTGGGTGAGGGTGTGGGTGTGGGTGCGGGTGTCGGAGTCGGAGTTGGCGTTGGCATTGGTGTTGGCGTCGAACTCGGCGTGGGTGAGGCGGTGGGCGTTGAGCTCGGCGTGGGTGCGGCGGTGGGGTCAGGCTCCGGAGTTACGGAGGGCGTCGGAGTTGCGGTGGGCGCAGGTGGTGCGCCTCTGACGGCCGGCGTCGGTAGCCGAATGAGCAGGGGTGGGGTGGCGGTGGCGGTCTCTGCCCCAGAGCTGGAGGGTGGATGCGCACCGGCCGCGGTGGACGTGGTTGGCGGGGACTGTGCCTGCGAGTTGAAGTCCCCGAACGCGGAGCCGATCGGCGAGCTGCGAAGGACGATCAAGCCGACGGCGGCCAGGAGAACGGCGTAGGCGAGCACCAGCGTGCGGCGCCCGCTCCAACTGCGGAGGGCGGTCTCTACGCGACGCGCCCACGGGCGTGAACTACGCCCCCGCGTTGCGCGACCAGCGCGGGTGACGCGACGACCGGCGGGCGAGCCGTCCCTCCGACCCCGCAACTTTGCCCCCGAAGAGCCCCCTGCCCGGCGCCGGCTTCATGGCGTGGCCGCCGTGGCAGGACTGGTGTAGCCCCTCGGATGGTTATGCTACCAGGGCCATTCGACCTGGTCACTCATGGGCTGAAAGGTGCTGTGGACGCCCGGGGTCAGCTGTTGATCGGAGAGATGGTTGCAATACGGCGTTAGTCGGGCAGTTGAGTTGCGTTAAGACACTCCTACGCCCGTGGGGTCAGCTTGGGGGTCAGCCGCCCGGCCGAGGTTCCCCCTGAGGCTCGGTCGAGGCCGATTCTGTATTCGGAAACACCGTGCCGAGGGTGGGAGTCGAACCCACACGGGGTTGCCCCCGGCGGTTTTTGAGACCGCTGCGTCTGCCATTCCGCCACCCCGGCGTCGCGGAGGCAAGCTTCTCACGTCCTCGCCGGCTATCGGCAGCCCCCCGGAGGCCGGCGTCCGACCGGCCGGCTCGGCTATACCAGTCCCCGGCACCCATCGAACCACGCCCCCAGCGGAGGAGAGGCCATGACCGACCAGCCCCACCCGACTCTCACCGAGGACCAGGTTGCCCTGCTCCGGGAGAAGGTGCTCGCCCACGTCGCCACCGTGATGCCCGACGGCTCCCCCCACGTGACCCCGGTCTGGGTCGACACCGACGGCGAGGCCGTGCTCTTCAACACCGCCAAGGGGCGGCTCAAGTACCGCAATCTGAGCCGCGATCCGCGGGTCGCCATCTCGCTTTCCGCGCGCGACAACGACTACCGCACCGTGGTCTTGCGGGGCCGGGCCGAGTTCATCGAGGAGGGCGCCGATGCCCACATCGACCGGCTCGCCAAGAAGTACACCGGCGCCGACAGCTACCCGAACCGTCAGCCGGGCGAGGTGAGGGTCACGGTCCGGGTGGTCCCCGAGACCATCCACCGCCGGGGCTGAGGCGCCGGGGTCGCCGCCTGGCACAATCAGGTCGCCATGGCAGACCCTCTTCCCGTCCGCACGCGTTTCCCGCTCGCCTCCCTGGGCGACGCGCCGCTCGCCTTCGACTACGACGACATCAGCCTGGTGCCGCGGCACGCCTCCAGCCTTCCCCATCGCTCGGACGCGCGTCCGGCCGTCAACCTCGGGGCCATCTCGCTCGAGGTGCCGATCCTCGCCTCGCCCATGCCCGACGTCTGCGGGCCGCAGATGTGTGAGGCGCTGGCCGAGGCCGGCGCCTTCGGCATCCTCCACCGCTTCCAGAGCGTCGACGAGGAGGTGGAGGAGTTCCGCAAGACCAGCCGCACGACCGGGCCGGCCGCGGTCGGAGCCGCCATCGGCGTCACCGGCGACTACCGCGAGCGGTTCGATGCCCTGGTCGAGGCCGGCTGCCGGACCATCTGCCTGGACACCGCCAACGGCGCCCACCACCAGGTCGGGGTCGCGCTGACCTGGACGCGGGAGCGTCGCGACGACGTCACCCTCATCGCCGGCAACGTCGCCTCGGCCGAGGCCTTCACCTGGCTGGAGGACCGCGGTGCGGACGCCATCCGGGTCGGCATCGCAGGCGGTGCTGTCTGCGAGACGCGTACCGAGACCGGCGTCTTCGTGCCCACCCCGTACACCGTCGCCGAGGTGGCACAGGTACGCCGGCGGGCGCTCATCGTCGGGGACAGCGGGGTGCGCAGCCCGTCCGATCTCTGCAAGCTCCTGGCTCTCGGCGCCGACCTGGTGATGGTCGGATCAGCCCTGGCGGGCACCGGTGAGGCGCCCGGCCGCGTGATCATGCTGGACGGCAAGAAGTACAAGATCATGCGCGGCGCAGCCTCCTTCTCGGTGCAGCAGCAGGCCGGTCGCGACGACCCCGAGTACGTCGAGGGAGCCGAGACCATGGTCCCCTACAAAGGCCACGTGAGTGGGGTCATATCCCGTTACCTCGCCGGGTTGCGCAGCTCGATGTCCTACATGAACGCGCGTACCCTGGCCGAGTACCGGGCAAACGTCGACTTCGTGCGCCTGCGCTGACCGCGCGGCCCCGCTGAAGGGTCCCGCGATCGCGTGCGCGCGCTGATCCGGCTCACCGCGCGTCGCGCGAGCGGTCCCCTCCACGGGCGGCGGGCCAGGCCGCTGCTGTCACCGCGTCGAGCCGCTTGACGAGGTCGACGACGGTCTCGTTGCCGCTCTGACCCTCGCCGTCGAAACCGGGCTCGGTGGTCGCGTGGCAGTGCACCGGCACCCCCGCATCGACGTAGCCGCGGCGGGTGTAGAGGCGGCGGGCGGCGGCGTTGCCGGTGCTCACCGCGAGGCTCACGCCCCGGTCCCCGCGCGCCGCGGCGGCGCTCTCAGCCGCCTCCAGAAGGGCGGTTCCGATCCCCCGGTTGCGCCACTCCGGGAGAACGAACACATCCTCGATGTAGGGCAGCGAGTCCACGACCCCCGCCACCGCGAGGGCGGACGGCCGCCGGCGGTGGAGGAGGGCCTGTCCCACCGGGGTGCCGCCCTCCCAGGCCACCAGGTAGAGGCACTCATCACGCCGCTGCCTCTCCAGCCGGTCGGCGACCACGAACCGATGTCGGAGCGTGGCGGCCACCGCGGCGGCCTCCTCGGGGCGGAGCAGGCGAACGTCCATCGCCCCACTCTGACACAGGCCCGTCCGGCGGTCAGGTCCCCCGGGGGCGCCCTGGCCGGCGCCGAAGGGCAGGGAGCCCCCTTGGGGCGACCGCGTCTCCCCCTTCGGGAACCGTGCCCCCGATCTGCGCGTATGTTGGGGAGATGGACGACGAGGCGCTCCTCGACCGCTGCCGTCGCGGTGACCGGGACGCCTTCACGCCGCTCGTCCACCGATACCAGGACGAGCTGTACACCATGGCCCTTCGACTGACCGGCAACCCCGCCGACGCCGCCGACGTGGTCCAGGAGACGTTCACCCGGGCCTTCCGGAGCCTGCCCAAGCTCCGTGGCGCGACCGTGAGGGCCTGGCTCTTCCGGGTCGCGGTCAACTGCTCGCACGACATCCATCGCCAGCGCAGCCGGCGGCCCGCCGATCCCCTGGAGGACACCGAGGGGCGGGTGCTCGACCTCCCCGACCCCGGGCTCGGGCCGGAGGCGACCGCCATCCAGCGCGAGCGAGCCGATGCCATCCGCGTCGCCCTGCTCGCCCTTCCTCACGACTTCCGGGTCGCGGTCGTCCTCCGCGACGTCAACCAGCTCTCCTACGAGGAGATGGCGGCGGCCCTGAGCGTGCCGGTGGGGACGGTGAAGTCGCGGATCTCCCGTGCCCGCGGCCTGCTCGCGGCAGCTCTCCGCCAGTCTCCGGCCGTCTTCCCCCGCGCGGAGGAGGTGTGGTGAGCGGTCACGTCGAGTCCCTCTTCTCGGCCGCCTACGACGGCGAGCTGAGCGCGGACGCGCGGGCGGCCTTTGACCGCCACCTGGGCGAATGCTCCGCGTGTGCCGCCGCCTTCGCCGAGCTGACCACCGCCGTGGACGCCCTCCGGGAGCAGCCCACGGCGCGCATGCCGCACCCGGTCCGCCTCCCCGAGGGGTCGCCGATCCCAGAGCGGCGGTGGTTCGAGGTGCCCGCCCGGCTTTCCCAGGGACGCCGGCTGCTGACGGGGCTGACGGCGGCCGGACTGGTCGCGGCCGCTGCGGTGGCGGCGGTGGTCGTGGTCGGGCACCTCAACCCCGGAGCCGTCGTCCGCTCCTCGTCGAGCGCCAGCGTGAGCGGCCCGATGGCCCTTGCGCCGGCGCACGCACCGGCCTTGGGGGTCGCACCCACCGGCAACGCCTCCACCGGCACCTGCACGAGTGGGTGCGCCCTGTTGCCGGAGGTGGTCGTCCCCTCGGCCTCGGCTACCTGCGCCTCCACGACCCTGAGCATCAGCGCGACGTCGGCCGCACAGATCCCGGACGGCTTCAACAACCGGGTCACCCAGGACGAGGGGGGCACCGACGTCATCCTCGCCGCCCCGTCTTTCGACTACACCCCGGGGGCGACCGTCGACATCTACGCGCGGCTGATCAACGACAGCACCGATATCGTCTCGCTCCCGTGCACTCTCCTCGCCGGTCCGGAGGGAGGCGGGTCGGGCGCGGCCACCGAGGTGCCGGCCACCACGAGCTCCGCCACCCCGGCCGAAACGCTGACCGTCGGCGGCCAGCCCGTGCTGAAGGTCGTCGTCCCCAGTATCGCGACTGCGGGCGAGACCTACCAGATCGTGATCGACGTGCCTGCGAGCGCCGGGGACCCCCAGGCCTGGCAGGCGTCCATCCCGATCCAGGTCACCTGATCGCCGCTGCCGCGCGCGGCGCGCAGACTCCAGGGCCATGCCCTCCCGCCGCGCGTGCCTCGGGCTCCTCCTCCTGACCCTGGCTGGTTGCGCCGCCCCGGTCGCCGGCGGCTCGCCGGCGACGGCAACCCGGGGCCTGGTCGTGGTGACCGCCGGGGGGACTGCGCTCGACGACGGCACCGATGACGTTCCCCCGACCCTGGATCTCGGCCTCGAGGGTTCCGGGGTCACCCCCTCCGTGGTCTCCGCCACCCTCGATGGCCACCCGCTCACCCTGACCAGCTCGTCCAAGGGGGTCACGGCGAGCGTCGCCCCCATGGCCTACGCCAGCGAGCACCAGCTGGTGATCGACGTGGCCGGCCGTCCGCAGGAGGTGATCGGCTTCCAGGTGGTCGATGAGACCGGGGCGAGTGCGGCCGCCTGGCTGGGCGCGGCCGGCCAGGTCGTCTGCCAGGTCGCCTTCGAACGGGCCCCCGACCGCGCCGCCCTCGCCGCCGCCCTTCCGCAGGCTCAGCTCCACTGGATCGACGGCACCCACTTGAGCCTCGCCTGGGCAACCCCAACGCCCTCGCTCGCCATCCCCGCCGGCCTGGCCGCGGCGCGCGGGTCAGTGCTGGACGGCCCGCTGACGCTCTCGCTCACCGGCCTCCAGACCGGGCATGTCCGCCGGGCCACGGTGCCGGCCGCCACCCCCGCCCCGGCTGGCCTGCGGCTGACCCTCTGGACGGACGGCACCGCCGCCTCTCACTCCTCGACTCGGGCGCACGCAGCGGCCGCCGCCATCCTCAGTCCCACCGGCTGGCAGGTGGAGCCGGACGGGGGCCTCCAGGGAACTCCCGATGCTGTGACCCTGGCCGCGGCCGTCGCTGCCGGCCGGCCGGTGTGGCCGGTGCTCGCCAACGACGACGCCGGCCCGACCGGGACCGACCTGCTGCTCAACAGCGCGAGCGCCCGTTCTGCTCTGATCACGGCCGTGGTGAGCCAGGTCCGGAGCCTCGGCCTCGCCGGTGTCAACCTCGATTTCGAGGGCGTGCCGGGGAGTGACGAGAGCGCCCTGACCGCGTTTGCCGGCCAGCTCTCCAGCGCCCTGCGTGCGGCCGGGGCCCGCCTCTCGATCGATGTCGTCCCCCACACCCCTGCGGGGACCGATTCGGCCTCCGCCGCCTACGACGATCCAGGTCTGGCCGCGGTCGCGGACTACCTCGTCGTGATGGCCTACGACGAGAACACCGAGGTCGGGGACCCCGGACCGGTGGCGGGGATCGACTGGCAGGCGGCCGAGCTGGACGGGACCATGGCGGGGGTGCCCGCCGCCAAGATCGTCCTCGGCATCCCCCTCTACGCCCGGAGCTGGTCGGGCGACGCTCAGCCGACCGCCGGGGGCTACGCGTCGATGGTCGCCCAGGCCCTCAGCGAGCCGGAGGTCTCCTACGACTACGACTTCCCGGCCGCCACCCCGGTGCTGGTCAGCAAATCCCGAGGGGTGTCCACCCAGCTCTGGTTCGACGACGCCGACAGCCTGCTCCGCAAGATCGACGCCGCCGGCAGCCTCGGACTGGGCGGTGTCGCCGCCTGGGTGGCGGGCGACGAGGACCCGGGGTTTTGGAGTGTCATCTGACCGGGCGCGGCCCCTACGAGGACTCGGGGTTGGTCCCCAGGTCCGGCAGATTCAGCTCATTGACCCAATCGCGGACCTTGGCCATCCGCTCCTCGACCGCCTCGTCGATGTCCCCCGGCTCCCGATCGGCATCCGGTTCGGGCAGGACCCCGGCCTTCTCGAGGACCTCCGGGTCCACGAAGATGCCCGCCCCCACCCGCACCGCCACCGCGATCGCGTCGCTGGGACGGGAGTCGATCTCCAGCCTGCGGGAATCCACCCGGGCCAGGATCCGGGCGTAGAAGACCTCGTTGGCGAGTGAGGTGACCACCACCCGCTCGACGCTGCAATCGACCGCCGAGAGGATGTTGGCGAGGAGGTCGTGGGTGATCGGGCGCTCCGGGGTGATCCCGGTGATCCGGAGGGCGATGGCATTGGCCTCGTTGATGCCGATCCAGATCGGGAGGTAGCGCTCCGCCTCCTTCTCCTTGAGGATGACCACGTGCTGGCCGGTGGGCATGTGCACCCGGATGCTGTCCACGGTCATCTCGATCAGGTCGGCCACGGCTCGATCATAGCGCCGCTCTCGAAGCCTCGCCCTCGCTCATGGGCCGGCCGAGCGGGTCGCGGGCACCGATGCCTGGGCGTCCGCCTCGCCGGACCGCGTCCCCCGGGCGGGCGAAGCAGGCGAATACCATCAGGGCCGTGCCCACTGACGACGGAGCTGCGGAGCGGCCCACCCTCCTGCTCATCGACGGGCACGCGCTCGTCTACCGCGCTTTCTTCGCCATGCCGGCGCTCACCAACAGCCGCGGCGAGCTGACCAACGCCGCCTACGGCTTCACCTCGATGCTGCTCAAGGCCTTCACCGAGCACCGTCCGGGGTACGCGATCGCGGCTTTCGACCCGCCGGGGCCGACCTTCCGCCATGAGGAGATGGCCGGGTACAAGGCCCAGCGTCCGCCCATGCCCCAGGAGCTCCGCCCCCAGGTCCAATGGGCGCGTGACGTCGTCGCCGTCCTCGGCATCCCGGAGGTCGAGATCCCCACCTTCGAGGCCGACGACGTGATCGGCTCGCTCTCCGTCAGGGCGGTGGCGGCGGGCCTGGACGTGATCATCGTCACCGGCGACATCGACACCCTCCAGCTGGTCAACCCCCACGTGCGCGTGCTTATCAACCGCCGCGGGATCAGCGACACCGTCGTCTACGACGTCGACGCGGTGCGGGAGCGCTTCGGCTTCGACCCGCCGCTCGTCGTCGACTACAAGGCCCTGCAGGGCGACGCCAGCGACAACATCCCCGGCGTCCCCGGGGTCGGCGAGAAGACGGCCATGAACCTCATCCACGAGCACGGCCCGCTGGAGGCGATCCTGGAGGCCGTTCCCGCGATGAAGCCCGGGCGTCTCCAGGCCAACCTCGCCGAGCACGCGGATCAGGCGCGTCTCAGCAAGCGCATGGCCACCATCCAGTGCGACCTGGACGTGCCCCTGGACCTGGCCGGTGCCCGGGTCGGCGGCTACGACCAGCCCGCGGTGCACGCCCTCTTTGACCGCCTGGAGTTCCGCTCCCTCCTGCCTCGGCTCGGGGAGGCGCTCGGCTACGGCACGGCGCCGGTCACGGGCCCGCCCGGCCAGGGCGAGCTCAGCTTCGATGCGGCGCCGGAGACCCCGGTCGATGTGGTGGTCGTGGAGAGCGAGGCCCAGTTCGCGGAGATGGCTCAATCGGTCAGCTCCGCGGGCCGGTTGGCGCTGCGCACGGTGACAGCCGGCCCGCCCCGCACCGGCGCGCAGCTCGGGACCGCCATCGCCCCGGTGGGCGCCACCCGCACCTGGTGGGTGCCGCTGCCCCAGCACCGGGAGGCGATCGTCGCCCTGCTCGGCGACGCTGCTCTCACCGTCGACGGCTACGACCTCAAGCGCGAATGCCTCGCCTGGGGCCCCGCACTGCGGGCGTCTCTCGGCTTCGACACCATGCTCGGCGCCTATGTCGACAACCCCCGGGCGCGGGTCCTCTCCCTGACCGGGCTCGCCGCCGACCTCTGCGGCATGCACCTGGAGAGCGAGGAGGAACTGCTGGGCAGCGGCCGTGGGCGCCGCCGGATCGAGGAGCTGACGGCGGCAGAGCTGGCCGCCTACTTCGGGCGCTGGGTGGGACTGGTCGAGCCCGTCCGTGCCGTGCTCACCCAGCAGCTCACCGCCAGCGGCCTGCTTCAGCTCCTCGACGACTTGGAGCTGCCGCTCGTGCCCATCCTCGCCGAGATGGAGCGGGTCGGCATCCTCCTCGACCGCGATGCGCTGGTCGACATCTCTGCCGAGATGCAGGCGCGCATCGCGGAGCTGGAGGGCGAGGTCCATGATCGGGCGGCCCACGCCTTCAACCTCGGCAGCACCCAGCAGCTCGCCACCGTCCTCTACGACGAGCTGGGGCTCGCCGCCGGCCGCAAGACCAAGTTTGGGCGGAGCACCGACGCCGACAGCCTGGAGGCGCTGCGCGAGGAGCACCCGGTGGTCGACCTGGTGCTCGAATGGCGCCAGCTCACCAAGCTCAAGAGCACCTACGTCGACGCCCTCCCGCTGCTCTGCGACGAGGACGGCCGGGTGCACACCTCCTTCAACCAGGCGGTGGCGGCGACCGGACGGCTCTCGTCGGCGGATCCCAACCTCCAGAACGTTCCCATCCGCACCGAGTGGGGCCAGCGCATCCGGCGGGCGTTCGTCGCGGGCCCCGGCCGGCTGCTGGTCTCGGCCGACTACTCCCAGGTCGAGCTCCGCGTGCTGGCCCACGTCACCGGGGAGGAGGGGCTGATCGAGGCCTTCGGCCGGGGTGAGGACATCCACCGCCGCACCGCTGCTCAGGTGTACGGCATCGATCCCGCGGCGGTGACCCGCGACATGCGGCGGGTCGCCAAGGTGGTCAACTTCGGCGTCGTGTACGGGCTCTCCGACTTTGGCCTGGCCCGGGACACCGGGATGTCCCGGGAGGAGGCGGGCGCCTTCATCCGCTCGTACTTCGAGAGCTTCCCCGCGGTCACCCGCTGGCTGGAGCAGACCCGGATGCACGCCCGGGAGTGGGGATGGGTGGAGACCTTCACCGGCCGCCGCCGCCACCTTCCCGACATCCGGGCCGCCAACCGCCAGATGCGGATGGCCGCCGAGCGGATGGCGGTCAACATGCCCATCCAGGGTGGTGCCGCCGAGATCATGAAGAAGGCGATGATCGACTGCGATCGGGCGCTGCGGGAGAGCGGCTCGCCCGCCCAGGTGCTCCTCCAGGTCCACGACGAGCTGGTCGTCGAGGTCCCGCGTGACGATCTGCCGGCGCTGGTCCCCCTGGTCCGCAGCGCGATGGCCGACGCCTACCCGCTGGTCGTGCCCCTGGTGGTTGACGTCAAGATTGGCGACAACTGGCAGGAGATGACCCCGGTGGACGGGGCGGGCTGATCCGTGCGGGATCGCCGCTGGGGCACATCGTCTTCGGGGGGACCGGCGTCGGACAGCTTTGCTGTCCGCGCCTCGTGCTCGGCGCGATTGCATCTCGCGCCTGCGCAAGCCCCCACTGCGACGACGTGCCCCATCGGCGCCCATCGTCACCGCCAGGTCCCCTGCGCGCCGCGCGACCACCGACCCGTCCATGCCTGAGCTACCCGAGGTCGAGACGGTCGCTCGTGACTTGCGGGGCGAGCTTGTGGGACGGCGCTTCATCAGCGCCTGGGTGAGCGAGCCAGGGGTCCTTCGCTTCCCGGCCGCGGAGGCCTTCGGGGCCGCTCTCCTCGCGCGCCGGGTCGAGTCCGTTGAGCGGCGGGGCAAGTACATCTTCTGCCGGCTCGACGGCGCCGAGGAACTGGTCGTCCATCTCGGCATGACCGGTCACCTGCGCGTGGTGGGTGGCGATGCCGAGGTCGTCAAGCACACCCATCTGCGGGCAGGGCTCGACGATGGGCGGGAGCTGCGCTTCGACGACGCGCGCCGCTTCGGTCGCGTGATGCTCGGTGTCCGAGCGCTGCTGGAGGAGCGGCGCGTGCTCCCGGCTCTCGGGGTGGAGCCGCTCTCCGGCGACTTCACGCCCGAGCGTCTCGACGGTCTGATGCGGCGCACCAGGAGGACGGTGAAGGCGGCGCTTCTCGATCAGGCGGGCATCGCCGGGCTGGGCAACATCTACGTCGACGAGGCCTGCCATCTGGCCGGGATCCGCCCGACCCGGCGGGCCAACCGCCTCACCCGCAAGGAGCGAGCGGCGCTTCACGCGGCGATACGGAGCGTGCTGACCAAGGCGGTCGCCAACCGTGGCACCACGGTCGACGACTACCGCGACCTCTGGGACGCCCGGGGCTCCCACCAGGAGGAGCTGCAGGTGTACGGCAGGGGAGGGGAGCCGTGCCTGCGCTGCGGGGCGACGCTGCGGCGCACCGTGGTGGCGGGGCGCGGGACCGTGTACTGCACGAGCTGCCAGCGGTGAGGACACTTGTGCTCACGAGCCCGAACCGGCATCGTTAGGGCGGCATGTACCCGTTCGACCGCTTCAGCGACGGGGCCAAGAAGGTCCTCACCCTCGCCCAGGAGGAGGCCGAGCGCTCGCACCACTCGTACATTGGCACCGAGCATCTCCTGCTCGGACTGCTGCGCCAGGAGGAGGGCGTCGCCGCCAAGGCGCTCAACAACCTGGGGGTCAAGATCGGCGCGGTGCGCAGCACCATCGAGTCGGTGCTCGGCCGCAACCAGCGGATCATCATTCAGCAGATCATCCCCACCAACCGGGTCAAGAATGTCATCGAGATCTCCTTCGAGGAGGCTCGGCGGATGGGCAACAACTACGTGGGCACAGAGCACCTCCTGCTCGGGTTGCTCATCGAGGGAGAGGGCATCGCCGCCCACGTCCTCGACGACCTGGGCGCCAACCTCGAGAAGGTGCGTGGTGAGATCGACCGGTTCTACCACGAGACCCCGGAAGGCGCGGCGGGTGAATCGGAAGTGGGTCGGGAGTCAGGGAGAGGGGCGTTTGGTCACACCATCACCAGCGAATTCTCGCCGCCTTTACCCACACGGCGGTTCGGCGGGACCTTCCCGTTCGGCCCTGACGACGTCAAGCGTGAGGCCGAGCGCCTTGCTGCCGGGCAGGACACGGTCGTCGGGCCCGAGCACGTGCTCCTCGCCGCGCTGGACACCGACCCACTGGTGCGACGGATGCTCGAGGCGGCGGGGGTCGATAAGGCCAAGATCGCCGAGCTGCGGCGGATCGCCACGCCACCGGAGAGCCTGCTGGAGCTGCGGCGAGCAGTGCACGCGAGGGCGATCGAGCTCGGCGACTTGCGCGACCTGCCGCGCGGTGCCACGCTGGCTCTTCTCTCTGATGAGTTGCGCGCCCGGATTCACCCTCCGAGCGATGCCGAGAGCGAGGAGCTGCGCCGGCTCAAGGCCGACTTGAATGAGGCGGAGAGGCGCTGGCGGGCCGGTGAGGAGCCCGCCGGGGAGCAGTCAGCGCCCGGCTAGTCAGGACGAGGGCAGCCCGTCCAGGAATGCGCTCTCCACGGCCGTGGAGCAGAAGTCGCGTCGAGGTATCCAACGCCGCGGAGAGGTTCGCTGCGGGATTCGGTGGTGGCGTGGCGGGGCCTACACTCGATCGGTGCCCGACCTTCAGCTCACCTCCGCCTTCGAGCCTGCCGGCGATCAGCCGCAGGCCATCGCCGGTCTGCTGGAGAGCATTGGCCAGGGCAATCGGGAGCAGACCCTGCTCGGCGTAACCGGGTCCGGGAAGACCTTCACCGTCGCTCACGTCATCAACGAGCTGAAGCGGCCGACCCTGGTCCTCTCTCCCAACAAGACCCTGGCCGCCCAGCTCTGGGCCGAGTTCCGAGAGTTCTTCCCCCAGAACGCGGTCGAGTTCTTCGTCTCCTACTACGACTACTACCAGCCCGAGGCGTACATCGCCCGCACCGACACCTACATCGAGAAGGACTCGTCGCGCAATGAGGAGATCGACCGGCTGCGCAACAGCGCCACCCGAGCCCTGCTCACCCGGCGCGACGTCATCGTGGTTGCCTCCGTGTCCTGCATCTACGGGATCGGGTCTCCGGAGAACTACCTCGGCGAGTCGATCCGCCTGCGCGTGGGGGAGAGCTGGCGCCGCGACATCCTGCTGCGCAAGCTCTCCGACCTCCAATACAGCCGCAACGACACCGACTTCGGCCGCTCCCGCTTCCGGGTGAGGGGTGACGTGCTCGACATCCAGCCCGCCTACGAGGAGGTGGCGGTGCGGATCGAGCTGTACGGCGACGAGATCGAGTCGATCCGCGAGTTCGATCCCCTGACCGGGGAGGTCGTGGCCCGGCGGGACGACGTCGTCATCTTCCCCGCCTCCCATTACGTCACGCCCGCCGAGCAGCTGAAGACCGCGGTGGCGAGGATCGAGGCCGAGCTGGAGGGGCGGGTGGCGGTGCTGGAGGACCAGGGGCGGTTGCTCGAGGCCCAGCGGCTGCGCCAGCGGACCGGCTTCGACGTGGAGATGATGCGGGAGACGGGCACGTGCGCCGGCATCGAGAACTACTCGCGACACCTGACCGGCCGCGCCGAGGGTGAGGCTCCGTACTGTCTGCTCGACTTCCTGCCCGAGGACGCCCTGATCGTCGTCGACGAGTCCCATGTCGCCGTGCCCCAGATCGACGGTATGTCCAAGGGCGACCGCGCCCGCAAGATCCCCCTGGTGGAGTACGGGTTCCGCCTCCCCTCGGCGCTGGACAACCGGCCGCTCACCTTCGCCGAATGGGACCAGAAGGTCGGCCAGGTCATCTACGTCAGCGCCACGCCGGGGCTGTATGAGGAGCAGCACTCACGCCGGACGGTGGAGCAGATCAACCGTCCCACCGGTCTGGTGGACCCCACCCTCGAGATCAAGCCGAGCGAGGGCCAGATCGACGATCTGCTGGCTCAGGTCCGGCGCCGCATCGAGCACGGCCACCGTTCGCTGATCACCACGCTCACCAAGAAGATGGCCGAGGACCTCACCGACTACCTCCGCGAGGCGGGGGTGAGGGCTCGCTACCTTCACAGCGACATCGAGACCATGGAGCGGATCGAGATCATCCGCGACCTCCGCCTCGGGGTCTTCGACGTCCTGGTGGGGGTCAACCTGCTCCGCGAGGGCCTCGACCTCCCCGAGGTGGCCTTCATCGGCATCCTCGACGCCGACAAGGAGGGCTACCTCCGGGGCTTCCGCTCCCTGATCCAGACCATCGGCCGGGCATCGCGAAACCTGGACGGCCACGTCGTCATGTACGCGGACAGGGTCAGCGATGCGATGCGGCGGGCGATCGCCGAGACCGACCGCCGCCGCGCCATCCAGGTGGCCTTCAACGACGCCCACGGGATCACTCCGCAGACGATCGTCAAGGCCGTGTACCAGATGGAGACCCACCGTGAGGAGCTCAGCACCGTCGCCGCCACATTCCAGGACCAGGCGGGGCTGCCGCCTGACGAGCTGCTCCGCCTCGCGAAGGACGTTGAGAAGGAGATGAAGCGGGCCGCCCGCGACCTGGAGTTCGAGCGCGCGGCCGAGCTTCGAGACCGGCTCACCGAGATCCGGCGCCGGCTGGAGGAGAGCGGCGAGCGTGACTCGGGCGTGGCAGGGGAGGGGATGGCGACGCCGGCCGGGGCGGCGTCGCCATCCGGGGGTGAGACACCCCGCCCGCGTGCGGGAGGTGATCGCCCCGGCTCGCGGGGTGGTGGCCGTCGCGGCCGTCGCTGACGGCCTTCCGGCGCGCGGGACGGTTCGGGCCCGCGTGCGCGAGTGTGCGTCCGGGCGGAAGCGACGCGCAGGTCGAGTGGACGGGCGCGGGTGTGGTTGAAGCAACCGAACTGTGACATTGCCCGATCTCTGAGCCCCGCGCGTCGTCACGATTCCGCCATTTGGCGGCGACGACCGTGGCTAGACTGAGAAACGTCCCGGTGACAAGCGCGCAAGGAGAAGGTGTGAAGATCTGGAGACGACCGGCGTCGGTCGCCAGCGCGATACCCGTTCACGTGCCCCCCCCCTTGACGTCGAGCCTGGTTGGGGACCTCGGTGACCAATACTGCTCGGCGCGCGGCTGCACCCAGAAGACCGGACTGGCCTGCAGCTACATCGACCGCAAGGAGCGGCCCTGCCCCACCGGCTGGTGCCCCGAGCATCGTTACGTCACCCAGGGGGCCGTCTTCTGCCCCTCCCACGGGCGGCTCCTCGACGGCACGGCCGACGAGTTCCGCGAGAGCGTGCGGGTGGACCTTGGCAACGTCGTGCCGGTGGTCCTCGCCTGGATCGCCCAGGAGGTCGACGGTGAGATCTCGGCGGCGATGCTCCAGCTGGCCCTGGAATGGCACCAGGCCCTGGTGCTCGACCCCGTGCACTTCGGCCTCGTGGGTGTGCACCGTGTGCGCACCTGGGAACGGGCCTGGAAGATCTGTGAAAACCTGGGGCCGACCCTCCGGGTGGCGGTCGTCATCGAGGAGGCCGAACCCGGGATCGTCGAGGCGCGCATCAACGCACGGCCGGTGCTCCGGATGCTCGTGCCCTGGCACGAGAGCCATGGGTTCGGCGACCGGCCGGTCACGGCTGCGGCTGCCAGCGCGGCGGCCCTCACCTTCCGGGAGCGCCTGCTCTCCGCCCTGATCCGCGGCATCGCCGAGTGGCGACGGGACAACATCGGCAACCTCGAGTCGGACACGAGCCTCCGCGGCCTGGTCTGGCACGCGTCCTCCGGCTCCCCGGGGTCGTCCCACCGCCGCTGAGCCGCGATCCCACTCGCGGGCGTAGTACGAGCGCACATCCGTTCGCTATACTGGCGGACAATGAACTCTGCCACCCGCGGTCAGTCGCCCCGGACCTTCGTCTGCCGGTCCTGCGGCTGGACCAGCCCCAAGTGGCAGGGCCGCTGCGGAGGGTGTGAGGAGTGGAACAGCCTGGCGGAGGCGACCGGGCGTCCCCGCAACGGGGGAGGTGCGCGCCCACCGCTCCGGGCGGTCCCGCTCGGCGAGGTCGGGACCGGCCACGCAACGCGCCGCGCCACCGGGATGGGGGAGACCGACCGGGTGCTCGGGGGTGGCCTCGTCGAGGGCTCCCTGATCCTGCTCGGTGGCGACCCGGGCATCGGGAAGTCGACCCTGGCCCTCCAGCTCGGCCACGGCATCGGCTCGGCGGACGCCCCCGCCCTCTACTGCGCCGGCGAGGAGTCGCCCGGCCAGCTGGCCCTCCGCGCGGCGCGGCTGGGCTGCCTCGACGATCGCGTGGTGGTCGTCGGGGAGACGACGGTCGCCGGGTGCGTGGAAGCGATCACCACCCTGCACCCGCCCCTCGCCATCGTCGACTCGGTGCAGACCCTCCACGACCAGGACGTCCCCGGGCACCCCGGCAGCCCCTCCCAGGTTCGGGCGGCGGTGGCCCGGCTGATGGAGTGCGCAAAGGAGAGCGGCGTGCCCATCCTCCTGGTGGGTCACGTCACCAAGGACGGCGCCATCGCCGGCCCTCGGACGCTGGAGCACATGGTCGACGTCGTCCTCTTCCTGGAGGGCGACCGTCACGGGGAAAACCGCCTCCTTCGCGGCCTCAAGAACCGCTTCGGCCCCGCTTCGGAGCTCGGCCTCTTCCGGCTCGCCGAGGGCGGGATGCTGGAGATCGGCAGCGCCGGGCGCGCCTTCCTCGACGAGCAGAGCCTGAGCATCCCCGGCAATGTCCTCACCGTGACCTCCGAGGGCTCCCGGGCCCTGGTGGTGGAGGTGCAGGCGCTGACCGTGCCGGCCGGCCACGCCATGACCCGGCGCACCGCCTGGGGTTTTGACCCGGCCCGGCTCAATCTGCTGGTCGCTGTCCTCCAGAGGCGGGCGCGGCTGCCCCTCGGCCAGCGCGACGTCTTCCTCAACTGCGCCGGTGGGGTGCGGCTCGTCGAGCCGGGCGTCGACCTGGCCGCGGCCCTCGCCGTCTGGGGCGCGGAGACCAATGCGGGATGGGACCCGGGCACCGTGGCCATCGGAGAGGTGGGGCTGGGCGGGGAGGTCCGCCGGGTACGTTGCCTCGAAGCGCGTCTCGCTGAGGCGGCGGCACTCGGCATCCACCGCGCCGTGGTCCCAGCCGGGCAGGAGGAGCAGGCTCCCCCTTCCATGGAGTGCCACCCGGTGAGCGATCTCCAGGGTGCCGCTCGGCTTCTCGTGGCCCTGCCGGGGCGTCCTCGACCGGCCCGCAGGATGCCAAGCTGGATGCTCGAGGCGCCTGAAACCGTCGCGTGACGAGGAGCGCTTAGCCCGGGCGGCCGTCCCCGCCCTGTGTTTCAATCGGCCCATGATCGTTCCGCCGACCCCGGGGGTCCGACATGCCCGTGCCCTGGCTCGTCTGGTCGGGGCGGTGGCGGGGATGGTCGTCGGGCTGCTGTACGGCGGATACATCGCCCAGCAGGCGTTTGGCCACACAGCTCTCATCGATGCCGACGGCGCGGTGCTGGCGGTGCTTCTCGGCACCGGGGTCGCGGGGGCGGCCGCGCTTGCCCTGGCGGCGCCGCTGCTCACCGTCGAGCCCTTCCTCTGGTTGGAGAACATCCTCGACAAGGCACCGGCCAGCGAGCTGGTCGCGGCCCTGGCCGGGGGCACCGCCGGCCTCGTGATCAGCGCCTTGGTCGCCGTCCTCCTCCTCCCGCTCCCCTGGGGGATCGGCTTCGTCATCTCGGGTTCCCTGACGTGCTGCCTCGTCTACGTCGGCATCCGCACCGGCACCCGCCGGCGCGACGCCTTCGCGGAGGTGATGCACCGGCGCGCGACGCCGGCCCCCACCGCCGACGATCCGGCCGCGCAGGACGGAGCCCCCATCGTGGTGGACACCTCGGTGCTCATCGACGGGCGGATCGGCGACGTCGCCGCCAGCGGCTTCATCCAGGGCCGCCTGCTGGTCGCGGGGTTTGTCCTTGAGGAGCTGCAGAGGGTCGCGGACTCGGGGGACCCGCTGCGGCGCTCGCGCGGCCGCCGGGGGCTGGCGGTGGTGGAGGAGTTGAAGCGCCAGGTCCACGTGACTTGCGAGATCGTGGATCAGGAGTTTCCGGGCACCCCGGAGGTCGACGCCAAGCTCGTCAAGCTGGCCAAGGCTCGGGGGGCCGCGCTGATGACCAACGATTTCAATCTCAACCGGCTCGCCTCCGTCCAGGCCGTGCGGGTCCTCAACCTCAACGACCTGGCCAACGCCCTCAAACCGATCGTCAGCTCGGGCGAGGGTCTCGACCTCACCATCGTCAAGGAGGGGAAGGAGCTGCACCAGGGCGTCGGCTATCTGGAGGACGGCACCATGGTGGTCGTCGAAGGAGGGCGCGACCATCTCGATCGCCAGGTGCATGTGACCGTCACCTCCGTGCTGCAGACCCCCGCCGGGCGGATGATCTTCGCGACCGCCGCCACCGAGCCACGGCCGGCGGGGGAGGGGCGGCCCCGGCCGGCGCCGCGCTCCACACGGGCGGGCAGCCGCTGAGCGTCGCGATCATCGTGCCGGCGGCGGGGCGCGGCGAGAGAGCCGGGACCGACAAGGTCTGGGCCGACGCCGGAGGACGTCCTCTCATCGTCCGCGTCCTCGAGCGGATCGCCGCCGTGGGCTCGGTTGACACCGTCATCGTCGTCTGTCCCGAGGCTCGTCACGCCGCGATCCTTGACGCCGCCCGCGCTCTCGGCCTCTCAGGGGTCCGGTGCGTGCCCGGTGGCCCGCGCCGTCGTGACTCGGTGGCGGCCGGGCTGGCCGAGGTCGGCGACGCCGAGATCGTGGTGGTCCATGACGCCGCGCGTCCCCTGGTGTCGCCGGGCCTGATCGAGGCCGTCATCGCGGCCGCCCGCGCCCACGGAGCCGCCACCGCGGCCATTCCCTGCGTCGACACCATCAAGCGAGTGGAGGCGGGGCTGGTCGTCGAGACCCTGCCCCGCGCCGCGCTGGTCGCGGTCCAGACCCCGCAGGCCTTCGCGGCCCCCCTGCTGCGCCGGGCTCACGCCATCCAGCCCGAGCTGGACGCCTCGGACGACTGCCTGCTGGTGGAGCGGCTGGGAGAGCCGGTGGCGGTCGTCCCGGGCGAGATCGGCAACCGCAAGATCACCCACCCCGAGGATCTTGTCTGGCTTCGCGGTGAGCTGCAGGGGAGGGGCGGTCGATGACTCTTCGCATTGGGCACGGGCTGGATTCCCACCGCTTGGAGCCGGGACGGCCGCTGATGCTCGGTTGCGTTCCGGTGCCGTCGGACCTGGGGCTCGCCGGTCACTCCGACGGCGACGCAGCCGCCCACGCCCTCGCCGACGCCTGCCTCGGTGCGGCGGGACTCGGGACCATGGGCGACCATTTCCCCTCCGACGCGGAGCGCTGGCGCGGGGTCAGTGGCCACGAGTTCCTGGAGCTGGTGGCGGCGAAGCTGACGCAGGCGGGCGCCCGGGTGACGAGCGCGGAGGTGGCCCTGGTCTGTGGCCGGCCGCGGCTCGCACCGTTCTTCGCAGCCATGGGGGAGGCGATGTCCGCGGCCCTCGCCACTCCGCCCGGTACCGTCACCGTCACCGCGACGAGCGGAGATGGGCTCGGGGCGGCCGGTCGCGGTGAGGGGATCCTGGCCTCCGCGGTCGCGCTTCTCGAGGTCGGCTGACCGATCGCGCGAGCCCGGCGGGCCCCCTGACGAAGACATCGGCGCCCAGAGCCATGACCGCTAGTCGGGGGGCTCTGTGGTGACGACTGCCGAGGCATGCACCCCGCCGTCGCCGACCAGCCACAGCCGCAGGGTCTCGCCCTCCACCTCGGAGACCACCCTGACCTGATCGCCGAGGTCCATCGGGAGCCGGTGTTCGCACTCGGCCGCCACGGGGATGCGGCCGGGCAGGCAGCGGGCCAATTCGTCCTCGACGGCCTGCCAGTACGCCGCGTTGTTGACGTGGCCGACCACGTCGAGGTCGGTCGCACGGATGGCCCACGGCCGGCTCGCGACCCCGGCTGGAGGCGGGGGATGGAGGAGCCGTGCCGAGACCTGGCGGACGCCCTTGCCCCAGACCTGGTCGAAGCGTTCCGAGAGCAGCGCCAGGCGGCCGGTCGTCGCATCCACAGCGGCCCACAGCACCGCGGCCTCCAGGTGGCCGCCGGCTGCGCCCCGGCCCGATGTCCGCCGCTCCGCCCATCGGGGCCCGGCGCCGGTGCAGAAGGTGCGGTAGTCGATCCGTTCCAGGTACCGAGGCCAGCGCTCGATGGTGATCGCAGCCCGCCGCACCACCCAGATGAGCGGCTCCTCGCGCATCCCGGAGTCGTCGTTGTCGTCGGTGGCCACGTCCTGGAGGTGACGGGCCAGGGCGTCGAGGCGGAGCCGGCCGTGCTCGTTGGCGTCCCCCAGCCGGACCGGCCAGCTGGTCTCGAAGACGCGGCTGTGCGGTCCCGGGCCGAGGCTGGTGGAGCGGAGCACGCCTGCCGGATCGTCGACGCTCACGGGAGCCAACGTAGCGGATCAGCGCGGGCACCCGCTCGCACGGATATCCTTGATCGCCCGTGAGCCTTCGCCTCCACGACACCCTCACCCGCCGGCTCCAGACGGTCACACCCCTGGAGCCCGGCCACGTGCGTCTCTACACGTGCGGCCCGACGGTCTGGAACCGTGCCCACATCGGGAACTTCCGGACCTTCCTCTTCGAGGACGTGTTGCGCCGCTGGCTCGAGCGCAGCTTCCCGCGGGTCACCCACGTCATGAACCTGACCGACGTGGACGACCGGCTGATCCACAACGCCACCGAGCACCACCAGGGGCTGGCGGAGGAGACCGCCCCCTGGATCGAGGACTTCTTCGCCGACCTCGACACCCTTGGCATCCGCCGGGCCCACCACTACCCGCGGGCCACCGGGTACATCGAGGAGATGGTGGCCCTGATCGAGCGGCTGGAGGCAAAGGGGGTCACCTACCGCAGTGACGGGGGGATCTACTTCCGGATCGCCGGGTTCCCCCGCTACGGGTGCCTCTCCCGCATCCCCGCCGCCGGACTGGTGGCCGGGATGAGCGGCCGGGTGGATGCCGATGACTACACCAAGGAGGACGCCCGCGACTTCGCCCTCTGGAAGACGGTGGGGCCGGACGAGATTGGCTGGGACACCCGCCTGGGCCGGGGTCGCCCCGGATGGCACATCGAGTGCTCGGCGATGAGCATGGCCCTGCTCGGCGAGAGCCTGGACATCCACTGCGGCGGGGTCGACAACATCTTCCCCCACCACGAGAACGAGATCGCTCAGTCCGAGGCGGCCACCGGGAAACCATTCGTCCGGATCTGGTGCCATGGCGAGCACCTGACCATGAACAGGGAGAAGATGGCCAAGCGGCTCGGCAACTTCCGGACCCTTCCCGACCTGCTGGCGGCCGGATACCGTCCCGCCGCGATCCGCTACCTGCTCGTCACCGGGGCCCACTACCGCCGCACCCTTGATTGGGACGAGGCGCCCCTCCGGGCGGCTGACGAGGCGGTGGGCCGGCTGACCGAGTTCCGCGACCGGGTGCGGAGCCTCGGGGCCGGCAGCGGCGGCGAGGAGATCAGGGCACGGGCCGCGGCCGCCGCTGACGCCTTCGCCCGGGCCATGGACGACGACCTCAACGTGCCCGAGGCGGTGGGCCATCTCTTCGGCGCGATCCGGGACCTCAACCGGCTGCTCGATGCCGTGACCCCGGCGGCGGCGGTGAGACAGCAACTGATCGACCTCGTCGAGGAGGCGGATGCCGTTCTCGGAGTGCTGCCCCTCGTCGATCGGGAGCGTGCCGCGTCGGCTCTCCGGCCCGAGGACGAGGAGCTGCTTGCCCGGAGGGTCGCGGCGCGTGCCGCCCGGGACTTCGCCGAATCCGACAGGATTCGCGCGCAGCTTCTCGAGCGCGGCATCATGGTCGAGGACACCGCTCAGGGACAGCGCTGGAAGCGCGCCTGAGAGTCCTTTCCGAGGCGGCATTTCGCAGGTGGACATCCTCTACGGGCGCAACCCGGTGCGCGAGGCACTCCGGGCCGGGCGCGCCGCCCGCAAGCTGGTCGTCGCCGAGGGGCTCGGGGACGAACCTCGGCTCCGGGAGATCATGGAACTGGCCGGCGGGCGGGGAATCCCCATCGAGATGGCCTCGCGCAGCCGGCTCGACGACATCGCCCACACCGAGCATCACCAGGGGGTGGCCGGCTACTTCCACGGACGCCCCCCGCAGCGGCTGGAGGACATCCTCGAGAGCTGCCGGCCGCCGGCGCTCTTGCTCCTCCTGGACGGGATCCAGGACCCGCAGAACGTCGGCGCCCTGATCCGGAGCGCCGAGGCCGTCGGCGCCGACGCCGTGATCGCGCCGGCGCACCGGGCCGCCGGGCTGACCCCCGCCGCCGTCAAGGCGTCGGCGGGGGCCAGCGAGCACCTCGCCTTCCTGAGCGTCCCCAACCTGGCTCAGGCCCTGGCCAAGATCGGGGAGGCGGGGATCTGGCGCGTCGGTCTGGCCGCCGAGGCCGACGAGCGCTACGACCTCGTCGACTACCGGGAGCCGACGGCGATCGTCATCGGCGGGGAGGGGGAGGGGCTGCGCCAGCTCACCCGCCGGAGCTGCGACCGCCTCGTCGCGCTGCCCATGGTGGGCCGGGTGGCCTCCCTCAACGCCGCGGCGGCGGGTGCGGCCATCCTCTACGAGGCATTCCGCCAGCGGGGCTTCGCGCCCCGGTGAGCCGGCTGGTCGTCGACGGGTACAACATCCTGCACGCCTGGCCGGACCTGGCCAGGGCGATGCGCACCGAGAGCCTGGAGGAGGCGCGCCGGCGCCTGGTCACCCGGCTCGCCGAGTACCGGGCGATCACCGGCAACGAGGTCCTGGTCGTCTTCGACGCCCGGCGGCGGGTGGCGAGCAGCGTCGACCGCGAGATCGTCGAGGGCGTCGAGGTCCGCTACGGCAGCGCTCACGAGAGCGCCGACCACGTCATCGAGCGTCTGATGTACGAGGCCTCCCGCCGCGGAACCGTCCTGGAGATGATCCTCGCCACCGACGACCATCTCCAGCGCGACCTGGTCCGGGGGATGGGTGTCCCGACCATGGGCTCCCGAGCCCTCCAGGCCGAGGTGGAGCGGGCGGAGGGCGAGCGGTCCGGGGAGATCCGGCGCCGCGACGAGAAGGGGACGGTCTCCGATCGGCTGGAGAGCCGCATCGACCCCGAGGTCCGCCGCCAGCTCGAGGCGATCCGGCGTGGGGATGCCGGCGGGCCGAATACTCCTGCTCCCGGCGGCCGTCGACTAACCTAGATAGCCTTCCGGGCGTCGCCGTCGGGCGGCGCGCCGTCCGTCCGGCCGACGTAGCTCAACGGTGGAGCAGCGGTTTTGTAAACCGTAGGTTGGGAGTTCGAATCTCCCCGTCGGCTCCGATTTTGAATTCAGATGGGCCCTCTGTCCACTCTCTGAGATCCAGGCTGTACCCCTGATGTACCCCTTAACGTTAGACTCCGCGCATGGGACGGCGGGGTCGCGGAGAGGGCACGATCCGCAAGCGGGTGCGATGCGGCTGTGGCCGGGTCTGGATCCCGACCCCTGAGGTTCGGGCCTGTCCGGCCTGTGGCGCCGCCCCGGCCGGCAGGCCTGTCACCTGGGAGGCCCGCTACTTGGTGGGCGAGGGTCCGGGGCAGGTCCGGCACTCCCTGTACGCCCCGACCCGGCAGGAGGTGGTCAGGCTCCTCGACGAGGAGCGGCGGCGGGTCACCAGCGGTGAGGCTCCCGCTGACCGACGCCAGACCGTGGGCTCCTACCTGGCGGGGTGGCTCGCCGGGAAGGAGAGGGCACTCCGGCCGTCGACGTGGGTGACCTACCAGGGGTACATCGAGAGGACGATCGCGCCCGACCTCGGCCACATCCGCCTCGTGGAGCTCGGGCCTCGGCACGTCGATGCGTGGATCGACGCCAAACTCAAGAGCGGCCTCTCGCTTCGCACGGTGAGCCATCTCCGGGCTATTCTCCGGGCCGCCCTCAACGACGCCCGGCGTCGCGGCCTCGTCGATCGCAACGCAGCAGCCCTGGCCGCCCCGCCGCGGGTGGAGAAGCGGACCCAGGCACCCATGACTGCCGAGGAGGCCGGCCGGATCCTCAAGGCCGTCGCCGGCAGCGAGGTCGAGGCACCCGTGGCTGTCGCTCTTCAAGCCGGCCTTCGCCTCGGCGAGGTCCTCGGCCTCGCGTGGCACGACGTCGACCTCGCGGCCCGGACCCTGAGAGTCCGGCAGGCCCTCTCGCGCCTGAATGGGGTGACTACCCTCGGCCCCCCGAAGAGCGCTGACTCGCGGCGAGTCGTGTCCATGACCCGGCCTCTCACGGCCGTCCTTGCCGAGCATCGGGAGCGCGAGGCCGTCAAGCGGGTGCGGCTCTGCCTCCCGGAGGCGGCCGGCGAGGCACTCGTTTTCACGAACCGCGCCGGCGACCCACTCGACCCCAGCTGGATCAGCCATGCCTTCCACGACCGGCTGGCCGAGGCCGGGCTACCGCCCCGCCGGTTCCACGATCTCCGCCACGGGTGCGCGGCTCTCCTCCTGGCCAGCGGGGCCGACCTCAAGGTCGTCAGCTCGATCCTGGGACACTCGTCCATCCGGCTGACTGCGGACACCTACGCGGGGGTTGTTGATCGGCTGCGCGGCGACGCGGCAGAGGGCCTCGAGCGCCTCCTCAACCTTGTCGAGGCGCCGACCCAGTAAGCAGGGCGCAGGGGTTGAATTCCCTTTCCTGAGACCAGGATTTCCAACTCAGATCAGATCTGGTGGCTAGGGCCTGCCTCGGCGCCCTTGAGCCCGTCGGATCGCATGCCGGCGGTGCAGCTGATCTCCGGGACCGCACCGCCGCAGGCGCCCCCCAGCTCAATGACGGTGCTCATGCATGCATCACCCTCTTGACTGATGCAGGAGAGCAGGTCCGGGGTCGCCGTGTCCAGCATCTCGTCAATGAACGTCGTCGGTGCCGAGTTGGTGGGGACTGGCGTTGGAGTCGACACCGGCGTCCCCGTCGAGCCGATGGCATCTTGGCTGGGCATGCTGATGACGGGGGGAGCCGAGGGTTGCGGGGTGGTCTGGTCACTTTCGCGCGAGCGCCTCAGATCACCTAGAGGGTGGTCCGGAACCGCTGCGGCATCTAGCCTATGCTGTCCGTAACCTCCATCCCTCGAGAGAAACGACGTCCGGAAGGGACAGGCACTCAATGCTGAGGTGCCCGCATATGTACGGGATCTTCGGCTGACGCTCGTTGCCGTCGTGGCCCTCCCCCCTAACCACCGCGGCGGATCGGAGCCGAGCAACAGCAATGACGAAGGGGTCGGCCCGATTCCTTCCCTTCTTCAGCATGTTCGGATACCTAGCAGGGTGCTGAAAAGCTTGCCGGGTTAAACAGGGATGTGAGAGTCTTGTAGGGAAGCGTCCCAGCAGGAGATCTCGAATGCGCGGCAGCACCACTCAGCAGATCTCGATGCTCTCCACCCTGACCCCGGAGCAGCTGGGCCCCCTCGATCACCCGTTGCGACGGATCAAGGTGATCGTCGACCGGGCCCTGGCGGAACTGTCGCCGGTCTTCGACGCCATGTACGCGGCCAACGGCCGGGCCAGCATCCCGCCCGAGCACCTGCTCAAGGGTTGCCTGCTGATCGCCCTGTACTCGATTCGCAGCGAGCGGCAGTTCTGCGAGCAGCTCCAGTACAACCTGCTCTTCAAATGGTTCCTGGACATGGACGTGGAGACGCCAGCGTTCGACGCCACCAGCTTCACCAAGAACCAGGACCGGCTGCTCAGCCATGAGGTGGCACCGCGCTTCTTCCAGGCGGTGTTGGCCCAGGCCAAGGCGGCCCGGCTGATCTCCGCCGAGCACTTCACGGTGGACGGCACCCTGCTCGAGGCCTGGGCCTCGTTGAAGAGCTTCCAACCGCGGGATCCTTCCGATCACCGGCCCCGGGGGAGTGGCGGCGGGCGCAATCCTGAGGTGGACTTCCGGGGCAGCCCTCGCCGCAACGAGACCCACGTGTCGACCACCGATCCTGAGGCACGGCTGTTCACCAAGGGCCCCCATCAGACCGCCAAGCTCTGTTACAGCGGGAACGTGCTGATGGAGAACCGCCACGCGCCCTGGCCGCCTCGATCGCCGCGACGTCCTGCGCGACGGCGCCCAGGGCCCGCCGGACGAGGTGGCCGAAAGAGAGGCCGGAACGCTCGCGCAGGGCGATCAGGGCGTCGTAGGTCTCCCGGTCGCAGTGGACGCCGATGGTCGGATGGGCCGCCGCGTAGCGGCCCCGGCTGGGGGGCTGGTGCTTCGGTTCGGGCATGGTCCGCCTACCTGTCCGCCACCCGGTCCGCGTCCCTGTCCGGGTACCGGTCCGGGGATCCCTGTCCAGGCACATCCGCTCGCGCGCGCGCGCGCTTAGGGGCAGCTGCGGGGTGCGCTCTGGCTGCATCGCGGGGCCGGACTACTCCCCCCGAGAGGCGGCGGTCTGCGGCACGGCCGCGGCTCCCCAACCGGTCACGGCCTGGCTCCCGACCCGGCCGCGCCGTGATCGCGTGCGGGACGGCGCTCGGGGCCACCTCCCACGAGGCGGGTTCACCGGAGCCCGTGGCTGCTGACTCCAGCCATCTCTGGAAGGCGACCCGCGGCACGACGATGCGCCGGTTGATCCGGATGGCGGGCAGCTCCCCCCGTCGAGCGGCGGCATAGGCGCTGCCCCGGCTGATACCGAGCTGGCGTGCCGCCTCCTCGACGGTCATCGTGACGCGTTCCACCCGGTTGCTCGGAGTCTTCGACCAGGTCATCGTGGGTCGGACGGTAACGTCTCCGGCGCCCGCGGTCTAGCAGCAAACTCCGCCATGGTGCAGTAAACTACGGCTAAATGCGCACATCAGCCACGACCAGCGATAAAACACGTCAAGTCGCTGAGGCGTCCCATCGACATCGGACCAGCAGGCTGGAGGCGGAGGCCTGGCGACGGGGTGTCGATGAAGCGGGCAGAGCACCGAAGGACATCGCTGCAGAAGCCAAGGTCCAGGTGCGAGCGGTCGAGGACGCGGTCGAGCGGGCTCGGGCCCTCCACGATCTCCGCGGTGCGCACCAGCAGCAGCTCGCCAGAGCCGTCGAGCAGCACCAGCGCGACGTCTTGAAGGAGGCGAAGCGCCTGCGGGAGATGGCAACCTGGCCCCCCAAACCCCTGGTTCCCGAGAAGTCACTGGCGCGCAAGAGGCAGACCGCCCTGCTCAGCCATGAGAAGGGACTCCAAAGCTCGATCCGGGCCTGGACGGCCATCGTTGCCGAGCACCTGAACCTGATGAAATCGGTCACCGGCGGCATTGACAAGGCACTTAAGGGGGGCGACGTGGACCTGGCGGGCGGGGCGCGGGCTGCGTTGCTAGATGTCGTGGAAAGCCTTGGTCGCGGAGAGCCTCCCCCCAAACCTTCGTACCATGTAGAAGCTGGCGTCCTCAGCTGTGGCCCCAACCACATCCTCACCGAGGTGTCGGCGCTGGACGATCGACGGGCGATTGCGGCCCGACGGCAGCTTGATCGTCTGGTCAAGGGCGTGACCCGGTGGGAGGATGTCGAATCCCTGCGGAGACTCCACCGGCGGTGGGAGGCCATTCGTGGCAACCTCGTGGACTCGCTCGAGGACATCGCCCTCCGGCGTTTCCCCGCGGGTCGTTGCAGGTGGTGCCCTGGTGCACCGGGTGTTCGCGCCAAGCCGCTTCCCGCCGGGTAGGAAGGTCCAGTCCGTGAGCTCCCTAACATGCGCTAACAAGGGCGCCCGCGGCCGGATGGGCGAGTGCCGGTCGCGCGCACTCCCCGGGGCGTCTGAAACTAGCGGGACGGTCTGAAGGGCAGGGCCGCATGTTCCATCATGGGCGTGAGACGATCGACGCGATAGTCGGTGTTGAGACCTGCCCAGCCGTCGTTGATGGTCACGGCTTCCCAGCGGCGGCCTGATCCCGCCTCCGGAAGCGATCCACTCGGTCGCCCGGTCAGGCGTGCTCCCCCGCGGGGTGTGCAAGCAGCTCGCGCTGGACCTCGGGGAGCGCATCGACGATCTCGGGAGCCGAGCTGGTCCCGATGCGGTCAACGCCCATGCGGATGAAGTCGTAGGTGTTCTGCACACGTGGCGCTGACACCCCCGCAACCTTGAGCCCAGTCCGGCTGCCAGCCTCATGGAGTGTGCTGAGCATCAGCTCGACTTGGTGGTGGTTCGGGAAACCGGACGGACCCGCGCCGGTTGCGGTCTTCACGAAGTCCGCCTCGGCCTCGATGACCATCCTGGTCGCAGCGATCACCTCCTCGTCGGTCAGGTAACCCACCTCGATGATGACCTTGCCGTTGATCCCCGCCGAGTGGCACAGCCGGATGTGCTCCGCGCACTCCTTTTCGTAGAGGTCATAGCGGCGATCCTTGAGCCAGCCGACATTCGCCACCATGTCGAGGGCGGTGGCCCCGGTCGCGATCAGCTGCTCGGCCTCGGCGAGCTTTACCTTGGTCGGTGTGGAACCGTAGGGGAAGGCGATGGGCGCGCCCAGCTCGATGCCGTGCTCGCGGGCGAAGCTCGCCAGTTCACCCACCACAACCGGAAGCCGGCTGGGAAGCACGTGATAGGCGATGAACCTGTACTTCTTGGTGGTCTCGCACCCCTTGAGGTAATCCGTCTCTGGGAGCGCGGGCTTGAGGATCGCGTAGTCCATCCTCCGGGCCACGTCCTCCGCGGTCATCCGGCCGATGTCGACTTGCACCGAAAATCTCCCATGGCGGTGGCGATTCGGAGCCGACTATAGCGCGGCGATGTGATGGCCCCACGCTAGCGGCTCGTGGTTCCAAGGGCGGGAGGCCCTGGTGAGCACGGGTCGGAAGACCCGTGCTCGGAATCCGGCGGAAGCGAGCTCTGCGAGTGATATCCCGGGGGGGAAGGGGAGCCGCACTTGATGACGCGGTTCGTCGGGGAGACCCCTTAATGGAAAGCGCGCGCCTGCTCGCGGGCGCTCGCGAAGCTGTCGATCTCCTGCCGGTAGGGAATCGACGGGATGGCCCCTTCCCGCTGAACAGAGAGCGCCGCCGCCGCCATTGCCCAGCGAAGGGCGGCTTCCACGGAGCGACCTTCGGCAAGCGCGACGGCCAAAGCACCCGCGAATGTATCGCCGGCGGCGGTCGTGTCCACAGCCGCGACGGGGAAGGCCGGTAGCAGGAGGGAAGGCCCGCCGCGCTCGCGGTAGATGCAGCCGCGAGCACCCAGGGTCACCGCCACGGCCGGCACCTCTGCGAGCAGAAGGTCCGCGGCCTGGTCTCCGGACGAGGCACCGGTGAGTGCGACGGCCTCACTCTCGTTGGGAATGAGCAGGTCGACAAGCCTGGAGAGCTCGGCGGGCAGGCTGGGTCCCGGTGCGGGTGTGAGGATGACGTGGGCGCCGGCCCTATGCGCCACCGCGGCGGCTGCTACCACGATCTCGAGCGGGATCTCGAGCTGGAGAAGCAGCGCCTGGGTGCTTGCGATCACGGCACGATCCCGCTCACTGAGCGTGACTGCGGCGTTCGCACCCACAACTGCGACGATTGCGTTCTCGCCTGCGATGTCGATGGTGATGTGTGCGGTACCCGTGGGCAGCGGGACGCGACGGAGGCCGGCGGTGATCACGCCTTCCCGACGAAGCGCTGTCGCGAGAAGCTCGCCGAAGCCGTCGTCGCCGACGGCCCCTATGAAGCTGACCTCCGCTCCGGCTCGCGCGGCGGCAACGGCCTGGTTAGCCCCCTTGCCCCCCGGCACCTGCAGGAGCCTTCGCCCGATCACGGTCTCGCCAGGCGCGGGGATCCGATCCGTGTAGGTGACGATGTCCAGATTGCAGCTGCCGACGACAGCGATACGCGAGGAGGCCTGCGGCCGCGATCCGGGCCTGCGGTGAGAGCCAGCCCTCATCCGATACCCGGGCTATGCAGCTCCGGTGAGGGCCCGGAGTGCCTCGGAATGGAGGGTGCCATTGGAGACGACCGCGAGCCCGGCATCGAACCGGGCACGACCGGCGAGGTCGGTGAAGAGGCCGCCGGCCTCCTCCGCGATCACGAGGAGCGGTGCGTAATCCCAGGTGTGCCCGCCGGTCTCGACGGTGACGTCCGCGACCCCGCTGGCGACGGTGAGCGTGCTGAGCAGGTCGTAAGGGCGGGCCCGAGCACAGCGCGCCGCCAGACGAGCGAGCAGGTGCTCGGGGGCCCCGTTCGACAGGGTCTGCTCCCAGTCATCGCTGATGGTTGCCTCCGCAAGCCGTCCGGTTGTGGAGACGTGCAGCCGCGCCCCGTTGCGGTAGGCTCCACCTCCGCGGACCGCCCACCATCGGGCGCCCCGCAGGGGGTCGCTCACCAGGCCCAGGCAACTCTCATCCTCATGGACCAGCGCGATGAGGGTCGCCCAACCAGCCTCGTGACGCGCGAAGCACGCCGTCCCATCGATGGGATCCAACAGCCAGCGCCACGGTCCGCCCGCCCCTGCGTCGCCGCCCTCCTCGCCAGTGACGGCATCCCGCGGCCGCGCTCTGCGCAACCGGGTGCGGAGCCTCTCCTCCACAAGAGTGTCGGCGTCGGTGACTGGGCTTCCATCCGGCTTCTCGTCGATGATCAGGTCGGCGGCACCGAACCGCGACAGCGTCACCGCGTCAGCGATGTCCGCGAGTTCGTGGGCGAGGCGGAGGTTGTCCTCCATGCTGGGGTCGGACATGAATCCCTCGGAACCCTGGCGCGGGTCGCAGCGCGGTAGCGACCAGGATACCCCGCCAGGCGGGCGATGCCGCCGGATGGATCCCGCTGCTACCATCCCCATCCTTCATCGGTCATCGCCGGGTCCTGCGGCGCCGCGCGCGGCGGACGCGGCCACAAAGGGCCAATCATGAGCGACGTCGTTCGCTGGGGGGTGCTCTCCACGGCTGCCATCAGCACCCAGGCGCTGATTCCCGGCCTGCTGGCCGCCGAGGGCTCAGAGTTGGTTGGGATTGCGTCACGCTCCGAGGAGCGCGCCGCCGCCGCCGCGGCCCGCTGGGGATGCCGGGGGTATGCCTCCTACGATGGGCTGCTGGACGACGCGGAGATCGATGCCGTCTACGTCCCACTCCCCAATCACCTGCACGCCGCGTGGACGGTGAGGGCCCTGGAGGCAGGGAAGCACGTCCTCTGTGAGAAACCGCTCGCGATCTCCGTGCACGAGGTCGATGCCATCGCGGAGGCCTCCCGCCGTACGGGTTGCCTCGTGCTGGAAGCGTTCATGTACCGCCACGCGCGCAGGTGGCAGCGAGCGGTTCAGCTGGTGTCGAGCGGGGCGCTGGGCGAGCCTCGGGTGGTGCGTATCGGCTTCTCCTTCGTGACGCCCACCGACCTGGGGAGCCCCCTCTTCGATTCAGATCTGGGCGGGGGGATCATCTGGGACATGGGCTGCTATGCGGCGAGCATGGCCCGCGGCATCTTCGCTGACGAACCGATCGAGGTCTTCGGCTTCGCCGACCGCCGGGAGGGCCAGCCCACGGAGACGTCACTCAGTGGGGTGATGCGTTTCCCCCACGCGCGCACGGCCCCCTTCTGGGTCAGCTTCGATCTACCCAACCCCTTCGCCCAGGTGGAGGTCGTCGGCACGGATGGCTGGCTGCTGCTCCCCGGCACCGGGATGCGGCGGGAGCCTTACACCAAGCTGCTCCTCCATCGGGGGGGCACGGAGATCTTCCTCGACGGGCGCGAGCCCGACCTTGAGGTGTTTCCCTTCGAGGATCCTTTCCGGCTCGAGGTCGAGAGGTTCGCCGATGCCGTTCGGGGGCGGGCGCCCCTCCCATGGGACCTGACCGACTCCCGGGCGAACACGTCGGCCCTGGAAGCGATGCACGCCTCGGTGCAGAGCAACCTCGCGAGCAAGGTGCCCGTGGCCTCGACGGACGCCGGTCGTCCTCAGATCCCGAGACGCCCCGCCGGTTGACCCGGAGCCACAGGTCGCACCCGCAGGCGTGGTCCAGGCGGTGGAGGTTTCGGGGACCACAGAGCCTCGCAGAGAGCCGGTTAGGGTTCAAGGATGTCGTCGGCTGGGATGGCGCGGGAGGCTCAGGGGACGCTCCCCGGAGGGGTCGCGATCCCGCGCCCCTCTTCGAACGGATGTGTGCTTGTTTAATGATCTGATGTATGTAAGATCCACTCCGTGCACTGGGCGGCTGGGATCGGCGGCGGGCTCCTCGAGGGGCCTGAGGCAGCGTCGACTCGGCTCTCCGCCTCGATCATGTGCGCCGACTTCCGCTCCCTGCCAGCGCAGCTGACGGCCCTGCAGAGCGCCGGGATCCGGACCGCGCACCTCGACTTCGGGGACGGTCGATTCGTTCCGAACCTCCCCCTAGGTCTGGAGGTCTTCGCCCAGCTGCCGCCCCGCACGGAGTGGAGCCGCGAGTGCCATCTCATGATCGAGGAGCCACTCCGCCTCGTGACGCTCTTCGCTCCCCACGCCGATCTGGTCACCTTCCACGTGGAGGCGATCGGCGATCCCCGTGAATGCATCGCCGCGATCCGGCAGCGCGGGGCGTCCGTCGGGTTGGGCATGAATCCCTCCACGCCCCCCGAGCGCGTGGCTCCGCTGCTCAGCGAGGTCGATCGTCTCCTGGTCATGACGGTCGAGCCGGGCTTCGCCGGTGCGCCCTTCGTTCCCGAGGTCGTGGAGAAGATCCGTCAGCTCGCCACGCTTCGCGACCACCTCAATCCAACCCTCTCCATCGAGGTCGACGGGGCGATCAACATGCGTACCGTCCCGGCGCTCGTTGGCGCGGGAGCGGATCGCTTCGTCGGGGGCAGCTCGGGGCTGTTCATCGGCGGCGACCTCGAGCAGAGCGCGCGTGCCCTGATCTCCTGCATCGAGGGCGCGGCGCACGAGGGAGCGGCGTGACGACGATGGACGCCCCGGCGGCCGTAGACGGGAGCGGCACGCCGAAAGCTGGGCGGCGCGAGGAAGCGACGGCAATCGGCGTCGACGTCGGCGCCAGCCGGCTCAAGTGCGCCCTGGTCGACAGGGCGGGCGCGGTGCTCAGCTCCGCCGTCCTCCCCACACCCGAAGGCGCCACCGGCATCCAGGTCGCAGAGCGCATCGCCGGCGCGATCGCCGGGTTCCGGGAGGGCGTCCGGGGTGCCGGAGCGGAGCCCGCGGGCATCGGGATCGTGGTGCCCTACTTCGTCGAGGGCCCGGACTGGGTGCAGAGATGGACCACCAACCTGCCGGTGCTCGAGGGCCTGCCGTTTCGTCCGATCCTCGCCGAGCGGCTCGGCGGAGAGATGCGCACCGGCAACGACGTGAGTGCCGCGGTGATCGCCGAGCACCTCTTCGGTCGCGGCCGAGGGGTGGACCGGCTCCTGCTCATAGCGATCGGGACCGGCATCTCCATCGGCGTCATCGTCCACGGCGAGCTGCTTCAGTACTCGTGGGGCACGGCCGGCGACACCGGTCATCTCGTCGTCGACACCGAGGGCCTCCAGCGGTGCACCTGCGGCGGGCTGGGCTGTCTGGAGACCGTGTCCTCGGGGTGGGGCCTGAGAGCGGAGGCGATTCGGGCTGCACGCGACGCCCATGAGGGCATCCTCTCCACCCGGCTGGAGAAGGGACAGCACATCAGCACGGCCGACGTGGCGAGCGCGGCGCGCCAGGGTGATGCCGCGGCGATCAGGGCCTTCGAGCGCGGCGCGTTCTTCCTGGGAGCCGCGCTTGCCAGCTACCTTCAACTCTTCTCGCCTCAGCTCATCCTCCTCTCCGGAGGGGTGATGGAGTCGAGTGACCTGCTGCTCCACGGCATCCGGCAGTCACTGCAGCGGGTGGCAAGCCCCTCCCGGCTGAGCATGCTGGAGGGCGTCGAGGTGTCGGCGTTTCCGCAGATGGGAGCCGCGATCGGAAGCGCAAGCCTGATCCTGTTTCCCGATCTCTACTTGCGCAATCCGTCGCCCATGGAGGCACAACCGACCTCATGACCAAACATCTCATGCTCGACTACATACGCGAACAGCCGGACGCAGTTGCCAACACCCTGAGCGCCTGCGAGGGACCGGTGAGCGAGCTGCGCGACCTCGTGGCTCGGCGGCCGCCGAAGAACATCATCTTCACGGGGCTCGGAAGCTCGCACACGGCTGCCAAGCTGGCCTCGCCACTGCTACGTCACTTCCTGCCGGTGCCCACGACCATCACCGTTGCCACCGAGCTGGGCATCGACCTCGGTCTCGAGCTGGGGCCCGACACGCTGGTCGTGCTCACATCGCGCTCGGGGGAGCGAGGTGGCATCGTCGACGCTCTCACCGCCGCCCGGAACACGGGGGCGACCTGCGTTGCGGTCACCGCTGTCGATTCGAGCCTCCTCGCTACGGGCTGTGACCTGGTGATCCAGACCGCCGAGGGACCGGAGGCGGCCTACGCAAAGACCAAGAGCGTGGGCGCCTGCACCGCCGCGCTGATGCAGATCGGGCTCGCTCTGAGCACCGACAGCACCGGGGAGCGGCAGCGCGTGAGCGCTGCGCTCGCCGAGATGCCTACGCTCCTGAAGCTCGGGGTCACCAGCGCGGAGCGCGATCTCGAGCCTCTGGCAGGCTGGTTGGTGAAGCACACCACGGCGTTGGTCACCGGCACCGCCGGCAACCAGGGGGTGGCCGAGGAAGCGGCTCTCAAGATCCAGGAGGCCGCTCGCATCGTGACCGAATGGGACGAGACCGGCAGCGCCCTCCACGGCGCCGTGAGCATCCTCCAGTCGGGCTGGCTGTTCGTCAACCTGATGACCGCAGCGGACCAGGCCATGAGCCGCGCGATGCTCATGCTCGTACACGAGTTCGGGGCCGACCGTCTCTGCATCGCCGAGCCCGACCTTGACGTGTCCGACTGCACCGAGGCGGTGGTCCGGGTGCCCCAGGCGCCGCATCCCCTGGTTGCTCCCCTCCTCTTCCTGGCGCCCGTGCACCTGCTCACCTACCACCTCGCGGTGAGCAAGGGCCTGAACCCTGACCAGCCCCTGTTCGCGGACATCATGCTCCGGGCGATGCTGCCCCCGGGGCGTGAGGAGCCAGATTGGCACACCGTCGAGGTGCCAGCCGAGGCCGGCGCCGAGGCGTAGCCATGACAACCCGTGACCCTTTGCCCGCCCCGGCCACCCTCGAGCGGTCGGGGCAGTCCAACGGCGACGCCAGTTTGACGGCGCGCCGGTGCATCAGCGTGTTCCGGCTGGGAATATCAAACACCATGGGAGTCGTACGGAGATGAGAAAACCTACTTGGGGCCGGGCACCGACCCACCTTGCGGCGGCTCTGCCCCGGAGCCATCGCAAGCTCGTGACCCTGCTCGCGGGCACCGCAACCCTCCTGGCCGCCGCGTGTGGCGGGACCACCAGCGCTGGCAGCTCCACGGCCAGCAGCAGCTCGGTGGGTGGGAAGCTCGTCATCGACAGCTACATGGGCACGACCTGGCCATGTACCTTCAACCCCTTTAATCCGGCCCTGAACTTCCTCACGGTCGGCTTCACGTACGAGACGCTGGAGTACATCAACGACCTCAAGGCGAGCTCCTCGGGCTCGAGCCTGGCGCAGCCGTGGCTGGCCACCGGCTCGGCCTGGAGCAACAACTACGAGACCCTCACCTTCACGATCCGGAGTGGGGTCAAGTGGAACGATGGGCAGCCCTTCTCTGCAGCGGACGTCGCGTACACGTTCAATGCAATGACCACCTCTGCCGCGCTCGACCTCAACGCCCTCTGGAAGGCTGACGGCGGGCCGCTCACCGCGGTCACGGCTCAGGGGTCAAACCAGGTGGCGTTCACCTTCGACACGCCTGCCCAGACCTATTTCTACTACGTCGCCGACCAGATTCCGATCGTGCCGGAGCACATCTGGTCCACCCTCGACCAGACCAAGCTGGCCAGCTACACCGACAGCCACCCAATCGGCACGGGCCCCTACAAGGTCGGCAGCTGCACCCAGGCCAACGTCAAGTACGTGCCCAACACCGATTACTGGCAGAGCACTCCCGGGCACCCGGTCCCCCGCATCGCAGAGGTGGACTACCCGTCGTTCCTGGGCAACGACCAGGCCAACCTCTACCTGACCGAGGGCCAGGCGCAATGGGGCGCGCAGCCTGTCCCCAACATCAAGACCGCCTACCTCAACAAGGGCCCGGATCGCTACATGTGGTTTCCTCCTGTCCTCAATGTGGGCATCTTCCCGAACCTCGACAACCCGCTGCTGAGCAACGTGGCAGTGAGGCAGGCGATCAGCCTGGCGCTCGACCGTTCGAACGTTGCCACCCGCGGTGAGAGTGGGTACGAGCCGGCCGCCAGCCAGACCGGGATCATCACCCCGACCTATCAGTCGTGGTACGACAAGTCCATCGACAACACGGCCTATGACCCGACCAAGGCCGAGCAGGTCCTCGAGGCCGCAGGCTTCACCAAGGGTTCTGATGGCATCTACCAGAACGCCCAGGGCCAGCAGCTCTCCTTCACCCTCCAGACCGTCAGCGGCTTCGGCGACTGGGACGCCTCGCTGGTGGTCATCACCCAGGAGCTCAAGGCGGTGGGCATCCAGATCACGGTCGAGGATGAGAACTCGGGCCCATACACCACCAACCTGGAGAGCGGTAACTTCCAGCTCGCCTACGCTGGAAGCGGCGGTCCCTACACCGCGGGAGGGCCGACCCCCTACTACGAGCTCAGGGGGGACCTGTACAGCAGCAACATCGGGGGAACCAACTACTCCCACTACAACTCGCCCTCTACGGACGCCCTCTTCAACGCGTATGCGGCCACCACCAACGTGAGCCAGCAGAAGCAGATCATCGACCAGATCGAGCAGGTCATGGTCAGTGACTATCCCTTCATCCCCGTGACCCAAGGGGTCGACTGGTACACGTACGACGCCTCCCACATCGGCGGCTGGCCGACCGCGTCGGATCCATACGCCCAGCCTGCGATCTACGCCCCCCTAGAGGACGCCGGGGTCATCCTCGATCACCTGTATCCGACCAACTGACCCAGCCAGGCAGGGCATAGGGGTACATCGGCCATGAACGGGACCCAGGCGGCGCGGGGATGACGTACCTCCGTCGCCGTCTGGGCCTGTTCCTCCTAACCCTCTGGGCGGCCCTCACCGTCAACTTCGCCCTGCCCCGATTGATGCCCGGCAATGAGGCCCAGGCGGTACTGGCCACATTGCACGGCGTCAACCCGGCTGCGCTCCACGCGCTGGAAATCGAGTTCGGGGTCAATGTTCACCAGAACATCGTCCTCACCTACCTCCAGTATCTGGGGAACTGCTTCACCGGCCAGCTGGGAGTCGACCACTACGGCATCCCGGTGGTGACGGGGATCGTTCAGGCGCTTCCCTGGACCCTAGGTCTGGTGGGCATCGCCACGGTGCTGGCCTTTCTGATCGGGACGCTGGTGGGAATCCTCACCGCGTGGAGGCGCGGAGGGAGGATGGATGCCTTCCTGCCACCGCTTCTCTTCATCGTCTCGAGCTTCCCGATCTTCTTCATGGGCCTGGTCCTCATCCTCATCTTCGGGGTGGTGCTCAACTGGCTGCCGATCGGCGGCAACTACAACATCGACGCCACGCCCTCGCTGTCCCTTCCGTTCATTGGCGATGTGATCACGCACGCCATCCTTCCGGGTGCCACCCTGGTGGTGGTGACGGCCGGCCTCTGGATCTTTACCATGCGAAACAACATGATCACGACCCTGGCGGAGGACTACGTCAAGATGGGGCGGGCCAAGGGCCTCGCCCCCTGGCGGATCATGCTCGACTACGCGGCCCGGAACGCGATCCTCCCCAACCTGACCGGCTTCGCCATGCAGCTGGGATTCGTGCTGGGCGGCGCCATCCTGGTCGAGTACACCTTCTCGTACCCGGGGCTCGGGTATCTCTTCTACACGAGCACCACGCTCCACGATCTGCCGATGATGCAGGGCCTCTTCCTCTTCTACACAATGGCGGTGCTGGTCTGCGTCCTGGGTGCGGACCTCGTGACGGCGCTGGTCGATCCGCGGACCAGGGACGCGTAGGTTCCAGCCATGGCAATTCCAGCGATCGGCTCCAACAGCGCCCTGAGCGGGGCCGGCGTCAGCGCCCCCAGCACCAGTGTCCGTGTTCGCTTCCTGCGGACCCTGTTCAGCAGCAAGAAAGCCACCGCCGGGCTCGTGATCCTCCTCGTCATCAGCTTCGTGGCGGCATTTCCGGGGCTGCTGACCCACGACGATCCCAATGCGGCCATTTACGGCATTGAGCAGGGACCGTCACTCCAGCATCTGCTGGGGACCACGCTGGTGGGACAGGACGTCTTCTCCCAGCTGGTTTACGGCACCCGCCTCACCCTGGTCATCGTCGTCGTGGTGAGCGTCATCGCGACCGTCCTGTCCATGATCATCGGGATCACCGCGGCCTACCTCGGAGGTCTCGCTGACCGCAGCCTCTCTCTGCTGACGGACATATTCCTGATCATTCCCACGCTGCCCCTCTTGATCGTGCTCGCCTTCTACCTCCCCTCGGGAGTGAGCACCATGATCCTGGTGCTGTGCCTGACCAGTTGGGCCTTCCAGGCCAGGCAGCTGCGGTCACAGGGTCTGTCACTGCGCAGCCGTGACTTCCTCGCCTCCGCCAGGGTGCGCGGAGAGCGACCCCTCTACATCATCCTGGTCGAGATCGTGCCCACCATGACCTCGCTGCTGGCCGCGTCGTTCCTCGGGGTGGCCGTCTACGTGGTGGGATTCGCTGCCGGCCTCCAGTTCCTCGGCCTTGGTAACAGCAGCGAGCTGACCTGGGGCACCCTCCTCTACCAGGCCCAGGCGAACGATGCGCTCATATCCGGCAACGTGTGGTGGGAGCTGTCTCCCGGGCTCGCGGTGGCCCTGCTGGGCGCCGGGTTCGCCCTCCTCAACTACGCCTTCGACGAGATCGGAAACCCGGCCCTGCGGCCGGCCAGGAGGCGGCGTGACAGATCCGCTTCTTGAGGTGAAGGACCTCACCGTCGACTATCAGGCTGAGTACGCGGACGTGCGAGCGGTCGATCACGTGTCCCTGAGTGTGGCGGCGGGGGAGTTCCTCGGTGTGGTAGGTGAGTCGGGTTGCGGCAAGTCGACGCTGCTCTTTGCCATAGCCCAGCTCCTCTCTCCCCCTGCCGTCCTCATCGGGGGCAGTGTGAAGTTCACCGGTAAGGACATGGTCCGGCTGACCGAGGTCGAGCTGCGCCACATGAGATGGCGCGACTACGCGGTGGTGATGCAGAGTGCCATGAACGCGCTCAATCCCATGAAGAGCGTTGCGGCGCAGTTCGCCGACGCCATCCGCGCTCACTCCAAGATGACGGCCAAGGAGATCCGCAACCGCTCCGCCGAGGTCCTTCGGCTGGTGGGTATCGATCCTGCCCACCTGGACAGCTATCCCCACCAGCTGAGCGGTGGCATGCGTCAGCGGGCGATGATCGCCATGGCTCTGCTCTTCACTCCCCAGCTGGTGCTGATGGACGAGCCGACGTCGGCGCTTGACGTCGTCGCCCAGCGCGCCCTGATGCGCCAGATCAAGGAGCTGCAGGTACAGCTCGGCTTCGCGGTGATCTTCGTCACCCACGACATGTCCGTGGTGAGCCACTACTCGGATCGCGTCATGGTCATGTACGCCGGCCAGACGGCCGAGGTGGGAGGCACCCGGCGGATGTTCGCCAATCCCCTGCACCCGTACACCCGAGGTCTGATGGACGCGTTCCCCTCCATCCGCGGCGCCCGGCGCGAACTGACCGGCATCCCCGGCAGCCCACCGGACCTCGGGCATCTGCCGTCAGGATGCCGGTTCATGCCGCGCTGCCCCGACGCGATGCCGGACTGTGTCATCCGTTCGCCGGAGATGTATGCGGTGGATGGGGCCGAGGTCCGCTGTCTCCTCTACGATGGGCAGGCGCACGAAGGGCGCATCGGGGAGACCGCCTGAGCCATGGTTGAGAGCACGACGCCCGCATCCGGAGGCACCGGTCCGGAGTCCGGCGAACCCCTCCTCCGCACCGTCGATCTCACGCGGCACTTTCGGCTCGGCGGGTTCCGCTCAAAGAACATATTGCACGCCGTCGACAGTCTCTCGATGACCATCGGCGAGCGGGAGATCGTCGCTGTCGTGGGCGAGAGCGGCAGTGGCAAGACCACCGTGGCCCGGCTGCTGACCATGATCTACCCGCCCACCCGGGGAACGATCTACTACCGCGGGCGTGCCGTCAACCATCTGCACTCTCGCCGGGACATCCTCTGGTATCGCGGCGAGGTGCCTCTCGTCTTCCAGGACCCGTACAGCGCCATGAATCCCGTGTTCCGCGTTTCCCATGGGGTGATGCGGAGCTTGAAGCTGCACCGTCCGGAGCTGGATCGCGCCGGGCGGCAGCGAGAGGCGCAGCGTGTCTTCGACACGGTGGGGCTCAGCCCTGACATGCTCGCCAAGTTCCCCTACGAGATGAGCGGCGGGCAGCGCCAGCGGGTGGGCTTCGCGCAGGCGCTGGCGGTCCAGCCCCGGCTGATCCTGGCCGATGAGCCCGTGTCGATGCTGGACGTCTCCATCCGTGCGGGGATCCTGAACATGATGGCCCGCCTTCGCGAGGAGGAGGGCGTCTCCCTTCTCTACATCACCCACGATCTGGCGAGCGCGCGCTACGTGGCTGATCGCATCATCGTGATGTATGCGGGACACCAGGTCGAGAGCGGCCCCGCAGACGCCGTCCTCTCGCAGCCCCGGCACCCCTACACGCAGCTCCTCCTGTCGGCGGCGCCTGACCCGCGAGAGGAGCCCGTGGACATCCCGGCGGACAGCGGTGAACCGCCCCGGGTCATCAACCCGGCTGAGGGTTGCCGCTTCCGTCAACGGTGTCCGCTCGCCATCGAGGAATGCGCCCGGGTGACCCCACGACTGAGCCCCGTGGAGCCGGGCCACGATGTGGCCTGCCATGTCGCCTCCGCCGATGTCGAGGCCAATCGCCCACCCCGCCTCGCGTTCTCGGTCAAGATGTCCTCGGCAGCGTCGTCAGCTACTGCGCCCCGGGCCTCCGGTGCCACCAGACCAGCGGGGGGGATCCGCCATGACTGAAACAGGCGGCAGGACAATCGGTGCGAATGGTGGGGATATGCAGGCCCCGCAGGCCGCTGATAGAGTCCAGCTCACAGTGGGACCCACCGCCCAGCTGGTGCCAGTCCAGGCTCACCGGACGCTCGCCGCCGAGGTCACCGCCAATCTTCGCCAGGCGATTGTCAGCGGGAGCCTGTCGCCTGAGCACGAGCTTCCCCCCGAACCGGAGCTGGCCAGGCAGCTGGGGGTGAGCCGGGGCACGGTCCGGCAGGCGGTCACCATCCTCGAGCACGAGGGCCTGCTCTCTCGCCGCCAGGGATTGGGGACCTTCATCGTTCCCCACACCGCCCGGCTGCGCAATGTCCTGAACGCCAACTACGGCCTCACCGAGCTCATCACCAGCCTCGGTGAGATCCCGGGGACCAGCTTCCTCAAGGTATCGGAGGCCGCGGCCGAGAAGGACACCGCCGAGAAGCTGGGGATCGCGGCGGGCGAGCCACTGGTCGTTATCGAGAGGGTGCGCACCGCCGACGATGTCCCCGTCGCGTACACGAGCGACTATCTTCCCTTCCGTCACCTCGACGCTCGCCGTTTCAGCATCGAGACGCTGGAGCAATTCTTCCGCGCGCATGGCTCGCTCTATGCAGTGCTCCGCGGCATGGGCCTGACCATTGATGGGGGCCTCGCCGACCTGAGGGCCGCCATCGCGGATCGGAAGCTGTCTCAGGCTCTTCAGATCAAGGTGGGTGAGCCCCTGCTCCTGCTGTCGCAGACCGACTACAGCTCGGCCGGCAGCATCATCCTGTACTCCGAGGAGTATCTCCCCGCGCACATCAACGTGCAGGTGTGGCGAAAGGGCCCGGGGTGAGGGAGAGATCCGAGATGGCTGAGGTGGGCGTCGGCATCGTGGGAAGCGGTTTCGTGTCCACCCTGCACGCCGAGGCGATGCGGCGGGTACCCGGTGCGGTCCTGCGCGGCGTCACCTCACCGACGCCGGGGCACGCGGAGAGCTTCGCTCAGGCTCACGGGGTGCCCAGGTGGTACACGGACTATCGGGCACTGCTCGACGACCCGCATGTCGACGTGGTCTGCATCGGCGCCCCCAACCATCTCCACCGTGACGTGGCCGTCGCCGCAGCCGGCTCTGGGAAGCATGTCATCTGCGAGAAGCCGCTGGCCAGGACGCTGGCGGAAGCTGAGGAGATGGTGAGCGCGTGCCGGGCGGCCGGAGTGCTGCTGCTCTACGCCGAGGAGCTCTGCTTCGCCCCCAAATATGTGCGAGCCAAGCAGCTCGTGGATGAGGGGGCGCTGGGGCGGGTCTTCCACGTCCTGCACAGCGAGCAGCACGATGGCCCGCACTCAGACTGGTTCTGGGACGTCCGCCGCTCCGGCGGTGGCGTGCTGATGGACATGGGGTGCCACGCCATCGAGCTCTGCCGGTGGATGTACGACAAGCCCGCCGTGGTCTCGGTGAGTGCCACGCTCGGCACCTACATGCATGGGGACCGCACTGACGGCGATGATCACGCCGTCGGGATCCTGACGTTCGCGGGGGGTGGCATCGGCGTGGTCGAGGTCAGCTGGGCCAAGCGCGGCGGCATGGACGATCACGTGGAGCTGATCGGCGACGGCGGTGTCAGCTATGTCGACCTGGTGCGCGGGACGGCACTGCCGACCTTCAGCGCTTCCGGTTATGGATATGCGGCGGAGAAGGCACCCAGCCAAGGGTGGTCCTACCCCATGTTCGACGAGACGTGGAACTACGGCTATGTGGCCGAGATGCAACACTTCGTGGAGTGTGTTCGGGAGCAGGCGGAACCGCGCGAGACAGGCGAGGATGGCCTGGAGGTGCTGCGGATCCTTTACAGCATGTATCGAGCCGCCGCTATAGGCAGGACATCGGCGGTCACGGTGACCGACAGCGAGCGTGATCAAGAGCCAATCCGCTCGTGGCTGGAGGCGAGACGGCAGCTCCACAGCGCCACATAGGATTCGAAGGCTCGTGGCCACAGGGCACCGGCAGGCACGGGCAACATCGGCGGGGCAGAGGATGGATGTATTGGGGTACGTGGCCGCGGTTTTAACCACGGTCTGCTGGCTTCCGCAGTTGCGACGAACGGTGCGCACCCGATCGGCGAGCGACATCAGCTGGCCCTACCTCGCGGTGCTCATGGTGGGCATCTGCGCCTGGCTTGCCTATGGCATCGGCAGCCGCGACGGCGCGATCATTGCCGGCAACGCCATGACCCTCGTGCTCCTAGCGTGGCTTGTCGGCGCAAAGCTGGTGTTCGAGCTGGGCGCGCGGCCGCGCCCGGGTTCCGCAACCGCAGCGACGCCTGGAGGCGATCCGGGTCCCACCATCTGAGGACCGGGGGTCGGCCGGACGGCCTTCTGCATGAGTTCGATTGTGAGTTCGATAAACGCACCCCTGGTGCCTAGCCGCTCAGCCGGACCGAGGCGAGGGCGAGTACTAGCGGCGACTCGCCCATTCGCAGGCGGGCTCAGCGTGCCCTTACGGGGTGCGGCTTGCCGCGGACGACTCCCGGATCTGCAGGCGGCACTCGAGGGTGATCCGGTGGGGCGGCAGCGACGGGTTGTACGCCACGCGCTGGAAGAGCTGCTCCACCGCGGCTTCGCCGATCTCCTTGATCGGCTGATAGTTGCCCCGCCTTGTACCCCTTAACGTACCCCTACAGGAGTGGTACTCCCTGTCACTGGGTGGCACAGAGACCAGGCGGCTGAATACAGAAAAGCACCGGAGCGCACCAGACATGACGCGTTCGGGGGTTTTGTAAACCGTAGGTTGGGAGTTCGAATCTCCCCGGCGGCTCCGGATGCTCACACTGCCACCGCACTCTGCAAGGTGACCCGCGGACGCGCGCGGTCAATCGCGGTCGATGAGCTCGAAGACCACCGTCATCGTCTCGGACAGCTCCACCGGCTCGGGCGTGATCTCCATGACGATGGGGGTCGACTCCTCCGGCGGGACGCCCCTGGGTGCCGGCGCCTTCATGGATCTCGCCGCATACACCACTGGTCCCCTGTCCACAGCGGGCGCCGCGCCGGCTCCTGTGCCGGTGAGAGCCGCCAGGGACTCGTCGCGGTCGGAGATGACCACGGCCCGGCCGAGCTTGCGCCCGGCGGCGTCCGCCAGTGCCGCGGCGCGGGCGTGGGCGTTCTCCACCGCCCTGGCACGCAGGTCTTCGCTGATCTCCTCGTCCCGCGAGATCCTGAACCACGGTCCGTTGCTCGATGCGACGTCATTCGCGACGAGTAGCTGAGGTACCGCGCCGCTGGCGTCGACGGCCACGTCCACCCCGACTGCCGCCGTCGCTGCGAAGCAGCGCCGCCGCCGCCATTGCTCGCCGATCGACTCGCCGATCTGGGCGACGACTCCCTTGGGGAGCGTCGTCCCCTCGAGCTGCCGCGCCACCTCCTCGCGCACCTCGTTGCTGACCACCCAGTAGTACTCGATCTCCTCCGCGACCGCGATCCGCCCTGCGCTCACGCAGTCCTTCTCGACCGCCTGGAGCCGCTGCACCAGGCCCTCTCGGGCGGTCGCACAGCGACGGAACGCCTCACGATCGTCGTCCTCGACCCGAACCGTTACCGTCCAGCAGGCCCGATCGGGGATGACCTTGGTCTCCGCGTGCCCACTGATGCGCAAACGATTCTCGACGTCCATCGGCAGCCGGATGGTGACCTCAGCCAGATCGGTCCGTCAAGCGGACAGGTTCCAGCCTCTGGCTCCGTCCGCCGGGCGGCCGCCCCGGATACCCTCGCTCAGAGGCGCCTCCCCCGCGGCCCTCGAACCAGGGCTGGTGGCGGCGGCCCACCTGGCGGAGAATGGGTGCAGGCGGATCAGGCGCCTCGCCGTCACCGGTCATCGGGTACCATCTCCCGGTTCCGTGGCCCGGCCCAAGTGGCTCAGAGGTAGAGCAACGCCTTGGTAAGGCGTAGGTCGTGGGTTCGATTCCCACCTTGGGCTCCACACCACCAAAATCGGTGGTGCTGAGTTCAGAAACGGCGCCCATCCGCGTCTCTCCGCACCTCTCCGGGTTCGTCCCGAGGCCTCCGCAATGCGTGGGATCTTGCCCTACCCAGGGGTAAGCAAGATCTTTTAGCTTATTGACCTCGGATTCGAGGTCAGGGAGGTTCGACCGCATGGACAGGACGATTCCTCGGGATCCCGGTGGGCACGGCGGCCGGCTGGAGGGGGCAAGCCTCGACCGCTGGGATCAGAGCACGGCGGGGGACCAGGCCGCCACCCGGCAGCGACCGGGTATCGATTTCCTGGCCGCCAAGCGCCCCCGGCGGGCGTACGGGGACAAGGCGGTGGGGGAGGGGCTCGTGACGCTTCCTCGGCCTGCTCCTGGGGCGTCGGTATCCGTCAACCACTCCATCCAGGCGATGCTCAACGCCCACGCCCTGGACTGGTCGAGGACGCAGCTCGGCAACTGCCGCGTCTACCTGATGTCTCCGACCGGCCGCTTCCAGAGATGGTGCCGAGCGGAAGGCGTGGCTGACGTCGACCTGCTCACCACGACGGGGGTGGCCGGCTTCCTGGCAGCCATCGGCGACCGCAGCCGCGGCCCCGGGCTGAAGGCGGCCACGGTCGCCAAGTACCGGACCCACCTCCGGTCCCTGGCTCGATTCCAGGCGGAGACACCCGGGTATGGGGTGGGGCTCGCGGACATTGGCCGGATCCGACAGCCGCGGATGCCGAGGGAACGCATCGCCCCCGCCCTCACCCGTGACGAGGAGCGCAGGGTTCTGGAAGCCTGTTCGTCGGTCCGGGACCGCCTCATCCTGGAGCTCTTCCTCGCCACTGGGGTGCGCGTCAGCGAGATGGCGGGCTTGATCCTGCCCAACCTCCAGCTGACCGCCCGGCCGCCCCGTATCGCGGTGACAGGGAGCGTCCACGACCCGGACTGCACCAAGAGCGGGCGGCCGCGGCAGGTCACCTTCCGCAGGTCCTACAACGGGCTGCCCCGGCGGCTCCTGGATTGGATCCGGGCAGAGCGCGACCCCTTCGGGCGCTGCCCTCGCCAAGAACTCTTCCTCTCGGCCGTGGAGGGGCGGCGGGAAGGGCAGGTACCGACAGCGCTCGGCATCTGGGGCTACGAGCGCCTCTGTGAGCGCGTCTCCCTGCGCGCCGGGGTCCACTTCAGCCCCCACATGCTCCGGCACACCTGGGCGACGCGGCTCGTCGATGCTGGCGTCCAGCCCATCCACCTCATGGAGGTGGGCGGCTGGAACAGCATCGCCATGGTCCAGCGGTACTACACCGCCAATGACCAGGAGGTGCTCAGCGCCATCGCCGCTGCCAGCGCCTGATGACCGGGGAAGGGGTGACTCACGCCAGCAGCGCGAGTCGCGGCTCGCGCTGGGCGAGCCCGCGGAGGATCGCGATCGCGGTGCGGTCCCGGACCCCCTGCCCTTGGAGGGCCTTGTACACGGAACTGCGGCCACAGCCTGTGTCCACGGCGAAGGTCTCCGGCGTCCACTCGCGGAGTACGAGTTCCAAGCGCAGGCGGGAGGGATCAAAGCGCCCGGTGGCAGGGGTCCACAACAGCGGCGCCTGTCGTACCGGCGATGACCGCGAGTTTAAGACGTGCGGCGCGGTGTCGGGGTCGAGGACGGCGGGCTCAGGAGGCACGGTCCCACTCCAGTTCCCGTCGGTCCGGCGCTTAGCGACGAAGTGAGCGCTCATCGCCGACCTGCCTGGCGGAGCTCTTCGACGAAGAGTTCCAAGTCGGCGACGGAGATCAGTCGGCGACGACCAATCTGGACGGACGGCAAGGCACCGCGGTGGACGAGCGCTCTGAGAGTGCGATTGCTCACCCCGATGCGTTGCGCAACAACGTCATACCGGAGGAGGAGTACCTCCCGGCCCTGAGCAGCGCCAGCGGAAGCCATTGCCGTGTCCTATCGGGCGGCTCCCAAGGACGTCGGCACCCATTATCCTCCCCCGGGGCGGCCGGTGGGCGATGGACGGAAGATTGGGAGAGACGTTCGGGTACGAGAGCCGGGGTGGAGGCGACCGGGCTGGGTTCCGGAGCCGGTGGGGAGAAGTACCAGGTCAACAAGCTGGGGCAGGTCACCCTGGTCTACACGGCCAGGTGTTCGGTGTGCGAGGCTATCAGCTGCCCCTTGTAACGCGTAACGCGCGCCCGCGCGAGTCACCGACTGCGCGAGTGCCAGCAAACGGTTGGTAAACGGCTCGCAAACGAGCCGACCTCGACCCCATAAATCGGGCGCTCGCAGGGGCAGGAGCCCAGCTCGGTGCATCCGGGCGGTCGTCAGAAGCCTCGGCCTGGGGGCGAGCTCATCGACACGCCGACCGGTGACGGGCTGAGCACATCGAGAGTTGGCTCGGCAGGCTGTACTCAGCGCAGCTCGAACCCGACGTTGGGGCACTGGCCTGTGTCGGATAGCAGGGGTGCGCCGCACGGCGATGGCAGCTGGCCACGGCGCAACCCCTGCTGACCGGGGCCAAGCATCGGCGGGTAACTCTATGCGGACGAGCATCCTCGCGTCTATGCGGACGAGCATTTTCGCGGGCGATGCCCTTCGCCCGGTTGCTTGGCGCGGTAAATCAGCGCTGCTCCCGCTAGCAGCGACGGACCTCGGCCGGGACGTGGGCACGAGCGGGCACCGAGGCTCAGCACCGGCATCAACGAAAGGCATTCTGGTCAAGAGCTACGCTGAGTCCGCGTACGGTCGCGTCCGTGCGCACACCTACGTTTCTCGATGGCCACTGCACCGTAGACTCGGCGCAGACGGGCAGTTAACGGTCCGCATAACCAGGGGAATGACATGGTGACCGCCCGCTCCGCAGGACCAGGCGCGTGCGAGCCCCGCGACCTGACGCTCGCTTTTCGGCTCACCTCAGCCGAGCGCGAGCGAGTTGACACGTTGGCGCGCAGCGAGGGGATCAGCCCATCGGAGTTCGCCCGTCGAGCGGTTCTTGGTGGCGTTCGCGCCAGCGCGAAGCCCCCCAGGTGTCTCTACATCTCGAAAGCCGTGCACGCTAGCCCGGCGTGTACGCTTGCGGGCGCAGTAAGCTAAGCGCCGACAACTGCAGGGCAAGGCCGGTCCGTGATCGACGGATGGCGCTTGCCCAAGGAGCCTCAAAATGCGAGTGGTGGTGACTGGAGGCAGCGGCAAATTGGGCACTGCCTGCGTGCGAGAGCTGGTCGAGCACGGCTACGACGTCTTCAACGCCGACATCGCCCCGCCGCGGGAGCAGCTCTGCCCGCACGTCAAGGTGGATCTTGAAGAGATGGGACAGGCTCTCGAGCTGCTGTCCCGGGTGGACGATCGCTACCATGGTGTCGACGCCGTGGTTCATCTCGCCGCCATCCCCGCGCCGGGGCTGCGCCCCAACGCGAGCCTGTTCCGGGTCAACACCCTGTGCACCTTCAACGTCTTTGAGGCGGCGCGCCATCTCGGCATCAGGAACGTGGTGTGGGCGTCGAGCGAAACAGTCCTGGGCCTTCCATTCGAGATCGCTCCCCCCTACATCCCCGTTGACGAGGAGTGCCCGCCCCGACCGGAGAGCGCCTACGCGCTTTCCAAGCTGGTGGCCGAGGAGATGGCCAAGCAGTTCTGCCGCTGGGAGCCTGAGATGAAGATCATCGGGTTGCGCTTCTCGAACGTGATGCAGCCTTCCGACTACGCCGAATTCCCAAGCTTTGACGCCGATCCGGGTCGGCGCAAATGGAACCTGTGGGGATACATCGATGCCCGCGATGGTGCCCAGGCCATCCGCAAGTCACTGGAGGCGCCCATCAAGGGGGCCGAGATCTTCGTCATCGCGAACGCCGACACGGTGATGAGCAGACCCAACCGAGAGCTGGTCGAACAATTCTTTCCGGGGGTTCGGTTCGACGACCGTGCGGGGGACAACCAGACCCTGCTCTCCATCGAGAAGGCGCGCCGCATGCTCGGCTACGCGCCCAGATTCAGCTGGCGGGACCAGCTCGCGGGCTGAACCTCCGAACGGCGCGAACTCGAGCTGGTCTTGCGGCACCTACGACCCGCTCGCACCTAGGTAGCGTCGCCATCGCGGTCGCTGAGTCCTGGGTGGCGCGACCTTGCCGCCGTCAACCATGCGCCGCGCCTTCCAGCTGTGAGGGTGCACGGAACTGTCAAGATCAAGGAGCACCAATACGGTCAGTAGAAACGGGCATCAAACTGATGCTTCTATGGTTCGTCAAGCGGCGGTTGCGAGTTCGACGGCGGGGACCAGCACTCGGTAGCTCTCGCGAGCAACGTAGCGCTTGAATGTCATGAAGAGGGCCCCCCGGTGAGAACGTAGTGGGTTCTCGTCGGAACCAGTTCACCAAGGAGGCCCCAAGATATGATGCACGTCGGTCTCGACCTGTGTCGAACCCGTCTTGATGTCTGCGTCCTCGCGGAGGATGGGACCAACCTGCGAACCACGACCGCTGCTCCCGACCCGGATGGGCTGCGCGTGCTGGTTGGCGAGCTGGCACCCCTCGGGCCCGTGAGTGCCGCGATCGAATCGATGAACGGCGCCCGCTTCGTCCACGACACCCTGGAGATGCTCGGCTGGGACGTCGAGATCGCCGATGCTCAGAAGGTCAAGGGCTTGGCGCCGCTGGCCTGCAAGACCGACCGCATCGATGCCCGGGTGCTGGCCGAGCTGTCGCGACGCGACCTGGTGCCGGCGATCTGGCTGCCCGATCCGTCCGTGCCAGCGGAGCGTGAGCTCGCCCGCTATCGGCTGCATCTGGTCCGTCACCGAACCATGTTCAAGAACAACATCCATGCCACCCTGATCGCCTTCGGCAAGCCGTGTCCCGTCTCCGATCTCTTCGGCGTCGCCGGGCGCAAGCTGCTTCAGTCACTCAAGATCCCCGAGCCGTGGCACGTCGCGGTGGTTGACGCGCTGCGTCGGATTGACGATCTCGATGAAGAGATTGACCAGCGTCAGAAGCAGCTGGGCTACACCATCGCCTCCGAGATCGGCGACATCAACCGGTTCAGCTCACCGGCGAAGCTGGTGGGCTACACCGGCCTCTGTCCCCGAGTCTACCAGTCCGGCGGCAAGGACCATCGCGGGCCGCTGGCCAAGAACGGCCCCCGCTACCTGCGCTGGGCACTGATCGAGGCGGCCACCCACGCCGCCCGACACCCCGCCTACGCCGAGCACTACCAGCGCACAGCCAAGCGGCTCGGGAAGCAGCGCGGCAAGAAGGTCGCCCGCGTCGAGGTGGCACGCAAGCTGGCCGAGGCCATCTGGCACATGTGCACCACCAACCGTCCGTTCACCCCGGCAAGGTCCCACGTTCTGCCGCTGGCCGCTTGACGGCCCTCGCTTGAGATGGACCAGCCGGAGTGCTCCCACCCAACCTGTTCCTTCCCCTGAGGGGGCGATAGAGAGATGAGCACTGCTCGACCCAGAGCCCCGGATCGCTCAACTCACCCCCTTGACGCCCACGCTCTCTTCATAGAGAGACAGCGCATGATCTCCCGTTTGGACAGCCCCTCCCGCGTCCGTCGTGCCACGTAGTCTTTGGTGGGCTGGTGCCACGCCATCCGGGTCACAACGATGCGCCAGAGAGCGTTATTGGCCTGTCTGTTGCCGCCACGGTTGAGCCGGTGGCGGCCCGTGGTCTTGCCCGACGACGCGGGGAGAGGCGCCACACCGCAGAGATGCGCGAAGCTTCCCTCCGACCGCAGTCTCTCGGGGTTGTCGCCAGCGGCCACCAGCAGCGCTCCCGCAACCTCGGTTCCGACACCGATGAGGGCACGGAGATCTGGAGCCACCTCCTGGGTGAGGCGATCGAGCTCGGCGTCGACCGTGTGTCCTCCCGCGACGTGTGCGATGCAACGCCGGGCGCCGAGAGCGTCGTCGTGAGCCTGAGTCAGCGCGACCTCCAGCGGGGGGCGCAGGCGCTGCTCGCGACGGCGCCAACCACCCCCGACTGGACCGGACCGTCCAGTGACTGAACCCCGGCGCTGGCAACGACTATCCCCTCGTCGAACGGTGTCCCGTCGGAGGGGGACGGGGCGTCCGCTCCGGAGCGGGTGCTGGTGGGAGCGGATCTGTGCGGCTTCGAGCGGGTGACCAAGCAGCTGGCGCTCAACGCCGCCGCCTGGCGTCAAAGGTTGCGGGTGCCGCGGCCCCGCCGGACATGCTGCAAGCAGCCATGGTAGCGGCCTCGCCAAAGCCGCGATCGCCCTCCCGAGGAGCCTGGGCCGGCGGTCACCCGCGAGTGGCTACCTTTTCCCCTGGCGGGAGCGCGACCGGGTGGGACCATCGGATAAGCACACGAACGGGAAGGGCTGCCTGGGTCGAGCGCGTCGCGGAACGACGATTCCGTTCTGAGGTAGACGCGCTATCCAGCAGGCTGACGGCAGGAGGTCGCGGTGATGACAAAGATTCCAGCGGACAAGGCGGCGATCGTGTTGATCGAGCCGCAGAACGATTTTCTCAGCCCCGGCGGGACCATGTACGCGCACATCAAGGAGCAACTCGCCAAGCGCGACGTCATCGGTCATCTTCAGACGCTGCTGGAGGGCGCTCGCGGCAAGGTCAAGATCTTCTACGTCCCGTTCCATCCCTTCGAGAAGGGCTTCCCCGAGCTGAAAGCCGGTGGCCCCGGATGCGGCGGCCTGCGTGGCATCGAGATGGAGATGGAGGCCGATTGGGGCACCGGCGCGTGGCTCAAGGGAACCCCGGGGCCGGAGATCGTCGACGCCCTCCGTCCCAAGCCGGGTGACATCGTCGTGGAAGGCAAGAAAACGCTCGACGCCTTCCACTCCACCGCTCTCGACTACCTGCTGCGCGCCAACGAGATCGAGTACGTTGCCTTCGCCGGCTTCCACACTAACTGGTGCGTGGAGTCGAGCGCGCGCTCGGCGTACGACAAGGGCTATCGAGTCATCGTCATCTCCGACTGCACCGGCACCGACACGCAGCGGGAGCAGGAGTACGC